>ERZ1106930.59-NODE-59-length-59169-cov-628.455780_pt1 | contig 59169 bp, 56 predicted proteins | sample MGYA00403663_ERZ1106930 | MGnify/ENA primary metagenome ERZ1106930 (study PRJEB35170, sample SAMEA104062438) | human gut metagenome | biome: human gut; feature: human-associated habitat; material: faeces | place: Denmark | collected 2012-06-26 ... | reverse complement strand
CCGACGCACCCGCCGTGGCACTCTGCGCCGCGTCCCTCAGATATAAAAATACATCCTTGACTTCGGAAAAAATCTCAAGCTCCAAAAGCTGCGTGTAATCGATGTTCAGCTTTCCGAACAGCAGCGTCAGCCAGAATAAAAACGGCACTACCGACATGACAAGAAAAAATGCCATTGTACCCGCCAAAGTCGTATATTTTTTTGCCGATAAATAAGAAAACGCTGCGCGCACTTTCTCATAGGCATCTTTTACCTGACTGCTGCTCTTCATAAATTTATTTTATGCAGTTTGCCACGGAAAATTTATCGTATCCCGCAGTTTTGCCGCTGTTTTTTCCGATATTCGGGCCGCACGGTCATAATATGCATGATTTGCCCGCATTCCCCCGCCGACCTAAATACGGAAAACGCAAGAAAGCAGAGACCGCGAGGCTGAAAGCCTCGCGGTCTCTGCTTTCAATCAGGTACTGTCCCGACTTGTCTTTATGCTTTTTGGGGGATCAAAAGCCCGATTCCCCCGTCATCTCTCAGATAGACGACCCTGACTTCTCCCGTTTCGGAATCCTGAAAGACATAGAAAGAATGGCCGAGCATATCCAACTGATCAGCCGCCTCTTCTGCGGACATGGGAGTAAGCCGGAACGTCTTCGTTTTCACGAGTTTACTTTCCGGCAAAACTTCATCCCGGAAAAACAGCTGCTTTTCAACAAAAGCATCTTTTTTCAGTTTGGATTCGATCTTGGACTTATGTTTATAGATCTGCCGTTCGATCTTCGGCAATACGGCATCGATATTGTCGTAAAAATTATCGCCCGAAACTTCTGCACGTACCATGTTGCCTTTATAATAAATCGTGAGTTCCGTTTTACTGATTTTGTTTTCCTGTTTCAGATATACAGAGCAAATTGCATCCTCATCAAAATACTTATCGAGTTTTGCTACTTTTTTCTCCACTACTCCGATAAGCTTTTCGCCCGCCTTGCAATTTTTTTCACTGATTTCAATGCGCATAATCTTTCCCTCCTGATGTTATTTAACAACGGCTTTTCACAAAACGCAAAAAACCGGCGCTTTCTGTTTGAAGATCTTCCTATTTCAATGCGCGGAACAGGATTTTTCCGTCCTTTGCGTCCGCCATGACTTTCTGTCCCGGCAATACTTTATTTGCCAGAATTTCTTCGCTGAGCGCATCTTCCATGCGACGCTGTATCACCCTGCGCAGCGGACGCGCCCCGTATACCGTATCGTAACCTTCGTCCAGCAACAGCTGCTTCGCCGCTTCCGTCACCGAAAGCTCTATTTCCCGCTTTTTCAGGCGTTCGCACAGCACCGACAAAAACAGATCGCATACTTTGGATGCATCCTCTCTGGTCAGCTTGTGGAAAATGATGATCTCGTCCACACGGTTCAGAAATTCGGGTTTGAACTGCGTTTTCAGCTCTTCCGTGATCTTTTCTTTCATGCGGTCATATTCCGCCATGTCCGCATCCGATTCAGCACCGCCCGAAAAGCCAAGCCGACGCATTTCGTTGACTTTCCCCGCCCCGACATTGCTCGTCATGATAATGATCGTATTTTTGAAACTGACAACGCGGCCCTTGCTGTCGCTCAGCCGTCCGTCATCCAGGATCTGCAAAAGAATATTGAATACGTCCGGGTGCGCCTTTTCGATTTCATCAAAAAGCACTACCGAATAAGGCTTACGGCGTATCTTCTCCGTGAGCTGACCGCCCGCATCTTCAAAGCCGACATATCCCGGAGGCGCACCGATGATCTTGCTCACCGAATGTTTTTCCATGAATTCGCTCATGTCCAGGCGAACCATCAACCGCTCGTCCCCGAACATCGCCGCCGCCAGCGCTTTGCAAAGCTCCGTTTTGCCGACCCCCGTAGGCCCGACAAAAATAAATGAACCGATCGGCCTGTTCGGATCCTTTAATCCTGCCCTTGCGCGGCGGATCGCCTTTGCGACCGCCGACACGGCTTCGTCCTGTCCGATCACCCGTTTATGCAATTCATCTTCCAGATGCAAAAGCCGTTTGCTCTCTTCTTCCGTCAGACGCACGACGGGGATCCCCGTCCAGCTCGCCACGATCTTTGCCACATCTTCCGCTCCGATGCTCGCATGGCTTTCCTTGCGCGTCTTTTCCCAGTCTTCGCGGATCTTCGCGATCTCGCCTTCCGTCTGCTTGATCTGTTGCAGAAAATTCTGTGCGGCAAGAAAGTCATCCTTGCGGACTGCCTTGTTTTTCTCTGCCGTCAGACGTTCGATTTCCTGCTCTTTTTCCTTGATGCCTTCCGGGCCGTTATAGCTGTCCAGCCGCGCACGGCTCGCCGCTTCATCGATCAGATCGATCGCCTTATCCGGCAAAAAACGATCCGTGATATAACGATCGGAAAGGCTTGCCGCCGCTACGATCGCATCGTCGCTGATCGTGACTTTGTGATGCGCTTCGTATTTATCCCGCAAGCCGCGCAATATTTCGATCGTTTCTTCCACGCTCGGCTGCTCTACGTTCACGGGCGTAAAACGGCGCTCCAGTGCTGGATCCTTTTCAATGTATTTCCGATACTCGTCCAGCGTCGTCGCTCCGATCGTCTGCAATTCTCCGCGCGCCAACATGGGTTTGAGAATATTCGCCGCATCCATACTGTTATCCGCACTCGCGCCAGCACCTACAATATTGTGTATCTCGTCGATAAACAATATGACGTTGCCGCTTTTTTGGATCGCTTCGATACTCTCTTTTAAACGTTCTTCAAAATCGCCGCGGTACTTCGCACCCGCAAGCATTCCGGGAAGATCCAGGGAAAATACCGTTTTTCCCGACAAAAGATCGGGCACTTCCCCGCGCACGATCGCCTGCGCAAGCCCTTCCACAACGGCACTCTTTCCGACACCCGGTTCCCCGACAAGGACAGGATTGTTTTTCGTACGGCGCGATAAAACCTGAATTATTTTATCGATTTCCTTTTTTCTGCCGATGACCGGGTCGATCTTGCCCTCCCGCGCTTTTTGCGTGAGATCCGTCCCGAACCGAAGATTGAGTCCGCCGCCCGATTTTCCCTGACCTGCGCCTTCATGCGCCTGCTGGCTCGCACGCTGTATGCGGAATTCGTACATATCCAGTTCCGGATCGGGCTTCGGTTCGCCCATTTCCGCATCCAGAGCCGACAGCAATTCATCTATATCGATGCCGAGCATTCTCAAAAGCCGCACCGCCACCGATTCGTCATCCGCCAAAATCGCCAGAAGCATATATTCGCTTCCCACACTCGCGCCCGTGCCGTCATGATCCACCGCATATTCGCAGGCCTTATCAAACATTCCCTTTGTCCGCGGCGTAAAGCCCGTCAGCTTGGTACGTTTATCCAGCGTCCGCACAAATACCGAACGATATTCCGGTTCCGTCACCCCCGCCGAACGCAAAATACGGTTCGCACGGCATTCCGGCACGTTGAGCATTCCGAACAGCACATGTTCGCTCCCCACATACGTGCTCCCGTAATATTTCGCCGCATCCACCGATAATTTCAAAGCCTTTTGAAGATTCATCGAAAATTTATTAAAGTCGTACATTCCCCGCTCCGCTCTCAAAAATTTTATTTACATCTGCGCACAGCCGCCAGCGCCGCGCGGCACTTCTCCGCCCTGCATATGTCACGCTCCGACGCCGTCAGCGGCTTGTCGACCAAAAGGTTCAGATTGGAAGGCCGCACCGCCGATATCAGTTCGTCCATCGCCGAAAACCGCCGCGATTCCAGAAAATCCAACGCGATCCCCAGTTTCACTGCCGACGCAAGCTGAATAAATTCTCCGTACGAAATCTGCTCACAATTGCACAAAACTCCGTATGCTCGGCAACATTCATCTTTCATTCCCACAAAATCACTCGTCCGCAAAGCCTTCCGCGCCTGCGCCTCAAGATTTACGATCTCCAACACGGCACGCTGTACTTCCGAAAGTATATAATCTTCGTCCACCCCTAAAGTCACTTCGTTGCTGATCTGATACATATATCCTTCCGCCGTACTGCCTTCCCCGTAGACGCCCCTTACCGTGTGCCCCAGCCGCGATATCTCCCGCGTCAGACGGTTCATTTTGTGCATACGCGTCAATCCCGGCAAAAACAACATCACCGAGGCGCGCAATCCCGTTCCGAGATTGGTCGGACAAGCGGTCAGATATCCGAGCTGCGAATCAAAGGCAAAGCGCAGTTCTTTCGACAATTCGTCATCCACCGCCGATATTTTTCGGTACGCCAAAGGCAGGTTCAGTCCGTTGACAATGTATTGTTCCCGCAAATGATCTTCTTCATTGATCATCAGAGAAAATTTCCCGCGCGGCGCATCTGCATCGGTTTCTTCCTCGTCGATCAGCGCCGCCCCGCAACCCTTGTTCGCCGCAAGTTCCGCGCTGATCAGATGATCGTCGCACAGCGACTGCGCAACCGTTTCGCTGATTTCATTCATCGTATAAAGACGGAATCCGCGCAACCGTGCCGCCGCGTCGTAGACCCTGCGGATCACCTTCCTGCCCTGCGCCGTATTCTTAAATGCCGACGGAAACGGATAATCGCCAAGATTCCGCGCAAGCCGCACCCGCGTCGATACAACCGTACTCTCGATATTATTCATTCTCGCCTCCCGCATCGTTGATCATACGGCTGACCTCACGAATGTCACGATTGATGCGTTCCGCATCCTTCATTCTCTTTTCACGCAGCGCCCGTTCCAGCTCCGTGCGGAGCCCCTTCAGTGCGTCCAGCAATTCAAACAGCTTCCCGCTCCCGAGCGGCCGCTTCCCTTCATGCTGCGTCTTGCCGTGAATCCTGCGGATCACGGGCATCAGCTCCTCCCGAAACGTGTCATAACATGCCGCACACCCCACAAGCCCCGTCCGCGTATAATCCGACAAGGTCGTCCCGCATATCGGACACTTCAGGGTAACGTCTTTTTCGGGCGGCAGAAAATTAACAAAAAAATCCGGCCCGTCTCCCAGATACGCCGCAGCGCCGCCCAACCGTTCGAAACATCCGTCGCACAAGTGCAGTTCTTCCCCGTCGTTTTCGCATACCGTGTGCGTAGCTTCCCTTTTTTTGCAGTTGGTACAGAGCATGTCGCACCCCCGAAAGTAAACCGAATTTCTCTGCCGCAGACTTGTCCGCAGCTCACCTTGCGCCCGTAAGGCGCCTTCTCTTTTGTCTTATTATACCACGTGACCGCCCCTTTGTAAACGGTTTTTCCAAAAAATGACGCTCACCGCATCCATTTCCCGCACTTTTTCTCTCTTTTTCCTCGTTCTTCCGACGCCGCTGCAAAATTTTACGTGTAATCGCTGCGATCCATGTTTGCCCGTACTTTCTCGATCGCCCTCTTTTCGATTCTGGAAATATAGGAGCGCGAAATTTTTAAAAATACAGCGACTTCCCGCTGCGGCATCGGCGCTCCGCCTTTCAACCCGTACCGCAGGCAAAGCACCGTATATTCGCGGTCTGTCAACGTCTGCCGTAAAAGCCGCATGAATTTTTCCTTCACCAGCTTGTTCTCCACCGTCTTGAATACGCCGTCTTCCTTTTCAAACAGCAGATCCATCAGTGTGAGTTCATTCCCTTCCTTATCTACTCCCACGGGATCCGACAAGTACACGTTCCCCTTGTGCTTTTTATTGCTGCGGATCAGCATCAATATCTCGTTTTCAATGCATCGCGCCGTATATGTCGCCAGCTGCGTGCCTTTTCCGTCTTTGTACGTGTCGATGGCCTTGATCAGCCCGATGCTACCCACAGAAATCAAGTCATCCGTCTCCGCCGCCCCGCTGTATTTCTTTACAATATGCGCCACCAATCGCATATTGTGCCTTACAAGCATATCTTTCGCCGATTTATCCCCCTCGCGTGCCAGGCGCAGATATTTCGCTTCATCTTCCGCAGACAACGGTTTCGGAAACGAACTCTTTCCGCCGATCGCCCCCGTGAAAAACAATAATTTCCCCAATATCGCACATAAAAAATCAAACAGCATGGCTTTCCTCCTTTCTATACGGTCACCATTACTATATGATTTTCGCGGCTTGTACCATACCCTTCTTGCCGTTTTCTGCCTGTCCCTTTTTTCTTTGCCTTCGCCGTTCTCCTTTTTGCCGCCACTTTTCAGGTTTCAACGCCTGCCCGATTCAGCTGCGCAAACAACGAATCTGAAAGTTTCTTACCGCAAGTCCCGCCCGGGCGGCGGCTGTCCGCCGAACGATATATTCCGGCTTCGCCGATCAAGTTACGATTCCACGTTGTCCCGAGGCTTAAAACGGCATTTATAAAGAAAAAGCGCCCGACGGAGCAACATTGCTCCGTCGGGCGCTTTTTCTGTTTATTCAGACCTCAGGTCTGCGCGTTGAATTTTTTGATCGCATCGTACGTTCCCTTGCTGATCAGGTGTTCCATCCTGCACGCGTCGGTTTCGGCTGTAGCTTCATCGACGCCGAGCCTTACCAGAAAGGCTGTCAGTACTTTATGCTTTTCAAATATCTGTTCCGCATAGGCTGCCCCGCTCTCTGTCAGGTGAATGTGATTGTCTATGATGTTCACATATCCCTTTGCTGTCAATATGCGCATCGCTTTCGTCACCGCGGGCTTGGACACATTCAGCTCCCGCGCCACTTCCACAGAATGCACATCCTTCTGCCGCGCGGAAAGCCGCAATATCGCTTCCAGATAATCTTCTCCCGATTCGTTATCGATCATTCTCTCTCCTCCGTGAGCTGCTCGCTTTCACACTTTTTCGGATCCAGCAATACGTTGCAATCGACCGTCTTTTTTAAAAGGCGCGTCAGATCCAGTATATCCTCCTCGCCCAACACGTCGACATATAAATCGAAGTATTTCAGCAAAAAATCATACTTCTCCTGCAATGCGCGCCGCCCCGCATCCGTCAGCATCACATCCATCTTTCTGCGATCATCCGACGCGATCTCCATTTCGACATATCCCTTCCCGCGCAATGCCCGCAATATATTTGCCGCACGCGCCCTGCTTACCTGCAAATTGTCGCTGATCTGGGAAGGAGTCACGCGGTCGTAACCGCAGGTATTCAGATACCACAGCGCCGCCGTTTCTCCTTCCACAAATTCCTGTAAATGACTGATGATGTCCATTTTCGTCATCCGCCATAATTCGCGGATCAGGCCATCCCTCACTTCTCTTTTATCCATTTCTGCGAATTCCTCCGCTCATTCGTTGGATTTCAATGACTCCGCCATGTTGATCCTGTTCAGCTTTATCAGCATGAATGCGTACACCAGCACCGCAAATGCCAGCGTAAGCAAAAACGCCCACAAATAACTCCATCCGCTGATCACTCTGCCGAACATCATCGTGACACTGTTGACCCTGTCAATGATAAACAAATGCAACAACATTCCCAGCAGAAGCCCCAGCAACGTCCCTGCTATCGTCAGAATCGCGCTTTCACGGTAAATATACCCCGCGACCTCCCATTTTCTGTAGCCGAGCACCCGCAACGTCGCAATTTCACGCCTGCGCTCTTCTATGTTGATATTCGTAAGATTATACAGTACGATCGCGGCAAGTGCGCCCGCACTGATCACCAGGATCGCTATGACAAGCCCCATCGTCGAACTCAATCCTTCCATCGTTTCCTGCGATGAATACGTGAATTCCACACTCTGCACTTCCACGCCCGATGTGCCGTTTTCCGACAAAATATTCTTCGTCAGCTCCTCCGTATCGCTCTCCGCTATGCCCGATTTTACCAAAACCGTGTTGTAAGACGGCATCGTCCCGAACAGTGATTCGTAAGCCGCTTTGCCGATATATACATAGCTTCCCGTATAATTTTCACAGACCGCGCTGACTTTCACTTCCACCGCATTTGCCCCGGAATGGCTGTAATACAAAGTATCTCCCGCCTTGATCCCGTATACGATCGCTATATTCTCCGGCAATACGACCGAATTGCCGGCTTCCTGTACCGTTTCTATTATAGCAGAATTTTCCCGTTCATGCAAGCTGACAAACGAATTAAATTGCGCATTGTTTTCCACGACATACATATCTACCGATTCACTGGATGCTCCGCTTCCTTGCCCGAAAACAAGTCTGCCGCTCTCCATGTAAACAGGCAAATATCTCTCGCCTTCCTGCGAAGCATCGCCGATAAATTCACGGAGCGCTCCGTCTGCTTCCGACAAATCTCCCGTGTACTCGATCACCGTATCGTATAACAGCACCTTCCCGTATTGCAGTTCCGTAACCGCATTCACCGAATCGTTTAACCCGAACCCCGTCAGAATCAGCGCCGTACATCCCATGACCGATACGATCGTCAGGATCATGTTCTTTTTATATCGGAAAATATTACGGAGCGTCGCTTTCCACTTGAACTTCAACGGCTTCCAGATAAATCCGATCTTTTCCAACAATATGCGCTTGCCCGGCTTCGGAGCTTTCGGCTGCATCAGGTTGGAAGGCTTTTCTTTCAAAGATGTGCGGCAGGCTCCCCATGTCACGAGAATCGTCCCCAACAATGCAACGCCGAATACGACCACCGCAAACACCCAGCTGAATCCCAGCGCCAGCGCCGGAAGCTGGTACATCGTCTGATACGCCCGCCAGAACACCGACGGCAAAAGCGCAAATCCGCACAAAATACCGCCCACACATCCGATAATACTTGCCAGACAACAATAGATCAGATATTTGCTCATGATCCTGCCGCGGCTGTAACCCAATGCCTTGAAAGTCCCGATCTGCATCCTGTCCTCGTCGACCATTCGCGTCATCGACGTCAGCGCAACCAGAGCCGCTACCAGAATAAAGAACACAGGAAATATCCCCGCTATGTTTTCCACTTTCTCCGCATTCAGATCAAAACTGACATAGCTGACATTCGTACTCGCCCGATCCAGTACATACCACTGCGCATCCGGCAGACTTTCCAGCATTTTCTTCTGCTCTTCCGTCAGCATCCCGCCAAATTTATCCGACAGTTCACGCAGTTTCCCGACCGTCTCGTTTAACTTACTGCTTTGCGTTTCTCCTATCGCTTCGAGCTCGTCTGTCTTTTCGAGTACGTAACTCTTGTAATCATCATGAAAACGTTTGTACTCGTCTGCCCCCGCTATCTTCACCCAGCAATCCGTGCATACGATCTCTGCCTGATTTTCTTCCCCGATCAGCGGATTCTGAAGATAAGAAAATATGCTCCCTTCTTTCTGCAGATCATACACATCCTCCGAATATCCGTACACAACGGTGCCGATCGCCCCCGTCCCGAGCGAGGTCGTTTCGCGTCCGTCCAGGTAATAATAATCGGGCGACGACACAATGCCCACCACTTCAAATGTCGTTTGCTTATAGACATCCCCGTACGTCGCTTCGTCCGTATTCAAAGTAAATTCTGTGCCGATCCGTACATTCTCGAATTTATTCGTCGAACGGATCACCACAACCTGATTCGTGCCTTTTTCCGGAAGTTTTCCCTCCACCAAGGTCAATGTATTCAGATACCCGCTGTCCAGATCCAGCCCGATAAACCTTCCGACGATGTCTTTCCCGTTCACCGTGATCTCCGCATCCGTGGAAATAACCGCGGTCACTCCCTCCACAGCATCCGAATTTTTAAGCGCTGCCACATCATCCTGCGTCAAACCCAGCGTTCCCTTGACCGTCACGTCCGACGCATTCATTTCCGTATAATAAGCGTCCATCGTGTTCTTCATGTCCGGCGTCGCCTGCATGACCCCGATCAGAAATCCCACACCCAACGCTATGATCGCCATGATCGCAATAAACCTGCCAAATCCCGTCGTGAACTCTTTCGCTATGTTTTTATTGAATTTTCTCATGACTGCATTCCCTCCCGGCGGTTCGCTTGCACCTTACCACTCGATCACCGATACATCCGCAGGATTTTCATTCACTTCTTCCGCCGATACTTTCCCGTTCTTGATATGGATCACCCTGTCCGCCATCTGCGTGATCGCCTGATTGTGCGTAATCACGATGACCGTCTTCTTGTTGTTGCGGCATACATCATGCAGAAGTTTCAAAATGCTTTTCCCCGTTTCATAGTCCAGCGCGCCCGTCGGCTCATCACACAGCAGCAGTTTCGGATTCTTTGCGATCGCCCTCGCAATCGACACCCGCTGCTGCTCCCCGCCCGACAACTGCGCAGGGAAATTGTTCATCCTGTTCCCAAGCCCTACATTCTTCAGCGTTTCTTCCGCGTCCAACGGATTTTTACAGATCTCCGACGCAATCTCCACATTCTCTTTCGCCGTCAGATTCTGGATCAGATTGTAAAACTGAAACACAAACCCGACATCATACCTCCTGTAATCCGTCAGCTTCTTTTCGTTAAATGCGCTCACTTCCACGCCGTCCACATATATCTTGCCGCCGCTCACTTCATCCATGCCGCCTAACATATTCAGAACCGTCGTCTTCCCTGCACCGCTCGGCCCGACAATCACGCAGAATTCTCCTTCATCTATAGAAAAACTTACGCCGTCTGCCGCCTTGATCTTATTGCTCCCCATCGTGTAAACCTTGGTTACATCCTGAAATTCCACAAACCGCATAACGTCCTCCTGTCATACCCGGTCATATATTGCAACTCCGAGTAATTGTTTATTATGACAATAGTGCAAATAATTTCTACTGCTAACTATCTATGCTATTATTATATGCCAACTCTTTAAAATTGTCAAGAATAACCGTGTTAATATTTCGTGAAAAAAATCAATTCACGTTGCACCGTTTTATCACATTCCATCCGACTTTTTTCCAATCTGTTTTTTCTTCCGACGCCCAATTTATTTTTCCGAAGCCACGCTCTTTCCCTGCCGCTTTCAGATGTTTTAGAATGAATTTCGCCCGTCTTCTTCCTCTTTTATCCCGAACGGAAAACATCCGAACTAAAACTCAAAAAGCCGCTTGGTCAGACGGGAAAAACGGCAGAGAGCAACGCGCATATTTACGCTTTTGCTCTCTGCCGTTTCATTGAATTCAAACGACTTATTCTTTTGACCCGTTTTCACCCATTACATTCAGGCGCGATCGTCGCGTCTGTTCGTAAAGCGAAGGATACCGTTTGCAAAAACAGTGTAGACGATCAGCCAGATGGCTGCCAACGCTATGATCACATAGGTAATGATCGCACCTACGCTGCGGTCGCCCATAAAGATCGCCGAAACAAGGTTGAAATTGAATATACCGTACAATCCCCAGTTCACCGCTCCGAGCAAAACAAGAATATACGAAATAATATTGGCAATAAACATTCTGCTTTTACCTCCTGCGATCAGTATGTGCAGATATTTTTCCCTTATTCATACCGCAAATTTTTCCCCTCTCACACTTTCTGCCCTTTATATAATTTATCCGAAACAAACGCTCTTGATATTTTTAAGATTTCTCCGCCTTTCCGTTATAAAAAACACCTTTTCTGCGCATACTCGTTGTATAATTCTCCGACGGAGGAACGCATTATGCCGAAAAGAAAAAAAGAAAAAATCAAAACGCTTACCGAAGAACAGTACAACCAATACCTGATGGCGCTCAAAGATGAGCGACCCACGATGCTGATCGATCAAAACGGAAAACGCACGCCGCAAAAATAATCATCTGACTTCGGTCTGCATTGAAAGATTTTTCAAAACTGTCCGTTAAAACTGTTGCAGGCGGTCATATATTCCGTTCTATAAAATCAGCAATCGGAAGTAATTTCCGGGCGGCGATTTGCCGTGAGGCAGTTTAAATGGCGCGGTACGCAAAATATTTTGCGTACCGCGCCATTCTTACATCATTGTGCAAACTGCGAATTATAAAGATGATAATAAAAACCTTGTTTCTCCATCAGCTGGACATGCGTACCTTGTTCGATCACCGAACCGTGATTCATCACAAGGATCAGATCCGCATCGAGAATGGTAGACAGACGATGCGCCACAATAAAGGATGTCCTGCCCTGCATGATCTTTTTAAACGCTTTCTGGATACGCATTTCCGTCATGGTATCAATGTTCGAAGTCGCTTCGTCCAGTATCAGCATCGGCGGATCCGCCAGCATGACGCGCGCGATACACAAAAGCTGCCGCTCGCCCTGCGATATATTGACATTCCCCGTCAGAACCGTATCGTAACCCTTCTCCAGATTTCGGATGAAAAAGTCACAATACGCCGCTTTTGCCGCCGCTTCCACCTGCTCGCGTGACGCGTCTTCATTTCCGTATGCAATATTCCACGCCACAGTCTCCCCTGTAAGAAAGCTCTCCTGCAACACCATACCGAACATTTTACGATATTCGTCCAGAGGGATTGTTTTTGCATCGATACCGTCCACATAAATCTTGCCGCTGTCCAAATCATAAAAACGCATTAAAAGATTGATCAGCGTCGTTTTGCCGCATCCCGTCGGCCCGACGATCGCAATTTTACTCCCGGCCTTTACGTTCACGTTCAGATTTTCGATCAGCTTCTGCGAAGGATCATACGAAAAACACGCATTCTCTATACGGATGTCGCCGCGCACTTTTTCAATGCGGTTTTCCCCGTCCAGTTTTTCACCCGGCTCGTCCACTACTTCAAATACGCGCGCAGCCGACGCAAAGGCGTTCTGCAACTGTGTGACCACGTTTGAAATTTCATTGAAAGGCTTTGTGTACTGGTTCGCATAACTCAAAAAAACCGAAAGCATTCCGACCGTGAACCCGCTCAGCGTCAGCGCACCCAAATTTAAGACACCGCCCGACTCCGCACTCAGAATACAGAATATCGCACCCAAAACGCCGACAACCGCATAGATCACGGCGTTCACAAACCGCGTACTCGGATTGGTCAGCGCCGAATAATACTGCGCTCTCCAGCCGATAGCATACAGCCGCGCATCGATCTCATCAAATTTATCGCAGGATGCGCGCTCCTCATTGAACAAAATAACCGTCTTCTGCCCGCCCAGCATCTCCTTGACATGCGCCGCCAGTTCACCCTGCACGCGCACTTGTTTTGTAAAGCTCTTGAATGTGCGCTTGGTTATGAACGCCGCCACAAATAAGGATAACGGGGTCAGGATCACCACGACCAAAGCGATCAGATAATTGATCACAAACATGACTACCAAAGTCGCCAATATCGTCATGACTCCCGTAAACAGCTGCGCCACACCCTGCAAAAGGCCGTCCGAAACGATATCCACATCCGTAACGACCCGCGCCATCACATCGCCCTGCGCATGCGTATCGATGTATTTTATGCGTGATCCCGTCAGGCTCTGAAACGCATCGCGACGCAGATCCTTCACCAGCTTATAACAAAGGCTGTTGACACAGTTTCCGAGCAGCTTCTGCGAAAGAGAAGCCAGCAACACACACAACGCAAAGCCGACGACCAGGATCCACACTTTTTCGTAAAGACCGCTCTCTTCAAACATGGCATCGATCGCCCAGCCCGACAAAACAGGCCCTACCAACACAAACGCAACATACAATATACTGAAAATGACGGCGCCGACGACATAACCGCTGTAAGGTCTGACATAGGTCAGCAGCCGATGCGTGATACCGCGTTTGAATTTCTTTTGGGATAATTCTCTGTCCATACTTACGCCCTCGTCTGCGAATCGCATATTTCACGATACAGCGGACAATTTGCATACAGTTGCGTATGCTTTCCGCTCCCAACGACTTTCCCGTCTTCCATGACATAAATCACATCCGCATTTTTGATCGATGACGCACGCTGCGAAATAATGATCGTCGTCAGGTCTTTCAATTGGGAAATGTTTTTACGCACCTTTGCATCCGTTGCAAAATCCAGTGCCGAACAGCTGTCATCCAAAATCAAAATCGCAGGCTTCCCGACAACGGCGCGCGCGATCGTGAGCCGCTGACGCTGTCCGCCCGAGAAATTTTTTCCCGCTTCCGTTACAGGCTGATCCAGTCCGCCTTTTTCCGTGATAAAATCATACGCGCACGCCGTTTTCAATGCCTCGTTCATCTCATCATCCGTCGCGTCCTGTTTGCCCCAGCGCAGATTGGATCGGACTGTCCCCGAAAACAATGCCGCACTCTGCGGCACTACCCCGAACAGCTGACGAAGTTCATGCATGGGGTATTGTTTTACGTCTTTTCCGAAAATTTTTACGGTTCCGCAACTCGCATCATAAAGCCGCGGCATCAGATTTACAAGCGTGCTCTTACCGCTGCCCGTACCGCCGATCACACCGACCGTCGCACCGCGCGGAATCGAAAGGCTTACATCGGACAGAGAATATTGCTCCGTGCCCGCATAAGAAAAACTTACATGGTCCATCTCCACCGCAGGCTGCGAATAATCCGCCTGCGCGTCCCCTGTTTCCGCAATGCTCGATTTTAAATCAAACACTTCACTGACCCGATTCATCGAAGCATACCCTTTTGTGAAGAGCGAAATAAGATTGGAAATGACGATCATTGCATTCAAAATCTGCGCCATATAGTTGATCAGCGCAACAATGTCGCCGCTCGTAAATCCCGCGGGGGTATGCACTTTAAAATTGCAGAATGCAAGAATCAGCGCCACTCCAAAATTGACGATCGCATACGTCAAAGGATTCAGCCACGCCGAGATCCTGCCGATTTTGAGAGAATTGTCCAGCATATCTTCCGCCGCAACATCAAAACGCTCACGTTCACCTTCCCTTCTCGAAAACGCACGCACTACGCGCGCACCCTCCAGATTTTCATTGGTGATCTGCGTCAGTCGGTCCAGCTTCTTTTGGTTTTTCGCGTAATACGGCACCGTTTTATGCATGATCACCCATAAAACCAAGCCCACCAAAACAGATATGCCCGTAACCAAAAGCCCGATTTGCCAGTCAATGATAAAACACAAAACGACGGCTCCTGCCGCAATAAACGGAGCCCTGACAACAAGACGGATGATCATCGCCACGGCACTTTGCATCTGGTTTACATCGTTCGTCGTCCGCGTCACCAAAGAAGCCGTCCCGATTTTATCCAGTTCCCGATAACTCAGTGTATTGATATGCCGAAACAGTGCGTTCCGTACATTCGTACCGAACCCCTGCGACGCAATGGATGCGCTCCTTTGACAAAACAGCGCACAGCCGAATCCGACCGCTCCCATCGCCAGCATGACGCCGCCCCCCGCAAGGACATACCCGATGCTTGCGCGCTCCGTTATGCCTACATCAATGATGTTCGCCATGACCAACGGAACAAGAAGTTCCAGCACCGCCTCGATCCACTTCGAAGCCGCTCCCAATATGCAATACCACTTGTATTCCTTTAAATAAACAAAATACCTTCTCACGTTTCGGCTCACTTCACAAGTTTTATTTATTATATAAGTTTCCCGTTTGAATTGCAAGCGACTTTTACCCTTATGGAAGAAAAAACCGTGGAACGGCACAATTATTTCGCGCCGTTCCACGGTTTTTTCCGTTCTCTGCTTTATCCCTGTTATAAAAAGCAGAATCCAACAAAAACTTCAAACTTTTTCAGGTTTCACAATAAATTTTGCTTACAGCAAAATGCAGATGACTCCGCCTTTCCCTTCATTTACAATGCGCGTTACCGCTTTGCGCAATTTCCCGCGCGCGTCCTCGGGCACAGTCTTCTCAAGCAATCCTTCCCGCGCCATATCCTTGAAAGTCTTTCCGAACATATCCGTATTCCAGAGCGCATCGGGATCCTTTTCATAACTGTCAACCATTCCTTTTGCGATCTCCTCTCCGCGCGCCGCTTCCCCCGCGATCGGGCTGACTTCGCTCTGCACGTCTACCTTAATAACGTGATAAGTGCTCGCCTGCGCACGCAATTTGACCCCGCTGCGAGTTCCGCGCCTGAACAATTCGGGAGAACACAGCTTCATATCCGATTCGGAAGGCACGCTCACTCCGTAACCGTATTCTTCCGCTCTGCGGAATGCCGTACCGTATTTATCATAAAAAGTCTTTGCTTCCCCCAATGCGCGTACATATGCCATAAGACGCAGATCGTCCGTAATTTCAACTCCGCACTCTTCGCTCAAAACTTTATAGAACATCCCGTCCTTAGCGGCAAGGCAGCATTTTGCGACTCCGCTCGATGCATCTGTCTCGCAAGATTCACAATACACATCCCCGTCGCCAAACGCATCCGACAGTTTCCCGCAATCGCCCATGCGCTCCACTTTCGGCGTGATTTCACGGATACGTGTCAATATTTCGGAAACAATTTTGCTTTCTGCCGGCAGTACACGCATCCATTCCGGGAAATAAAAGTCCATTCGTTTAACGGGGAATGCCATCAAAAGTTCCGCCATGAATTTATCCGCATCCAGCCCCGCATGAATATCCCCCGCCACAGCAGGCGCTCTGTATTTCTCAGAAAGAGAAGCGCGCAAGCCTTCGCATTCAGCAGAATCGGGTGCGGCACTGTTGACAAAAATAATAAAAGGCTTGCCGCTTTCGCGCAGTTTTTCCGCAAGCGATTCTTCCTGCGCCAGGGATTCACTCCGCGCCTTTCCGAAACTTCCGTCCGAAACCACCAAAACGGCTGCCGATTTCTCTCCTTGCGCCGCGTCATGCGTTTCCTCCGCCGCGATCGCAAGCTCACCGCTCTCCGTTCGAATACTTCCCTTCACGCAGAGATCTTCCTTTTCTTCCGCCGCAGAATTCAAAACGGACGCCGCAAAGGCACGCACAAACTCACTCTTGCCTGTTCCGCTCGCTCCCGACACGGTCAGGTTGAAATGTCCGCCTGTCCGGGCATATAAACCTTCGTAAACTTCATTTGACATAAAAAAACAGCCTCCCATATACCAAATACGTTGGATATACGGAAGCTGTTCTTTAGCCCCCGTATCCGCCTGTTACAGTTCAGTATATGAGAGCAGTTTTTGAAAAATGACAAATTTTTTTATTTCGGAAACAGTTCTTTCAAGCGGCATCCTTCTTCCCGTGCGATAGTTTGCGCACGCTCGTATGATGCTCTTCTCCCGCCAGCAGCGCCATAATATTCTTTCTGTGCGCAAACCAGGTAAGAAAACAATCTAAAAGCAGCAATAGAAAAATAACCATTACAAACACTTCCGAAAGTTCCCCTGCATACCGCAGCCAGAACACCACGCCCTGCACCGCCGTCAAAAGAGATACGCCCAATAGCGATCCCATCGATCCCCACTCGCTTGCCCAGATATAAAATAACGTCAGAAGCAGGATCGCAAGTACGATAAAAATCATCCACCAGTATTCACAGCAAAGAGCAAACGAATACATCCCCAATGTCGAAGCGATCCCTTTGCCGCCCTTGAATTTCATTGTAACGGGATAAATATGCCCTATAATCACCGATACCCCGCACACATAGCGCGCCAAGTCTCCGACAAGCACGTCCGTCCCCGCAAAAATATATCCTCGGAATATAAGATGCGCGATCAACAGCGGAAGCCCGCCCTTGATCATGTCGCAAAATAACGTCAACGCTCCGATCTTTAAGCCGAACTGGCGGCTCATATTCATTGTGCCCGGATTCCCGCTTCCCATCTTGCGCACGTCCTTGTGTTTGATCTTCGAGATCAGCAACGCAAAATTAAAACAGCCCACAAAATAGGATACGACCGCCATTACAATGAACCAATACCAAATTTCCCCGAATGCGATTTCCATAATCATCCTCCGCCGCAATCCCGCTTTAAACCGTTATCCCCGCATCATTGTCATTGCGGTTGCGCGTTACGATACGTATCGGCGTACCCGAAAAATCAAACGATCGGCGCAATACGTTTTCCAGATACCTTCTGTAAGAAAAATGCAAAAGCGTTTCATCGTTCACAAACAATACGAACGTCGGCGGACAAACCGACGGCTGTGAACAATAATAAACTTTCAACCGTCTGCCGTTATAGGAAGCGGGCTCGTTCGTGCGCACCGCATCCAAAATCAGGTCGTTCAGCGTTCCCGTGGATATGCGCCGATTTGCATTTTCATATACTGTTTCCGCAACTTTAAGGATCTTTTCAGCACGCTGTCCCGTCTTTGCGGATACGTACACCGACTTAAAATAATCCATAAAGCTCAGATCAACTTTTAATTTTTCTTCAAACTTGTTGATCGTATTCGTGTCCTTTTCGATCAGATCCCATTTGTTCATCACGATCACCGAAGGTTTGCCCTGTTCATGAACATAACCAAGGATCTTGACGTCTTGTTCCGTCAGTCCTTCGCTGCTGTCCACTACGGCAAGACATACATCCGCGCGGCGCACCGCATCAAAAGCGCGCAAAACACTGTAATACTCGACATCATCGGTCACGTTTTTCTTTTTGCGGATCCCTGCCGTATCGATCAGCAGATATTTCTTTCCGTCCAGTTCAAACGGCGTATCGATCGCGTCCCGCGTCGTGCCTGCAATGTTCGTAACGATCGAACGCTCAAATCCAAGCAAACGATTCACGAGCGAGCTCTTTCCTGCATTCGGTTTCCCGACAACAGCAATTTTCAGACGGTCCGCCTCTTCTTCGTCTCCGCTTTCAAAATGTGCGACAACTTCGTCCAATACGTCTCCGATTCCCTGTGAATGCTCCGCCGAAACCGCAATCGGCTCGCCAAGTCCCAACGCATAATATTCGAACAGCTTATCCTGCGAAAAATTATCGACTTTGTTGATCGCAAGCACCACAGGCTTATGACTGCGGCGAAGCTTTTCCGCCACGTCGTAGTCGGAAGAGGTAAGCTCTTCCTTCCCGTCCAACAAGAGAATGATCACCTGCGCCATTTCGATCGCAAGATCTGCCTGCCGCAGGATCTCCCTCCACATCGTATCTTGCGATTTGAGTTCGATACCGCCCGTATCGATCACGGTGAATTTTTTCCCGCGCCATACGGCATCGGCATACAGCCGATCCCTCGTAACCCCCGGGCGGTTTTCCGTTATCGAAATCTTTCTCCCAACAATTTTATTGAATAATGTGCTCTTGCCGACATTCGGTCTGCCGACGATCGCAACCAAAGGATTTGCCATACATACTCCTGCCCGCGCGTCATACGCGCGTTTAACATTCTTTCTTGAATATTATACAGATTTTCCCTTCGTTTGTAAAGAAAAAGCGGCTCGCTTTCGCAAACCGCTCTTTGATCTCTTTAAAAAAGTCCTAAAATCGCACTTGCCACATACAAAGCAACCGCGATCCAGAATATGATCACCCAGGTCTTCCCGTGTGCACGCGCAAACGAATAAGCCCCGAACACAATGCCCAAAAGCAACGCAATATCCTTGATCAGCCGCAATACATCAAATAGCGTACCGCTTACATCAACTCCGATCAAAGGAAGAAAATTTTGCACAAAAATCAGAACCGCCGCCAAAAGCAACGTAACAAAGCAGCAGATCTTGATAAAATCACGGCGAGCCTGTCCTTCCGTTCTCTGTCTGTTCGACATATTTTTATTCTCCTTCTTTTTTCTTTTATCGTATTTTACCACTTTCCAAAAGGAATTTCAAGCAAACCGATATATTTTTTTAGAACATTTTCCCGAAAGTTCCGCACTCTTTTTGTCGATTTTTCGAAAGTACGTACCCCGGAATTTAATCTTTATCAAAAATATAGACGGCATCTTCCCCATCTGTTTCCGAAAATCGGACAGCAACCCCTTCCCTGTGCGAAGTGGGTACGTTTTTGCCCGTATAATCCGCTTTGAACGGCAATTCTCTGTGTCCGCGGTCTACCAACGCCAGAAACTGGATCCGCGCCGGCCTTCCCATCGACATGATCTCCGAAATCGCCGCGCGAACCGTCCTGCCCGTATAAATCACATCGTCGCAGACGAGAACCGTTTTTCCGTCCACCCCGAAGGATATTTCACTGCCGAAAAATTCCACTTCGCTGCCAAGCGACTGCAGATCATCCCGATACAGCGCAATGTCAAAAATGCCGAGCGGAATATTGCTTCCTTCGATCGAATCCAGACAAGCCTTGATCCGTTCCGCGACGGTAACGCCGCGCGTCCGTATTCCGATGATAACAAGATCTTCCACTCCGCCGTTGCGTTCTATAATCTGATGCGCAAGGCGGCGGAACGTATTCGCCATTCCCTCCGCATCCATCAGCATGCCTTTCATCTTCATGATCTGTCTCCTGAATCTCTTTAAATTTCTCCGCCTTTTTCCAGAGTATTGAGTACTTTTTCAAAATAATCCGGGATCGGCGCTTCAAATACCATTCGCTCGCCCGTTCTCGGATGCGTCAGCCCCAGCCTGTATGCATGCAAAAGCTGGCCGTTCAGTTGAAATTTCTGTTTTTTGCTCCCGTAAACGGGATCTCCCACGATCGGATGCCCGATATAACGGCAATGCACCCGAATCTGATGCGTCCTGCCCGTTTCCAGCTTAAAGCGCATCAGCGTATATCCCTTCGAAAACCTTTTTACGACTTCATAATTCGTGGCGGCATACCTGCCTTTCTCCGCCGATACGACCGCCATCTTGATGCGATCGGTCGGATGCCTGCCTATATATGTTTCGATCCTTCCCGAATCGTCTTTGACAATCCCCTCGCAAAGCGCAAGATATTCGCGCGAACACGTTTTATCTGCAATCTGCGCCGACAACGATAAATGTGCGGCGTCATTCTTTGCGACCACCAGCAGTCCCGACGTGTCCTTATCGATCCTGTGCACGATTCCGGGGCGGATCACGCCGTTGATCGTGCTCAGGCTTTTCAAACGGTACAAAAGCGCGTTCACGAGCGTGCCCGTCAGATTCCCGCTCCCTGCATGAACCGTGAGGCCCTGCGGCTTATTGATCACCGCAATGTCGTCATCCTCATACACGATATCGATCGGAATATCCTGCGGCGTAAGATCCAGCGTTTTCGGCTCCGGCATGATCACGTCCGCCCTGTCTCCCGCATTGACCGCCTGCGAAGCTTTTACCGCCTCGCCGTTTACGCGCACGAGGCCTTCTTCGATCAGCTTCTTCGCCGCCGAACGCGTCAGATTCAGCTCCTGCGCCAAAAAAACATCCAACCGCGCACACGGCTCCCGCGCCGCTATGCTGCATTCTTTATTCATTGTTTTTATCGGAATTCTTTTCCGTTTTCTCCTGCAGTACGGCACCCAGATCGTTATCTGCTCCACCCGCTCGCTTTACAAGATCTTCCGCCGCCGTCTCCACTTCCTGCTTTTCTTCCTTCTTATCTTTATGCGCACGGAAAATTGCGTCCGAATCCACAAACAAAAGCGCCAGAATGAACATCACGGCACCCACCGTAATAACTATGTCCGCTATATTGTTGCTGAAACACAGATAATCGCTGTTGATTATAAAACGGAAATCCATGTAGATCAGATCCCGCACTCCGCCCAGAATGCAACGGTCGATCAGATTCCCCGCCGCTCCCGCCATGATCAGCACGAGCGCTGTTTTCAGAAAACGGCGTTTTTTATTCAGCTTGATAATAAACCCCATCAAAACAACGATTGCAACAGACGTCAATGCAATAAATAGCGGCAATGCCCACGGTGTATCCGATCCGATCCCGAATGACATCCCCTTGTTGATCAACGTGTCGATTCCAAACACTTTCCCAAGCCAGTACCTGATCGGCTCATTCACGTCTACCAGCGCAAATGCGGCCGCCTTCGTGACCTGATCCAGTAAAACCAAAAGTAAAAATACAATTGCGTATACCATAAATTCTTCCTGTTTTTTATCGGATGGGCTCAGTCATCCATAAGCCCGAGATTGCGGCAAAGTTTTTCAAGATCCAGTTCGCCCTTCGGATTGATCACGTCGTCCAGGTTAAACCCCGTCTCTTCCTCGCCTTCCACATACTTTTCGATCACCGCTTTCGGATCAAACGATTCTTGTTCCGCCGTATTTGCGTCCGACACTCCGAATCTTCCGCGCTCTTTCCCGAGCAAGGCCGACAGATTCTCCGCAAAATCGGCGTACTTCTTTGCTTCCGATTCCGGGATCGCCCCTGCCATCTGTCCCGCAAGCCGTTTCCACTTTTCCGCAAACAGACGCAACGTATTCAATTCCGTTTCGGCAGACATACGATACAGGCGCACGATCTCCTCGCCTTTCTCTTCCGCCGCCACAATTGCCTTGCCTACTTTCCCTTCCCTGCTTTTCAGCTCCGCCAGGCTCGCGCGAAGGCTTCGATTCTCCGCCGTCAGCCCTTCCAGACGATAATTCAGCTGACGGATCTTGATCTCATACGCCTCGCGGATCCCCGCGATCAGCTTTTCAGCTTCCTGCTGCGTAATCTTCTTAGCCATGATTCTCCCTTATCTGTGCGATCAGTTTATTTTTTGTATCATATAACTGCTGCGACAAATCGACTTTATAAACATGAGGATTGTCAGGACGCTTATATTCATCCCAGAAACTTTCCTTCTCCTTCTCCGCATAATCGCAGATCGCTGCAAGATCCGGCATCTGCGCGGCAAGTTTCCCGCCGCGGATCACCTGCTCCAGCAACGGCCGCAACGTATAATCGTTAAACGTCGTTTTCTTCCATGTATCTTTCGGGTGAAATACCGTCAGCGGCAGACTTTCGTCAAACTTTTCCGTTCTGAGAGCAATCAGATCCGCTTCCGCCTTGCCCGTCTTATTGTCATAGATCCTGTACACCTGCTTGAACCCGGGATTCGTAATCTTATCCGTGTTATCCGAAAGCTTGATCTTGGGTATCTCTTCTCCGCCTTTCGGCGTCAACGCAGACAACTTATACACCCCGCCCAATGCCGGCATGTCTGCACTTGTGATCAGTTTTGTCCCCACGCCCCAAAGATCGATGCACGCACCCTGATTCTTCAATGACGTGATCAGATACTCATCCAGGTCGCCCGACGCGCAGATGATCGCATCAGGGAACCCTGCATCATCCAGCATCTTACGCGCACACTTTGACAGATAAGCAAGATCGCCGCTGTCCAGTCGGATCCCCTTCGGCTCATGCCCCTCTTTACGGAGCTCCTTAAAAACCCGTATCGCGTTCGGAACGCCGCTGCCCAACGTATCGTACGTATCGACAAGCAGCAGGCACGCATCGGGATACATCTTCGCATACGCGCGGAACGCTTCGTATTCGGAAGGAAAATTCATTACCCAACTGTGCGCATGCGTCCCTGCCACAGGAATATGGAACATCTGGCCCGCCAACACATTCGACGTAGAACGGCAACCTCCGATCACCGACGCACGCGCGCCGTAAATTCCGGCGTCCGGACCTTGCGCACGGCGAAGCCCGAATTCCATTACCGAATCGCCTTTCGCCGCATAGGCAACTTTCGAAGATTTGGACGCGATCAACGTCTGATGATTGACAATATTCAAAAGCGCTGTCTCCAGAAACTGCGCTTCCAGAACGGGCGCTCGCACCGTTATGATCGGCTCTTCGGGAAATACGAGAGTACCCTCCGGCACGGCATACACATCCCCCGTAAAACGAAACGTTTTCAGATATTCCAAAAACTGCTCGTCAAACAGATTCAGCGAACGAAGGTATTCGATATCCTCTTTTTCAAAGCGGATATTCAAAATATAATCGACAGCCTGTTCTAATCCTGCCGCAACCGAATAGGTGATCACATTATTGCGGCGGTAAAATAAATCAAATACCGCCACATCCCCTTCTTTTCCGTTTTTCAGATAACCGTCCATCATCGTCAGCTGATACAGATCGGTCAATAACGTCAGATTACGCGACTTGCTTTTCATTTCTCGCTTCCGTCCTGCGATTTCTTTTGTTCATCCGTTGCAACATTTCCTGCCTGCATTGCGTTCTGTGCCGCCGCCAGCTTTTTCTTCTTTTCTTCTTCCATCTTACGCCGCTGTTCCTGCGTATAATACTTCGGCAAAATCGCCAACGGCTCTCCGCTGACCGCACCGAACGCACTCCCGTACTTCCGGCGATTGAAATACAATACCGCAACAAAAAGCAGAATCCCCGCGAGAGCCATGCCCATCGCAAACAACTGCGACACTGCCACCTCGCTTCCGAGAATAAACTGCGAATCGCGGAGCGGTTCCATAACCGAACGTACCAATCCGTATCCGAAGAAATATCCAGCCGTCGCAAGTCCGTGCGGTTTTTTCACAAACTTCCACATCAGCGTGAACAAAAGCGCAAAGATGATCAGATCCAATATGCTTTCATAAAAGAAAAACGCATAATGCCATTCTCCGACGTCCTCAATGAATACGGAAAACGGAAACCACTGCAATGCGGGATCGGTAACCTTCGGCCCGTAGACTTCCTGATTGATAAAATTGCCCCATCTGCCGACCGCCTGCGCAAGAATCACACAGGGCATAAGACAATCTGCAACCCTGAGAAAATTGATCTTATGGATCAGACAAAACAACACGACGCCCAGCGCGCCGCCGCATACGCCGCCGATGATCGACAGACCGCCATCCCTGAACTTGGAAAACCATTCCGTAATCGAAGTCCCCGGATCCGTAAGACAAAAAAATGTCCGCGCACCGATAATTCCGAGCGGCAGAATACACAAAAGCAGATCGATCACCCAATCCGTCGGCAGATTGCGCCGTTTAAAAAGAATCGCGCAGACTATTGTCGCTAAAATGATCCCGCTCACTATGCAAACCGCATAATAGTAAATATCAAAACCAAATACCGAAAAAGATCGGTCCGGTATAAAATAGTTAGGCTCTTTCATTCTTTTTCTCCGGTTTGCGCCGTTCTTTCCCGAACGCACAAAATTCTGTAGTTGCTTTCATTATATCATTTTCCGACGCATTTGCAAAGCGATTGCGAAAAAAAACACGCGGAAATATTGTGTGCAATCCGCTCAATTTTAACACCCGTCTTTCACCTGTCAAAACCAAGCTCCGCGCAGGCCTCTGCAATATCTTTGCACGTCTTGCCGATATGTTCGTCCGTATGCGCAAACGAAACAAACATTGCCTCGAATTGCGACGGGGCAACATAATTGCCGCGCCCGAGCATTCTGCCGAAATATTTTGCAAATTTCTGCAGATCGCATTGTTTTACGTCCGAAAAACCTGACGGACTTTTTTTTGTAAAAAACGGTGAAAGCAAAGATCCGACTCGATTCACCGCGACCCCTGCCTTGCGATAAGCGTCCTCCAATTTTTTCGCCTTTTGCTCAATTTCTGCATACACGTTATCTTTATTTTTGCGCAAAAACCGAAGCGTAGCCAAGCCTGCCGCCGTTGCGATGGGATTCCCTGAAAGAGTGCCTGCCTGGTAGACAGAACCCAGCGGCGCTATGAGCGACATAACATCGCGCCTGCCGCCATACACAGCCAGCGGCATACCGCCGCCGACGATCTTCCCGTATGCCGCAAGATCGGGACGCACGCCGAAAAGCTCCGCCGCACCGCCGAACGCCACGCGAAATCCCGTGATAACCTCATCGAAAATCAACAGCGCGCCGTTCCGATCGCACAATTCGCGCAATCCTTCCAAAAATCCGTTTTTCGGCGGAACGACGCCCATGTTCGCCGCAACCGGCTCGACGATCACACATGCAATCTCACCCGGATTTGCCTGAAACAAGTTTTCTACGCTTCGAAGATCATTGTATTGCGCGACCAACGTATTCTGCGCATATGAGGCAGGCACCCCCGCACTGTCGGGCGCCGCGCCCGTAAGGCAGCCCGAGCCTGCCTTGACCAACAGCCCGTCCGAATGGCCGTGATAGCAGCCTTCAAATTTAATAATTTTATCTCTGCGCGTATAGCCGCGCGCCACGCGGATCGCCGACATCGTCGCTTCCGTCCCAGAATTTACGAGGCGAAGCATTTCCATGTGCGGACAGGCATTTTGTATTTCTTCCGCTAGCTCCGTTTCCCTGCCCGTGGGAGCGCCGAACGTCAGACCGTTCTCCGCCGCCTCTTTGACCGCCTTCACGACCTCTTCCCGCGCGTGTCCCAACAGAAGCGGTCCCCAGCTCATCACATAGTCAATATATTCTTTCCCGTCCGCATCATAAATACAGTCGCCTTTTCCGCGCACGATAAACCGCGGCGTCATCCCGACCGCGCGAAACGCCCGCACCGGGGAATTGACCCCACCCGGCATTATTTTTACCGCCTCTTCATACAGTCTTTGATTTTGCGTCATCGTTTTTCACCTTCCCGCTCCCAGCGGACATAATCGAGCGCATGGTATGTGATCACAATATCCGCTCCCGCACGGAAAAACGATGTCAGGATCTCTTTCACAATTCTGCGTTCGTCGATCATTCCCGCCGCCGCAGCCGCTTTGACCATCGAATATTCTCCGCTTACATTGTAAACCGCCAAGGGCAGATCGCTTCTTTCCCGCGCCTGCTTCACGATATCAAGATAACAGAGCGCAGGCTTGACCATCAATATATCCGCTCCTTCTGCCTCGTCCGCCGCAAGCTCGCGCATAGCTTCCCTGTTGTTTCTACAATCCATCTGATAGGATTTGCGGTCTCCGCTCTTGGGCGCCGACTCCGCCGCATCGCGGAACGGTCCGTAAAATGCAGAAGCAAATTTTGCACTGTAGCCCATGATCGGGATATCCGAATACCCTTCCGCATCCAACGTTTTCCGGATCGCTTCCACGACCCCGTCCATCATAGACGAGGGGGCTACCATGTCCGCTCCCGCCCGCACTGCCGCAAGCGCCGCCCCCGCATGCAAAGGCAATGAAGCGTCATTATCCACATCGTCGCACGCCAACACACCGCAATGACCGTGCGACGTGTATTCACAAAGACAAATGTCCGCAATGATCAGAAACCGTTTGCCTGTCTTTTGAAAAAATGACCTGAATTTGCGGATCGCCTGCGCCACCACGCCGTTTTCATCCCTTGCTCCGCTTCCCGTTTCGTCTTTCTCGTGCGGGATCCCGAACAACATCACCCCGCCGATCCCCGCTTGCGCCACTTGTTCGGCAACCGTATCCAGCATATCTGCACTGTAACGGAAAACTCCGGGCATGGACGGTATCTCTTCACAAATTCCTTCCCCATAGCGCACAAACACGGGATAGATCAACCCGCTCTTTTTTATCTGCGTTTCGCTGACCAGCTCCCGCAAAAGTATATTCTTTCTCGTTCTTCTCAATCTCTGCATATTTTCTCCTTCACTCTGCCGACAGCATCTGCCAAAGCGTCCGCCGACGCCTCCGCACAAACCTCGACCCGATAACCGTACCCGCACACGGCTTCCGCCGTCTTTTCTCCGATACAGACAGCCTTACAATCTGCAGGCAAAATATATTTATTCAATACGGCGCGGGCGCCGTTTGCCGACCCGAACGTTATGATCTCCGCTCGTTTTAAGATGTTTGCAGACTTTTCAAGCATATCTGCATCGGGAACAGTGTCATATAAATCCGTCTGTTCACCGACTTGTTCCAGTATCTTATCCCCGGCGGCACTTCGCAAAAGCAAGACTTCCCTTCTCGGCAGCCCGAGTTTTTGCAACATATCGCGCAAACTTTCACAGGTAAACGTTTTCGGGATATAGTCCGCGCGAAAGCCGTAACGCGCCAGCATATTCGCCGTAAACGTCCCGATCGCCGCAAATTTTTTATCTCCGAAAACGCGAAAATCCACGCCGCGTTCCAAAGCACGATCAAAAAATATTTTGACCCCGTTTGCGGATGTGAAAACAAGACATTTGCGCTCCGGCAACGTATCCCATACATTTTCAAAATCCGATACAACTACGCGCATACAGGAACAATTTTCCGCATCGATCCCTCTTTTTTTCAACGCGCCGCAAACTCTTTCCGCATGCATGGAAGTACCCGTTACCGCCACGCAAACTTTTCCCTTTTGCAATATCTCGTCCGTCGGATTTTGAGCCGTCAGATCGAGCGCACAAACTTTCCCGATCACGATCACCTGCGGCGCGGGAAGCATTCGGGCTATACCGGGCAGGTCCCGAAGCAAGCCGCGCTCTGCGCATGCAGAAGGACTTCCCGCTTGTGAAATGACGGCGCAGGGAGTATCTTTCGGCATTCCGCCGCCTGTAAGCTCCGCATATATATGCTCGGCCGCCGATTTTCCCATCAATATGACCAGCGTATCGTTTTCACTTGCCAATCGGGAAAAATCCGCAAATCCGCTCTCTGTCTGCGCCGTGACGATATGGACGCCGCGCGAACATCCCCTGTGCGTTACGGGGATCCCGGCAAGTTCCGCCGCCGCTATGGCACTCGTGACCCCCGGTACGCTTTCGCAGGCAATGTTCTCCGACAACAGCGCGAGCATTTCTTCTCCGCCTCTGCCGAACACATACGGATCTCCGCCCTTCAGACGTACCGTCACCGCATATTTTTTTCCGCATTCCTTCAGCATGCGGTTGATCTCATCCTGCTTCATTCCCCGGCCGCCGCTTCGCTTGCCCGCAAAAATGCGTACACAGTCCGCACGACACCATTCCAAAAGCGATTCGTCCAGCAGGCTGTCATATACGACGCAATCCGCTTGTTTCAGCAATTCCGCTCCGCGCAGCGTTAAAAGATCTTTCCCGCAGCCTGCTCCGACCAGATAAACCTTGTTCATAAGAGCATCCTCGCAAGACGGGCAATACTATCTTCCCCGTCGTATACAAGACTTGCACGTTTCCCGTCCCGCTGGGCATACAGGCGCGCCCCGTCAAAATATGCCCCGACGCCCCCTTCACAATCGCCGCCCAACGTCCGTTGCAACTTTCTCTCCAGCAAGGCCGTTTTCTTTGTTTCGGCATCGGAAATCAGCCTGCCAGGTTCTCCTTCTATCGCAATAATCCCCTGGCATGCCGCAGGAACACATTCGTTTACCTCAAAATACCGAACAAAAAAAGTTTCTCCTTCCCAGGTAAACCTGTCCGATTTTCCGTCATACAGCCCAAGACGGATCAAACCTGCCGCCGCAAGAACCAGGGCGTCGTAATTCCCTGAAGCAAGTTTTCGAAGACGCGTATCCACGTTGCCGCGTACAGGCAAAATCTGTGCTCTGGGGAATTTTTCCGCTGCACTCGCCGCCCGCCGCGGCGAACCCGTCCCGATGCGGACCGTTTCGCTTCCTCTTAAAATCAATACGTCGCGCGCATCTTCCCTCGGGAGACAAAAAAAATCGTCTTTTTCGGCAACCGTCGGAAGATCCTTTGCCGAATGCACCGCTACATCGATCTCGCCCTTTTGCAAAAGCTGTGTAAATTCATCCGTAAACGCTCCCTTTCCGATCTGCGAAAGCGCCGACCGCTGATCGGCATCTCCCCGTGTCCGTATAACCTTCAGTTCCGTCTTGACCCCTTTATCGGAAAATGCAGCTGCACAAATTTCCGCCTGCGCCAACGCCAGCTTCGATCCGCGCGTTCCGATCCGTATTGTTTTCATTTCTCAATCTCCTTACCCAACGAACGAGAAAAAAGGCTTCGCACCGCCGAAATATACTCTGCCCCTTTCTTTTCTTCCCGCAAGCGCGCGCACTCTTTTGATAGATCACTCAAATCTGCCGGCAAAACACTTTCCAAATACTCGCGCAATACAGCCGCCAAAGCCGGAGACGTACCTCCCGTCGATATTGCGATCGTTATATCCCCGCGCAACAGGAGAGCGGGAAAAAAGAAATCACAGTTGTTCGGGTCGTCTGCACTGTTCACCGGGATCCCTTGTTCCCTGCAATCCTTTGAAACCTGTGCGTTTACCGCCCGTTCATCCGTTGCCGCAACGACAAAATCCATTCCCTGTAAAAGAGAACTGTCATAACCGCACCGAACCATTTTCACAGGAAGTTTTAAAAAATCCTCACACGGTGTTTCGTCACAGACGGTCAGTTCCGGTCCGAACGGAATAAGTTTTTCCGCTTTTCGCAACGCAACGTTGCCTCCGCCGACGAGAAGGCACTTCTTCCCCTCGATTCTTTTCATAAAAGGAAAACTATTCATTTTCTGCCCCGAATTCTCCCCATTCTTCCAATTCTACTGCAAATTTTTGCGGGTCTGACTTACGCAGCGCATACAGCGCCCGTCTCTCCGCTTCGCCTAAATCCGCAAGCTTCTTTGCATACCTGCGCGCCGCATCGTCCGCCAAAAATTCCGCAATACAGTCGTTTACGATCGTCCCTGCTTCCTGAGCCGCTTTCTGTTTTTTTCGGTTGTTCTCTTCCGCCTGCGCACGAAAGCCGTCTACACCTAAAAGCGTACACCCCCCAATATCTGCCGCCGCAGGATCGATATCAGGCGGAACAGCCAGGTCAATAAAAAGCCGCGGCTTTACAATATGCAGGTTTTCCCGTACGCCTTCCGCCTGCAAGATCGTATGCGGCGACGCCGTCGCACAAACAACGCAATCCGCTTCATCCAACATCTTGTAGCGGTCTTCGTAAGGGATCACATGTACATTTTCCGCCTTCGCCTCGAATGCGTGCGTACGCAATGTTGCGTAAATATCGACATCCTTGCCCGCTGCAAGATTTTTCAGAACAGCCCCTCCGATCTTGCCCGTTGCCCCGATCAACAGAATTTTTTTATGTCCCCGTTTGAAATGAAATACCGCATTCGCCGCAAGCGTCGCCAACGAACAGGCTTGTGAAGAAATGCCCGTATCGCTTCTTACTTTTTTTCCGCATGCCAGCGCCGCCTGAAAAACCGCGTCCCAGCGCTCCGTCATCCCGTTTTTGCGCGCTGTTTCATACCCGTCCCGTACCTGGCCCAGAATTTCATCTTCCCCGACCAGCATCGAACAAAGTCCCGCCGCCAATTCAAATAAATGCCGCACTGCCGCATCCTCGCCGTAAAAACGGAATATTGCCGCCGATTCCCCGAAAACCTTCTGCAAAATCGACTCCGCCTGCTCACGAGGGCAAGTGAAATAAAATTCCGATCTGCCGCACGTAACGATCGCGACACATCCGCCCGCTGAACGGAATTCTCCGTAAAGCTGATCCCGCAACCGATTCGTCATCGCAAATTTGCGGCGCACAGCAACCCCTGTACTTTTATAATCCAGCGAAAGACATTTCATATTCAGATCTCCTCTCCTGCCCGGTAACCGCTCGTCATTCGCCCTCAACAACACAAAGGCGGAGATCTCATCTCCGCCAAATCATGTGAACTGTCAGCCCAGCAACTTACTCTCTACGTTTTCAAACCCCAAACGCGCTACCGTGTCTGAGAAACGTTCGCCGTCAATACCTTCGTCCCGGAACAAATAAATCGCACGTTCTATGATCTGCATGACTTCTTCTTCCGTCGTAAATATCTTCGACATCGCTCTGCCCTGCGCTACCTTTTTGCCCCATCTGCCGCCCAGGTAAATCTTATAACCGTCCTGATAATCCGTCACCGCTTTGAACGGACAGCGGTTTTTACAGCGCCCGCAATGATTGCACGTCTGCGGATCAATATTGATTTTACCGTCGACTACCTTTGCCGTTTTGATCGGACAAGCAAGTTCCACCTGGCATTTTTTGCAACCGCGGCACTTATCCAGATACACGGTGGGAATACGCTGACCGATCACCCCGACATCGTTCAGATCCGGTTTGACACAGTTGTTCGGACATCCCCCGACTGCAATTTTGAATTTATGCGGCAATACAAGATCGCGCATTCCTTCATAAAACTTCTCATGAATCTTTTCACTCAATGCATATGTATCAATCAGACCGTATTGGCAGGTCGTCCCTTTACAGGATACTACCGGACGGACTTTCTTTCCCGTTCCGCCCGTTGTCAGCCCATACTGTGCCAGAAAAGCGCGCAGCGGCTCAATATTTTCATATTTTACACCCTGAATCTCCAAAGTCAGCCGTACCGTCATGGCAATTTCGCCCGAACCGAATTTTTCGCTCGCCTCCGCGATCGCCTTATGCTGCTCTGCCGTGATTTTTCCGTTTTTGGTGATCACCCTACCGTTAAACACATCGCCGTAACGCTTGTCCTGCAAAAAACCAAGCGCTTTCACTCGTTTTACTTCTTCCGGAGTTACCTTAATTTCCATAAAAATTACCTGCCCGTCCGCACCTATTTATACGGTTTTATGTTTTTATTGATTGTATCATACTTTTCTTGGTTTGTCAATTTTTAAGCCGATTTTTAATTTTTTCTGATTTTCTTATCGATTTTTTAATACCGATGCAAAAAAATTGTAAAATTTCGAAAAAATCCGAAAAAAATGTTCATTACATTATTGACAATTCCTTAAAAAAGGGTTATTCTTAAAAAAACAATCAAGGAGGGGATTTTTTATTATGTTTTGTCAGGACTGCGGTGAAAAATTATCTTTAAAATTCTGCGACAACGAAGGGCTCGTCCCCTACTGCAATGCGTGCGGAGAATTTAAATTTCCCGTATTTAAAACTGCGGTCAGCATGGTAGCCGTCAACAAGGCGCAAGACCGCATTCTCATCGCGAAGCACAACAACGGGGATTTCCTGCTTTTTGCCGGCTACGTTAAAAAAGGCGAGTCTGCAGAAAAAGCGATCGTCCGTGAAATGAAAGAGGAAACGGGACTTAATGCCGTCAAATACCGCTATATGTCTTCCCGCTACCATGAGCCCAGAAACGTCCTTATGCTCGGGTTTATAGTCGTCGTTTCCGACGGCGAACTTAAAATCAATACCGACGAGATCAGTGAAACCCGTTGGTGCACGTTCGACGAAGCTCTGCAAATCGTCAGCCATGACTCCACTGCCGAATACTTCCTCAAAAATGCAGTAGCTGAATTAAAAAGAGAAAAAATCTGATCTTTAAAAGCATCGCGGTTTTTGCGGTGCTTTTTTCTTACCTGATAAAGTTTTTTTCTTTCATTATTTATCCCGGAATTACTTATAACAGAAGCAGATCCGCGCTCCTTTACGCGGATCTGCTTCTGTCAGAAAATTCTGTCTTTTGTTCCTGAAAAAATTTACTTCTTCTGATAATTTTCACAGCACGTGCAGGATTCCGCATTGCAATCGCAGGTGCTCCCTACAACGATATGATCCAGCGTGCAATTTTTTCCTTCGCAGTTGAACATGCAATCGGATACTTCACATCCGATCGATTTATTGTAATTTTCCATTTCGTTCACCTCCTTGCCGTTATTATGTGCCGAATCGATTGCGTTTATAAGCAAAGAAGTTGACTTTTTTTACTTTTCATTGTAAAATAAAGAAAATTTGATGATCCGTTGAGGTGCTTTATGAAAGTCATACTGAAACAAGATGTAAAAGGAACCGGAAAAAAAGGCGAAATAATCGACGTGAGCGACGGCTATGCCAAAAACTTCTTACTGAAAAAAGGCTTGGCCGAACAGGCTTCTGCCGTTGCAGTCAATAGTCTGAAACTTCAACAGGAAGCGGAAGCGCGCAGGCGTGCCGAAGAGATCCGCGAAATCCGCGAACTCGCAAAGAAAATGAATAACGCAAAAGTCACCGTCACGATCAAGTGCGGCGAAAACGGAAAAGTCTTCGGCAGCGTCACTTCCAAAGAAATCGCTTCCAAACTTTTTGACCTCGGCTATGATATCGACAAGAAAAAGATTATCTTGAAAGACGCCCTGAAAACTTTGGGAGATTTCCCCGTAGAAGTCCGACTCATGGAAGGTGTATCCGCCAAAATTTTTGTTTCCGTCATTCCCGAATAATCTCATTTCTTTAAGCCGCCGCACTCGTTAACGTGCGGCGGCTTTTGCCATGCAGCACCGATGCCCCTGACGGATCCTAAAAGCAGCGGCCGTCTGTTCTGCTATCAGAACAGACGGCCGCTGCTTTACGGTTCATCTTTCTAAAATTGCTGTATCCTCTGCAATCTACCGCGCCGCGGTCTCCCTCGATAAAACCAGATTTTTGTCAATATTTTTATTATACGTTCTTGCCTTTTTACGACAAAACCACCGAAATGCAATTTTGTAAACTTCAGCGATAGGAATAATTAAAACAGAAGAGACAAAGACGGTAATCCATTGCACCGCATTTAAAGAAGATATGTCAAAAGCAGCACGGACCGGAGCAAAAACGCACAGGAGCAGATTGACAAAAATTCCTGCAAATACTGTTATAAACAACATTTTATTGGAAAAGAATCCTTTCCCGAACGCCGAATTTCTCTCGGAACGGATGTTGAAAGAGTGAAACAATTCCAGAAAGGATAAAACAAAAAAAGTCATCGTAACGGCAACAGCGTTTCCGTATGCGTGCAGGCTGAAAAGAAATACGCCGATACAAATCGCCGTCTGCATCAGTCCGTAAAAAACTACGGAAATCATGCTTTCCGCCTTGAATATGGATGCCGCCTTTTGCGGCGGACGCATCATACAATCGCGCTCCGCCTGTTCGGCGCCCAGGGACAACACGGGCAAACTGTCCGTGATCAGATTGATCCACAACAGTTGCGTCGATGTAAGAAAATCATAATGCCATAAAGCAAGCGATACGATCAGTATGGACAAAACTTCCGCAAGATTGGTCGCAAGGAAAAACTGTATCGTCTTTTTTATATTTGAAAATATATGCCTGCCTTCCCGCACAGCCGTGACGATCGTCGAAAAATTATCGTCCGCTATCACCATGTCGGCTGCACTGCGCGTAACGTCCGTGCCCGAAATACCCATGGCTATTCCGATGTCCGCTTTCCGTATGCCCGGCGCGTCATTGATCCCGTCGCCCGTCATCGCAACCACATTCCCTGCCCCTTGGTATTTCTCCACAATGAGGCTCTTGTGCTTCGGACTGACGCGCGCAAATACGCGCGTTTTACGGATCCTGTCACTCAGTTGCGGCTCATTCAACGACTCCAGTTCTGCCCCCGTCATCACTTCCCTTTCACTCGAAGCAATCCCCAACCGTTCCGCGATTGCATATGCCGTCTCCCTGTGATCGCCCGTAATCATCACCGGTATGATTCCCGCCCGTTTACAATCTGCGACAGCTTCTCTGACTCCTCTCTTCGGCGGATCGATCATTCCGCATATGCCTATAAAAATCAGCTCACTTTCTTTCGGGCCGTCCATACATTCTCTGTACGCAAAACCTAATACTCTCAGCGCCCTAGAAGCAAGCTCCTCCGTCGACCTTAAAACATTTTCCTTATCCCGCACCGTGATCGGGCGCACCGTTTCTCCATCCTGTATACGAGTACACCGCTCCAGAAGAATATCCGCTCCGCCCTTGACATAACAAAATTTACCTTCCTCTGTCTGCGCTGCAACCGTCATCATTTTACGTTCCGAAGAAAACGGTATGCTTCCGATTTTTTTAAATTCTTCTTTAAATTCACATGCGTTGGCAAAATTGACAAGCGCAATCTCTGTCGGGTCGCCGGATTTCTTCCCGCCTTTCCCCTTTACCGTGTTACAGATTTCCATGCAAGCAAGCATGCGGCGTATATCTGTCCGATTTTGCACAGTTCTACACTCTTTTGCGCCAAGCCGCCGATCCGAATGCGAAAAATCTACCTGAATTTCCTCTACCGTCATGCGATTTTCTGTCAAAGTCCCCGTTTTATCCGAACAAATGCAACTGCATCCGCCCAACGTCTCCACCGCATGCAACTTTCGGATAATCGCTCGTTCTTTGCTCATTTTCTGCACGCCCAACGCCATAATGACGGTTACAATGGCAGGCATACCCTCCGGAATAGCGGCTACCGCGATCGCTACCGATGACATAAAATTTTGTAAAAGCGTGCTTTCTTTAAAAAAGATTCCGAAAATAAATATGACCGCCGCAATCGCAATGACAAAGATCGTGATAACGCGTCCGAGTGTTGCCAATATCTTTTCCAAAGGCGTCTTGACCGTCTGCGTATCGGCAAGCATACCCGCTATTTTTCCGATCTCTGTATTCTGTCCCGTTCCGACCACTACCGCCTTCGCCTGTCCTTTCACGACAAAAGACGAGGAGTAAAGCATATTCTTACGATCCCCGACACTCGTTTTTTCGGGATACAAATCCGTATTTTTTCCGACACCGTGCGATTCCCCCGTCAACGCCGATTCATCGCAACGCAATTCTTCACAATGCAGAATACGGCAATCCGCAGGCACCATGTCGCCCTCTTCCAAATAGATAATATCCCCCGGTACCAACCTCTGGCTTTCCAGCAATACGTCTTTCCCGTTCCGCACCGTTTTTACGTGGCATACGGATAATTTCTTCAGCTTCTCTACCGCATTGTCTGCCCGATATTGCTGTATAAATCCTACGATCGTATTCAGCAAAATTATAAAGAGCAAAATCCCTGTGTCTGCAAGTTCATGAACATCCCCCGTCAGATAGGCGATCGTTCCGGAAATCACTGCCGCACATATCAACAGAATCGTCATAAAATCTTTGAACTGCGCTAAAAAAAGTTTGATCGCTCCGCCTTTCTTTTTCCCTTGCAGAACATTTTCTCCGTACTGCTCTATTCTCTCCTGCGCTTGCGCATCGCTGATCCCCAATTCGGAAGTATTTAATTCCGACAAAACTTTCTCTGCCGTGATCGAGTAAAATGCAGGCATACCGTTCTCCCTGTTCATAAAACTACAAAATAGTTTATTCGCGTCCGCTCTCCGTTATGCCCATGCTTGCCCTTAAACAAGAAAAAATAAACGTTTTTTGAAATAATTAACTTTGTACGCCTTTTTTATTTGACAAACTGCCTGCAAAAATGATATTATAATAAAGCTGAATTTGATTTTCGGGGGTGTAGCTCAGTTGGTTAGAGCGCATGCTTGACATGCATGAGGTCATAGGTTCGAGCCCTACCATCCCCACCATATTAAAGGCACCCTTTCGGGTGCCTTTTTTTCAGCGAAAATCAATAGATACGCTCTTCCCCTGCATGAAAAACAGGAATGAATTAAACCGCACCAACGGACGGCATAAGAGCGGCTTCTTATTCAAAATCGTCTTGGGCAAAACTTTGAAACGGCCCTTCATCTTATCACAAGCATTCGTAATTGATTTTATTTCGGCAATCTGTTGAATTTCCAATGAAGAACTATTAATCCGAGAATGAGTATCAGCGGAAAGACGGCGGCAACAAGCAACCCTACTTTAAGATCGCCTCCGAACAAATCGGAAATACCTCCAACCATTGAAGGGCTTACGGTCGCACCTAAATCACCCGCTAAAGCTAAAAACGCAAACATAGCCGTACCGCCCCTCGGACAATGCTGCGATGAAATACTGATTGTACCCGGCCACATTATTCCCACCGAAATGCCGCATAACGCACAGCCGGCCAATCCGATGATCGGTATAGGCGACAAAGATGCCATCAAATAGCATATCACGCATAGTATACTGCATGCCAGCATTGTTTTGATCAAGTCCAACTTCGCGCTCATCTTTCCGTATAGTATCCGGGATATCCCCATAAATACCGCAAATAAGCAAGGCCCGGCCAAATCACCTACGGTTTTGGAAACACCCATCGCCGATTCTGTAAAGGCGGACGCCCATTGAGCCATAGATGCTTCGGATGCTCCGGAATAAATCATAAGCAAGATCAACAACCAAAACAGCGGCAATCTGAACAGCTGCCCGGTACGCATTCCGTTTCCGTCTTCAATCAGAGGTTCAATCGGACAAGAAATAAAATTGAATGCATTCAGCAACGGCACCAGCGCCCAGATCAATGTGAGGATCTTCCAGTTCCCTATACCAAATACTGTAAAAAAGAGCGTCGAACCCAAAATGACCCCAACCGCACCCCAACAGTAAAAGGAATGCAATAAACTCATCATACCTTCTTTATTCTTAAAAGGACAGGCTTCAACGATCGGACTGACCAATACTTCAATCAGGCCGCTGCCCATAGCATAGAATACGACCGATATCAGGATCCCTATAAATGGTACTGCGAGCAGTTCAGGCAGAACAACCATGAATACCAACCCTGCAGCAGACAACACCTGTGATGAAATTACGCAGGCACGATACCCTATTTTATCGACAAATTTTGTTGCGGCAAGATCAACGAGCAATTGTGTCAGATAGAATATCAACGGAATCAGCGCTATTTTATCAAACCCGATTTCATAAGTGCTCTTGAACGTAACAAATAAAAGCGGCGCATAATTAGCCGCTATAGCTTGCGTAATAAAACCAAAATAACAGGCTATAAGAGTTTTCTTATAGTTCTTTTGCTTTACCATGAAAGCTCCTTTCAGACAGATGAACCATTATCGTCTGATTGCATTATATCATCATGATAAAGCAAATTCAAGTAAATATATGGCAATAAAAACTCAAAAATATGCACTATTTACCCATAATTCGATATTGACCCGGTGATATCCCAAAGGATTGACGAAATCGGCGAATAAAATAATGTACGGAATTAAAGCCGCAGGCACAGCTGATTTCCTGAAGTGTCAGCGTTGTATCCTTAATCAACCTGAGCGCAATTTGAAGCCTCTGTCGAATAAGTGCTTCCACCGGGGAACATTGCAAATATGCGTTGAAACAACGCCCTGCTTCACTGCGGCTGACATTTGCGGCTTTTGCAATATCTTCAAGCGTAACAGGCTCTGCATAATGTTCCCGTATGTACGAAAGCATCTTCTGGAGTCGTATTTGCGTATTGATTTGAATACGGGCATTTTCAGATTTTGGCAAACTGTCAAAATTCAAAAATATATATTCAAAGATTTTGCTAAGATCGCGTTGAACAGCCATTTCGTAACATTGCCCCTTTTCACGCATCAGACAATAAATATTTTTAATCAGCCTGTTTACCTCATTGTGCCAACCGGTTTTTTGATCAAACAGAATAAACGGCAATACGTCACAGCAAGCGACAGGTTGAATATATTTCCGATAAATTACGCTGGTTTCAGGTGCAATCACTGCGCCTGAAAATACAATATTCGGCATGTGATCAGAAACTTCGCCGGATATTTGCTTTATTCCATGCAGAATATTCCCATTCATAAATATGCTTTCGCCTGCTTTCACCTCAATATGTTGCTGTCCGATTTGAAAATCCAGAACACCGCTCGAGGCAGTAGCAATCTCAAAGTCAGTATGCCAATGCAAGGGTCCTGCCCGATCGGGAAGTGAAGACAGTTCGTCACAGAAATATGTTACGGGGTACATTGCCTCGTTTCGTGATATCTGTTCGCGCATTTGATGATCAATGAAAATCGACATGGTTATTACTCCGCTCTAATTTATTCTGAGCATATACATTATACCAATAATTTATCTCATTTTCCATCCATTTATTGTAATTCTCCGTAGTTTTTTTTACAAAGATATGACTTCTGATGATTTGCCATCGCCTCTTAATCAATTAATCTGCTTGTCGGACGCTTTTAAATGTGATATAGTTATATTGATAAAAATCTTGATACCCTATCGCAAAAAATGTCAGGATTTTTATTTTTTTATCCTATATAATAAAATCGCGGAAACAAGAAAATGGATTGGATACAAGGAATTCAGCAGGCAATTGAATATATTGAAAGCCATCTTACCGAACACATTGATTACAATAAAGCAGCAAGATGTGCATATTCTTCGAGTTTTCACTTTCAAAGAATTTTCGGAATACTGTGCGGTTTTTCCCTCGGAGAATATATCCGAAGACGAAGATTGACTCTTGCCGGAAATGACTTGCTTTACAAGAAAATGAAAGTAATCGACGTAGCTTATAAATACGGATATGAAACGCCGGAAAGTTTCTCGCGTGCCTTTCAAAAATTTCACGGCATTCTGCCATCGCAAGTAAAAAACGGTTGTGCTTTAAAATCCTTTTCCCGCCTTTCTTTAGACCTTAATGTATGCGGAGGTATTGAGATGAACTATAAAATCGAAGAAAAACCAGAAATTATATTACTTGGTTATAAAAAGCGTTTTACAGGCGTTCCATATGGAGAGGAGAGAGAAAAACAGGAAAAACAATTTTTTACAACCACGCGGGCAAAACAATGGCTATTGCTGGGTGCTTCCGCAAATTATGAAAACGATTATTGCGTAATAACCAATATCGGCGACGACGGATATGACTTTTATATTGCCTACGAAACGGACGAATGGACAAAAAAAGAACTTTTCAACCCGAAGATTACCGGCGTAGACTTTATGGATAAAATGGGGTTCGAAACATTGATAATCCCCAAACAGACTTATGTAATTTTTCAAACACCGAAATCAAAATATCCGACCCTCAATTATGCGGATATCCGAAAAAAAATTGTAACCGATTGGCTGCCAAATTCGGATTGCGTTTTCGCAAACGTTCCCGAAGTCGTTGTCTTTCACTGGCGGATAAAAGATCAGAAAGAAAACAGATATATTGAAATACGGCTGCCGATTGAAAATTTTAAATAATTCTAATTTTATTACAACACCGCTCTCTGCAAAAATACAACGGAAAAAGCCATCCGAAATTTTCGGATGGCTTTTATAGGGCCGATCGTAAAAGGAAAAATTTCATAACATACATTGTAGTCTTGAGTTTAAAAGCAAAATCTGTTTAACCCGACAATCTCCCCCGCTCAGGAACGTACTTTACCGCTTGCGGAACCGGTATAAAGTTTCGCCATACCCGCCTCACTCGTTTCACGGTATCGACTGGAAAGATCTTTCCCCGTTTCATACATGACTTCGATGATCGTATCCAACGACACTTTTCTGGTCGAAAAAAGAAAATCTGCCAAACTGAGTGCATTCAGCGCGCGCATTGCAGCCACCGCATTGCGCTCAATACAGGGAATCTGCACAAGCCCCGCCACGGGATCACACGTCAAACCAAGGTGATGCTCGATACAGATCTCCGTCGCATACTCGATCTGATCATATCCCAATTCAAACATCTCCGCAAGTCCTCCCGCAGCCATGGCACAGGCACTCCCGATCTCCGCCTGACATCCGCACTCGGCCCCGCTGACAGAGGCATTTGTCTTGATGATATTTCCGATCAGCCCCGCAACCGCAAGGCCGCGAAGGATCGCGTCTTTCGAGACATTCCGCGTCTTCTGTACATAATACAGCACAGCGGGCAGCACGCCGCTTGAACCGCAGGTCGGTGCCGTAACGATCGTTCCGCCCGCCGCATTTTCTTCCGCCACCGCAAACGCATAGGAACAGACCATCCTGTTCTCACGAGTCTCCGGAGACTCGTCGATATGACGCTGTGAATAAAGAAATTTCGCCTTTCTCTGCAACCCCAATCCGCCCGGAAGCACGCCTTCCGCACTCAGGCCGCGCTTGATCGCCGCTACCATCGTGTCCCAGATCGTATCAAGATAGTCACGAATATCCGGCTCTGCGCGAAACACATAATCGCTCAGACGTATATCGTTTTTCATACAATATTCCTTGATCTCGGCAAACGACTTATGCGGATACACTTGCGGAGACGTATCCTCCGCTTCTCCTTCAATACGATAAGCTCCGCCGCCAAGACTGTAAGCCCGCCTGCATGCGATCCGCTTACCGCTTTGAAAAACTTCCGTATCCAATGTGTTCGGATGCGGTATATCCGTTTTATCATAATCAAATATTATTTCTGTATCTTCGCCCAATACTTTTTTTAAAACCGTATCTGTCCCGTGTCCTTTCCCTGTATGAGCCAAAGAACCATACAAATGCACCTTAAATGTTGCTTCCGGATATTCCTTTTTAAAAATCTTCGCTATCTTTTCCGGCGCCATCGTATGCGACGAAGAAGGCCCGCTTCCTATCTGATACAATTCTTTCAACGTCTTCATAACATTTTCTTATCCTTTCTTTTGCACTTGCACTATGATTATACCACGTTTCGCCCTGCAATGCAAAAAAAACAGAAAAGAATTTTTTGCACCGGAAATTCTTTTCTGAAATTATTAACTCTGTCAGAGTCAGCGTGTTGCATTTCTACCTTTACTGTGCTATACTGACAACAAATAAAATATCTTTCTCCAGATCAAAAAAGACTTGCAAAACGTTTGATTGGGTAAATTATGTGGGTCATAACTGCTTGTTTATCAGCCCTGTTTGCGGGAATAACTTCCATATTAGCTAAATGCGGTATCCGACGCACCGATGCAGATGTCGCCACGGCGATCCGCACAGGCATTGTATTGCTATTAGCCTGGGCAATCGTCCTTATCGTCGGCTCCGCACCCTCCATCCGAACAGTCAGTCTTGAATCTGTCTGCTTCCTCATTCTTTCCGGGATCTCCACCGGTATCTCCTGGATCTGCTATTTCCGAGCTCTTTCTCTCACAACTGTAAACAAAATCGCTCCGATCGATAAATCCAGCACCGTCCTTACATCCCTATTGGCGATCGTGCTCTTTCAGGAGACCAATCACCTGTTCCTGAAACTTTTCTGCATTGTTTTAATCTTTACAGGCACGATTCTCATGATCCAAAAAAGTAACAGCACAGATACGGATCCTTCTTCAGGCAAATGGCTCATCTACGCGATTCTCTCCGCCGTTTTTGCCGCTCTTACTTCCATTTTTGCAAAAATCGGAATTGAAAACGTCGAATCCAACCTTGGCACGGCAATCCGAACGGGAGTCGTTCTGGTTATAGCATGGGGAATTGTCTTTGCCAAGAAAAAATATAAACTTATTCCTTCAATTCCTAAAAAAGACCTGTTCTTCATACTGCTTTCCGGATTGACAACCGGTGCTTCCTGGCTTTGCTACTACCATGCCCTTCAAACGGGGATCGTCAGCGTTGTTGTCCCCATCGACAAGCTGAGCCTCGCGGTTACAATTCTGTTCTCCCTGATCTTCCTCAAAGAAAAATTATCTCTAAAAGCATGGATCGGATTATTTCTTATCCTCGCAGGAACGATATTCATGACAATTTATGCGTAATCCGAATTCTGTGAAAAAGTACAAAAAGCAGCAAAAAAAAAGCAAAGCGGCAAAACGCGAAACATTCGCGTTTTGCCGCTTTTTTCAATCTGATTCATCAGAGCAACTGTTTTCTTTGTTCTTCCTCTGAAAGCGGAGAAAGATATTTCGGAGCGATATCAAAAACGGTCACCGCCCCCGTTTTGCCTTCCTTTGCCAACCTATACACCGCACGCGCATAGGCAACCAGAACACTGGAAGTAAACTCGGGATTGCTGTCCAGCTTCAAAGAAAATTCCATCAAAAATTTATTGTCCGCCGCAGATTTTCCCGAACGAAGCACAAAACCGCCGTGCGGGATCCCGCTGTGGTTTTTCTTCAGTTCCTCTTCCGAAATAAAATGAACGGTCGTATCGTAATCGGCAAAATAATTGGGCATTTCTTTGATCTCTTTTTCGATCCTTGCAAGATCCGCCCCGTCTTCCGCCACCACATAACACTCGCGCGTATGCTTTTCGCGCGTCGTAAGCTGCGGATTTTCGCCGCTGCGCACCTTTTCAAGAGCGCTTTCGACCGGCACCGTGTACTGCCGCGCGTCTTTTACGCCTTTCACCCGACGGATCGCGTCGCTGTGGCCCTGGCTTACCCCCTTTCCCCAAAAGGTATAGGTGCTTCCGTCTGCCAGCGAAGAGCCGAAATAAATGCGTGCCAATGAAAAGAGACCCGGATCCCAACCGATACTCATCGCTCCGACATGCCCCGTTTCTTTCGCCGCCGCATCCAATGCGTCAAAATATGCCGGGATCTTTGCATGTGTGTCAAAACTGTCGACCGTATGAAATATTCTCACCGTCTGCACCGACTGCTCCGGAAGATCGGTCGCACTGCCGCCGCACAAAATCATTACATCGATCTTGTCCGCATAATTTTTTAAATTTTCCGTCTTTTCCACCGTTACGGGCAGCACCGTCTGAACCGATGACGGGTCACGCCGCGTAAATACGGCAACCACTTCCATATCCGGATTCTGCGCCGCCGCATACTGCACGCCGCGGCCAAGATTGCCGTACCCTAAAATTCCCAATCTGATTTTTTGCATAAATGCTCTCTCCTGACAAAATATTTTCATAAATCAGTTTACCGCGTATTCCTAAAAATGTCAAGCATCTGCACCCGCCGCCTTTCCGCCCGTTGTTTTCGTTCAATTTTTTACAACATTCGCATGCAAAAAACTTTCCGCTCCCCCTTCTGCGCAGAACCCAACTTCAAATAGCATGTGATCCGCAAAATACGCTCAGTCGCCGCGCAAATTACAGCGCCTGCCTGCGCTTTGATTGCGCAGGCAGGCGCTGTAAAAACTGTTTATAACTTTACGTCGCGAGCCGTTCATTACACGATTTTCATACGGGAAATTTCCTTTCCTTCTATGTCTTTCAAAATCAGCTCTGCATTTTCCAATACGAGATAACTGTTGGGTGTTCCGCCTTTCGGTAAAGAGACGGAGCCGCAATTTGCCACGACAAGCTCTCCGACACGGCGGATAAAACCTGTATGATAATGGCCGTAAAGAAATGCGTCGCCGCAGTTTTTCGGCAGATTATCGATACAAAACCGATCGCCGTGCTGTAAAAAGATCTTTTTCCCGCTGTCAAAGATCACCGCTTCCGAAACAAACTCAAAATCTGAGATCATGGTGTCCACGTCGCTGTCGCAATTTCCTTTCACGACCGTCAGCTTCTTTGCCAGCCCGTTCAGAACAGAGGCCACCCCCATCGGGTCGTATCCTTCCGGCAAAGGATTGCGAGGGCCGTGGTTATATATATCTCCCAACAAGATCAATTGATCTGCTTGTTCGGCCTTAAACCTTTCCGCTACTTTCTCCGCATAATACTTCGACCCGTGTATATCCGATGCGATCAAAAATTTCATAAACGATTTCCCTTCTCCGATCTGTTAACTCCACCGATGCCCTTTCGTTTCGTCGGCTGTTTGTTTTTTATAAGAATTGCCGCCGCGGAGCGCAAAATTGCGCTCCGCGGCATTCTAAACTATTTTACAATAAATTTATACGCCGTAACCGAATGATAGATCTTGTTTTTTTCAAACATACAATCACCCAGCGCCGCATACGCCGGCACATTCACACTGTTGGGAATGTACTGCGTTTCCATGCAGAATCCGTAATTGCGGTTGTAAAATCCCGATTTTCCTTTCTGACTCAGTCCGTTCCCCGTATACAACTGCACCGCAGGCATATCCGTATATACTTCCATGGTCAGCCCGCTCCGCTCGCTTTCCGCTTCCGCAATTTTACCGTACGCCCCCGCAGCCTTATTCAACACATAATTCACGTCGTATCCGTCCTGCACACGAATGTCCGGATCCTCATCGTCCCCGATGCGCTCTCCGATTCTGTGCGCCTTGCGGAAATCAAACGGCGTTCCCGTCACATCACGGAATTCCCCGTGCGGGATGAGCGTTTCGTCCGTCGGAGTGATCCTGTCTGCATCGATCGTCAGGAAGGTATCCAGTACATTTCCGCTGCCTTCGCCGTCCAGATTAAAATAAGCGTGATTGGTCATGTTGATCGGCGTCTTTTTGTCAGACATCGCCGTATACTCAATTTTCAGTTCTCCGCCGACCAACGTATAGCAAACCTGTACGCGCAGGTTGCCCGGATAATTTTCTTCCCCGTCCGCACTGACCGTACTCAACGCCAAAGTATTGCCGTCATGTCCTTCGAATACATAATTCCAGATCTTCTTATCAAAACCGACCTTCCCGCCGTGCAGGTGATTCCCCCTGTCATTGCAATACAACTGGTATTCTTCCCCGTCCACAACGAGATGCCCTTTGTCGATACGATTGCCGAAACGGCCGATCAGCGCGCCAAGATATCCGCCGTTTCTTTCATAACTCGCTACATCATCATACCCTAAAACCACGTCGATCAGCTTCCCTTCACGGTTCGCTATCTTCAGCGATTGGATGATTCCGCCATAGTTCAGGATCGTCGCTTCGTTCGCTCCGTCTTTGATCTTGAACGCAAGGACATCCCTTCCGTCCGACGTTTTACCGAATACGCTCGCGTGTATCATAACCATTCCTCCTTTTTTCCGATTCTTTCCGCTTTTATTAAATTAACTCCGAAAGCTCCAGTCTGGTTGCTCCCGGTATGCGGACGCTCGCCGTAAATACATTCTCTTTACCGAAAACTTTACTCATTTGCACAACGTATTTTTCAACTTCCGCATCCGCAAGATATGCCAGGATCGTCCCCGCAAATCCGCCGCCGTGTACACGCACGGCTCCGTCTTTGATCAGACGCTCCGACATATGTATCGCCAATGCCACAGGCTGCTCCACACTCCCGGGCACATAACAATTCTGCAAACAGTTTAAACTGCTTACTCCGGAATCTCCGATCGCTTTCAAAAAATCGGAAATCTTTCCCGCTTTTAACGCCTCGGCCGCCGTATCTACGCGGTCGTTCTCTTCATAAAAATGAAACGCGCGCAAAATCGCTCTTTCCGAAACTCTCCCGCGAAGCTGCCCGATCCCGTCAAAAAATTCTTCATACGGCAAATCGCGCAGACATTTTTTTCCGAAATGCGCCGCGACTTCCAGCATTTCCGTTTTGATCGCCGCGTAATGCTCCGTCAGCGCCGCATGCGATCCGCCCGTATTCGTGATGACGAGCGTATATCCCTCCGCAGGTTTTAATTCCTCGATCACGGGGTTGTTCGGATCGTTGAAATCAATTTTGTTGATCCCTCCCAACGAAATTCCCGACTGATCCAAAAGCCCGCACGGTTTTCCGAAATATACGTTCTCCGCATACTGCGATATGATCGCTTTATCCACTTTGCTCAGTTTCCCGCCCAGATACATCCGGTTCAGAATCTCGCATACCAGCAACTCGAACGCCGCTGACGACGAAACACCCGCACCGCGAAATACCGTGCTTTCCGTGTATGCGGAAAAACCGCCGACTTCCATTCCGCGGTCCCGGATCGCTTTCACTATCCCGCGCACCAACGCTACACTCTTGCCGTATTCTTTCGGATTGACATCCAGCTTATTTACGTTCAACTCAAACGGAGGGAACCCTGCCGAATGGATACGGATCATCCCGTCCGTGCGCTTCTTTACAGCCGCCAGGATGTCGCAACTGATCGCCGCAACGATCACTTTCCCGTGATTGTGATCGGTATGATTGCCGATAATTTCTGCCCTTCCTGAAGACGAATACCATTCCTCGGGCTCGCCGCCCATATTCTTCCTGAATTGCTCCGCAATCGCCCCGATTCGCTTTTTCAACGCCGCTGTGTCCGCTCCCGCGCCATAAAGATCTTTGATTTGCATCCCGTTTTCCTTTCCTGTTTTTCAACGCTCCCTTTTCCTTATTATAAAAATAAGAAAGAGAGAACGTTTCACTCTCTCTTTATTATAACATTTTCCGCCAGGTATTGCAACGGATTTTTTTATTTATTTCATGAATTTATCCGTATGTCACCCGCCTTTCCGACATCCGTTCCGATTAGACGAACCGCTCCCGACGGTAACCGCGTTTTATTTGTTCAGCGGAATATCCGGAATGCTTTCAAATCCGCGCGCAAGATCTTCATCCGTCGGAATGGTATCCGTCATGGTGCCGTCATTGTACTGTTTATACGCCGTCATATCGAAGTAACCCGTTCCCGTCAGACCGAACAAAATTGTCTTTGCTTCGCCCGTTTCCTTGCATTTGAGAGCTTCGTCGATCGCCACGCGGATCGCATGACTCGATTCGGGCGCAGGCAGTATCCCCTCGATCCGCGCAAATTTCTCCGCCGCTTCGAAAACTTTTGTCTGTTCTACCGTGACGGCCCGCATGTATCCTTGGTTATACAGAGCCGACACGATCGGGCTCATCCCGTGATACCGTAAACCTCCCGCATGATTCGGGGCAGGCATGAATCCGCACCCGAGCGTATACATTTTTGCGAGCGGCGTGATCTTTGCACTGTCGCAAAAATCATACACGTATCTGCCCCGCGTAAGCGAAGGACAGCTCGCAGGCTCTACGCCCACAAATTCAATATTGTTTTTACCCTCGATCTTATCACCCATGAACGGTGCGATCAGCCCGCCGAAATTCGAACCGCCTCCGCAGCATCCAATGATCATATCCGGCTCGATTCCGTATTTCTCCATCGCCGTTTTGCATTCCTGACCGATCACTGACTGGTGCAGCACGACATGATCCAGCACACTCCCCAGAACATAACGGCAATCATCGGATGTCACCGCCTTCTCCACCGCTTCGCTGATCGCACAACCGAGCGATCCGCCCGTTCCGGGAAATTCTTTCAATATCTTGCGCCCTGCTTGCGTCGTATCCGACGGAGACGCGATCACCTCTGCTCCATACGTGCGCATCACCTCGCGCCGATGCGGCTTCTGCTCGCTCGAAACTTTGACCATGTACACCGTAAGATCCAACCCGAAATATGCCGCGGCCATCGATAAAGCTGTTCCCCATTGTCCTGCGCCCGTTTCCGTCGTAATCGATTTCAGACCCTGCTTTTTCGCATAATACGCCTGCGCCACCGCAGAATTCAGCTTATGCGAGCCGGATGTATTGTTGCCTTCAAATTTATAATAAATTTTTGCAGGCGTCCCAAGCGCCTTCTCCAGACAGTATGCCCTCACCAGCGGCGACGGACGGTACATCTTATAAAAATTGCGGATCTCCTCCGGTATCTCGATATACCGATGTGTCCGATCCAGTTCCTGCTCCACACATTCTTCGCAAAAAACTCGGCTCAGCTCTTCCTTCGTACACGGCTCCAGCGTGCCGGGATTCAAAAACGGTTCATGCTTTCTTTTCATCACCGCATTCAGATTGTACCATTCCTTCGGAATTTCAGACTCGGATAAATATATTTTGTAAGGGATCGTTGCTTTTGACATGATTTTTTCTCCTTTCCGTTTTTTTGTAACAAAAAAACACGGGTCTATTCGCTTGGGACGAATAAATCCGTGTTGCCACCCAATTTCACAGCGCTTATTATCTTCCTTGCACTGCCTCTTCACAGGTACTGTCATACCCTCTTCCTGTAACGTGAAAGCCACGTCGGAAACTACTCGGAATCCTTTCGCCCCCGCCCTCGGTAATCCATTCACTCTGCGTCAAACTGCCTTTATCCCACCGCCAAAGGCTCTCTGAAAATTTGCGTTAGCAGGCTACTCCTTTACCTCATCGGTTTTTTAAAGAATAACACATCCTTTTCCGTTTGTCAACAGGTTTTTTAAAATTTTTTTCTGAATTTTTTCGTCAAATCTCCTTATATGCTTTGCATATAAAAAATTTTAATTCTTTTTTCACGCAACTGCTTTCACCGAATGAAACCGAATATTTTCGGGCAAACTGTTTCTATGATCAGAATTTTCGGCACGCTGATACTGGCGGCGGCATTGATACTTTCTCCGCCCCTGTCTGCCGCGTCTACCAGAATAAACAACCCGCCTCCGAGCAATGCGGAAATAAAAACGATCTGTCTGACCTTTGACGACGGCCCGACCGATTCCACCACTCCGAAAATATTGGATATTCTCCGAAAAGAAAATATCCGCGCCACATTTTTCGTCATCGGCCGACAGATCGGCCGCCGCAAAGAGATCCTGCAGCGCACCTTTGACGAAGGACATTCCATCGGGATCCATACTTATTCCCATGAATACAAACAAATCTATGCCTCCCCCTCCGCTCTGCTCGGCGATATCCGCCGCTGCCAAAAATCCATCCGCGAAGTACTCCCCGAATGGAATTCGGACCTATATCGTTTTCCCGGCGGCGAAGCAGGGCTTTCCGACTCTCTTGTAACCGCCGTTAAAAACGCCGGATACAGAATCTGCAGCTGGAATGCCTCGGTTGAAGACGCCGTTTCCCCCAACGCTGCCGCCGAGGATCTTTATAACAACGCCGTCCGTTCAGCCGGAGAAAAAAATCACGTTGTCCTGCTCCTGCACGACGGGGTCGGCTACAAGGAAACCGTGCGCGCGCTTCCCAAAATCATCGATTATTTCCGCGGCAAAGGTTATACATTTCAACCCCTGTAAAACAGCTTTTTATTTAAAAGCCTGTTTCCTTGCAACAAAATAAAACTGCCTGCAAAATACGTTGATGCAGGCAGGCTTTGCGTTCGGCTCTTGAAAGGGTGCGGGCCCCGCCATATGGCGGGACCCGCACCCTTTCAACTTTCCGTTTCTGTAAATTTTTTATGCGGCATCGAAACAAATAGTTGCAGCCGCATTATTTCTGCCGCTTAAAAGCGTGAAAAAACGCTCAGCCGTTCAAAGACAAAGTTCCTTTCAATTCGTTGATGTCGGCAATCCCATGCCGATCCAACCATGCGTTCAACCCGTCAATGATTTTCGGCATTGCCAGTGTATCCGTGAAATTCGCCGTTCCGACCTGCACGGCGCTTGCACCTGCAATGATAAATTCCAAAGCATCCTCCGCGCAAGTGATTCCGCCCATTCCGATCACGGGAATATCGACAGCCTGGCAAACCTCGTACGTCATGCGTACGGCGATCGGCTTGATCCCCGCACCCGACACGCCGCCCGTATTGTTTGCGATCAGAGGTTTTCTGCGCTCGACATCGATCACCATGCCCGTCAGGGTATTGATCAGGGAAACGCAATCCGCTCCGCCTTTTTGTGCCGCCAGTGCATTGACGGCTATACTTTCCACATTCGGAGAAAGTTTAACGATCAACGGCGTTTTTTTCAGGGAATTTTTTGCAGCACGCGTGACTTGCTCCACGCTCTCGGGCCGAATACCGAAAGCCATGCCGCCGCACCTCACGTTCGGACAGGAAATGTTCAGCTCGATCATATCCACAAGTCCGTCCAACCGCGCACAGATCCCCGCATAATCGTCCAATGTTTTGCCTGCAACGTTCGCTATGATCACGATTCCCTTGCTTCTTAAAAAATCCAGATCTTCCGCCAGAAAACGATCCACCCCGGGGTTTTGCAGCCCGACCGCATTGAGTATTACCCCGTGTCCTTCCGCAATGCGGGGCGTAGGGTTGCCGAGGCGAGGCTCCAAAGTAAGCCCTTTCGTACTGATCCCGCCCAGTACGGAAATATCATAGATCTCGTTAAATTCTTTGCCGAATCCAAACGTACCGCTTGCCGCAATGACCGGATTTTTAAATTTAACGCCGCAAATTTCAATATGTAGATTTGCCATTAAATTTCCACCTCTTCTATCTCAAAAACAGGACCGTCTTTGCAAACGCGCACATTTTCAGCCCCGCCTTTTTTATGGCACACGCACACAAGGCATGCCCCGATTCCGCATCCCATTCTTTCTTCCAAAGACACAAAGCAAGGCACATGCAAGTTGCGCTCCAGCAAACCGTTCTTCAAGGCTCTCAACATCGGAACAGGACCGCATGACAAAATCACGTCCGGCCTTACCTGTTCATAATCTTTGAAAAACGCTGCCACGGCATTTGACTTTTCACCGTAACTTCCGTCGTCCGTAACAATACTGCAGCGCGTAGAGAGCGACCTGAACACTTCCTCCATACAGACGGCATCCTTGTTTCTGAACCCGATATAAGAGCAGAAATTCTTACCCTCTCCCGCATACTCTTTGAGTACGGAGACCATCGGAAAAACCCCGACTCCGCCGCCGATGAGCGCTACCTTTTTTTCTTCTTTTTTGAGAGCAAAACCGTTGCCCAGCGGAAGCACACAAGACAGCGTATCCCCGGGCCGGACGCGGCTCATTGCCCGCGTTCCTTCCCCCTTGAGCTGATAACATATCGTAACCGTGTCGGGAGTATATTCGCAGATCGCGATCGGGCGGCGAAGCAGATGCCCGCCGTCGCCCGTCGAAATATTGACAAATCTTCCGCAAGCCAATCCTTCCGTTTTTTCCGGCAAAGAAAACTTCATTTTATAGACGCCCGCAACAAGAGGCTCGTTTTCGATCACCTTAACAACCAGTTCTTTCATTTTTACAAAAACTCCGGTTTTTATTCAATTATGTCAGACATAATACTATATTTTAGCCCTTTATTGCGCGATTCAGATCATTTTTCATGTCAATACAAGCCTGGCGTGCTGCTTCATAATAAGAACGCCCTGCGTATTTTTCCTGCCTGTAAGCGCACAAAATCCCGCGCGAAGAATTGACTATACCGCCCAATCCGTCGCTGTTGAAGCATACTTTCAGAGCGTCTGCCGTACCGCCCTGCGCGCCGTAACCGGGTATCAGGAAAAACGTATGCGGCATTTCTTTGCGAAGGATTTCGGCCTGAGCGGGATGCGTTGCACCCACCACAGCGCCGACCGCCGAATACCCGTATTTTCCGATGCTGTCTTTTCCCCATTCCTCTACAAGCGAGCCCATATATTCATACACGGTTTTGCCGTTTTCCAGCTTCAGATCCTGCAGCTCTCCGCTCGATTTATTGGACGTTTTTACCAGAACAAAGATCCCCTTGTCACGCTTTTGCATCCATCCGAGAAAAGGCTTTATTCCGTCTGAACCGAGGTATCCGTTCACCGTAAGAAAGTCCGAATCAAAGGCGGTATAAGTTTTATCTCCGACAGCCGTCTCCCCGAGATATGCCTTTGCATAACACTCAGCCGTCGCGCCGATATCGTTGCGTTTTGCATCCGTCATGACCAGCATTCCCTTCTTACCCGCATACTTTACAGTCTCCGCAAATGTATGCATACCGTCCAGCCCGTACATTTCATAATAAGCGATCTGCACCTTTACACAAGGCACTATATCACAAATATTATCTATGATCCTTTTGTTAAATTCCAAAACCGCTTCCGATGCAGATTTAAAATCTTTCACACCGTTTTTCATATCGTCCGGAAGATAATCAAAACTCGTATCGATACCCGCTACCGTCGGGTTATCCAGTTCCTTGATGCGTTCAATCAATTTATCCGTAATCATGTCAAACCTCAATATTTCGCCCCGTACTGCGCCAGGTATTCACGGATCGCCGGAACATGCTCTTTCCCTTCGATCACACCCTCCTCCAACGCCTGTATAATGTCTTCAATGGTTACGATCGAATAGACTTTGACCCCTTCTTCCGCATAGGCCTGCTGTACAGCAGAATGCTCACTGCCCAACGCTTTTTCCATGCGATCGACCGTGATCACCATACCGGTGATATCAACTTTCGCCGCGCCGCGCAGCTTCGGCAACACCTCTTTCAACGCCTTTCCGCTCGTCATGACATCTTCAACGATCACGACTTTTTCTCCGTCCGAAAGCTGTTTCCCCACAAACATTCCGCCTTCTCCGTGATCTTTCACTTCCTTGCGGTCAAAGCAGAAATTTACATTCACCCCGTATTTTTCATACAGAGCCACCGCCGCCGACAGTGCAAGCGGGATCCCTTTGTATGCAGGCCCGAAAAGCGTTTCCACTTCGATCCCATGTTCACGGATACAAGCTGCGTAAAACTCGCCCAGGCGCTTGATCTGCGCCCCTGTCTTATATTCTCCCGCATTCAGAAAATACGGAGCAATTCTTCCGCTTTTCAGCGTAAACGTTCCGAATTTCAGAACGCCGCATTCCGCCAAAAATTTAATAAACTCTTGCTTATAACTCATAACACTTCTCCTGTTTGTTTTCCCTTTCCAAACGCTTCGCCGCGGCGTTTTCCCATCCGTCCGCTCCGCGCGGCAGAAAGTCCCGCTCAGCCGCGAAATCAGTTTTCTTTATATTTCTCCGCTCCATCGACGATCGTATATTTCACCTTTCCAAAAACCTGCATTCCGTTAAACGGAGTGTTTTTCCCCTTGGAAACAAATTTTTTACTGTCGATCGTATAATCCTCTCCCAAGTCTGCAATCATCAGATCTGCAACTCCGCCTTCCCGGATCTCTCCGCCTTCCAGGCCGAGGATCTTGGCAGGATTCAAACTCATGCGGCGCGCAAGCTCTTCCAACGTCAAAATTCCTGTCTTTACAAGGTATGTGTACGACAGCGAAAACGAAGTTTCGATGCCGCTGATCCCGAAAGCCGCCAGATTATATTCCACATTCTTTTCATCTCTGTGATGCGGTGCATGATCCGTTACGATACAATCCAGCGTGCCGTCGCGAAGCCCTTCCCGGATCGCCGCCACGTCTTCCGCTTCCCGCAAAGGAGGATTTACTTTGGTATTCGCATCATACGACATCACAACGTCATCCGTCAGCGAAAAATAATGCGGGCAGGTTTCCGCCGTTACCTGCACACCGCGCGCTTTCGCTTCCCGCAAAAGCTGTACGCCGCCCTTGGTCGATACATGGCAAATATGCACGCGCTTTCCGAGCGTTTCCGCCAAAATGATCTCGCGCGCGATCATGATCTCTTCCGCCGCACGGGGTATTCCCTTCATCCCAGCCAAAGTACTGTTGTATCCTTCATTGACGACTCCGCCGTCCACAAGATCCTTATCCTCGCAATGCGAAAGACAGATCAGGCCGAAATCAGAAGCATACTCCATCGCAAGGCGCATGATCCGCGCGTTGGAAACAGGCCTGCCGTCATCGCTGACCGCTACCGCTCCCGCGTCTTTCATCTTTCCCATTTCCGCAAGCTGCTCCCCCTGCTCTCCCTTTGTGATCGCACCGATCGGATGAATTTTACACAAATTCACTTCCTTCCCGCGCGCCGCAATGTATCCGACAACCGCCGCATTATCACACACCGGCTGCGTATTCGGCATACAGCACACCTGCGTAAAACCGCCATGCACCGCCGCCGCGCTCCCGCTCGCAATATCTTCCTTATATTCATAGCCGGGTTCGCGCAAATGAACATGCATATCGATCAACCCCGGAAAAATATGCATTCCCTCTGCATTGATCACCTTTGCCGCACTATCTTCAACATTTTTAGCAATTTTGATTATTTTCTTACCATCCGTCAATATATCGCAGATCTCACATTTTGTCGGGAAAACAACCGTACCGCCCTTTATGAGAAGTTTACTCATTTTTCTCGCCTCCCTGTCTGTTTTTGACGAGCAGGAACAACAGCGCCATACGCACGGCGACTCCGTTTAAAACCTGTTCGGTGATCTTGGAATTTTCGGCATCGATCACATCCGACGTAAATTCAACCCCGCGGTTCACAGGGCCCGGATGCATGACAATGCAATCCTTGTCCGCCAGGCGCAGATGCTCTTCGTCCACGCCGTAATACTTTGCATATTCGGAAAGAGAAGGAAACAATCCGCCGTGCATCCTTTCCAACTGAATGCGAAGCCCCATCACGACATTCGCCCCCGCAAGCGCCTCTTCGCGAGATTTTGCAACCTTTGCTCCCAGCCGCTCGATTCCCTGCGGCATGAGCGTCGCAGGCGAATACATCACAACTTCCGCGCCAAGTTTTGTCAGCCCGAACAAATTGCTCTTCGCCACGCGGGAATGCTTGATATCGCCGAGGATCGCAACTTTCAATCCCTTGAACGATCCGAATTTTTCGCGCATGGTATAAAAATCGAGAAGAGCCTGCGTAGGATGCTCATTCATGCCGTCTCCGCCGTTTACAACCGACGCTTTTACGTTCCGCGCCAGAAGATGCGGCGCTCCGCCCATCGGATGACGGATCACGATCACATCGTTCTTCATCGCATCCAAGGTATATCCCGTATCGATCAGCGTCTCACCTTTCTGCACGGAACTCGACGAAGCCGAAATATTCACCGTGCCCGCTCCCAGATATTTCGCCGCCAGTTCAAACGAACAGCGCGTCCGCGTACTGTTTTCATAAAACAGAGTCGTTACCGTCCTGCCCTGCAAGTGCGGAAGCTTTTTCAGGTTCTGGGTCAGAAGTTTTTTCATCCCCACCGCCGTGTCAAGAATCAGCATTATATCCTCGGCCGTAGCATCGTACAGCCCGAGCATATCCTTTCCTATCATTCTATTGACCTCTCGTTAAAATTTTTGCGTAGTTTCCGGTGCGGTTACGATCCCCAGCGAATCTTCGCCTTCGATCTCACTCAGCCGCACATCTATAAATTCCTGCCGCGAAGTAGGAATGTTTTTCCCGACAAAATCCGGACACACAGGCATCTCTTTTCCGCCGCGGTCGCACAATACCAACAACATGATCTTCGCAGGTCTGCCCAGATCCATGATCGCTTCGATCGCCGCGCGGACGCTTCTGCCCGTGTGCAACACATCGTCGCACAACACGACATTTTTTCCGTCCACCGAAAAATCCAGTTTGTTGATCCGCGCATCCGGAACAAAAAATCCGCTGACCAGATCATCCCGATACATCCCGATATCGATCCCTCCGCAAGGCGGAAAGCATTCGTAAAACCTGCCGATCAACGCGCGTATACGCTCCGCTACGATCTCACCGCGTCGGCGAATCCCCAACAGGCACAACCCGTCCGTCCCTTTGTTTTTTTCCACCACTTCATGCGAAAGCCGCGTAAGCATACGCGCGATCGCCGCCGCATCCAGAATCACATGTTCGGACATTTTTCTCTCCTTCCGCTTTATTCATCCGATCAGCCCTTTCAGGCTTGCTCCCCGCTCCGCCGCATTTTCCGCAAACAAAAATACATCGCTCCGTTTACAAAAAACGCCCGTGCGTTGAGCACGGGCGTGAAAAATCCTAATCCGATTTGCGGCAAAACACGGACGCACTGCGCCCTTGCCTTCCGTTTATTAAGACTTTTCGGCATCCCGTACCGAATCATTAAAGTCATTTTACTTTTTTATTTTAGCACACTCACAAAACAATGTAAAGCATCTGAGAAAACTTTTCAAAAAAATTTACGGGCGGCTGCAAACGCATTTACAACCGCCCGTTTCCATCATTTATTTTTATCCGCTTATTTTTTACGCGCATTTTTTCATTTAGATCCAATGCCTTTTAAACAGCCGATTCAAGTCTACTAAACGATCTGAGCCAGGCGGAAGCCAAGCAAATCACAGGAAGTCAAATAATAACGTATTCCGTTCCTTTCGCATTGAAGCGGATAACTGCCCGCATTCTGATGGATATGACCGTATACAACGACATCCGCGCGTTGTTCTTCAAACATCTGGGTAAACGCCGAATCCTCTTTTTTCGCATTGAAGGGCGGATAATGGATCATGCACAAAAGCTTGTCCCCTTCCCGACGCTCTTTCCCGACACAACGAAACGCCAGGCGAAACCTTTCACATTCGCGTTTATAGATCTTTTCATCCGACGCATCATAATCCGCACTGCCCGGGCATGCCCAGCCGCGCGACCCGCATATGACCCAATCTTCCAATCGCATGCAATCGTTCTGAAGAAAATAAAATGTATCGTCCGGCGCGCTGTTCCGCAGTGCCGTGATCCCCGACCACCAATAATCATGATTGCCGCGTATCAATATTTTCTTCCCCGGCAATTCCGCCAGCCGCTTCAGATCGGAAAGCGCATCGTCCAACGTCATCGCCCAACAAAAGTCTCCCGCAAGCAGCACCGCGTCCTCCGCACTCACTTTGTCCAGCCAATCCGCCCGCAATTTTTCAAAATGCCCCGTCCAGTTTCCGCCAAATATATCCATAGGCTTTTCCTGATTCCCCGGCAAATGCAGATCACTGACCGCAAATATCTTCATGAAGCTCCGTCCTTACACTTTTTCTTTCAAATTGTACCACAAATTTTCTTTATTTAAAAGCGTTTGAACCGTTCGCCCCGCAAATTTTACCCGCTGTTTTTCTCGCCAGATAATTTTCCATATCGCAAAGAACCAGGCTTTCCAGACAACATTCGCATATTTTCTTGCCCGGCTCCGCAGGCCCTTTGCAAATCATACACCTACCCTCTTCCCTCTTTGCTGTTTTTTCCATGCAAAAACCTCCTTCCTTCAACTTCCCATTTCCGCCTTTGAATCCTATCTCTTCTATCTCTTCCGAACTTTTCCCAAAAACACCGATCACTCTCGCGCTTTGCTCATACCCCGATATGACATCATACAACCTGTCAATAAATGTCGCTTATGCTAAAGTGCAGTTTTTATTTTCCTCGTATTGACCGAGGAAATATCATACAAAGCAGCCAAAAAGAAAAAGCCGATATGAAAGCATACCGGCTTTTTCAAAATTTGCGTCGGTTACTTGTTGCAATTATTGTTGCAACCGCCACAACCGCAGTTTGTATTGCCCTGCGGATAGAGCGGCAACTCAAAGAATCCCGCACATACCTCCTGCGTATACTCCTGTGCAGGCGGTATGACGCAATACCCATACGACGGGACAAGCAGATCCACGTTGATCACGATCTTCAGGATCACCGTCGTGCACAGATCCACCACAAACGTATTATTCTGTGTGTTGAACGTCCCTTCGGGCGAAACCGCACTTACCACGCATTGCACTTCGTAGGGCATGATCGAGGGCTGCGGCACAAACAAAATAACATCTTCATTGACCGTTACGACGGCATTGGCTTTCCCTTCCGTTCCGTTGGCATCCGTATAGACTACCTCGACGGGAATATTCACCGTTGCCTGTACACGGGCACACCCCGCGCGATCCGGCAGGCGGTCTACCTGGAACGCCGCCACCTGCCCCACAGAAGTTGTACTGCGCGCGCTGATAAACGTCAGCGGATATGTAGGATTGGAAGGCACAGGATCTGTTATATTCAAAACAACCCCTTCGCTCTGCCCTTGCTTGATGCAGGCGTCAAAAACCCGTTGCGCCTGTATGCAAACTTTTTCGTTCAGTCCGTTAAGCGGATTGCCGTTGATCGGGCCGGGGCATTTATCCGTCTGGAAATTGGAAAAAAACGACATATTTGACCTCCGATTTGTAAAAATTCAAGATAGACGCCGCGCGTTTTGATTTTTTCAGAGCGCGCGTTTCCTATATTTCAGTATATGAACTACCCCGCTTGACTGTTACTTCCTCTCTGTATCTTTTCCCCCGCCCGCATGAAAAACCAAAACCTTTTGCGTCGGATACACATAGGAACACTTGTTCAGACGCGAAAACTCCGCTTCCGTCATCTGAAACTTTCCGCAGACAGACGCAAGCGTTTCCCCCGCCTGCACTTCATAAACCTCCCCCCCTCGCTTTGGGATCAGCAAAATACTCCCGATCGGCGGAAACCCCGTAAGCCCGTTCGCCGACACCAGCTCCTGCGGCAATATGCCGTGCTCACTGCTCACCGACACCGCCGTATCACCTTCTTTTACTTCATATAATCCAAGCGGATTTTCTCCCCCGGGCATCAATCGGCACATCCACGCAACCTCCTTCCCAAAGCGTAGTATTTATCTTATGCACCGAACGTCAATTTATGCCCGGTTTCCCGATAATTTGACTTAATTTTTATAAGAAGCGCCGCGCCTGCGAATATTCGCATCGAAAATAGCCATGAACCGATAGTGAGCAAAGATGTCTGGGAAAAGGCACAAGA
>ERZ1106930.57-NODE-57-length-59726-cov-696.867138_pt1 | contig 59726 bp, 42 predicted proteins | sample MGYA00403663_ERZ1106930 | MGnify/ENA primary metagenome ERZ1106930 (study PRJEB35170, sample SAMEA104062438) | human gut metagenome | biome: human gut; feature: human-associated habitat; material: faeces | place: Denmark | collected 2012-06-26 ... | reverse complement strand
CCCTCGCCTGCGCCGCGCTGCGCCAGAGCGTGGGGGCGCACAAGCTGGTCGAAAACGCAAAGGGGGATCTGCTGTTCCTGTCCAAGGAATGCGATTCCAACGGCTGTATCGGCACGGCGGACGTGAGCTATCCCTCCATTCCGCTTTTCCTCATTTACAACCCGGAACTTGTCAACGCGATGATGACGGGCATTTTCGATTTTGCAAAGATGCCTGTATGGACGTACGACTTTGCGCCGCACGATATAGGGACGTATCCCTGGTGCATAGGGCAGGTCTACGGCGTAAAGAACAGGGACGACAAATACAGCTGCAACATGACCTGTTTCTGGGAGTATCCGCGCACGCACACCATGCTGTACCTGCGCCCCGCGGCGAGCGAAGTGTACGAAGAAAAGTACCAGATGCCTGTGGAAGAGTGCGGCAATATGCTCATCATGACGGCGGCGGCGATGCTGGCGGGCGCTTCGGAAAAGCAGGCAAAGAAAAATTTCCCTCTCCTCAAAAAGTGGGTGAAATATCTGGAAAAATACGGTTTAAAGCCTTCCAATCAGCTGTGTACAGACGATTTTGCGGGGCATCTAGCCAACAACGCCAATCTCGCCATCAAGGCGCTGGCAGGGCTGGAAGCGTTCTCCGTCGTCTGCAAACGGCTCGGCAAGGACGCGCTCGCGCAGGAATACCGCAAGAAGGCGGAAAAATTTGCCGAGGATTTCAAAGCCATCGTCGGGGAAGGGATCATGCCTCTCGCCTACGGTATGGAGGGCAGCTATTCGCTCAAATACAACATTCTCTTTGACAAACTGTTCGGGTTCTCTCTGATCGGGCAGGACGTCTGCGAGCGGGAAACGTCCTATTATATCCAGAAGAACGAGCGCTGCGGCGTGCCGCTGGATACGCGCAGGGATTATACGAAGTCCGACTGGATCCTCTGGTGCGCGGCGCTGACGGACGAAAGGGAAAAGACGGAAGCGCTGTACGCGCCCGTACTTACCTATCTTGCGGAAAGCTCCTCGCGCAAACCGTTCGGTGATTGGTACGACACAAAGACGGGCCTCATCGAACACTTCTTCAACCGTACGGTGCAGGGCGGCATCTTCGCGCCTCTGCTGAAAGAACTCGGATTGGAAAAGGGGAAACGGGCATGAGGATCAAATATCTGGGAACGGCCGCGTATGAGGCAGTGCCTGCGCCTTACTGCCGTTGCAGAGTGTGCGCGGAATCCCGCCGCACGGGCGGCAGGGCGCTCCGCTCCCGCTCGCAGGCGCTGGTAGACGGAGAACTGCTGATCGATTTCAATGCGGACACCGTCTTCCATTCGCTCCTGTATGCGATCGAATGGGAGAAGATCGGCGACTGCCTCATCACGCACAGTCACAGCGATCATCTGTATCCTGCGGATCTGGAAATATTATCCGATCCGATCAGCCACGAACACAGATCGGTACGGTTTTATGCCGCGCAGGACGGATACGATAAGATCTCCGGGCAGATCGCGCAGCACGACATGGGCAATCGCGTGGAAGCCGCGCTTGTCCGACCCGGCGAAGAGTTTTACACTTCCGGAAACAAGTATAAAGTGCTGGCGCTGCGTGCCAATCATACCGCGGATACGAGCCCCGTATTTTACGCCGTCGAACGGGACGGAAAAAGGCTTTTGTATGCGCACGATACGGGCGTATTCTTTGAAGAGGTGTACGGACAGCTGAAAGAATTCGGAAAATTCGACCTCGTTTCGCTGGATTGCACGGGATGCCTGGGGCTGACCTGGGACTGGCGCAACGGGCATATGAGCCTGAAAACCAATCTGGAAGTGATCGGACGGCTGAAAAAAGAGGGGATTGCGGACGAAAAGACAATTTTTGTGTCCAATCATTTTTCGCACAACGGTGGTCAGACGTATGACGAGTTGGTACCTGAAATGGCAAAGCACGGCATCATTGTTTCGTACGACGGACTGGAAATAGAGTTCTGAAAATCAGTAAAAAGAGGCTTTCTCGAGGAAGTCAACGGCTTAGCAGCAGAGGGGATTGACTACAATTAGCCCGCGGGTGTGAGATGTAAAACGGAGAATCCGTGTTAAGTACATAAACGAAAAAACGGTGCAGGAATCAAGAAATATAAAACGCAAACGGAGATACAAATATTTGTATCTCCGTTTGCGTTTTTATTACAAAGTCGCGTTTTCATGGGGCGGATTAGGTTGGGAGCGGGTCAGCGCAAACGCCCCGCCCGCCGCGCTTTCGTTTCCGTGTTTGTTTGGTTGTTTGTGTTGGGACGTGTGCTTGTCTGCGACGGGCGAAGCCCGTCGCACTTGTATCAAGACAAGCACACGTCCCATAGATTGATCCCAGTAGATACATTTTCGTAAAAATTTATGTTTGATAGAGGTAGAATAACCCTTCGAATTTGCTTTTTCGGGTGGCGATGGTAGCATAGTTCCTCGCGGAAGTCAACGGCCGTAAAATCGTTGCCGAAAACATCTATAGAAAGAGTTTAATAGCCGAACAAGGAGTTTGTCCTTGCTCGGCTATTTCTCTGTTCTATGAAGCATTTGTGCGTCTAAAACGCAACGATTTTCGCTTTGTTCCGTTGACTTCCGCAAACTTTAATTTGAATATACCGACATTTACCGTCCTATGCTCCTTCGCCTCTTGCCCGAAAAAGGCAAATCAATTCGGAGGATGTAAGAATGGAAATGTTGGTAACAAAGTTCTCAAACGGAAAGTATCGCAACGAAGGTGAATTGTTTGAGGAGCCTATCTCAAACGAGAATGTCAAGCTTATGGGCGAGATGATTGCGCTGCAGACCCTTCGCACCTTAAAGAAGTACGATTGGAAAATCGCAGATAAGTATTATATCGGTTTAATCAAAGACATGCACCATATGGGTGAGGTCGATTATATCGTATCGGACGGCTACGACGTAGCGCAGACAGCAATCTGCTTTCTGTATCAATTCATAGGCAGAAAAGTGTCCGATATTTACGGAAAAGATCGCAGAGGAAAAGAGATAACGATCAAACTTGCTTGTTATCGAGAAGTAGACGGACAGCTTATGCGATACCGCAGAAAAATGGAGAAAACCTCTTACATTGATTTTACAAGCTATAAGGCACTTCCCATGGATCCCGTAAACTGTTTTGAGAAAGAGCAGACGGATTATTGTAAATACGATGCACTTTTGGAAGCATTGCATATTACCGAATTAGAGCTTGCTATTTTGAATTGTTACATGAATGGAATGGTACAATCGGAAGTCTGTGCGGAACTTAGAATCGGCAGAGGAACGATAAATTACCGTAAAGCATGTGTTCGTCAAAAATATTATAGTTATTTTGGCTTTCTTTAATATGTAGCGTTTGATCAATTATCACGCCCTATAAGATAATCAATAGATACTTCGAGATAATCGGCAAGCAATATCAGTGTCAGAATATTAGGGCTCATACCTTTTTTCCAATTCGTAAAATATCCGTCATAAATCGGCAGGTCTTTGACAAGCTTGTATCGAGTAATACCTTTTTCTGCCATAACGGTGCGCAAGCTATCGTAAAACGGTGGCATTTCCTGTACTTGATAATCCAATATCGTATCAGATCTTCCTGTCAGAAAATCAAGAGAGCAATGAAAATAATCAGCAACTTTCACAAGCTGGGAAAGCAAAATATCTCTTTGCCCGTTTTTCCATCTGCGCACCGTCTCGTCACTAACTCCAAGTGCTGACGCAAGCGATACTGTATTTACTGCTTTTTCAGTCATAAGCTCTGCTAATCTATCGTGAAACAGGTTTTTACTTTCCATAATTTTCGCTCCAAATATAGTTTCGACAATTTTCGTCAAAATTAGCTCCTGTAAACACAATAATTATCCACTATTTAGTTGGAAAATGCTTGCAAACCACCTATAAAGTGGATATACTATAATCATATTTCGTAGCGCAACGAAAAGAATCATGTATTAGGAGGATCTATTATGAACGTAACAAAAATCAGAAAAACTGGGGAACAAGCGATCTGCCCAGTCGCAGATTGGGAAATAACCGAACAAGATCTTTTATTTGATCTTAAATGTCTTATGAAAGAGTATTATATTGCTACTTTCAAAGAATCGGGGGAAAGTCTGAAGCTCTCGTTTGAAAACGGACAAACATTTGATATTTTCGTTAAATCTTGCAATTAAGTATGTTACATAAGATAAGTTATATGCAAAAGGTAAACGAGGAAAGATACCTTACAATGTTGAAATAAATTTTTGTTAAAGAGTGGTTTCAAAACACCATTACGAAAATAAAAATTATAACGTAAAAAGGCAGTAAGACGTGCGCTTGGCTTTATACAAGTCGGCGGCAAAGCTGACGGTGCGGGTGACGCCGCACCGTCACCCGCTCGCTGCGCTCGCGGGCGCCGAAGCCAAGCGCACGCCTCAAACAAACAACCAAAGAATGCTGAAAAGATAAGGTAAAACAGAGCTTGCAAACGGACGGCAAAAAAACAAGTCTCAAGAAAAGTGCGGCAAAGGGAAAGCGCGGCGGATGCGGAGCTGTCCCGCTGACCCGCTTGGGATCGGCTTCCGCTTTTTCCGCCGCGCGTCACTTTCTTTCATCGGTCGCTAAAGTGCTTTTTACTCTGTTGGGCGGTTGTTTTATTTGTCCGCCATATCTGCCTGCAAAAACAGCAACAGCCTCTTATTTAAGATCTGAATGTATTTTTCGGTTACTCCGCGTTCGGTGGCATAGGCTTTCTGCGTTTTGGCATGAACATATAATTCATCGAACACTGTTTTCAGCCGCTTCGGGGCATGCTCCGAGGCGGCTATGTATGTTTCAGCCATTGTTTTAAAATTTTGCGGGTATGTAATGCGGTCAAATTGTTCTCGTGTCAGTCCATAGCGGAATGCTCCCCGGATCAGTTTCATTTCTTTGCGGATTTGATTCAAAGTTTTCATGGTTTTTCCTCCTTGATTGCAGACGAAAAGTTGGGGTTGTGACGATAGAATGTGCGCTTGGCTTTATATAAGCAGTACCCTCATTGAAAGATTTTTCTTGCCTATTCTTTAGTTGTTTTATTTTCTAAATATTCATTTATTCGTAGTTCAAGAAAAGAAATAAAAAGATTAAAATCCTCTTCGGACATATGATCAATCTTCTGTTTACCAATGATATATACCTTGATTCCGAGCGGATTTTCTTTAAATTCGATTTCTTCCAATTAAGACACCTCCTTTTCGTTGAGTTTTTGTTGGAGAAACAACAACAGGCTTTTATTTTTCTGTCGGATATACTCTGAACTGTAATTCATCTCTTCCCCCGCGGCTTCCTGCGTCAAACCCTTGACATAGAGATAGAAATAGATCAGGTACAGATCCAGCGGCGCGTCGCTTATGGTCTCTGCATACTCTTTAACGAGAGTTATGACCTTGTGCGGAAGGACAGAAAATGCCGCGTCGAAACCCGCCTTGTCCGCATAGTACAGGCGTATCGTTTTTAATTGTTCTTTGATTTGTTCAATCGTCATAAATTCCTCTCGATCGTTTTGCCTCTTCACTATAAAGGAGTGGGACATATGCTTTTGACTACCCTTTTCACAAAAATTTCTTAAAAAATTTTTCTCTCACTATCACAAGGACAGAAAGTTTGGAAATTTGGCGATCCGGCGCAAAATTTCACACAATTTTTTCTTTGCGATTATAGTAAATCATGTAAATACGACACTTCTTGTCGTATTCAGAAATATTTTTCCCTTCACTATAAAGGAGTGGGGGGTATACTTTTGACGGCCCTTTTTGCAAAAATTTTTATAAAAAATTTTCTTCGCTCTCACAGGCACACTTATTACAAAAAAATACATAGTCTGAACAAAGATTTTATCTTAAAAACAAAAGTGACCGTGACCAGAGACAGGGAATATTGTCTTGCAGCCACGGTTGTTTCCTTTTGTTGTGTACCTTTCGGCTTTCAGATGGTGGGAGAGCGGCTTTGTCTGTCAAAGGCGAGAAGAAATTTTGAAAGAAAAACAAAGTGCTGATTCAAACAAAATTTCTTCCCGTCCCTTGCGGGCAGACCTTTGACAGTCCGCTCCCGCTCTCCCGTTTTTTTGGCGCCGAAAGGTACAAAGGGAATACGGAAACTGTCCTTGTTTGTTTGGTTTTTCCTACGGAGGATAGTGGTTTATTATGGAAACACTATCGTTTGTGTTTCTGTTATTCCGATAGAAAAAATGATATACTTTCGGTAAAAATAGATTCGGAGGATAAGAAAATGAAAAGAGCGGTGATTTATGCGAGATACAGTTCGGACAGGCAGACGGAACAGTCAATCGAAGGACAGCTCCGCGATTGTTACTATTATGCAGAACAGAATAAAATTATCGTTGTCGGAACATACATTGATCGGGCGATGACCGGTACAAATGATAATCGTGCGGATTTTCAGCGTATGATGAGGGATAGCGATAAAAAATTGTGGGATTATGTTTTGGTATATAAGCTGGATCGGTTTAGTCGCAATAAATACGAAATGGCAATTCATCGTAAGCATCTGAAAGACAATGGAATCAAGATACTATCCGCAAAGGAAAATATTCCCGACAGTCCGGAGGGTATCTTGCTTGAGAGTTTATTGGAAGGAATGAATCAGTATTATTCGGAAGAACTTTCGCAAAAGACGCGCCGGGGAATGCGTGAAACAAGGATCAAAGGACTTGCCCCGGGCGGAAGAGTGCCGTTTGGTTGGAATAAAACAGCGGAAAGAAAAGTTGTACTGAATGAGGCGGAGGCAGAAACAGTAAAGGAGATATTCAAGGCGTATCTTCAGGGGAAAACTATGCGACAGATATCGGATGAGCTAAATGCGCGGCATATCTTGAACAAAGATCGGCCTTTTCTGACATCAACGGTATATACGATCTTACATAATGAAAAATATACGGGAGCATTAAAAATACACGGCGAGGTCTACGACAACATTTATCCTGCAATTATCACAGCAGAGACTTTTCAAAAGACGCAAGCATTGCTGAAGGAAAACAGCACCGGTAAACACGTTCCCGACGTTACATATTTGTTACGCGGAAAAGTGGATTGCGGGTGCTGCGGAAAAAGGTATAATTCGGCGGGCGGAGCAGACAGAACAGGATATATCCGAAGATATTATAAGTGTGTCAATAAAAATTGTGCGGAACATAAAAGTATCCGCAAGGATGATTTGGAAAATATCGTGATAAATGCGATCAATAAAGTATTCGGCACCGCAAGCCAGATAGAAAAGTTTACTGACAGTGTGTTGCGAAGATTAAAAGAAAAGAGAGGTGAACATACAAATTTAAAATTAAAAAGAATTAGAAAAAATAAAAAAGTCTGTAGAGGGCATTTTAAAAGCTGTCGAGATGGGCGTTTTGACGGAGAGCACGAAAGAGCGGTTGGAAGAACTGGAAAAGCAGAAGCATGAGCTTACAGAGAATATTTTAATAGAAGAAACAAAAGAGCAGGTTTCAATTTCCAAGGATCAGGTAAAAGAATTTATTTATAAAGCAATGAAAAAGCCAACCAAAAATATGATTGATATGCTGATAGAAAAGGTCACAATATTCGGCGATAAGATAGTGATCACCTTTCGATATAAACCTGATGATGAAACTTTCGATTCTGCAAGACCGAAAAAATGGAACAGATATAGCAAGAACCCCGATCCTGACGATCGGGGTTCTTGCTATATACAAATAAAATACAGGCGTAGAAGCAATATGCTTACGCAACTGTCAAGTTGTTGCGTAATAATTGAAATATTTATACGTGTTTAGGTTGTCAATTTATATAAGAGGATATTCAATTGATTTGTCATTTTTTAGGTATTTCTTGTAAAAAAAACAGCTATACGAGTAGATTTTGAAATGGTATAATAAGAGTAATCATATGGGAGCAAGTAGAAATGAGTCAGGTTTTCGAAAAATTTCATGAACAGAACATTACACAAGTTAACGCCGAACCTATGAGAAGTTATTATATTCCTTTCAGGGATAAAAATTTTTCTATGAAAAAAGAGAAGTCAGCAAGTGTAAAAATGTTGAAAAAATGGAAATTTCAATATTTTTCTTGTTTTACGGACAGCGTGATTCAAGCAAATCCGCAGGAAGAATTTGAAATTCCGTTCATGTGGCAATTAAAGGGGTTTGATAAAAACCGCTATGCAAACTTTTTTTATCCGTTTCCGTATGATCCGCCTTATATACGCAAGGATAATCCTTGCGGGGTGTATAGCACAGAATACATTCCCGAAGAGAGCGGGGAGAAAAAATATATTGTTTTTGAAGGAGTGGACAGCTGCCTGTATTTATTTGTCAATGATGTGTTTGTAGGGTATTCCACGGTATCGCATTGTCAGGCGGAGTTTGATATAACGAAATATCTTGTATACGGCGAAAAAAACGTGATCAAGGTAATTGTTTTGAAATGGTGTTCGGGCTCTTATTTTGAAGATCAGGATAAATTGCGGATGTCGGGAATATTCAGAGACGTTTATATTTTATCGCGGCCGGTAAATCATTTGCGCGATTATAAAATAACAACGAATGCGGACAACGGACAGGGGATTGTTGAGTTGAGATGCGATAAACCTGTAAAGGTATGTTTGTACGACGGGGATGTCAAGTTACAGGAACAGGAAGGAGAAATTATTAGTTTTCGCGTGAGAAATGCAAAATTATGGAGTTCGGAAACCCCGAATTTGTATAAACTTGTCATTTCTTACGGCGGAGAGTATTTTTGCGAATATACAGGGATACGGCGAATTGAAATCCGAGACGGCATTTTTACTTTAAACGGAAAGCCGATAAAAATGAAAGGCGTCAACAGACATTCCATGACGCCGGAAGGATATGCGGAAAGTTATGAATGGATGGAGAAAGATGTTCGGATGTTCAAAGAAAACAATATCAATGCGGTAAGGACATCGCATTATCCGCCGGATCCTTATTTTCTGCAATTATGTGATCATTACGGGATTTACGTAATAGACGAAGCGGATTTGGAAACGCATGGGTTGGGAACCGTTCATTATAACGGAAACGACGAGCATTGGAACGATCTTGCCGAAAACAGAGAATATCTTCCCATATATCTGCATCGTCAGGCACGAATGTATGAGCAGGATAAAAACAGACAATGTATTTTACTGTGGTCGTTGGGCAACGAATCGGGCTGGGGTGAAAATTTTAAAGAATGTATACGATATTTTCATCGTGTGGATTCGCGGCCCGTGCATTATGAGGGTTGCCGCAAACTCACCGATACGGTATTTAGAGAAGTAGAACTTCTGGATGTAGCTTCGTGTATGTATGCATCGCCGCAGGAGTGCGTAAGGAGAATTGAGCAGGTGAAAATGCCGTTTATGCTCTGCGAATATTCTCATGCGATGGGCAATTCTTGCGGAGATGTAAAGGAATATTGGGACATAATTTATGCGCGGGAGCGTTTTTTCGGTGCTTTTGTCTGGGAGTGGTGTAATCATACGGTGATCACACAGGACGGGAAAGTGCTGTACGGCGGGGATTTCGGCGAACGGGAGCCCGTGCATTCGAGCGAAGGAAATTTTTGCGTGGACGGATTGGTCGATACCGACCGCCGCCCGCATCCCGCTTTGGGAGAAGTAAAGCAGGTATATGCCCCCGTGGATGTATATGGGGACGCAAAGAAGTTTACCGTTGAAAATCGCCGCGATTTTCTGAGCTTGGACGATTTAAGATGTCTTGCAATAAAAAAAGTGCTGGGCAAAGAAACCGAAAGGCGGGAAATAGACATATCGGGAATCGCGGCACGCGGTAAAAAAACATTTTCAATGCCGTTTTGTTGTGAAAATGTATATACGTCCGTTGATTTTTTGTTTTTACGGAAAGACGAAAGCGTTTGTGCGCAGAGACAGATCGTGCTTTGCGACAAGTATCCGTTGCAATCGGGCGGCGGTGCGGCGCGCATCGAGCGGCAAGGTAATTTTTTTCGTATATCCGGCAACGGATACAGTGCAATGCTGGACAGATGCGGAATACTTGCAGAACTGGAAAGAGAAGGCGAAAAGATTCTTCGCAAACCGATGCGCCTGCAGTTGTACAGGGCGCCGGTCGATAATGACGGGCCGTTTTTGTACGAATGGGAATCTTGTCGTTTGCCGTATGCCGTGCCGTATCCGGAGCAGATAACCATGCGGGGGAATACCGTTCGCGTTCATGGGAAAGTCGTAGCTGACATTGTCGAGCCGTTGTATGATTTTGACCTGATTTACACGGCGTATGAAACAAAATTACAGATCGATTTTCGTGCGACAAAGCGCGATTGGGTGCAACACGTGCCGCGCATCGGCTTTGCTTTGGAATTTGACGATGCGTATGAAAAAGTAAAATTTTTCGGCCGCGGCATTGACGAGGCATATGAAGACCGGAAGATGAATTGCCCGATCGGTCTGTATGAGGGAACGGTCAAAACCATGAATTATGAATACGTAAAGCCGCAGGAAAGCGGAAGTCATTGCGGCAGTCGTATGGTGTGTCTGAGGGCGCATGACGGTAAAGAAATCGTTGTGGAAAGCGAGCGGGATTTTTCTTTTTCCGTCAGTCCGTATACATATGGTGATTATAAAAAACATCGGCATGAGATGTTGAATGATACAGGTAAGACGGTATTGTCGGTAGATTACCGAATGGCCGGCGTAGGGTCGGCCGCTTGTGGGCCTGTACTTGATCCGAAGTACAGGGTCAAAGATAAAGAGATACAACTGAAATTCGATATACGTTTTTTAAAGTGAGGCAGTGAATATGAGCAAAAAGTTGGAAGAATTATTTGCAAGAGGATTGGATGATTACAAAAGCTTACCTTTTTGGAGCTGGAACAATGAACTTGACGTAAATGAATTGTTAAAGCAGATCGTGCAGATGAAAGAAGCGAATATCGGAGGATTCATCATTCATGCCCGCTATGGTCTGAAAGATGAATATCTGTCGGAAAAATGGTTTGCGTGCGTGGAAGCATGTCTGAAACAGGCTGAAAAATTAAACATGAAAGCGTGGATCTATGACGAAAACGGTTGGCCGAGCGGGTTTGTAGGCGGAAAATTGTTAAAAAAACGGGAATATCTTGCTAAGTTTTTAACGTGTCGGGAAACGCAAGAATTTGACGCGAATGCGTTTTGCGTATTTGTTCGCGATCAAGACGGATTTCATCGTATTAGGGAAAAGCAGAATGCGACGGATAAGTACTATTGTATCGATGTGAACGTAAGTCCGGCGAATACGGATATTTTGAAGCCGGAAGTAGTCGATGCTTTTCTTCGGGAAACGCATGAAAAATATTATGAAAAGTTTTCAGAATATTTCGGCAATGCGCTTGCGGGCTTTTTTACGGACGAGCCGCAGTGCTATCGTCAGGCTGAGCCGTATTCCGATACGGTTGCGGAATTATTTTCCGAGAAAGGTAGGGATGTCAAAGACGGGTTGATCTACCTGTTTTATCCCGAAAGGGACGGCTATTCATTCCGTACGCAGTATTTTACGGGGCTGAATCGTCTGTATGTGAAAAACTACTATAAGAAAATATACGACTGGTGCGAGGAACATCATTGCAAATTGACGGGGCATTCGATCGAAGAGGGGAATCTTTGCAATCAGATGATGGGTGGGATGGGCGTCATGACCACGTATGAGTATGAACACATCCCTGCTATGGACTGGTTGTCGCGTTGGTGCGGAAATGAACTTGCGCCGAGGCAGCTTGCAAGTGTCGCCGCACAGATGGGAAAAAAATTTGTTCTCACAGAAACTTTCGCTTGCAGCGGGCACGACGTTACCCCGAAAGAATTGAAGAGCATAGCGGAATTTCAATATTTCAACGGAGTTAACCTGACATGTCAACATCTTTTTCCTTATTCGATTTCGGCGCAGGGGAAATCCGACCATCCTCCCGTATTTTCCACGCATTCCAACTGGTTTGAAGAATTCGGAAAATTCAACGAATATTTTAACCGTCTCGGTTGCCTGGTCGCCAACACGGAGGATCGGTATGATATTGCAATTCTGCATCCGTTGCGCAACGTATACCTTACCCATCTCGTTTCAGACAGTTACGGAAGTGTAAAAGAACTGGAAGACAGCTTTAATCAACTGCTGAGATTGCTTCGCGAACACGGAGTGCAATATCATTTTCTGGATGAAACGCTGCTCGAAAAATACGGGGAAGCAGAGGGAAATGGATTGCGGTTGGGTAATTGTGTTTACACGACGGTATTGGTGCCCGCAATGTACGGGATTTCGTCTGCGTCTTATAAGTTATTGAAACAATATAAGGGAAAGCTGTGTCTGGTTGGGCACCTTGCGGGGATTGACGGAGAAGAATGCAAAATCGGTCTGGAATCGAACGTTACGCTTGACGAGATTTTATGTTCGGCGGGAGTACCTTTTTTCTGCGAGGACGGAAACAGCGGAATTTCGGTGCGCGAGGGGGAATGCGGCTCTTTTGTGTTTTTGAAAAACTATTCTTATGATAAGCAGAGCATATCGGATACGAGATATCTTGCAAAACATTATAAAAGACTGGATCTAATGACGTTGGAAATGCAAAATATAGGAGAAAGCACGGTGTTAGGCGGCGGGGAAAGCATGGTGCTCTGTAGAGATGTTTCCGCAAATCCGGTATGCACGATAAAAAGAGAGAGAAATATTACGGATAAATTCCGAACGGTTTCCGTTTCGGAAAACTGGTTCGTAATGGATTACGCATCGATCAGCCGGGACGGAATCCGTTACGGAAAAAAGCAACCCATACCGCAGATTTTTGAGCAATTACTGAGAGAAAAATTTCAGGGAAGACTGTATGTAAGGCAGACGTTTGAGGTCGGTTCGCTGTTTGAAGCAAAACTTGTTACGGAGAAGATGCCGTATTTTTCGGCGACGCTCAACGGACAACCGTTGCGATTTGAAAAAAGCGACTTTGACATTGCTTTTACGGAAGCGGATGTAAGCGGGTATTTGCGTATCGGAGAAAACGTATTTGACTACGAGATCGAATTTTTCCAACATGACGGCGTATCGTTCGCGTTGTTTGATCCTATGGCAACGGAGAGCCTGAAAAACTGCCTGTATTTTGATACGTCGGTGGAAAACGCATATTTGAAAGGAGACTTTGCGGTAGATAAATCGTTTGTACTTTCCCGAAGGGAATCACTGCCTGCGCTGACGGACAGAATGTCAGATAACGGGTACCCTTTTTTCAAAGGTGAAATGCAATTTGAAGGGGAGTTTGAATATGAAGGCAACGGCAACGTGAAATTGGCGCTGGACGGGAGGTTTATGGTCGCAGATATCCGTATGAACGGTGGGCAAGTCGATTTGATATACGATACTGAGGCGGATGTGACAAAGATGCTGAGGCCAGGGAAAAACCGTTGTCGGATAACGGTAAAATCCGGTCTGCGCAATTTGTTCGGGCCGCATCATTTCAAGCCGGATCCCGAGCCGAAAGGGGTAAATCCGTATATGTTTACATTTCGCGGCGGTTGGGAGGGAGAAGAATACCCCGAAAGTTATACGGACAATTATTCTTTTGTACCGTTCGGAGTAAAAGCGATCAGACTGATCGAATCAATTGCAGACAAGGGGCAGAGATAAACTCTGTAATTGGATAAATTAAAATACAGGGGGCTCGGTTGGGCTCCCTGTAAATCGAAACAGATCAAAGTTTTCGTATGAATTCTATGCGCCATTTGTGAGGCGTAATGTTGTAATATTTTTTAAAACTGCTGATGTAATTGCTTTCGTTTGCAAAGCCTAAGAGATAAGAGATGTCGGCAATGGAATTTTCGCGGTTGGCCAACAGCTTGGTGGAGTAGCGGAGTTTTTGTTGCAACAGATATTCGTTCAAACGGATACCCATATATTTTTTAAACTCGCGCGAAACATGGGCATGGCAATATCCGGTGGTGTTTACCAGTTCGGACAGACTTTTTTCGTGATAGGTGTCGCTCTGAATGGTTTCCAAAAAGCATTTTAACCAGTTCGGATAATTGTCGTACGATCTGTCTGTGCCGTTGGAAGTAAGGTAACAGACGATCAGCGAGGAAACAACGGATTGGAAAAGTGTTTCAACGAGAAACTCGTCGCCGTCTTGCGACAGCAACTGGGCGTCTTGTTCGATGATCTCCAATTTTTGGCGCGGGATATTGAATTTCAGTTCTGTCTGTGAATTTTCCAAACGCTCTAGAAGTTTTCCGTTTTCGTCCAAAAACGAGCAGATTTTATCCATTTTTTCGGGCTGGATATAAAAATCCCTATTCAAAAAAATTTTATCCTTGTTTTCGATGCGATCGATGCAGTGCTTATCGTGCGGGCGCAGAATATAGCAATCTCCGCTTCCGATCACGGTCTTTTGTCCGTTGATGTAATGGTTGGCGTTGCCGGAAAGAATATAAAAGATCTCCCAGTAGTTGTGTGAATGGTATGTGTTTCCCGTGGAAAGAATCAGGGACGTGTTGTGAGAATGGGTAAAAGAAATATTAGTGGCAATTTCTTTTTTAGTAAAGACGAAGTCCTCGTCGGTATCCCAACCATAGATCATATCAATTCTCCTCGGGTTTGATTATAGCAAAAATAAGTGATGTTTGTCAAATTATTGGGTGAAAATATCAAAATTGCAATGTTTTTTGTAAAAATTCGGGTATACATAAAAGCGGACAGATGTTATACTATTAAAAAAACGGTACTCTGTAAAAAAGGGGGAAAATCGATGGTAAAACGCAAATGGACATTCGGACTTGTAATGGTTTTGTTGTTGTGCGCGATTTTGACAGCGGTTGCATGTTCCGAAAAAGTAAAACAGCTTGTTATTACGGGAATTCCGGAAAACGGCACAATTGAGATGACCGTAAACGATATGACGTTTTCGGTGGATTGCAATGCAGACGGCGCGGAATGGAATTCCTCGGATGCGGCAGTCGCCGTGATCGATTCGGAGGGTACGATCACGCTGAAAGGGGCGGGAGCGACGGTGATATCCGCTCGGAAAGGCGACTTGTCTGCTGAGTTTATTTTGACGGTTGTGGACAAACGGATCCCCTCGGCGACGTGTGAGATCGGCGGAGTACCTGAAAACAACACGGTATCCGTAGAAGACGGAGAAATCCGGCTGACGGCAAGTTGTTCGGATAATTCTCCTGTTGTTTGGTATTCGCGGAACGAGGCGATCGCGACGGTGGATAATTCCGGTAAAGTGACGCTGCTTGCCAGAGGGACGGTCGAAATCGTTGCGCAGAGCGCAAACGATTCTTCGGTATTTGCCGTTTGCACGCTGCGTGTGTTGGGTGTGGCTTCCCAAGGGATCGCGTCGATCGGCGGATTGCCGCAAAGCGGCAAAATCGGCGTGGGAAACGAATATTCTCTTTCGGCGGTGGAAACCCCGCAGGATTGCGAACCTTCCGAAATTGTATGGAGCATCCGGGACACGTCGATTGCAAAGGTTACAGCGGAGGGCGTGCTTACGGGCGTGTCTGCCGGCACGACGGAGCTGACCGCTTCGGCTCAGGACGGGAAACTTACAAAGACCGTTTCGATCGAAGTCGTGAACGTTGTACAAAATTATGAAGACTTTACTACAGCAAAACAGATCGGGAATTATATAGCAGGCGTTATAGAGATTCGTGATTCGGAGAATATTCTTTCGCCCGAACTCGTTGCGGATGGGGATAATTATTATCTGAAATATTCGCATCGCATGGCGGACGGCGACGGAAAATACATGGTATATTCTTTTTCCGCTCTTAAACCGGGAGTGCGTTACGTTCTGGAATACAATATGAAACTTCTTTCTGTGTCGGACGGTACGTACGATCATCAGATCAACGTATACGGGGGGCAGACCGAGCCGATCGCTATGGGCGACCCGCTGACGGGAACATTGTATGCTTGGAGCGCATCCAATCTCGATACATCGGATAAGAAAGTTTACCAGACGGGAGGCACGGCGCTGTACTGCGACGGGCAGGCGTATGAATACGGCTCTACAAGCACGGGCGAATTCCGTACATATACTTTGGCTTTTATTGCCGGCGAAAGTACGGTCGGTTTCGGTTTTGTCAATGCTTGCACGTATGAAGTTTTGTTCGATTACATCTGTGTCAGAGAAGCGCCGAGCGTAGATGATTTCAGCATAGATTGCCCTGCGGAAAGTCTTCCGCTCAACGAAACAATGACGCTGTCTGCGGTCGCAACGGAAGATTTGCTCTATTACCAGCCGTTTGCGATTACATATACTTCGTCCGACGAAAATATCGCTAAAATTGACGGCAAAGGCGTATTAACGCCTGTTTCCGAAGGAGAGGTTACGATTACGGCGGAGGATGCGAATTTGGGTAAAGAGCACTCCGTGACAATTACCATTACTTCCTCCATAGATCGTGAAAGCTACGATTTGTTCTTTGACGATACGGACAGTCGGATCGACAACAGCTATCTCTGTCTGTTGTATGAATTGGAGCAGCCTGTTGCCGGGACGCTGCACCAAGGGTATTGGATCGAAATTGAAATCGATACGGTATATTATCGAGGTCCCATCGAATTCTATCTCGCCGTGTTGAATACGGACGCCGATGTGTACGGAAACGTTGCGGATACCGATTTGATGGCGTTTAAAGATTGGGGACAGATCCGGGTGCCTGCTTCCGGAGAAAGTTCGACGCAAAAATATCTTATCTATCTGGAATGGGAGCGGAGCGATTATACGATCGATCATCTGGGCGTGTATGTGCGTAACGCAACCGAGTTCAAAATCGGCGTCAACGTCGATGTGCAGACATACGATGTGTCAAGTGATCCCGATGCGGCAAACTATGATGCGTTTATCTCCGGTTCGGGTTGGAACGATAATGCCGTGATGTACACATTGGCGGAAACTCCGTTTGCGGCACAAAATTATACAGTCACCATTTCGTTGGATCTTACGGTCGTATCGGGGAGCATTGATAAAATTTATATTGCTTTGTATTCGGGAGATGTGCTGTTTCTGAACCCGGACGGCTTGGAGCAGGGCCGCGAGGACGGCTGGATAACGGCAAGCGGTTCGGGACACTATGAATTTACGGGCGAATTTTTGTGGGCGCAGGCAGGAAATCTGGATAAAGCAGATATTCGTGTATACGGCGAAGGCGGTTATCGAGTCGGAATCGACAACATTTCCGTCGATATCGAAAAGCCTGATACGAGCGGGTATGACAAAGTGATCGAAGGGAACGGCTGGGAAAACAATTCCGTGACGATCGAATTGGCGGAGCCTCCGTATGCGGCGCAGAATTACACGGTGACGATCACGATGGATTTAACGGTCGTGTCGGGCAGTATATCCACAATGTATATAGGACTCTACAATAACGGGAGTGATAGCCCGTATCTGAATCCCAGCTTATTGGACGGGGTAGAGCTGACGAATGACGGTTGGATCGTGGTGTCTAAGACGGGGACGCTTACTTTTACGGGTACGTTTGACTGGCCGTTGCAGGGAAACATCGATTACGCGGATATCAGAGTATACGGCGAAGGCAAATACATCGTCGGAATCAACGATTTTGCAATAGCCATAAATGCGCCGGCAGAACCCGAACCTTCCGAAGAGTTTGATATTCAAATTTCTGCGGAGGAGTGGAGTTCCGATACGGCTATGTATGCGATTGCACAACCTCCGTATGCGGCGCAGAATTACACGGTGACGATCTCAATGGATCTTACGGTCGTATCGGGGAGCATTGATAAAATTTATATTGCTTTGTATTCGGGAGAAGCACAGTTTTTGAACCCGAATGATCTGGACAACGTCACATTGACGGAGGGGTGGATCTCACTCAGTGAATTAAAGGGCTATACCTTTACGGGTAAATTCCAATGGGCACAGGAAGGAACGATTGACAAGATCAATATTATTGTGCACGGAGCGAACTTTGTGGTCGGAATCAATAATCTGACCATAACGACGCAAGCGCCGCAAATCCCCGAACCCGAAGAACCCGTTGAAGAAGGATATCTGATCAGCGGGAGCGGATGGGAAGGTAAAGCGGATATTGCCATAGATCCCGCAGTTTCGGCAGGTGCGGGAGCGACGCTCAGCATCATACTGAAATTGGAAATGGTTTCCGGATCCCTTGATGAGCTGTATATTCAGATTTACAATGCTGCGAATGAAATGGTGGCGACGTGCGGATGGGATCAGAGTGTAGCCGCAGGAAGCGGAGAGTATACGTTTACGTCGACGGGCATTGCCGAGGCGGCAAGTAATTTCGATATTTCGAAAATTACGGTCATGCTTCACAAAGAGGGCGGAGCGTATGAAGTGCGAATTAACCTGGTGAGCATAGAAGTACAGAATGGATAATGCAAGGACGAGAAGGAATGGAGCAAACAAAAAAAAGAAAAATAGTACGAAAAAGTGAAAAAATATCGTTAGGTATCATACTGGCAATATTTTTCATCTATGCGGCGACGCTGGTATTCCCGTTCTTGTGGCTAATCGTCAATTCCGGCCGCGGATATCTGGAATTTTTCTTAAAGCCGATGGCATTGCCGGAAAATTGGTTTGCAAATCTTGTGAACTATGCAGTGATTTTTCGTGAATTCGATATGCTGGAAATGGCGTACAATTCTGTTTTTTTGTCGGCGGCACAGCCGACGGTCTCGATATTTTTTACGACGTGCGTTGCCTATGCCTATGCCAGACACGAATTTCGCTTAAAAAAGGCTCTCTATGTTGTGGCCCTGATTCCGATGGTGGTAGCAGTCGCGGGTACGATGCCTGCCAGTTACAGACTGATCAACGACATCGGTATGTATGATAATATGTACTATTTCGTACTGACAAGTACGGGCGGATTCGGAATCAATTTTCTTTTGATCGCCAGCGTGTTTCAAAATGTTTCGGGCACGTATAAAGAGGCGGCGGAAATCGACGGCGCGGGGCAATGGACAATTTTTTTACGCATTTATGTTCCGCAGGCATCGAGCATTATCACGGCGATGTGGATTTTGAGTTTTATCGCAACCTGGAACGATTATATGACGCCGTATTTATATTTGCCTTCTTACAAGACATTATCTACGGGCATCTACTTTTTACAGGCTCAAATCGAAGTCGGCAACGGAGAGTATGTCGGGGATTATCCCAAACTGTTTGCGGCAATGGTCATTGCGATTTTGCCGGTGATCGTATTGTTTTTGTGTTTCCAAAAGACAATTATGAGTTACAGTTTTGGCGGCGGGATCAAAGAATAAGGAGTTTTGTATGAAAAAGATAAAATTATTGAGTTTCATCTTGATATTTGTGATGAGCATTTTAAGTGTCGGAATGCTTTTGACTGCCTGTGCGGGGAAAAACGAAACGAAGGAAGGCGTTTTGACCATTCATTATTACGAAGGCGGATATGGCAGCGAATGGCTGGAGGATGCGTTGGAAGCGTATAAAGCGGATCATCCGGACTTTCAATATAAACTGAATCCCGACCCGTATATTTCCACGTCGGTAACGACGTATTTGCAGTCGGGAAAAAATTTGTCGGATATCTATATGATCCAGGACGGAAGCAAGTGGTCGGAATGGGTCGCAAACGGATATTTGGCGAACCTGAACGATGTATACGAAGCAGAAGTGGAAACATCGGAGGGGACGAAAAAGGTCAAGGATTATATGGATCAGAATCTGGTCGGCCGTTATTATATGCAAGGTCGGGTCGGACAGGGTGAATATATTCCGTGGGTATTGCCGGAAGCGTCCATATCGACATCGCTCGTGTACAATGAGGAATATCTCCTGGGAACGCAGCACACGACGACGGAGAGCGGAAAGTGGAATGCGGGAGAGTACTGGACGGCGCCGCCTGCAACGGTGGATGAATTGCTCGCGTTTTGCGATGATTTCAATGCGCGCGGACTTAAAAATTCGGACGGAGAAAGCATTACTCCCTTTACGCTTGCGGGAAAAGAATCGCACTGGCTGAAATTCTTTTTATACATATGGTTTGCGCAGTACCAGGGCGTCTATGAAGAAAATGTACTGAACGCATCGGAAATTGCCGGCGAAGGCAGCTACTATGATTTTTGGAATTTTGCTTCCGACAACGTGTGGAAAATGACGGGCATTCAGGTCGCCATCGAAACGTTGCAGGAAATTTTTGTGGGAAACGGCGGTGAATGGAAAAATCTTTACGGAAGCGTAAACGAATACAGTACACAGGATGCCGAGCGCGAATTTGTCAAAGGAAACAGCGCTATGTTGGTCGGCGGTTCCTTCTTTTACAATGAAATGAAGCGTTTCCTTGACCTGGACGGGGACGGCAAAGATGATTACACGTTCAAAATGATGCCTCTCCCCACAATCGAAAACGCACAGGAAAACGAAGACGGTACGGCATCGGTTCTCTCTTTCTATTCGACAGATGAAATTATCTTTGTTCCTGCCAAGGCGACGAATCTCGAGCTGGCAAAAGACTTTCTTGCCACGTTGTTCAGCGAAGAAAATAACTTAAATTTTACGCAAAAAACGGGTACGATGCGGCCTTTCGATTATGACCCCATTGCCCTTTCGGGAGAGGACTATGAATGGAATCCGTTTACCGAAAGTGTGTTGGCGTTGTATCGGGATTCGGACGAAAGGTTGTTTGCTTATCCTTACGGAAAAACGAGCGAAGAAGTATCGCTGATCTATCGCTATGCGCAACCGGATATATTCGGGAGTCTGGGCTGGGCTACGTTTTTGAATAACGGCGTCAAAAAGCTGACTGCCGCGCAGGTCATGGTGGAGGGTACTTCGTCATTCACGAGCGTTTACGATGCGACTAAAGAAGATTATGAGACATGGTATGACAGGTATTACGGAGATTGACGGGATATGGCTGAAATAAGCAAAAAAATGACGTTAAGCAGCCGGAGATGGCGACAAAGAGGATTTCTGATCCTCCTGACCGCAGTGCCGCTGCTGAATTTCGCCATCTTTTGGGTCTATGTAAACTTACAGACGATCGTCATGACGTTCCAGCGTTTTGACGTCACGTCCGGAGAATATAAATTTATCGCATTTGAACGGTATTGGGAAGTAATTGAAGATTATGTATTGGGAAAAGTTCCGATGGACAGGAATGTCTATTTGAATTCTCTTCGTTCCATCGTCATCAACCTTATCATTCTGCCATTGGCATTTATCTGTTCTTATGCGTTTCACAAAAAGATAAAGTTTCAAAAGTTTTTCCGTTTGGCATTTATGTTTCCTTCCATGATCTCGCTGGTCGTGCTTACGATGCTGTTCCGCTACATGTTTGCAGGCGATTTTGGGCCGATTGCGGAGGCGTTCGAAAAGATCTTGGGACGGAAAACCGATTGGTTGGGAGTGGAGTCTGAGCATCTTTGGACGTTGATCTATATTTTTTGTATATGGGCAGGCATGGGTACGAACGTCATTATGATAAGCGGCGCTATGAATCGGATCCCGGAGGATCTGACGGAAGCCGGGCTGATCGACGGCCTCGGATTTTGGAAAGAAGCAATTTTTGTTGTGCTACCGCTCGTAATGCCCACGATCGGGATTTATTTTATCAGTATTCTTACGAGTTGCCTCACATTTACATTGCAACCTATGCTGATAGCCCGCGACGTCGGACCGGACAATAAGTTTCTTACGATGTCGTGGTATGTATTTATGGTGACTAACGGCGGCGGCCCCGATCAGATGCTGCAAGCGGCAACGGTGGGCATCGTGTTTTCCCTGTTGCTTTTGCCTTTTATCGTCGGCGCAAGGGTACTTGCAAACAAATTGACAGCAGATGTCAGTTTTTAAATGCGGGACAAGGAGGAAATAATGAAAACAAGATTTGCAAAGCTCTTGTGTTTGCTTATATGTGTGATCGGGATGTTCGGAGTCTCGTTTGTTTTTGAGGCGAATGCAGAGGAAAGCATAAATTTTGAGGGGATCATTACCGATTCTCAGGGATACAACGATTACTATATCAATCAGAACCGTTGGCTGATTGGTGACGAAGATACTGTAAAAACCGCAAATTATGACGGAAAAGAGAAGGATTACCTGCGTTTTATGGAATGCGGCAAGCGTTCGTTTTTCGGGCCCCGCAGCAAATATGAAGATTTTGTATGCCGTTTTACGGTGATCATGAACGAGATCGATTCGCCGGACGGGGCGTCATTGGGCTTATCGTTCGGCAGGAAACAGCTCTATTCGATGGTGGATGAATGCAACGGATTTGTGTTTATGAAATCGAATGAAGGTACTGCGGTCCGTGCAACGCAAGGGACATTGGATCGGGCGGACGTAGGCAGCATATGGCTGCAATACCAGGCGGAAAATGCCGTGGATCTGTGGGAAACCGCAGGCGCGTCGTACGATGTCATGGTAATCAAATCGGGCGATCGGGCTTATCTTTATTATGCGGCGGCGGGTGACGAGAGCGGCATGAACATTCTGCGGGCAACGATCTCCGGTGTTTCGGGAGAAGGCTATGTGGCGGTTTGCGGATTGATGGAAGCGACTTTCCGATTGGACGATTTTTCCGTCGTATCGCTTGACGAAGGGGCTGTGAGCGCATCTGCATTCGGTTATAAAGGAGCTGCCGCTTACTGCGGAACGCAGAGCGTATTGGGGCATGGCGGCGAAGCGGGAATATCCGCAGGATGGAAGGATTTTTCTTTTTCCTTCGGAGCGAAACTCATTGCGGGAAGCGGTTTTGCCGTGAAATTGGGCAATGCGACAGTCTGGTTGCATGCGGACGGCACGCTTGCGGCGCAGGGGATGAAGAAAACGGAAGAGGGGACAAAAATCGATTGGACGCTGCCTGCCATCAATCTTCGAATTCGCCTGGTCGGCGGAATGCTTTGGGTCGAAGCAAAGGGAAATAACGGTTATGACGTATGCGGCATTTTCGAATATACGGAAGTTTCGGCACCTGTTCAGATCGTATTGCTTGCCGGAGCGGATACGTCCGTTGTTGTCGATTCCGTCAGCCTTGTTTCGATGGAACCGAAAATCGAGATCGAAAAACACGATTATGACCCTGTTGCCGACATTGATCCGATCCACGAAAAAGATATGTCTTTCAATGAGTATTACGGGAGATAATACGGGATGAGAAAGTTATCGTTGAAAATTATTAGTTTAGTTTGCGCGCTGGGTTTCGTGTTGTTGAGCGGTGCATGTGAGGCAGATAACTCTCCGATATTGAGCGACGGTGCGCCGCGGCTGGAATCGCAAACGGATACGACGATCGCTGGGATGAATCGTGACAACGCATTCGGGTTTTGCGAACTTCCCGCGGAATTTACGGGCAGCGGGTCGACCGAACCGGAAACAAGCATTGATTTTGTTGTAAAGACGTGCGAAGCGTTTGAAACGAAAAGTATACGTGTTTGGATGCATATGAACACGATTTTTACAAGATCGGATACGTCGGATGAGCTGTATTTTAAGGAAGATATGGTGGCGCTGTATCACGAATATTTTTCAAAACTGAAACAGGCAGGAGTGGAGCAAATTCTTGTTATGAATCATCAGTTTATCAAACCTTATGATTATTATGACCAGTCCGGTCAGTGTATGCCCGATCCTTGGAACGGAGAATACGATTTTTATGTCCGCACTTTGGAAATTTATGAAACGGCTTATAAAATGTTGCAGGAAGAGTTTTCCGAGATTACATATTGGGAGCCGGGCAACGAATTGGATGCTGTACAGTTTTTGCATAAGAGCGATTGGGTTTCTGGAAACGACAGGGTATTTACAGATTATCAATTAGCTTATATTGCCGCAGATCTTTGTTGGTATGCCAACAAAGGCGTCAAGCAGGTAAACGAGAACAGTGTGATTTTGGCGCCGGGATTTACGGGCGGTACGAAACTGACTGAAATGGTCAATATATTTTACGATATTATCGTAAATGAAAAATGCCTTCCGACAGCGGAAGAATATTATGATCCGGATCCCGATCATTATTTTCAGATTATGGCGTGGCATCCTTACACGACTTCGTCCGACCGAATTGATCCGGAGACGGGCGAAAGTGACTGGCATTATGATGTCGACGATATCATGACGCGTAGCGATGCGGTGTACGAAGTCATGAAAGAATACGGTGACGGGGACAAAAAGGTTTGGTACACGGAATGCGGTATAGCCGATTCCAAGTATCCGGGCGGTGAGCCGATGGATGAGATCTATCAATATTATCTGGAGGAAATGTTTGAGCGGGAATATGTCGAAACGGCATTCTTTTTCCGTATAACCAATTTGTGGAATTTTGAAGAAAACGAGTTGGAATCCAGTCACGGAGTGATGTATGCCCAGGCAGATCCGGTCAATCACGGAAAGCCGAAACCGCAGGCGGAAGTATTGTATCGCTTTTTTAAGGGGGATCCGAATGCCGATACTTCACCGATCTGGTGGTATTATAATTCTTATATGGAAAACGAGTGAGAAAGATTTTGAATCTTGATGATTCCGAAAAAAGAACAGGGAGGATACTGTTGCAGTATCCTCCCTGTTCTTTACTTTAAGCGCAAAAATAAGATGATTTCGTATCTATTGAGATTAAGCACACGTCAGACAGACAGACGGCAAAAAAAGGCATCGGTTGGGCATTACGCAGAAGAAATCGTTATGGTTTATTCTCGTTATGCTCATTCCGGCGCTGTACGGTATTTTCCGGTATATTTTTATCAACGTCAACTCCATCGTCATTGCGTTCAGCGATGCTTCGACGGGAGCGTTCACGTTGCGATATTTTTCCGATTTGTTCGCGGAAATGGGACGGGCGGATTCCACTATTTTCAAGGCGCTGCTCAATACCTTTAAGTTTTTTGGGGTGGGCGTACTCAAACTGTTTTTATCTTATATTATCGCATATTTTCTGTATAAGAAGATCCTGCTGTATAAAGGTTTTCGTTTTTTGTTCTTTCTTCCGTCTTTGGTTGCGCCCGTTGTCAATATTACCATCTATGTCAGGATTATAGGCGTGAACGGGGCAATCCATCAACTGACGGGATATGCCGAAACGTTCCCGGCGCTTTTATCCAATGCGGATACGACGATTCTGATGATCTTATTATACGATCTGGTATTCGCAGGACTGGGTGCCAATTTTCTCATATTGTTGGGGGCGATGAACAGGATCCCTTCGGAGATCCTGGAATCGGGAAAGATAGACGGCTGTAATGCCTGGCGCGAGTTTTGGCAGCTGATCACACCGTTGGTATGGGATAATTTTTCCACATTGCTCGTGCTTGCGTTGACAAAGATATTTACGGCATCCGGCCCGATCCTGTATTTTACGGGCGGGCAGGGCGATCCGTACACGCTCACATTCTGGATTTACGACAAAGTAAGAGACAGTACATACAACTATCCCGCAGCGGTGGGGCTGTTCTTTACGGTGATCGGCATTCCGATTGTGTTCGGCATACGTTGGGGGGCAAAAAAAGTGAATCCGGAGGTGGCGTATTGATGGGGAATACAGAAAATGTCCGCGTTCGCAGAGGGCCAAAGAAAATACGTTCGACATCTCCTGCAAGAATTATCGTTTTTGTCATTTTTGTTTTGTATGCGCTTGCACTGATTCTTCCGTATTTGTTCGGGATCATGTTTTCGATGAAAACGGCGAAGGAATGGTTTACGACGAGAGTATTGGATTTTCCCCAAAGCCTGAATTTTGTCAATTATGCGGAAGCATGGAAAAACTTAAACGCAAACGATACGTCGGTTCCGATGATGCTGATCAACAGTATCTGGTATGCGGGCGGGATGTCGTTTTTCAGCGTGATTTTGTCGTCGATGAGCGCATACGTGGTTGCGAAATACCGTTTTCCGGGCAGGTCTGTCATCTATGCGTTCGCACTTGTCGCCATGATGATTCCCATTATGGGATCGCTGCCCGCGCAGCTAAGGTATGTCAAAGCGGTCAATGCGCTTAACTCGCCCGTATTTTCACTCGTTATGTGTCAGACGATCGGGATGATTTTTGTGGTGATGCTCAGTGCATTCCGGAGTGTCAGCTGGGAATACGCGGAAGCGGCTTTTATCGACGGCGCGGGGCCGATGCATGTCTTTTTCAGGATCATGCTGCCGCAGGTCACTTCCGTGGCGGTTGCGATGTTTTTGACAAATTTTGTTGCGCTTTGGGCAGATGCCGAAACGCCGCTTATCTTTCTGGACGAAATGCCCACGCTCTCGCTCGGGTTATTGCTGTATAAAGGCCGCGTCGATGCAAACTATGTCGGGACTTCGATGCCGGTTCTGTACGCGGGGCTTATCATTTGTATGATTCCGACGGTCATTCTGTTTTCGATTTTTCAGAAATCGCTGATGGATATTCAGATGGGCGGCGGGTTGAAAGGATAACGAGAATAATAAAAAAGGAGTAGCGCTATGAAAAAAAATATGTCTGTGTTAAAAATCATCGTGTGTTCGTTGCTGTGTATGTGCTTCTGCACGGCAGCCGTTGCGTGCGGCGGCGGCGGGCCGCGCGAGGGGATCGCGGGAACGATTACGCTGAATTACTTTCTCGGCGGATTCGGGGAGGAGTGGATCGATGCCGTTGCCGAAGATTATATGAAAAACGTCAATCCCGATGCGGAGATCAAGCTCAAAGCCAGCGGTTCCAACGCGGATATGCTGGACAAAATAAAATCGGGTACGGGCGATGATATGTATATCGCCAACGAAAATTTCTTCGGGCAGCAAGCCAACCTTTTGGAGCTGGACAGCGTGATGGAAATGGAAGTGTACGGCGAAGAAGGGGTAAAGGTCAAAGATAAACTCTCGCAGGATTTTCTCGATTATTATAATGAAGGCGGACATTATTATCAGTTTCCGCAAAACAACGTATCCGGCTATCGCTGGATCTACAACAAGACGGTAATCGACGGGGCGCTCGGTTCTATGGAGTCGGGAAGCTGGTCGTTGCCCAGAACCACGGATGAATTTTTTGCGCTGGGTGACAGGTTGTATGACGAAGGTGTTTTTCTGACGGCAACGGCGATCGGCAACGGAGCCAAGGCGACGGAAGACTATCTTGACAATGCTTTCAATGTCTGGTTTGCACAGATGGTAGGTGCGGAAAATCACGCAAAATTCTTTGATGGGCTGTATCTGAACGGGGACGGAGAATGGGTGCGTGACAGCGAAACGTCCGACAATGTATTCAACAGCAATAAAGAGGCAATCGAAGCCGCTTATGCGCTTGCAAAAGAAATGTGTGTTTCCAGGAATGTGGATACGACAAAAGAGAGGCAGTATCTGCACAGCAACAGTGACGGAATGCAGTATAAAGACGTGGACGTGTTGTTCTATGGCGGGCAGCTCAGCGGCAGAACGTTTCCCCGTTTTGCTTTTATATACTCGGGCTTATGGTTGGAGCGGGAAACCGCCACATACGATGCCATCGGGGTGGTGGATATGAGTGCGAACGAGGTTCTGCCGATGAAGACACCCGTTATCAGCGCCATAATTTCAAGAACGCCGAGCATTCCGGACGATGCCACGCTTGCGAAGGTCGTCGATTATGTAGACGGCGTAACGGCCGAAAAGCCGTCGGGGGTGACGGAGGAAGACATCGCGATCATAGCGGAAGCGCGCAATATGGTGAATAAAGGCAGTGAAGATACATTTCTGATCACGAAAAATGCCCGCTATCCTGACTTGTGCAAGGATTTTCTGCGGTATATCGTATCCGACCGCGCGCAGCAGGTCGCGGCGAAGGCATGCAGCGGTATTTCTATTTTGCCGTACGGGTATGAAGCGAATGACGAAGATATGGGATTTGAAATGTCCGAATTTGTCAAAGCGTACAACGAACTGACGCCGGATGCCGTGCAGATCACTCTCAAATATTACGACCAGGTCTTTACGCAGAAGAGCAAAATGTTCTGGTATGCGGATACGGCGGTCATCGGATCCAATCACTTGGCCAAAATGTTCTATACGACAAAAAATATGCCGCAGGTCAGCGAGATCGTAGCCAGAAGCATCAGCAAATACAATACTGTCTGGAAAGATGCCGTCGCGGAAACGGAAGCCGCGCTGGCAGTATCCTGATCCGTGCAGGCAGCGGTCGAAGTAAAAAAAACAGGGGGAAAAATAAATGAAGTTATCGGCGAAAAAAATGATTCTGCTCGGTCTTCTTGCTTTGTGTGCAACAATGTTTTTATGTGTCGGGTGCGCGTCGAAAACCGCCAAAGCACAGGGGATCCGCACCAGCGAACCGTTTGAAAACGGGACGACGTTTGAGTTTACGGACAGTGTCATCGAATTGCCGTACGGTATCGCTTATGATAAGGACGGCAAAGACATTTCACTCGATCTGACGTACATCATCCAGAACAAAGAAGGGACAGAGCTCGCCCGCTCCAACGATTCGATCTTCGATCTGGAGGTAGGCGAATATAAAATTGTTTACGCTTATCAGGAGGTAACGCTCGAAATAACCTTTTCGGTTGTGGATACCGTTGCTCCGCAGATCGTATTCAATTCGACCAATACAGGTTCGATGGCGTTGCCTGCGGGCGGCGGGGAAGTGAGTGCTTCGCTTCCTAAATATGAAATCAGCGATTATTCGGCTTGCAGCGTCGACGAAAAACTTACGTTTGTCAGCGATGACGGTACTTTTAAAGGCGAAGAATACGACTATGACCGTATGGGATATATTGTAGAGGCGGATCGGCCCGGTTTGTTCACCTATACGATCAAAGCGACGGACGCGAGCGGAAATTCGACCACGGAATCGGTGGAATGGCGCTGCAAGAATGCGGATTGGACGGCGTCGGATGCGCAGGGAGATATGGTTTCCACGTTCGCCGCCGACGATTATCTTGACAGTGCGCTGAACGGGGAAGTGTACACCGAATACACGACCAACGGCAATTACTACACCGAATTTCTGCAAGAGTTTGAAGGCGCACAAGGTGTTGTCAAGATCCATTCGCAGTTCAATACGCGCGGGTATTCTGATTTCCGGTTCAAACTGGGAAAACCGGTCGATCTTGCGGCAAACAAGGACAGATATCTCGTTGTGCGTATGTTTATGCCGGATGCCGCCGCTTTCGGAGCCGATATCCAGATTGCCGGCAATACCGTATCGAACCGTAATTTCACGAACATTGTAACCGTGCAAAGGCATGCTCTTACGCGCTGGTATTCGGTTATGACGGATAATGTCGGCGTCGTGTCCGGCAGATGGTTCAATCTTTCCATTCCTGTCAGTCAGCTGATCACGCTGGAATGCTCCGATCAGGTCACATTCAAAACGCCGGACGTTTCCGACGAGGAATGGTTCAAGAACCACACGAGTTATGAATATGCAGACGATTGCAATCTGGAAGGAACGATGCGGTATCTGCAATTTACGCTTCTTCTCAGCGGAGGTTCGGGATATCAGGACTTTTATATTGACAGTATTTTTCTCGCCGATCGCGCCGAAGATGTGGATAAAAATTCTTTCTCCGTCGATTTTGAAAATAAGACGATCCGTTGGGACGCCGTGGACGGAGCGGAATATTACAACATATTCGATGAATCCGATGCACTCATCGCCAGTGTGGATCAGCCTTCGTTTTCGGCTACGGGCTTGGGCGAGTTTGCGTCTTTGCGTATCGTAACGGTTGCGGACGGCAAAGCGGACAGTGCGGGGGTTACGGTCACTTCGACAGATCTCGATATCACGTTCCTTGCGGACGGTTCGTGGTCATATACGCCGTTGCTGATCGCGCAGAGTGTTTCCGTGGACGGGAATTCCCTGACGGTTGTTCTGAACAAGCAGTTGGAAGAAGGCGAGCTTGATTTGTCCGGCATTACAGCGACGGACAGAGAGGGGGCTGCGGTCGAGCTGAAAGCAAGAGCGGAAAAGAATCTGCTGATTTTTGATATTTCCGATTGGAAAACTTCCTCTCAATATGTAAAACAATATGTTCGGATCGCGTCGGGAAGCAGTTTAAAAGCAGGAGAAACCACTTATTTCTTTAATGAAGAGGTTATTCTGGCAAACCTGTTCGGAGGCTGGGAACTTGTCACCGAATCGATGGTTTCCAGGCTGGAAATTACCAACGGTTCCAACAATAACCTGCGGTTTTATACTTATGACGAAAACGACGTCATCAATTCTGTGCCCGGATCTGATTTTTCGGCATATCTGACGGAAGCGGACGAATCTTCTACCTTTGCCTATTCCGGATCGTTCACGATCAACGGCATCGAACTGGATACTTTGGTGAAATTGCTTCCCAACGACATAGTTTATCGTATGGTATGGGCCTATGTGGGTTCTGCGTCCGGTTCGAGCGGCGTCGGGATGTTCTATTTCCAGATTATGGCGCGCATCGGAGATAATTGGGCGTGGAATTTGCAGGATCTTTGTTCCATGACGGGCAGCGACGGCATCGAAGTCAGGATTCAGGGCGGAACGACGGTTTATATGAAGTTTGCCGACAATGTTTACAGTCTTACTTTCGCCGACACCTATACGTTTGCAAAGGCGAGCGTGACGGAAGCGACGGGCGGCTGGTCTGTGCAGAAAACGGAAGGAGCTGTCGGGCAGCAAAAGAAATATCTCGTGCTGATCGCGGACGAAAACGGTTTGCTGTATGTGGGCCAGGCGGTGGACGCGGGATCGGCTCCGGATTTTGCGTCGTTTGAAGAGGCGATCGGGGAAGATGCTCAATATATTCAAGGATATTATGACGGCGATACAAAAATCGATACGACAGAATATGCGGCAGAGCAAGACGCCGTTCTTACGGTTTTGTTCGATTACCCGTATCTGGTCGTATCCGATTTGACTCTGTCTGCGGACGGGAACGCATTGACGCTGACCGTGAATAAGGATCTGGGCAATGCGACGGTTACGGAAGCGGATTTTAAGGCCGTATATGCCGACAATACGCCGATTTCCGTATCGGCATCGCAGATCAGTGCGGCGGGAACATTCGTAACGCTGGATATTTCCGCTTGGGAAAAATCGACTGCGCACGACAAAACGGTTGTTACGATAAAGGCAGGCAGTTCTTTCACGGCAGGGGATGTAACGTATACCATTACCGAAGACATAACGATCGTAAATCTTTTCTTCTACGACAGTGAAACGAGTCCTTCCCGTTCATGGGAGATTCTGGAAAAAGATTACATTCGTTTTGATACGATCGAAGTAAGGAACAATACGGCGAACCAGAATCTGTGCTTCTATTTGAAAGATGAAGGGGGCAACAGGCTTACCGAAACGGGACTTGCGGGATTAAAGGGGTATTATTTTACTTCCGTTACAAACACGACGGCGTTGGATTATTCCGGTTCGTTTACCGTTAACGGGCTTCAGGTGAATGAACTTTTCAGACAGGTCAACGATATTTCGGTTGCGTACGTTCTGGCGTTGCAATACGAAAACGGATTGTATTACTTCCAGTTGCTGAGCCGTACTTCCGCAGGCGCGTGGGTGTGGAATCTGGAAGAATTGTGCGAATTGCTCGGCTCCGAAACAATTGTACTGCGAATCGAGGCAGGTACGGATCTGTATTTGAGATGCAGCGGCAAGACGTATGCCATTCATTTTGCGGATACATATGAATTTACAAAAGCAAGTGCAACCGGAAACGGTGATTGGTCTGTATTGCAGACGGAAGCCGCTGTCCAGCCCGCCCGCTACATTGTCCGCTTCACAGATCAGAACGGCACATTGCTTGGCGGACAGGTCGTAGAACAGAACGGAAAGATCGATTTTGTAAAGGCTTTCGGCGTACGTGCGGATTATATTGCGAAATTTACTGTCGGATCCGACGGAACTGAATATACGCCCGATGAGAACAATTACATTGTTACGGAGTCCGTTACCGTACAAGTCACGTTTGAGTACAATAAGCCGGAAGTGGCGGGCCAGATGTATACGATGTATACCGAGCAATCGACTGTTCTTGCTCTCGATGTATTGTCCGAATATTATTTTAAGAGCGGCGTTAAAGATGTTGTGGAATGGACGCTCAACGGATCCTATGCAAACGTTACGCTTGAGCAGGGAGAACTGAAGGTCAGCGGAGATTATACGGGCGTTGTCAATCTAAGGGCGACAGTCTACGGGATCACTTATGATTATTCGGTTTCCGTCCTTGTTTCCGAGCAGCAGCCGATTCAAACGGTTGCAGTGGACGGAGCGGTGAAAACGGATCAGCTGATGGAACATTTCTATGCACGCTTTACGAGTGACGGAATTGTTCTTGCGAAGGGGATCGACGAAGAAAGTTCACAGTATATTTTAGGCGCAGAGTTTACTTATACGGGCTCGGTCAGACTCAGCGGGATTGAATTGACTGATTTCGCCAAAATGGGTTATGATGTTTGTATCATGCAGGACACCGTCGGTTATTTGTTTGCGGTTCGTCAGACGGGTTCGTTGCAATGGGTGCCTGTCACGCAAAGCCTGATCGGTCAGATTCAGAGCGGAAATGAATATCCGGATGCTTTGCTGTCTGTCTCTGCGGGTACGGAAATATTGTTGGAAGACGAAACGGAAAATATCCTCTTGTCCTTTGCGGCTCCGATGGCGATCGTAAAAAATTGCGCTCCTTCCGTTACGGACGTTGTCGCTGCGATCGGTGATTATTCTTCGATCAGCCCGACCAATTTCGGCGTCATACTGCTGGATGCGGACGGAAATCAGGTTGACGGCACGATCAACAGTACGGAGTTGTATTATAACGGCAATCAGCCTGCAAGTGCTTCCAATAAAGCGACATTCTATTATTTCGGGTCGATTAAGATCTGCGGTGTGGAATTATCCGAACTTCTGACCAGCGATCAGGCAAAAGGGGAAGACGGAAAAGCGCTTTTCGGTACACGTTACGGCGGTTGGGCCCGGTTGTACGGCGCAAGCGATAATTATCAGATTCAACTCTATATCGCAAGCACACAAACTTATACGGGTACATGGCCGGCATTTAACGGATATGCGTATCCCACGATCGAATTTGCGGAAGGGACGGTGTTGTTCGTCACGAATGCCAACACGGTCGAGAGTGCAACGTCTTCGCAGCATCTGGAATTCGCGGAATCTGTGATCATCGTTAAAAATCATGCGGGATATCTGCGTGACAACGTGATTCAGGTGTACGGCGGTATAGATGTCCGCAGCGAAAATGAAAAGAAGCAAGGCAGTTTCGTGTTCGGATTTACCGATGCGGAAGGACAGGCGATCCAATTCGGGGATTTCGGAGCCGATATACGCTTTTTCGACGGCAGATATACAGGCCAGGGTCTCTATAACGGGTCGATCAAGGTATGCGGCGTTGAGCTTTCGGAACTGGCTTCTTATAAAGAAAACGATCAGCCTATGTTCGGGACTCAGTATTCTACGACCGTTCAGATGATCTACTCTGCATCCGGCGGAGGCGGTATCTTTATGCGGCTGGCTACGGCGGAGAATGTATTGGTAGCCGATTGGAATGCCTTTAACGGGTATGAGACCCGCACGATCACCTTTGAAAAAGGCACAATGTTGATGTTGTTCGGCAATGACAATGTCAACAATCCTGTATATTTCTTTGAGTTTGTAAACGATGTGACGATCGAGCTGGCTTGATTATTCTGCAGAAACAGAAGTTCAGACCAAACGAATGGCCTGATCGGAATTGCAGGTACATTTATATAGATATGTTGCGGCATTTTGAAATTTCCGCCTGCATATTTTATAAAACGTACAATGCAGAATATAAGTGCAGGCTCTTAAAAGTATTAGAGAAGAAGCTCAAAAAAACCGAATGCTTTGCAACAAGAAGCGGTTTTCCGGATGGGGTGCGGCGTAAGTCGCACCCCATTCGCCTGCCTCATTTGCAAACGCGCGGAAAATGGCTGAATATACGGATATTTGTATTATCGGAAAATATTTTGATTATATTGCAAAATGTATATTTTATGAACGGCATAAGCAATCGGCGCGTGAAAATGCAGGCGGCCGAAAATCTGCAAGGCCGAAGGGGGGGCGGCGGAACGCAGAACAAAAATTTTTTGTTCTGCGGATAGTTTGTCGGTTTTTCAAATCGTTCTGAATTCTTGCGGCTATGTACTGAAAAGGGTACATGGAATGTCGTATAATGTACTTGAATAAAACAAAAGAGAGGTTTTGTATGAGTGCATTTGACAAAGTGATTGGTTATGAAAGGGAAAAAGAGGAACTGTATCAGCTGTGCGACATGGCCAAAAATTCCGAAAAGTATGCGGCACTGGGTGTGAAACTGCCGCGGGGAATTTTGCTGCACGGCGTGCCGGGGGTGGGAAAGACTTTGATGGCGTCTGCGCTCGTTGAAGAAATGGGAAGAGTATGTTATACCTGTCGTAAAGATAAGGCGAACGATGCATTTATGGATACCATTCGGAATGTTTTTGCCGAGGCAAAAGCGCATGCGCCTTCGGTCATTTTCCTGGACGATTTAGACAAGTTCGCCTCTGACAGTGATTTAAGGAATCCTGAAGAACTCATCGCGGTGCAATCGGGGATTGATGAGATAAAAGAAGCGGATGTATTCGTCATTGCGACGGCAAATGAAATCCGGGAATTGCCCCGTTCTCTGCGCCGACCGGGAAGGTTTGACCGCATTCTGGAAATCTGTCCTCCGAATCGTAAAGAGGCGGTGGAAATCGTGCGGCATTATCTTTCCGATAAAAAAGTGGCAAAAGATGTAACGGCGGAAAGCGTGGCGCGGCTGATGGACGGCAACTCCTGTGCGGCACTCGAATCGGTGCTCAATGAGGCGGGCATCTATGCGGGCTTTGAAAATAAATCCGAGATTGGCCGCGAACACATCGTGCGTGCGATATTGCGGGATATCTTTGAGGCGGATGAGTCAGTCAACGAAATGTCGGCAGCGGAAAAGGAAGAGGTCGCATTTCATGAAGCAGGGCATGCCGTTGCCGCGCTCGCGTTCGATTCGGAAGGAGTGGGGCTTATTTCCGTGCGGCCAAGCAAAAGCGACGCGCGCGGGGTTATACAGATATTTAAGAGTGAAAACTACTTCGGTTCTTATGACCGTATGCGCGAAAGAGTGATTGCTTTGCTTGCGGGCAGAGCGGCCGTTGAACTCAGATACGGACGTCTCGACGTAGGGGCGAGTTCGGATATCGACCGCGCGTCAGCCATCGTGCAGAGGTTTATAGCCGATTATGCGGCGAGCGGCTTTGCGCTGTTTTATCATGACAATCGCGACAAAATCGAATCGAATATGCAGCAAGACAGCATTACGGCAGAGCGCAGCGCCATGCTTTCCCGATTCTATGAAGAGGCGAAAGATGTTCTCCGTAAAAATTGGTCTTTTGTCGAAAAACTTGCGGCGGCGCTCGTCGAGCGGGATACACTGATATTTGAAGAGATTGCCGAACTTCGCAAGGAATCGGCATAACGAATCGGCGGCACACGTTTTTGTGTGCCGCCTTTGGATAATTTCCGAAATGTATTGTATTCGTTTACAGGGCATGGTATAATTACAATATGGATTATTGCATTTCCGACATACACGGATATTACGATTTATTTTGTCGTTTGCTCGAAAAGATCAAATTTGGCGGCGGAGACAAGCTCTATGTGCTCGGTGACATCATCGACAAAGGGCCGAACAGTATCCGTCTGGCAAAACTTTTATTTTCCATGCCGAACGTGTATTGCATTGCCGGCAACCACGAGTACGATTTTTTGAAGTACTATCGCGCGTTGATGCGGCAGACGGAAGATTACGATCTTGTTTTGCGGGAATGTCAGAATTATTTTACGGACGGAAACTTGCTTGATTGGGAAACGGTAGATCGGTTTGATTTTCTTCCGTTTTATGCGGAAACGGAAAATTTTATCGGCGTTCATGCGGGCATACCCGTAAAGAACGGGACGATTCTGCCCGTATCGGAAGCGACTTGTGAACAACTCGTCTATGACCGCAGGTTCAAGGATGCATACGTTTTGCCGCAGAACGGAAAGTGCGTCTTATACGGGCATACGCCCGTGCGGTATCTGGCGGGCAGGGACGAAATTCTGCTCTATTCTCGTGCAAACGCGCGGCGCGGCAGTTCAAATATAGCCGACTATTGCAAAGCGCATCTCGATACGGGCGTATTTCTGAGCGGCGTTTTAGGATGTCTGGCTGTCGATAGCTGTCGGTGTTTTTATGTAAAAACTTTGTGAGAGCGCTTTGCGAAGGATTCGGAAACGGCAAGCGAAAAAATGAGAAATAGTGTGCTGGAAGTCGGGGAACAAAAACTGCGGGATCGTCGATGAAAAAGTACGGCGGACCTTTACGGGAACGGGAAAACGAAGGCGGATGTATTGGTTTAAAGGCAAGAGGAAAAAATATTTCGTAGTGAGTGACGGGTGTACCGAATTTGGTGCGCCCGTTGTTTTATACTATGGGCAAACAAATGATGCGAAAAGGGATGCTGAAGGGGTGGAGGGATATGGATCTAAGATTTATGCAGCAACTGGAAGCGATTCCGAATGTGTATGAGGACAGGGTGTATTCTTTGCTGAAACGACGGGCGGAAGTCGGAGCGGAACGCCGTTTCGGCGAGATCAAAGGCGCGATAAAAAATCGTCTTGCGCATGAATTGGAAGTGATCCGCGGCACAAATACTGCGAAATTGTTTTTGTTTTGGTCGGACGTGATCGCAAAAATCAGGCAAAAGACGTATCCGTACATCAGCGGAGTGCAAAATTGTTCGCTTGTTTCCTTTTGTCTGGGCATAACGGAAGTGAACCCGCTTCAAACGGGCAGTTTTTTTGAAAGGCTTTTAAGCGATCGGAGTGTGAATGTACCTGTTTTGTTTGTTGAAGTGGCGAAGGGAGAACGCGCAGAGGTATGGGAGTATCTGAAAGAGGAAGAAAAAATTTTTACAGAGATCGGGGAAAACGATGTCCGTTCCGAGGATTCTGCGGAGGACGTGGCCGCCTTTTTTGAAAAGCGGTCGTACGAAGATAAAGATATTTTGCGCAAAGCGGCGGCCAAAATCGGAGGGCCGATCCCGCCGCGGACGATCGGCGAGCTTGCCGATCTGATCGTTTATCAGCGTTATGCGGAATTTACGGATAAAAAGCCGACGCTTTTCTATCAGGAAGACGCTGTCGGGTTGCTCGTAAAAGCAGGGCTTTCGAATCAGGAGGCGGAGTGTATGCGGCGTGCCTTTGTCAGGAAAAACGAAACCGAAATCGGGTTTTATCGCAGCGTGTTTGTGCAAACGGCAGAAGATGCGGGGTATACGTCGGACGAGAAAAGGGCCGTGCTGTCACTGATAGAAAAAGAAATTATGTTTACCGTCTGCCGCGCGTCCTGTGTTGCCATGGCGCAGTATCTGTATGTGGACGCATATTTTCAAGAAAGGAATGGGTGCAAATGTTTGTAAAAAAGCTGACGATCGAACATTTCGGAAGATTCGGGTACAAGAATTTTCATTTTTGCGATTCGCTGAATGTCATCGCGGGCGAAGATACGCGGGCAGTCTTTGCGGCCCTGAATTTGGCGCTGTGCAACCGCTTACTGCGGTTGCAGGTCTCTCCTTATTGTTTTACCGAAAGCAGCCGTATTTATGCGGAGCTCGAAGCGGACGGCACAAATTTGGTTTCCGAAACGGTATACCGTGCGGATGCGCGCGAGCATTGCGAAACGAAGGTGTATTGCGGCGGGAAGCGGTTGTCGGAAGAGGAACGGCGCGCCGTATTTGAGGTGAGTTTGGAAGAGGAAGAGTGTTCTTATTTCATAAACAGCTGCGATTATGCGCGGTATATTCCGTTTGCCGAACTGAACTTTTCAAAAAAGCTGGAGGAATATAAAAAAGCGATAAAAAAAGACGGGTGTCAGGATTTTGCCGTGCGCACGGAGGGGATCGGGGCTACGCATACTTTTCGGCGGGAACTGAAAAAGTTTTTCGCGGCATATCTGCCGCGGCAAATCCGCCGCGAAAAAGGGCTTTGGCTGTCACTGGATAAAAGCGGAAAATTTCGGGCAAAGGACAGAGTGCCGCGCGGCGATTTGAGCAGAACGGAAGAGGTGTTGTTTCAATATCTTTGTTTTTTGGAAGTCAACCGATTTTGGGACGTCGTGCAAAGAGCGGCGGGCCGTACGGTAAAAAAACCGCTTTTGATTGTGTCGCTGTCAGATCTTATCGATTTTGGTGCGGACCTTACGCAATTGACGGAACAAACGCTTGAGCTGAACAGACAGGCTTTTGAGTTTTCCGAGTGGAAAAATGCCCGCACGTGTCTTTGCGGTAACACAAAAAAGTTGTGCTGACAGTTTCTGTCAGTCCTGTTTGAGAGGGCTTGGCAGGGGAAAGGATGTATGTTATAATCATTTTATGAGGAGAAGGGCGGCAGATATTTTTATGGATGGAGAAAGAAAAGAGGGGAAAAATATCCGGCAGAGATCAAAAACAATGACTGCGAAAAGCCGTCCGCAGACGATGCTGTGCCTTGCGGAGCAAAGGGCAAATCAGTCGGAACAGAGCAATTCACGATCGGATCTCGGGCAGTAATAATTTTTACGATGAATGTACCGGATTGAGTACATTATTTTTATATCATGGTGTTGTGGTCATGAATGGCGGAATGCGGTCGGAAAACGGGCCCGGCGCACCCGAACTTGTCATCGGAAACGAGCGGCGGGGCGGAGAACTTGCGTTCAAAGCGTGTGCGGCAAAGGGCAGGATCACCTGCAAAGACGGGACTTGCTTTGGTCAAAGTTGTTGGCGTTTTTGTAAATTTTATGAGAAAAAAGCAGTTTAGACAAAGAATTATCGCAAGGGGAGAAGGGTATGGGACAAAAGTCGCTTGCTGTTTTGCAGATCTTGAAGATCTTGCGCAAATACAGCAATCAAGAGCATCCGTTGACGCAGGTGCAGATCATCGATTATCTTGAGCGCGATTACGATATTGCGATCGAGCGTAAAGCGGTGGCGAGGCATTTGCAGAATCTGAGCGCATCGGGATACCGTATTGAGCAGACGGCAAAGGGGGTATATCTGGAAGATGCGCTGGAGTTTGACGATTCGGAATTGCGGCTTCTGATCGACAGCGTTTTGTTTTCCAAGTATATTTCCGGGAAATATGCACGAGAGCTCATCGAAAAGCTGCAAAATCTCGGCAGTGTTTCTTTCCGCAGGGTGAGCAGGTCGATCTATCGTGCCGGGCAGATCCAGCGCGAGCAGGCGGTGGAATTGTTTTATTCGATCGAACTGATCGGAGAGGCGATCGATCAAAAGCGAAAAATTCTTTTTAACTACAACGAGTATCATCTGGATAAAAAGCTGCACCCTGTTTTCGGAGCGCCTGCGGAACTGAGTCCGTACCAGCTTGTAGCCGCGAACGGGCATTATTATGTGATCGGAAAGTTTGAAAATACGGGGAGGATCGAGAGTTTTCGGGTCGAGAGGATTACGGACGTAAAGATATCGGATCAAACGCAGAATGCGGGCGAGGAGAATGCTTTGTTTGATCTGAACCGATATCTTTCGGAGCATCCGTATTTGTATTCGGGGGAAAAGGCGAGCATCAGGCTGAAAATGGACAGCAGGCTTGCGGGGGAGCTGATCGATGCGTTCGGTAAAGATTTTTCCGTATTGAAAGAGGAGGCGGGGACGGCGACTATCTTGTTGCAGGCAGGCCTTTCGGATATGTTTGAATGGGCAAAGAGATTTACCGAAGGCGTGGAGATACTTTCGCCCCAGTCTTTGCGCGACAAACTGAGGAAGATCAGTTTTCCGACGGCAGGGAAGTATTTCAAAAGCGAGGAGGACAGGTATTCCCGCGCGGTGGAGTATTTCCGACAGCAGGAAAAATCGGAAAAACCCGAAAGGTGCCTGCATTTTGACGGCATCGATCTGTCCAAAAGGGAAGAATACAAGTCTTTTATTTTCTGCAACAAGATTGCCCTGCGCGATAACAATTTGAGCGACGTGAGTTTTTTGTGCAATTTTCCGACGCTTGCGGTGGTAAATATAGAACGAAATCCCGTTTTTGATCTGTCTGCTCTGAAAGGAAGGAAAGAGTTGCGGGAACTTGTGCTCAAGGATACGGATGTTACGGATCTGTCCTTTTTGGAAGGGGCAGACGGATTGCTCTCGTTTGAATTCAAGGGGAAGAAAATCAAAGACATCTCCTATGTGTATCATCTTTTCAATCTGCAAAAATTGAGCATTGATGCCGAAAACGTAAAACAGTTTGATCTTACAAGGCTCAAGCGCTGTTGTCCGAATCTGCAAATACGGATCGAAGGGCTGAACGAAGATTCGACTTTGGAAGAGATCGCGCAATATTTCAATCAGAAAGATATTCGGATTCTGTTTGAAATCATGCGGAAATTTGCCGTAACAAAGCGGCGCCCTTCGGAAATTTTGAATAAAGAAGAGGTTGAGGCGGCATTGGCGTATCTGAAAGAACATGAACGGTTTGACAAGTCACAGCTGCAAAAAGCGCTGCGGCTCGGATATCCGAAGGTAAGCGCGCTGCTTCACTGGATGCAGGATGCGGGGTATATTACGGCGGATAATGAAAGTATTTTTATTGCAGCGAAGGACGCAAATATACGGGCAACAAAATAAAAAATTTTTGCAATGTACCGAATCGGGTACACGCGATTTTGTATAATATCCTGAGTGGCAGCGTTTGGCAGAAAATAAGATCTTGTTTGTGAGATCGGCGGGAAGGCGTTTGCGGAATGTGCATCGCTGTCCGTCGTCCGGCTCCTCCGCCGATTGAGGAAGACAGAAAGGAACGCTTTTTACGGGTGTAAGAATCTGGGCTTTGTCTTTTTTGAGGGGAGTGAAGAGGAATGGCGGGAAAAAGTGCGGCAGGACGGGTTTATTTCCGATGGGAATGAGGCTCTTTTGCAAGCGGGGTATTTTTTCGGCTGCGCTTGGTAAGTAAATTTTGAAAGAGGCGGTGCGGTTGCATTTTTCCCGCATGCGCTGTCTTGTAAAGGCAGAAAGATCGATCGGGAGGCGGTATGAGTGTACGGCGGTTTGTTTCGCAGAGCAAAAAAGTGTTTGCACACGTATACAGGATGCCCGAGGAAATTTGCAGCTTTCGCGTGAAGAGTCTGACGGCAATTTCCGAAGAAGGGGAAGAGTTTTTATATGAGGCGGATCAGACCCGCTATTTTGAATCCGCATGGGAAATGTGGGAAGCGTTCTGTGCCTTTTGCCGCAAACTCGGAATGCGGCGCGGCTGCGATGAGCTGTGGTATTCCGAATCTGTCTGCGAGCGGTTTGACGGGCAAGCCGTGCCCTGTGAAGAGTGCAAACCGTCCGATTGTTTTTTCCTGCGCGATTATCTGGAAAGCCTGGGCTGCTGGGAAACGATGTATATGGAGTACGAATACCCGAAAAAATGTATACATCTGGCACATCCCGTCAGTTTTGAGGATTTTAAGAAACAGTGCGGCTACGATGTCGGCAAGGAACCGTATGCGGGGCGGGATCTCTATCGCAGATTTTCAGCGGAAATTGACAAAGAAAAGTATACAGGGCAGGAGTGCGAGCGCATGGCGCAGTACATTGCGGACAACCGCGCGCAGATCCTTGCCGATACGGAACAGTGCGTCGATATTTTTTTGCGCCTTTGGAAAAACGCTCCCGTATTGTACGAGCGTTCTTATCGGCTTCTTTTTGCGGGGTATGAGGGCAGAGCGGAGGAGGAACGGGAGGAGCTGGATCGTTTTGCAAATTGGCTGACCGAAGAACGGCGCGTTATACACAAAGACAAAGAATAATTTTGAAAGCAAAGGGGAAAGCGGGCGGCTGCAGGGCATCGCCGTGATGTGTGCCATGCACGCAGAGCGGATTTATTCCGAAGACAAAATTCGGGAAAGGAGAAGCAGGGTATGTGGGGTGCAATTTTCGGCGATGTCGTCGGCAGCAGGTTTGAATGGCACAACCATCGGGACAAAGATTTTGTATTGTTCACAGAGGACAGTTGTTTTACGGACGATTCGGTCATGACGGTTGCCGTTGCAAAGTCGCTTGCTGAATGCGGGGAGCAGGGCGGTCAGGCACTGCGTGAAGCGGTGATCCGCAATATGCAGCAAAAGGGGAGAAAATATTGGGATGCGGGTTACGGCGGGATGTTTGCGCGTTGGTTGGAATCGGATGATCCGAAGCCGTACAACAGTTTCGGAAACGGTGCGGCCATGCGCATCAGTCCCGTCGGTGATTTTGCGCGTTCGGAAGATGAAGTCAAAAGGCTTTCGCACATCGTTACGGAAGTCACGCACAATCATCCGGAGGGAATCAAAGGCGCTGAATGTGTGGCAATGTGTATTTTTCTTGCGAAGCAGGGGCGTTCGAAAGAGCAGATTTTTAAAAGGGCAGAAAATTATTATCCTCAGATCGGGTCGCTTACCTGTGCAGAGCTTTCCAAAACCAATTTGTTTGACGAAACCTGTCAGGGGAGTGTCCCGCAGGCGCTCACCTGTTTTTTTGAGGGAAAAGATTTTGAAGATACCGTTCGCAATGCCGTCAGTATCGGCGGGGATTCCGATACGATCGCCGCGATCGCCGGCGGAGTGGCGGAGGCGTTTTTCGGAATGGAAGAGCGGTTCAAAGAGGAGGTCCGGTTGTATCTGAGCAGCGATCTGCTCAGAACGATCGAGCCGATCGAAAAGAGAATATACCGCAATGTTTCTCATAGCCTGTAAGGGATATTTTTTGAGGAAGGCATAGCGGATCTATCAACCATGGTTAAAAATCTTTTGTTCAAAAAGCAGAAGATTTGCAATTTTGATCAGTTAAGAAAAAAGGGAGGAATTATGAATTTACGGTTATCGCCGGCGGTTTTTTATCGGCAATACGGTGAAAATGTTATTCTGTTTCAAACACAAAACAAGCGGGTTCTGGTTTTGAATGCCGGCAGCAAGGCAATTCTCGATTGTTTTCAGGATTGGACAGACGAAGAAAATTACATAAATAACCTGAGGCAGGAATACCAAATCGGGGATGCGCAGAAAGAAGTACTGGTCTCTTTTATCCGAAAAATGGTCGAGGACGGTATTTTGGAAGAAGAAAACATCTTGTCGGAAAAGAAAGATGGCGCGGAAATTTGGTTTCAAAACGAACTGCTGCCGCGCAATCAGCTGTATTCCGTACAATTTGAATTGACCTTCCGATGCAATGAACGGTGCCGCCATTGTTATTGTGTGACGGAGCCGCAAAGACAAGAATTGACGCTTGCCGAAATCAAACGCATATTGGATGACCTGTACGATATGAATGTTTTTGAAATCACGTTTACCGGCGGAGATTTGTTTGTCAGAAAGGATGCGTTTGAAATTTTGCGATATGCCAACCAAAAGAGATTTCTGATCAATATTTTTACAAACGGCATCGCGCTGTCGGACAGTGATATCTTTGCTTTGAAAGAACTGAATCTGAAAAGTATTCATTTCAGCATATACAGCCATATCCCGGAAAAGCACGATGCTTTTACACAGGTAAAGGGATCCTTTGCAAAGACGACAGACGTCATAAAAAAATGCGTATTGATAGGGATCCCCGTCAATATCAAATCCTGTATTCTGGACTATAACATGGCGGAGATCGGTGATATTTTGCAGCTTGCGAAAGATCTGGGAACAACGGTACAGGTCAGCATGGCGGTCAATGCAAAGAATGACGGGGATCTGTCTCCGACGTCTTTCCGTCTGAAAAAAATCGAAGATTATGTGGCCGTCATGAAAGTCGTAAATTCAAATATGGAGATCCATTGTTCCAACGATTATAAACAGCTTCGCCCCGATTCGGGTGCCATTTGCGGAGCCGGCAGGAAATCTTTGAATATCAACCCGTACGGGGATGTGTACGCGTGCAATTCTCTGTTGATGCTGTGCGGAAATGTGAGGGAGCAATCTGTACGGGATATTTGGGAAAAGTCAGAGGTTTTGAAACAGATCCGCTCTTTTACATTCAATCAGATCAAGGGATGCGAAGGGTGTGCGCAACTACAATATTGTAACTTCTGCCCCGGCAGCGCTTATACGGAAACGGGCGATCCGTTGCGGCGCTACGAGGAGGCGTGTATTTTGACCGAAGCAAAGAAGTTAAGCAATCAAGAATAAGGAGGTAACGTAAAATGAAAAAGTTTATTCTTCCTCAGATCATTGTTGAAGATGTCTATACGCAGTCGATGGCGAATTGCTGCACGAAGCTTAGTCAGTACTCTTGCGGGATTACTTATCGTACCAATGCTTAAAAATTGAATCGCCCGAAAAGAAAAAAAAGAGGCTTTTTGCCTCTTTTTTTTCTTTTCGGGGAAATGTTTGCGGGGAATAAAATTTTCGGCGGATCTCTAATTTCGGGAAAGGTCATAAGAAGCAACCGGCTTTTTTGTTTTATTTTTTCATAAAAAAGTTAAAAAGAATATTGACAAGGCAGAGCGTTCAAGGTATCTTATTAAGAAAAGCATTTGTCAAAAAAAAGAAAAGCAGAGGTTTGTACGCGGGGAAACATAACAAAAAACGGGCGGACAAAGAAGGCTCTTTGTCCGCCCGAAATAATATTTTTAGGATTTTTTCGTATGGTCTTTAAGAGGAAAGAGTTCAATCCATCTCAGTGTTTCTGTATTTTTTGGGGGTCACATGGAAGGCTTTCAAAAAGTTTCTGTTAAAAGTGCGCATGTTGTTGTAACCGCATTCGAAGGCAATGTTTGTAATGGAAAAATTGGAGCTTTTGAGGAGATATTTGGCATAATCGAGGCGATACTGGTTGAGTAATGAGGTAAAGTCGATGGTATACTTATGCAGATAGTTTGAAAAATATTGGTAATTATAACCCAGGTTTTCGGCAATGGATTTAAGAGTTATATTGTTTTTAAAATTCTGGGAAACATAGGAAATGATCTGGTGGATCAAGGTAGAGTTTTTGGAACGTTGCTGCGGGAGGTAAGCCGTTTGTCGGATGATCTCCGAGCATACGGCATACAGGCAGGATTTATTCAGAAAGTAGGAAGAATCTGTTTTGAGATTTTCTTTCAGGAAAGCCGAAACGGAAGATGACAAGTGCGTTATGATCTTTTCGGGTAACAAATTCAATGTTTTGAGATAGAATTCATTTACTACATTGGGCGAAAAGATACAGACCCGCGTGCATGCTTCCCCCAAAGAATAAACAGCGTGGATCTGATTGGGATGGATGAGAATAAACTCGCCCTTTTGCAGGGAAACCGTCTGATTATCCAGCTTGATTTCCAAAGCGCCGTTGTACAGGCACAGAAGTTCGTAATTCCGATGAAAGTGCAGATAAGGATAATGCAAGTCGGGGTATTCTCTGATGGTGATTGCTTTGTCATTACCGAATTTATCATATTCGTAGTAGATCATAAAAACTTTCTCCAAATTTTCTGTTTTGATTATATCAAAAGATTGTATTTTTGTCGATATAATTTTTTTTATTATGTAAAATTTTTGTAGATAGTGTGAAAAAAGATGAATTTTTGTCCATTTTTGCAAGAAATATTACTTTTAATGACGCATGGTATAAAGTACAATAGAGACAGAAACCTATAAAGGTAAAATGAATAAGGAGTTGGAAGATGAACAAACGAATCAAATTGTTGGTTTTGGCGTTGATCTGCGTGGTCTTGGCTATGATGGCGCTTGTCGGGTGCAAGAAAGGAGGCACGCAGGAAGAAGCTCCTGCGCCGAGTCTTACGGTGTCCTCGCAGACTGTCACCGGAAAAGTGAGGACGGCAATCACATTGCCGACAGCAACGGCGCAGGATGAAAATGACGGGGATCTGACATCGGCGATCCGTATTAAAATCATGTTTAATGATGACGAAATTTACGTTTTGCCTGCGAGCAATGCGAACGAGGGGGTAGCTCTGAGTGAGAACCCGAGTTATACGCCTTCCAAAGTGGGTACATACGAGATAACGTATTTTGTTACCAACTCGGCAAACAAGCAGGCGACAGAAAAAGTGACGATGACGGTAACAGAAAATACGGATGACGTGCTCGGGCAGAATCTGGTCGGAAAGGATCAGCTGGAAAACTGGATCGTAGGGGACAGTACGCAGAACGGAATCGCAAATGAGTATGGCGAGATCGAATTGGCGAGGAACGGCATGGCGTTTGCGGGAGCCGTATACAAGGGGCAAAAGATCGAGAACGGCGATACGGTGAGTGTGGCATTCCGTGCAGAACCCACCAAAGAAGTAATGTTCTACAATATTGCCTTTTTGCTGACGCCGAACAGTGATAAAGATGCTCCTTCGGCGGAGGAAGGAAATTGGCCGAAATACTATAATATCAGGTTTTCGTCATCCTCATTGACAGCGTATCTGGTAACGGATAACAATGTCAATTTTGATATGTTTGAGCAGATGAACGTAAATCTTTGCGACGGAAAAACGCACACGCTTTCTTTGAATATTACGGCGGATGAGAATACTGTAACGAGCAAGATCTGGGTCGACAAAACGACGGACACGACCCCTTCGCAGATGACGACAAAATATAAAGCAGATGTTCTTGCGAAGTACGGAGAGGATACGGAAAACGTAAAGATCTTTTCTTCGGACATAACGGGCTGGCTGAGTTTCGGTGCAAATATTCTCGGCGATACGTCGGAAGACGGGTTAATACTGCGTGCGCTGACGATCAACAACGAAAGCATGATCATGCCTCCGGAGCTGAACGTAGGTGAATTTTCATCGATGATCGTTCAGGAAGAGGTTGCGTTGCCGCAGTTCACGGCGCGGGATGCCAACGATTATTCAGACATTACGGACCGTGTGGAAGTTTCCGTGCAAAAACCCGGGAGCGAAGAGTTTGCAGCGTTGGAAGATACGACCGTGTTTCTGCCGGAAAGCGCCGGACAATATATCTTCAAGTATGTGGTAACGGACCGCAGCGGAAACATCGAATACCAGACGTATGCGGTGGATTGTTCCAAGGGCGTTTCTACGGAAGCTCCGAAGATCATATTTGATGACAGTGTTCAGGACTCTTATACTGTGGACGTGAACAGTGAATTTGCGGTACCTGTGCCGACATCCGTTACCGATTCTTTCGGCGATGATATTTCATCCCGCCTGAATGTTTCCTTAACGGGAAGAGAGAAAGCGTCTCTCAATGGTGTCGGTACGTATATCTTCCGTGCGATCGGCGGCAATACTTTGCGTTACGAAGTTACAGATTATAGCGGAAACACGACCGTAAAAGAGATCGCTGTCGTGGTGGAAGGCGATGAATCGGGAAATATACTCAAGAATCAGGACGATTTCTATCTGGGTTCCGGGATGACCATTGACAACGGAACGCTGAACATCAAGGGCGGCGGGAATTCCTTTGCGTACGGAAAAAATAAGATTTATGATGAAAAAGTCAGCATACTGATGAATCTGGGGCTGGCGAGCACGGCAGGCGGAACGGACGGAACAAATATCCTGCTGATCAATCTGCGCGGCGGCAAACAGCTGACAAAGGTGCCCAAGACCGCCAATGCTACGGACGGCGTGACGGATTTTAACTGGCCGACAGGGCTTACGTTGCTGGTAACGACGTTTTGGGGCATCACGTTGAAGCCGGAAGGCTATGACGGAGCGGATTATGCGAATGCGATACTGGATCAGAGCATGCAGGAGATTTTCAAGGATAAAAACACGATCCTATCCTACCAGCTGACAGACGAATACGCGCAGGACGGAACGTTTGAAGGGGTACGGTTCCGTTTGTGGATCAACGATACGCAGATCAGGTTCAGCGGTTCGTTTGCGACGGAAGACGGGAGTGTTCTTCTCACACCGCGCGTTATCAATACCAATGAAAATATTATGCAGGCGGGATGGTTTGCCATGTATCTGAACGACGGTATCGAAACGGATATTTTGTCCATCACGATCGACGGAAGCAAACCGGAGTATACAAGTATCACATTTGATAAGGAAACGGATCAGACCTTTGAGGTCGGACAAGAATACGTATTGCCTGTCTGCACGCTGGAAATAGACGGAGCAGATCAATCTTCGCTTGTGAAGAAATTCATATGGATCGACGGTCAAACACAGCCGGATCTGAGCGGGGAAGGATATACGCAGACATCGATTGTTCCCGGGAAAGAGCATGCGAAAGGTTTCACGGTGTTGTATGTATATGAAGGCGAGATCATCAAGAGCATTCACGTGGTAAACGCAAGCCTGGGATCGAAAATCGAATTTGAACAGGAAGAATATACCGCGAAAATCGGTGAAGCGTTTGAATTGCCGAAGTTTACGGCAAATTATGACGGCAGCGACGTGACGACGGAAGTGGTTGTCAAGCTCAAGGTGGGATACATTGAAAAAGCAGTGCAGGATACGACGTATACTCCCACCGTTGCGGATAACTTTACTTTGAATTATTATCTGTATGACGCGCTGATAGCGACGAAAGAAGTTGTTGTGAGCGGCGGGGTTTCGAAAGATCGCGATCTGACGCAAGACGGCTATATGACGGGCGGGAATGCCTGGGCGTATACGAAACAGCAGATCTATAACAGCACGGTTGTTCTGAAATTCTGTTTGGAAGCGCCGTTGGTTCCCGGCGGATGGGTGGATTTCGGTCTGCGCGGGAATGCGCAGTCTGCAGGCGACTGGTTCAGTTATCAGAGCGGGCTTGTACTGCGGCTGGAATACAACGCGCAGTGGGGCGTCTTTTTCAAAGTGGGCTATGGCGGTTCGGACGGATGGTTCGATGCTACCTATGGCGAATCCACTCTGCAGGGGTTGAAGGATCTGGACTGGACGCAGGAACATACGTTGGTGTATTCGATTTATGATGTTTATGAAGAAGGAAAATTCGCGGGTATCCGCTTTGAGATGTGGTTTGACGGAGAAGCTGTACAATTCAAAGATATGAACAATGCCGGATACACTTCGACGAGCGACGGAACTTATATACTGATCCCGGCAGATTATATTCAGAATCTGGACAAAAATGAAGAAATATTCTGTCCTTCCTACTTATTTGTATGGTCTAAGGATCAAAATACTTCCACGCCGCGCATTCTGGAAGCGTATCTGATGAGTCCGGATGAATATGTACCGGATTAAAAGGCTTTGGTGACGGTTTAACCATTAAAGGGGAAAAAAATGACTATTAAGAAGAAATTTTGTCTTCTTGTTGCGATGATCATGGCGGTAAGCTTGCTTACCGCCTGTGCGCCGCAGCAAGGTAGCGATGAAGAGGAATATCCTATGGATAAGATTGTCCCGATTTCAATAGAGGATACCGGCAATGCGGAAAAAGTGATCCGAACGGAAAATTTCAAGATCGCAGATAATTTGAAAGAATCGCTTTCGGCGATAGAGCTTTCCCCGATATTTTCCAACGTGATGATTCTGCAGGCGAATGTGGTAACGCGGATCTGGGGAAAGAGCGAGCACAACGGAGGATTGGCGGTGCGCCTGACGGATGAATCGGGAGCACAGGAAATTTTTTACGGGCAGATCGCGGACGGACAATTTGAAATTTATCTGGGCGCACAGGATTATAAAAAGAATTGTACATTGGAGCTGATCACGGAAGACGGAATGAAAAGGACTCTGGCCAATGTTGCATTCGGAGAGATCTTTATCGGCGGCGGACAATCCAACATGGGGTGGAAGGTCGGCCAGTGTTATGAAGGGAATACTTCACAATTGCTGTACAGCCGGGAAATCGAGGAGAGTTATAACGAAAACATACGGCTGTTCGGCGTATTGCCGCGTACATCGCAGGAGCCGACGGACGATATGCAGAGCAGTACGGGCGGGTGGCAGATCGCGCAGCCCGGTATCGTCAGCAATTTCAGTGCGTGCGGTTATTTTTTCGCAAAAGAAATAGAGGAAAAATACGATATCCCCGTAGGGATTGTATCTTCCTGTATGGGCGGAACCAATATTTTTACGTGGATGCCCGAGGAAGAAGTACAGCAGGCGCAAGGTTCAGAGAACATGGACCTTTCTTCTTACTATAACGCCATGATTTATCCGATCCGCCATTTTGTGGTGCGCGGAGTATTATGGTACCAGGGGGAAGGGGATAACGGACAGTATTATGCGCAGAATCTTTCGTTGCTGATCCAGGGCTGGAGAAGAGCGTTTGCGAGAGAAAATTTATTCTTTGCGATTGTCCAGCTGCCTCGGTATGCGGCGGATGATTTCGGATACTTTTACAGGCGCGAGGCACAGAAAAACGCAGCTTTGCAAACGAAAAATTGTACATACAGCGTGAACATCGATCTGGGGCTAATGGCAAAGGATGTAGCCGAAGGGGATACAAGCAATCCGGAAGGGATCCATCCGTACGATAAAAAGCCGTTGGGAGAAAGGTTGGCACATAGCGTCATGGAAAAGCTGTATAAAGCAGAGGGCATATGGCGCGGCGCGGTGATGGATTCTGTGGAAGTCAGCAAAAACACGGCGCAGATACGGTATACCAATGTCGGGGCGGGATTGGTTCTGAAAGGGGAAGCGGGCTTTGAAGCGGCAGGTGCCGACGGAAAATTCTATCCTTGCCGTCCCGAACTGATCTCGGCGGACACGGTGAAACTGGTTTGCGACGAGGTGAAAGAAATAAAGCAGATCCGTTACGGATATACAAGCAAAAATCCTTTTATGGACGCGATGGATTCTTATGCGGACAGTGTTTGTTTATACAATTCGAAAGGTGACAACAAACAGGCGGCATATCCGGCGGAGCAGTTTTTATGGCAGGATAAGGATTGATTCGGAAAATGATAAAAACAGAGATCAAGAAATCAGGAAATGATATGACAGCAAAATCCCGCAGATGGAAAAGGATTTTTAACGAGAATATCGGGTATTATATCATGCTTTTGCCGGGATATCTGGCGTTGGTCATGTTTTCGTTTATTCCCATGTACGGGCTGTACATGGCGTTTATCGATTACAATCCCTTGGTTCCGAGCTTATTTGACAATGTGAATCTGGGCTGGTATTGGTTTGAATTGATGTTTACGGAGCCGGATCTGTTGATTTTGGTCCGCAACACATTGATCCTGAACGGAATGAAGCTGGTGTTTTGTTTTCCGGCGCCGATCATACTCGCCTTGTTCATCAATGAGCTGAACAACAAGGTATTCAAGCGGGTATTTCAGACGGTGTCCTATCTTCCGAATTTTATATCGTGGGTGATCGTTTCCGGGATGCTGTTGATTTTTTTGGATACGGATAACGGAATTCTGAACGAAATTATCAAACTGTTCGGAGGCGAGCCGATAAGCTGGTATTCGGACGCATCGAAATGGCGCGGGATCCTGGTGCTCACGGCGCTTTGGAAAAATACCGGTTGGGGAACGATCATGTTTCTTGCGGCGCTCACGGCGGTGGATAAGAATTTGTACGAAGCGGCCTATGTAGACGGGGCGGGGAAATTGCGTCAGACTTTTGCGGTTACGTTACCGGGAATCGCGCCGACGATCACGATCACGCTGATTCTTTCGATCGGGAAAATATTTACGGATGATTTCGATCAGATCTATTCGCTGGTCGGGGAAAATTCGATTCTTGCGGAAACGACGGACGTGATCGGGACTAAAATTTATGCGTACGTGAACGGCGGGGCATACAAGGAATTCCCTTTGGCGACAGCGTACGGGCTGGTGCAGGGCATCATATCCCTGATTCTCATTGTTACCTCTAACTTCGTAGTGAAAAAATTGGGGCAGGAGGGTATTTGGTAATGAGGATCGAATCGAAAGGCGCAAAAGTTTTTCAGGTTGCGGATGTGGCATTGCTGAGCATACTGGGTCTGCTGTTTCTGATCCCGTATTATCTGATTTTTGTCGGGTCTTTTACGGATGAATCAGCTTTTTTGCTGAACGGGTATTCGTTATGGCCGGCGCAATGGTCGCTGGAAGCGTACGGATCTGTTTTTGCGACGGGTTCGAATATATTTCAGTCGCTGATCAGTTCGGTCATCATCACCCTGAGTGGGACGGCGATCCAGGTATGCGTAACGACTCTGACGGCATTCGGGTTATCGAGGCGCAAGCTCTTCGGAAAAAAAGTACTGATGTTTATTTTATTGTTTTCGATGTTGTTTTCCGGAGGCCTGGTGCCTACTTATATCTGGATCGCCGGGACTTTGCATTTACGCAACAATTATCTTGCGGTGGTATTGCCGGGGGCTCTGAATGCGTGGAACTGTATCCTGACGATCAATTATTTAAGGGGGATCCCGCAGGAAATGGAGGAGGCGGCAAAACTGGACGGATGCGGCTGCTGGAAGTTGTTTTTCCGTATTTATGTGCCCGTTTCCGTTCCGATCATCGCGACGATCACCTTGTTTGCGGCGGTGCAGTATTGGAATATGTGGGCGGAGCCGACGCTGTATTTTGATTCCAATCACAGGAACATGCTGCCGCTCACGGCGCTGCTGCGCGAGATCATACAGGAGGACATCAGTCCTACGGGCGGAAATGTGCGGGGCGTTTCGGAAACGGTCAAAATGGCGACGGTAGTCGTTGCGACGCTGCCGATCATCTGTGTGTATCCTTTCCTGCAGAAATATTTTATGTCAGGACTGATGCTCGGTTCAGTCAAAGGCTGAAAAGCGGAGAATGAGGAAGAAAATTTTATGAAGAAAACATTGTTGTATACTCTTTTGGCTTTGGTGATGCTGTTTGTCGGGGCAGGAACGGTCGGGTGCGGAAGCAGCGTATCGCCGTATACCGTTGTGGTATTTTCGGAATATAACGGCGCGATCGGCCCGGAAGACGATGCGGTGAAGGAAGCGATCGAAAAGAAGTTTACGGAGGATACGGGGCTGGAACTGGATCTGCAGGTGGAAGCGGTCGGAACGGATATGATCGGATCGAAAATCGTTGCCGCCATGGGCGATTCAAATTCCGCGATCGATGCTTTCACATGTCATTACGGAAGTGATTCGCCGATCAACAGTTATATCCTGGACGGGCTGACGATGGATCTGACCGAGCTGGTCGAAACGCACGCCCCGTCTTATGTGGCGTCTTTCGATGAGAACGAAAGGGCAGACATGCTTGCCTTTAACAGCGGTAAGATGGACGGAAAATTGTACGCGCTTTCCGGGAAAACGCGTACCAGCGGCTGGGGCATGCTGATCCGCAAAGACTATATGGAACAGACGTCGTTTGATCCGGACGAGTATGATATTCTCAACGAGAACTATAAGAGCCTGACGGTGGATCAGTTCAAGCAGCTTTTGCAGGAGCTGAAAAATAATACCGATTGTGAACGGCCGATCGTCGGAAGGCCGTGGAGTCTGGATTATTTTCTGACCTCTCCGTTCGGCGCGGTGGGATACGGGGAAAAGGTTTTGCTGGACGGGCAGATCGTGCCGGCATATGCGGATGAATCGTATCTGAAAGTACTGGAATTGTATCGCTGGCTTCAGGAAGAAAAACTCTGGATCGAAAATCCTTCCAACGCGCAGAACGTATTGAATTATTTTGTATCGGGGAAAGGCGCCGTGTATATGGACTGGCCGGAGGTAACGAGCCAGGTGGATGTAGCCCGTTCTTTGAAGGAAGCGACGGGATCGGACTGCATCATGCTTGCTCCGCTGCTGACGGAAGGATCGGAAACGGAGACGAACGGCAATGCGAGGATTCCCAGTGCATTTTCGGGAATGGCGGTGCCGCTGAAATCCAAGAACTACGAGTTGCTCCTCAAATACATAGAATGGCTGTATTCGGATGTAGAGAACTACGAACTGGCGCAATACGGCATCAAGGGCGAGCATTGGGTGGAAGCGACGGATAAAAACGGTCAGAAAAGCTGGGATTATCCTGCGGACAAAAAAGCGCAGTACGAAACGAATCCGCCGTATTCGGGGAAATATTGTCTGATTGAAAATTATACGATCTCAGACCGATTGTATGCCGATTATACGGAAGGTGAGATCGGCTGGATCGAAAAAGCGCGGTCTTTCCCGAGCTATCCTGCGGACGGCTATGTAACGGAAGGAATGATACTGCCGGGGATCCCCGCGACGGACAGGCAGCTGCGGAACATGGATACGGCGCATTTTGATGAGTATGTCAGCGTCAGGGCGTATGCGTGGAGCGACGCGGCTTTGCCCGAGGGAAAAACGATCGCATCCATGTGGCAGGAAATGCACGACAATCTGTTCGAAAAATATTATGCTTTGATCGAATATCATACGGAAAATTACAATAAAGTGATGGAAATTCATTGACGGAGGAGACAGGAATGAAAAAAAGTTTTACGATTTTCAGTTTCATATTCACGCTGGCGCTGGCAGCTTCATCGTTTGTCAGCGTTTCGGCGGAAGATAAGGTCAATATGCTTGCAACCAAGAGCGACTGGTCTGTGTTTGAGGAAAACCAATCCATCCTGACGATTGAAGACAGGGTGATGTCCATAACGCCCACTACGACGGATGCAGGAGCTACTTATATTTCGAATTCGTATAAAAACGCGACCATTGAGTTTAATTATCAGATCACGTACGATGTCGGCGTAGAGCCTTACGATCAGGATGACGATCTGATGCCGGGAAGTTTTTGGGGCATCATTTTCGGGAACCAGGTAACGGTGGACGACAGCTGGGCGGGGGTCAACGTTCTGCCGTGGAAGGTGCCCGGCGGATATCCGTATATGCTTTGCTTTGATACGGAGCGCCAGACGACGGATGAAACATCCGGACGTTATACGCAGGTAGGGCTTTCTTTGCGCAGATACAAAGAAGACGGAAGCCATGCGTACGATGCCAGATGGTCAACGGTCGATCCGGGGGATTTTGAATACATGACCAGCGTGTCGAAATTAGCAAAATCGATCACGCCGAAATTCTCCAAACCGGTTACGGTAACGGATTGTTTTGATACGGATCAACACAGCGTCAAACTGGATTACTGCGCGCAGTATGTTTCGATGGGCGCCGAAAGCGACGCGATCGTCATCAATGTATGGTTCGATGAAGAACTCGTTCTGACGGTAGAGGATACGATGCCTTTTAAGAGTGAAAAATGGGGCGTGACCGTGGACGTGGATAAACGGGACGAAAACGGATACATCGGTGTCATGGCGCATCATGCCAGCGTGTCGGATGCGCAGTTATATGACTGGAAAGTGGATATATCGAATCTGACGGTCACCGATAAGGGAGCGGTCAGTTCAACTGCGGCCGACGATACGGATAGCGGATCCAAAGGCTGCGGCGGAAGCATTGCGGCGAGCGGGGTTATCGCGCTGCTTCCTTTGTGTGCGGCTGCGTTTGTAATGAAGAAAAAAAGCGGGGAAAAGAAATGAAAAGAATTCAGAGGTTGATCGCTGTTCTGCTGTCCTTTTTGCTGCTTGCCGTATGTGTCGGATGCGCGCCGGAAAAGACGTCCGAACCCGAAGAAAAAGTGATGGGATTGACTGTTTCAAACGGAAAGCTGATGCAAGGCGATGAAATATTTTACGGCGCAGGGATAAATTATTTTGATCTGTTTACGGGAATATTCAATAACAAGTGGGATACATCCGTGCCGCTGAAAGCGCTGGAAGTGTTGAAGAGTTACGACTGTAAAGTGATCCGTTTTTGTACCTTGCCGTTTTACGCTACGCAAATGGGATTCTATTTTGAGGTAGAGGATATTTATTGGAGCAAACTGGACGAGATCATCAAAAAATGTGAAGAGTTGGAGATCGGTTTATTGCCGTCGCTGTTCTGGACGTTTGCAATTTTTGATTATTATAAGGAGCCGTACGAAGAGGCGCTCAAAGATGAAAACAGCCAGGGGATGCAGTTTATCCGTGAATACACGGAAAAATTTGTAAAGAGGTATGCGGAATCTCCCGCTATTTACGGTTGGGAATTTTCCAATGAAAAGATCTTAAGCAGTGATTTGCCGGGAGATGTGGGGAAGGATATATTTTTTACGGTTGAAGGGCTGAATTCGGTATATAAGTTTTTTGCCAAAACCGTTCGGGAGAACGATCCGTATGGCCGATTTATAGCGACAGGCGATACGCAGCCGAGAGAGAGCCAGTACAATCAATGGCAGAACCTGAACTGGACGAGAGACAATGAAGAGCAGCATAAAGAGGTGATGGAACTGATCAATCCCGACCCGATCGATACCGTCAGTCAGCATCAGTATTCTTTGCGGTCGACTTTGACGCCCGGTGACAGGACGACCACGTATTTTAATACGACGACCTGGAAGGAGTTTTTTGAATATCTGATCGATATTTCATCCTCTATGGGGAAAGCGTGTTATGTGGGAGAAGTCGGTTACGGAGTGGATCAGGGTTTAGGCTATGAAAATGTAACGCTGGAAGCGCTTACGGAATGTTATCAGGCGGCCGCCGACGCGGCGTTTGAAACGAAGATGCAGCTGATCCTGTTCTGGAACTATGATCCGAAGACACAGCCGACCCAGGAGGGGTTGATCTACAGCCAGGGAACCGGGGTGGAATACAGTTACAATGAGAACATGCCTTGGGGAAAAATGGTACTTGAAACGATGAAATCTCTGAATGCCAGATTTGAAAACGGTGAGTAAATAAGAAAGAGAGTCATATGCAAAAAAGATTAGGACTGTATAACGATGGAAATGCCGTCATGATGCATAACGGCAAGCCCTTTCACGGGATCGGCGTAAACTATTTTAACATGGTTTTATCCATATTTGCGCGGGGATGGGACATAGAGCCCACCCTTTCCGCCATGGAAACGCTGAAACGGTATGATTGTAAGGTGATCCGCTTTGCGGTTTTGCCGTTCTATGCGGAAGAATTTATCTATTATGAAGACACGCAGAACTTCTGGTCTGCATTGGATGCGGTCGTAAAAAAAGCGGAAGAACTTGGTATCGGTCTTTTGCCGTCGCTGTTCTGGACGTATGCGGTGAATGATTATTTTGACGAACCTTATCAGAGTGCGTTTTTTGATCCTGAAAGCAAAACCGTGCAATTTACGCGGAAATTTACGGAGGAATTTGTCCGCCGCTATTGCGGATCTGAAGCGATCTACGGTTGGGAATATTCCAACGAAAGGGTATTGGGGAGTGATTTTCCGGATTCTTCGCATTTTCGAGCGCCGTGCGCGTGGAGCAAGCGCAAAGTCCGCGACGAGCGTGATCGGGTAACTTTGGACGGACTGGAAAAAATGTATCAGATTTTTGCCGAAACGGTGGCGGCAAACGATCCGTACAAGCGCATCATTTCCACAGGCGATACCAATCCGAGGGAAACGTCGTACAATCAATACAAGCGCGGCGTTTGGGAGAAGGATACGCACGAGGAGCATGAATGGGTGTTGGACAAGATCAATCCGCGCGGGATCACGGTTTTGAGCCAGCATCAGTATTCCTACGGAGAACTCATTGACCCGGGCGAAACGACCTATCCGCTGCTCGATTATTTTAACACATGGAAAACTTTTTTTGCATATCTGATGGAAATGTCAAAAAAGAGGGGACTTTCGACCTATGCGGGAGAGATCGGCTATTCGCATGTGCATCCTGAAAACTATGGCAGAATTCAGGTCAGCGACGTGGTGAATACCTTTCGCGAAGCGGCGAGGGCGCAGCGCGAAACGGGCCTGCCGTTGATCCTGTTCTGGAATTATGATCCGGTGGCGGTCAGTATAAATCCGGAATTTGTTTACGACAGAGGAACGGGGATCGAATACAGTTTCAGTGAAAAGAGTGAACGGGGCAGAGGCATATTGGAAGTGATGCGGGAAGGGAATCGCGCGTTGGATTTTGATGCTTTGCGGGAGTAAAAGATGGACAGGAAAATTACAGCTTGGAAATTGCATTGCAGCCGTGCGCCGTCAGGGCATGAGGACATTGTAGGGAAAGTTTTGAAAGCGCGCGTGCCGGGGGATATCACCGATATTCTGATGCGTGCGCATGAAATAGGAGATATACAGTATTCCGACAATTATGTGAAGTACCGCTGGGTGAACGAATCGGAATGGGTTTATACTGCGTCGCTGATGATTTGTGAAGAAGAGTTTGCGCAGGATATATTGCAGCTCCGGTTTGAAGGGATCGATACATTTTCAGATATTTATATAAATGAAAAGAAAGTTCTGACGACCTGTAATATGTTTCAGGCGTATACGATCGACCTGAAAGGGAAAGTGCGGGTCGGAGAAAATACGGTGCAGGTGGTGGTAAAGCCTACGGATGAAAATGCCGTATCGTATGGCGAAAAATATGGGGCGGCATTCAAAAAGACGAGGCTTACGATCAGAAAGGCGCAATGTCATTTCGGCTGGGATTGGGCGCCGGATTATTACGGCATGGGGATCTGGCTGCCGGTAACGCTGGTCGCAAAAAGCCGCAGAACCATCGAATACGTGAGAGTACAGACGAGAATTTCGGGCACGGTCACGTTTTTCCCGCAATTGAACTATACTTGCAGGAAAAAAGAATATGCCGCATGGGCGGGCGATGTACTCAGCGTCCGTGTCTTTGACGGGGAAAGGTGTGTGTGTCTGCAGGAATTTCCTGCAGACGGGTATAAAAATCTTTGCAATCTTACTGTTCCGTCGCCCAGATTATGGTATCCGAACGGATATGGTGATCCTTTCGTTTACCGTTATGAGATTTTGCTCAAAGACAAGCAGGGCAACGAATGGGACAGGTATTGTGGGACGTTCGGCATTCGTGAGGTCCGCATTTTGCAGGAGCCTGTCGGGAAAGACAGACTGAACTTTCAGATCGAAGTCAACGGGCAGAGGATTTTTGTAAAGGGCTCGAACTGGGTGCCTGCGGGCTTTATGACGGGAGCGATCGACGACGAGAGATATGACCGCCTGCTGAATCTTGCCAAAGAGGCGGGGTACAATACTTTGCGCGTGTGGGGCGGCGGGATCTATGAAAAAGACTTGTTTTATGAGCTCTGCGATTCGTACGGGATTCTGATCTGGCAGGATTTCATGTTTGCCTGCGGGGATGTCCCGGACGATCTGGATGATTTTTGCAGATTGGTGAAGGAGGAAGCGGTATACCAGGTAAAGCGGCTTTGCAATCATCCGTCGCTATTGCTTTTTAACGGCGGAAATGAGATAAAGCAATCTTTTGCCTATTCAAAAACGCCGGAGCGCGGAGTTTATCTGACAGATTATATTCTGCAGGGGATTTGTGCGGATTTCAGTGACATACCCTATTTTCGGGCCTGTCCGTTCTCGTATACGGATTGGGGCAACGATCTCAGTTCAGGAGATTGCCATAAATGTGCGGTCATCGAATCGGCGAAAGAGGGGCATATGGAGCGGTACCGGGAATACATAGTAAGGGATAAGCCGCTTACGACGGAATGTGCCATGCTGGGGCCGTGTCGGATGAGGAATCTGCGGAAATTTATACCGAAAGACAAATTGTGGCCGATCAATGAAATCTGGGATCTGCATTTTGTGGACAATCCATATGAGGAAAAACTTCCGCCCAGTTTTGCGCGTCTGGAAAAAATGATGGCGGAGGCATTGTTCGGCGAGGTCGGCGGCGTGGAAGATTTCGTAAAAAAAGCGATGACCGCGCATGCGGACATATTGCAGGCAGAACTGGAATTTGCGCGGGCGGATGCAGGGATCTGCGGCGGGATCATGACGTGGATGTATAACGATATCTGGAGAAACGGAACCTGGTCTGTGGTGGATTATGATCTTGCTTGCAAGCCGGCATATTATGCGATGAAGCGTGCATTTGTTCCGATTCTGGCGGGTGTGGTCTGGCGGGACGGG
>ERZ1106930.56-NODE-56-length-62975-cov-622.290544_pt1 | contig 62975 bp, 49 predicted proteins | sample MGYA00403663_ERZ1106930 | MGnify/ENA primary metagenome ERZ1106930 (study PRJEB35170, sample SAMEA104062438) | human gut metagenome | biome: human gut; feature: human-associated habitat; material: faeces | place: Denmark | collected 2012-06-26 ... | reverse complement strand
ATGTCTTCGAAGGATTTTCCCGGTGCGATCATGGGCAGAACTTTGTCGTCGATGCCGATCTTGCAGTCCACGAGCACGGGCCCTTCCGCCGCAAACGCCTTTTTCAGGATGGGCTGAATGTCTTTTTCTCCTGCAATCGTCAGTCCCGTTGCGCCGAACGCTTCCGCCAGCCGCACGTAATCGGTTTTTCGGTCGAGTGTGGTCTGCGAATAGCGTTTCTGGTAAAATAGTGTCTGCCATTGCCGTACCATGCCCAGACAGTTGTTGTCCATGAGCAGAATGATAAGGGGCAGATTCTGCGATACCGCCGTACACAGTTCGTTAAGGTTCATGTGGAAAGATCCGTCACCCGTAACAAGGACCGTTTTCTTCTTGCTCCCGATGCAGGCTCCGATTGCCGCGCCCATACCGAATCCCATGGTACCGAGGCCGCCGCTCGTGATAAAGGTGCGCGGTTTTTCGAAGGGGTAATACTGCGCCGTCCACATCTGGTGCTGCCCGACGTCGGTCGCGATGCGCGTGTCCGCGTCGGTGAAAGAGCGAAGCGCGGAAATGATCTTGAAAGCGGGCAGGCGGCAGTTGAAATGGTTGGTCTCGTATTCTTTGTAAGCCGCAATTTCTTTGAGCCATTCTTTGCGTTCGCCCTGTGCGAGAACGGGAAGAAGTGCCTTGAAAATTTCGTCGATGTCCGCCATGACGGAGAGATCGGTCTGCACGTTTTTGTCGATTTCCGCCGCGTCGATGTCAAACTGAATGATGGTTTTGTTTTCGCCGAATCGGATGCGGTTTCCCGCAACGCGGTCGGAAAAGCGCATGCCGCAGGCGATCACGGTATCCGCGCGGCGGAATGCCTTTGCGGCGGCGTCCGTGCCGTGCATACCGATCATGCCGAGAAACTGTTCGTCGGAAGCGGGGTAGGAGCCCAACCCCAGCAGTGTGGAGCAGACGGGCGCCTGCAGACGTTTTGCGAACAAGAACAGGTTTTCGGATGCGTTCGAACCGATACATCCGCCGCCCGCAAGGATGAGCGGGCGCTTCGCGCGTTCCAGCGCGGCGCAGACCGCACTGAGCGTCGCCGCATTCACGGCTTTGGGTTTGTATCCCGACGGGGAGGAGGGCGTGAAATCACAGATCTCCGTCTGAATATTTTTGGGAATGTCGATCAGCACGGGGCCTTTCCTGCCCGAATTGGCAATATAAAAGGCTTCGCGGATGGCCGAGGCAAGTTTATGTATGTCCTTGACAATGTAATTGTGTTTGGTGATGGGCATGGTAATGCCGGCAATATCGACTTCCTGGAAACTGTCGCGCCCGAGATTGGAAACCGTAACGTTTCCCGTGATCGCAACCAGCGGAACGCTGTCCATATACGCGGTGGCGATACCGGTAACGAGGTTGGTCGCGCCCGGTCCGGATGTGGCAATGCAAACGCCCGTTTTTCCCGTCGCACGGGCATACCCGTCGGCGGCGTGCGCCGCGCCTTGTTCGTGTGCCGTCAGAATATGGCGGAGCGATCCGTCCCGGTAGATCGCATCATAGATGTCCAGTACACACCCGCCCGGATAACCGAATACGGTGTCGACATTCTGTTCCTTTAAACAGCGGATAAGTATCTCCGCACCGTTCAGATTCATCGGAACCTCCTTTTTGTATAAAAATACAGAATAATTCATATTTTATTTTAAACGAAAACACAGAGGTCTGTCAAGCAATTTGATTTTTTGCACGGGAAAGGGAAAGATAAAATCAAAAAATTTTGCAGGAATTTCTGCCCAAAGAAGCCCGAAACGAAAATAAATTGAAAAACGAGCCAAAAACAGTTGACAAAAAATCTGCAATACTATAAAATTAGAAAGCACTTTTGAGAAAGGCAATCGATATCGCGGGGTGGAGCAGTTCGGTAGCTCGTCGGGCTCATAACCCGAAGGTCGCAGGTTCGAATCCTGCCCCCGCAACCAATCTTTTCGGCGTTGATTGCAGATACATAGCATTTGCAGCTGCGCCGGATTCTGTTTGTTTTCCGCCATGCGCAATCCGCACGGCAAAACTGAATATGGCGGCGTAGCTTAGTTGGTTATAGCGATCGGTTCATACCCGATAGGTCGTAGGTTCGAATCCCACCGCCGCTACCAAAAAAAGGCGACATATGCGCCTTTTTTTTCATGCCTTTTTCGGAAACGCATAAGCAATGTGTTCGGGTGCCTTCGTAGTCAGGTCGGTTTTGGCAGAAAGTGGACAGGTCGCGGACTGGACACGGGCAGAGGTGCGGACAGGACGCGGAAAAGAAGTGTGCAGTGGCATGGATAGGATTTGGGCAGAGACGTGATCGGCCGCCGCAAGGATAAGAAAATTTTTGCCCGCATTTGACGGACGGTTTTCATTGTCTGAAAAAGGACGAAAAGGCAAAAAGTGTAAAAAGGTGCGGTGCGAATGATGGAACGGGCAGGGTTTCGCGTTGTCTTTTCGGGAGATATCTGCTATAATAGACGGGTAAAACCGACGGGGGAGAGGAGGAAACGATGCAGGCATTGACGGAACGAAAGGGAAAACTGAAAAACGGGTCGTCGCTCGTAACGTTTTCGGCCCCGCATCTGCATTCGGTGGCGTTTGCGGTGGTATTGCCGTTTGTTCCGGACGGAACGCCGGGGATATACCATCTGATCGAGCATCTGTTTTTCGAAAAGGCGGGCGCACGCCATGCGGATGAGATCAACGCGGAAATGACTTCGCGCGGAAGCGAGATCATGGGATATACGTCCATTCAGTATATGTGTTTTAATTTTACATGCAGGCGGGAAGTATTCCGCGATCAGCTCTGCTTGCTGTTTGATATGCTCCGCGAACAGGATTTCGGGCAGGAAGAGCTGGATAAAGTATTGCCCGTGATCCGCAACGAAATTTTCGAATATAATTTTTACGATTCACGGGCGTCCGATCTCTTGCGGGAATTGTGGTTCGATTCGAGGTTTATCAATTCCGTTCTGGGCAGCAGTTCCGTGCTGGACGGACTGACTTTGGAAGAAATCAAAGAGGAACGGGAAAAACTGTTCACAAAAGATATGTGCCTGTTTCTGGCAGGGGCGTTTGAAAAGGAAGATGTCCAGAAAGTTCTGGATACGTTCGGCGAATTGCCGCTTCATTCGGTGCATCGTGAGCCGCCGCGGCAGGAAGAAAAGGTGGTAAAAGAGATCAATAAGATCGGGCACGGCAGAGAATTGCAGGTTCTGGTAACATACCACGTCGAGAAGTCTTCCAAAGACCTGAAAATGGCGGTGCATTGGCTACGCAGTGCGCTGTTTGACGGCCTGGATGCCGCGTTCTACCGCTTTTTCAACGAACGGGGATTCCGCTTTTATTCGGTGGACGGAAATTATAATATCCGCGGTGATGAACTGATCTTTTCCTATCTGGTCCACATCGAGAAAAAGGACAAAAAGCGCTTCGAACCGCTAATATCTGAGTTTGAAGAGTATGCCGCGAAAACGCCGTTTTTGAGCCTTGTCAAACCCTATCTGCACGATAACATTGTGTTTTTGTATGACAATCCCGAGCGGCTGTGTTCCCACTATGTGGATACGTGGGCTGATTTTTCCGCCCCCGTTACGCTGCAGGAAAGTTTGGACATGTGCGGCTCGTTTACGGACGAAAATCTGGCAGGGTTCTGGAAAGAGATCTGTTCTTCCCTTCGTCGTATCTTTTATATCGGCCGCTGAATTGTCCGCAAAGCAAAATAAATGGCAGAACTGACGTTTTTCTTATGTCGTTGAAAAGTTTTTTGAACATTGTTTGTCAAAAACATACAAAGGCTTTCCCCGCAAAACTTTACGGGGGAAGCCTTCTTTTTTGTATCGATTCAGATGACATTCGGCATCATTTTGACGGTACGTTCTGTGCTTTTTGCGTTGAAATCTCAGGTTGCATGCGTTTTTTGAGGACGCGCGGGAATACGATGAGGAACACGCAGGAAGAGAGAACGGCGGAAAAGATATCGGCGGCGGGTTCTGCGTAGAAGACAGCCTGAACGCCGTAAAACAGCGGCAGGATGAGAATGCAGCCGAGGAATACGACGAGTTTTCGCATCATGGACAGCACGATGGCATACTGCGGTTGGCCGAGGGCGGTGAGTCCGTCGACGAAAGCGTATTGGAAGGAGAGGGGAATGGCTCCGATCATGAATACGCGGATGCCCCAGACACTCTTTTCGACGATGTCGGGCGTGCCCGTGAACAGGGACACGAAAGGCTTCGCGGCAAAGAGGGAGACGAGCGTCATAAAGGTGGTAAAGATCAGGCACATACAGACGATGTATTTTTCCGCGCGCCGTATGATTTTTTCGTTTTTAGCGCCGTAATTATAACTGATGACCGGTTGCGAGCCTGTGCTGATGCCGAGCATGGGCATCGTAAGGAGCTGGAAAAATGCCTGCACGACGGTGGAGACCGTGATCCAGGCGTCGCCGTCCGCACCTCCGTGCGCCTGCAATACGGCGTTGGAAATGATGATGATCACGCTGTCGGTCGACATAATGAGGAAAGGTGAAATACCCAGCCGCACGATTTTGCCGATGACGCGAAGATCGGGTTTTCGCAGAACAAGGCGGATTTTCGTCCCTTTCATCCGCAGGAAAATCAACACAAACAGGAAGGAAAGAAACTGGGAGATCACGGTTGCAATGGCCGCACCCGCGACATTCATGCGGAAAACGAAGATAAAAAGCGGGTCAAGAGCGATGTTGGCAACCGCGCCGATGAGCGTGGTCGCCATTCCGATACCCGAATATCCTTGCGCGGTTATGTATTGGTTCAGCCCTACCGACGTAATGGAAAACAGAGAGCCTGCCGCATAGATCAGAAGATATTGTCGGGCGTAACCGTACGTGCTTTCGCTGGCGCCGAACGTGTGGAGCAGGGGATTTTCAAAGAGAAAAACGACGGCGGTCACGATGAGCGCGAGACCGATCAGCGCCGTCAGTGCGTTGGAAAGGATGGCGGATGCCTTGTCTTCCTTTTTTTCGCCTAAAGCCATGGAAAAAAGGGGCGCTCCGCCCGTGCCGATCAGAAAGGCAAAGGAAGAGATAAGCGTGGCGATCGGTGCGCATACGCCCACTGCCGCAAGGGCGGTGTCGCCGATTTGCGCAATGTTGCCGACGTAGATCCTGTCCACAATGGAATATAAAACATTGATAAATTGAGCGATCATGGCCGGGATGACCAATCGCAGTACAGTCGATAAAACTTTCGGGTTTCCTAAATCGAGAGCTTTCATATCTGACTCCGAATGCTTTGATGCGGCATAATGATAGCAGTTTCTTTTTAAGAAGTCAACGGAAAAGAAAGGAAAAAGCGGGGCGGCGGAAATATCTTTTTCCGCCGCCCCGCTTTTAAGCGATCATAAGTTTACAGATAGGATTTAAGAGTCTGTTCGTAACTTTGTTCCATGTGCAAAAGTTCGTTGGCGATCTGCAGGATCTGTTGGTCTGCGCCCTGGCATTCGTTCATGGAACGCGTCAGCGCCGTGATCCCCATGACCGTGCCCTGCGTCATCATTTCGGCGATGTGCGCGCGGGAATTGTCTTTAAGAGTGCTCATCTTGATAGAGCCCCACATCATGGCCTTTTTAATGGGGCCGGGCTCCTTGATCTCAATATTGTTTTCGCGCGCATACAGAGCCGCTTTTCCCGAAATTTTCTCGTAACCGTCGTGCATTTTTTTGAGTTCTTCTTTCAGCGCTTCGTCTTCCGTTTCGGGCAGAATGTCCGATATGGACTGCAGCGCATAGTGCGTATTCCTGTAAACTTCCGCAAGCAATTCGCTCCCGGATTTGATTTCTTCCATGTTAGCCTCCGTTGCGTTTTCCGCGTTTTCAGTTTGTGCAGGTACGGCTTTTTTTATACATTTTACACCCGTGCTTCTGCGTTTGAGGTCAAAGTTCCCGCCCGAGTGCGGAGTCGTAAATTTGCTGTAATTTTTGTGCCTGCAGGCGGATATCGTAGCCTGCTTCGCGCAGTTTTCGTATGCCGCCGCTCCTGCGTTCGCGCGGCAAAAGCATACGCTTTGCCCATAGTTCAGTATCCAAGGGCAGAAATTCGGCAAAGCGGCAAATGTCCGCGCCGCGGTCGATCCTGTCCGAAAACAGACAGGGCAGATCTGTCGCCTGCGCTTCCGCCGCCACGACGGGCAGCCCTTCGTAAAGCGACGGCAGAACAAACACGTCTGCCGCCTGATACCACGGCAGCGGATCGCAGGGCGGAACAAACCGCACCTGATTTGCGATTCGGAGAGTTTCGGCCTGTTTTTCAAGTTTCACTCGCATACCCCCGTCGCCGACGAGTACGAGCACGGGCATTTTGTTTTGCGGGGGCTGGTTTGCGGAAAACCTTTCGGATGATCGGATCATTGCGCAGAGCCGAGCAAAAGTGTGAAGCAGAAAGGAAAGGTTTTTTTGCGGGGCGAACCTTCCGACAAACAAAAATGTATAGCCGCAAAGGTTGAATTTTTCGCGCAGAGCTGTCCGCCGTGCGGCGGGCAAAGGTTTAAACTTTTCAAGGTCGATCGCGTTCGGGAGCAGGATCGCCTCATCGGCGCGATCGCGGAACAGGCTTTGTGCCGCAAGTTTCCCGCAGGCAATGAGCAGGTTCGCATCTTTTGCCGCAAACGGACGCAATGCCGCTTTGATCGGAAAATGATCGGAATTTTTGTCAAAAGTGCTGTGCGCATGGCAGATACGGACGGGTATTCCCGCCTTTTTTGCGGGCGCAAGAGCAAAGGCGGAAAGGACGGTCAGGTGCGAATGTGCTACGGCATAGTTTCCTTCGCCGAACAGTCGTTTCAAAGCAGGCATGGCTCTATAAAAACGGGTATCCAGTCGGGGGATGGTAAAAATGCGCGATTCGGGATCGATCTTATGCAGCCGTTCTTTCAGCGACGGAAAAAAATTTTCTTCCGTTTTTTTGTACTTTTCGGATATCGGGCTTTCGGCTGAAGCGGATCCGAAAGCAGAGGATTCGCTTCGGCATAAACGGCCGTCTGCTTGAAAAGCGGTGTTTTTTTCTGTTTTCGGGAAAGATTCATAAGTAAAAAAGTCAAAGCGCCAGCGCGACTTGTCCATGTGCCGGTAGTAATTGAGAATGCTTTCCGTAACGCCGCCCAAAGAACTGTTTCCGATAATTTGTGCGGCTTTCAGTCTGCCGTTTTCAAAATAGGGATAGGTCATGGCATTTACCTGTCTGCAAAAGAGGAGCGCAAATGCGCCACCGTTTTGGGCTGTACGGTATAACAGCGCTTGACTTCCCGCTTTAAACGTCTGTATTCCTGCCTGCTGACGGGGCGAAGATATCGCGCTTCTCCGAACAGGATCACGCCCAACGTTCGGAAAAAAATTTTTATATCCAGCCCGAAGGATGCGTGCATCGCATAATAGGCATCGTAATACTTTCTGTCTTTCATGTCGAGATATCCGTTTCCGCACACTTGCCCGAGTCCCGTGATCCCCGGGCGTATCTCAAATTTTATGAGTTCCCACGGCTCGTAATCGCTGTCGTAAACGGGCAGAAGGGGGCGGGGAGCGATCAGGCACATATCGCCTTTGATCACGTTGATCAGCTGCGGCAGTTCGTCCATTTTAAATTTTCGCAAAAATTTTCCGACTTTTGTCAGGTGCGGATTATCGTCGCGGATCACGCTGGCATTTTTGTCAAAAACAATGTCCTCGCTGACCATGGTACGGAATTTGTAACAGTAAAATTTTTTTCCGTATCGGCCCGTGCGGCGCTGTTTCAGGATAACTTTTCCCTTGCTTTCGAATTTTACGGCGATCGCCGCTCCCGCAAACAGGGGGGACAGAATAATCATCCCGATCAGTGCCAGAAAAAAATCTGCAATATATTTGAATTTTATGTATGCCCTGTTCATCCCGCAACCGCCTTTCTTTTGTCTTTCCGCATACTGTATTTGCGGATAATTTCTGTTATTGTCAGTTTGTGTCAAATCGCGTCCGAATATGCGGGAAAGGAAAAGACAGAAAACGGGCGCGGAACAAACAAGCGTTCCGCGCCCGTTAAATCTTTACGGATGTTTTGTCGAATTTTGCCCAAACTTTCCAAATCTGCAAAGTTTGGGAATATCTTGTTAACCTTTTATAAAAAGACCCGCCGCGCATCGCGCGGCGGGTAAATATTTTTTTCAATGGAACTATGCGTCGTCTCTGGTATGGGTCGCGGAAGTGAGCGTATAGACCATTCCGAACGTAAGGCTCGGAGACTCGATCCGCAGAGGCAGGGCATAATAATCGCTGCGCGTGTCGGAAGTTTTCTGGGCGATCAGCATTTTATGCGCAGCCCCGTTGTTGGATCCGTTGCCCGATAAGGAGATGGACACATTGGCACAGCTGATGCTCTGATCGGAAAGCTGTGTGCCGTCGAGAAGGAAATTGCCTTTGCTCTCCACGATTTCCGAGCAGGAAAGCGTCAAATCCAAAGTATTGAGCGCCGTACTCACTGCGATCGTTGCGAGCGTGTTGGAACTGTTTTCCGAATAATTGATCCCGCGCGCCGCAAAGAAAAGCTGCGCTTCGTCGATGAACGTGTAATTCTTCTGAAGATTGGAGATCGTGGCGTCGATGGGCGTCGTAGCGGTTTTGGATAGCGTATCGCTTACTTTACGATCTTCATCGGAAAGATCGCCCCAAAGATCGGTGCGCTTGACGGTCGCGTTTTTGCATTCCGCATCGTAATCGATTTCGCAGGAATAATAGTAGAGATCCACGTGATTCCCGTTCATGCTTGTGGGCGAATAGGAAAATATGGTCGTTTTGCTGTAAATGGGCTGCAGATCTTTGTCCGCCGTATTGAAACATACTTCGCGCACGATCGATGCGGGATCGTCGGCATCGCTTTCCGCCGTGTCGTTCGCACCGCCGAAGGCGACAACTTTTGTTTCATTCCCGCTCGCATCTACATAATAATAAGTGGCGCTGAGTGTAAAAGTATAGGTCAGTTTATAGACGTTCGTATAATTCTGACCGTTGTGTGAAAAGGGCGGTACTTTTTCAGTTACTATAACAAGACTGCTGTTATCGGTATCGATTTCCACTTTGGAAACGCTGTCTTTCACGTCATTGGAAGTGGTGCCGACGCTGTACACAAGTTTTTCATAGTAAGCAGGGTCGTCGATGCTGCTCGGATTTTTCAGCCAGTTCGCGGAAAAATCGGTAGGAACCATAGCGGAGCAAGCGGCAAACAGAAACACGCCGCACAGCAAAACCGCCAAAATTGCTAATTTCTTTTTCATTTTTCCATACTCCGTTGCTTTCAGGCAAAAGATTTCGGATATCAGTATAGCATAAACGGCGGATTTTGTAAAAACAAAATGCGGGCAAATACTTAAAAAATCGGTGAAAATATGTTATAATAAAGAAAACATTCCAAAAATACTGGCCGAACGGCGGGGAAAAGAACATATGAAAGTCAGGATATACATCGCGCCGACGCTGTCGGCGCTGACAAATCATCTGAAAAAACTTGTGCGAGGGCGCAAAGTTCTCGTGTTCTGTGAAGACAGGCTGACGCTGGAAGCGGAAAAGGCGGCGGCTTCGGCGCAGGGGGCGGTATTTGACGTATCGGTAACGACGTTTGCCCGTTTTCTGGATGACGGCACGCCGCGAAAAGTACTTACAAAACAGGGATCGGTGCTGGTCGTAGGGGGGATCGCTTCGCGGCTTGCGGGGGAGCTGAAGTGTTTCGGGAAAAATCCGTCGGGGTGCGCGGCGAGTCTGTACGAGACGATCGCCCAGCTTCGCGCGGCGCTGGTTACGCCCGAAATGCTGGAAGAGGCGAGGTCGGAAGCGGACAAGCTTCTTGCAGAGAAACTGGGCGATATCGCACGGATATATCGCGAATATCTCGCGTTTCTGGACAAGGGGTATCTGGACGAAAGCGGCGTGCTGGCACTGTTGCCTGCGGCGATCGGCAGACAGAAGCTGGAAGGCGCAGATATTTGTTTTGCGGGATTTTCTTCCTTTACGCGACAGGCGGCGGAAGGAATTTTGGCGGCATGCCGCTGCGGGGCGGACGTTTCGGCTGTTCTGATCGGCGGGGAAGAAGCTGTCTATACGAACGAAGCGGCGGAAGCGTTTGAAAAATATGCACGGCGTGCCGGTGCGGACTGCGAAAAGATATTTTTGCCTTCCGATTTGATTCCCGAAGCGGAAGCGCTGCGGCGTGCGCTGTTTGATCCCGCATATCCTGTGCCGATGCAAACGGGGCGCGTGCATATTTTTGAGGCGTCCGATCCCGAAGACGAGCTGCGGTTCATTGCCGCCGCCATGCGCGCGGAAATTTATCGCGGTGCGCGCTGGAGGGACATTTCGCTGTATCTTTCCGATGTGGCGGGATACAGTGTGAGCCTTAAAAAGATTTTCGGCGAATACAGGATCCCGTACTATGCGGATGTAAAGAAGAGCGTGGCAAAACATCCGCTGTGCCGATTTGTTCTGGACTGGTTTTCCATGCTTTCGGAAGGGTTCGATCCTGCCGACGCGGACGCTTTCATCGGGAATCCGTTTTTTGGCGGTGAACGCAAAAACAGGGATACGTACCGCAACTATTTGTTACAATTTGCCAATTACCGCGGCGGATGCAAGCGCGCGATAAAGGATGTGGCGGAAGGACTGGAAGGAGAAGCTCTTCAAAAGGCAAACGAGGAACGGGCGGTTTTGTGTGCGGAGCGGGAGCGGCTGCTTTCGGCGTTTGAAGGCGCGTCGGCGGATATGACGGGCGGAGAATATTGCCGGCTTGTGCGAAGGCTTCTGGAGAAATTTTCCTGTGAGCAGACGCAGGAAGAGATCGTGGCGGCTCTGGACGGGCAGGAATTGCTGGCGGAGAGCAGTTATTTTTCGCGCGGGCTGGAGAGCATACTGCGCGTACTGGATGAAGCGGAAGAGCTGGCCAGCGATGCGAAGATGCCGGCGGAAGAATTTTCCGCCGTTTTGGCGCAGGCTCTGGACGCACTGGAGATCTCTTTGATCCCGCAGTATCTGGACGCGGTTTTTGTGGGAGATATCAGCGAAAGCAGGCGGCCTGCGTCGAAGATTGTATTTGCGGCGGGGCTGACGGACGATGTGCCGATGTACGGTGCGGACACAGCGCTGATCTCGGACAGGGATATTGACCGCCTGCGCACATTGCAGGTGGAGATCACGCCGAAGATCCGCGAGATCAACGCGCGGACGCGCGAAAATGTGGCGCTGGCGCTTTGCGGGTTTTCGGAGCGGCTGTATTTGAGTTATCCGCTGTCGCAGGGCGGAGAGGAGCGCAAGCGCAGTGAAGTGATCGGCACGGTATGCGCGCTGTTTCAAAGGCAGGATAAAAAGCCGCTTTCGCCCATCAACCGGGCGGTGCTTTCGCGCGGCGGCAGGGAAGGGCATTCGGCGTATGTGCGGTACCTGGCGGACACGGCTTCCGAGTATATCCCCGCGGTGCGCGAATTGTTGGAGCGTGCAGACGAGTTTCGCCGCGGAAAGGGAGATTTTGCGGAACATACGGGAATTTATGCCGCTCTGAAAGAGCGCGGCGCGGCGCCCGATGCGCTGTTGTTTCCGAAGGAGCCGCCTGCGCCGTTTTCGGCGGAAGCGGCGCAGGTATTGCTGCGCGGAAAGTCGCAGGTGGCGCCCACGCTGGTGGAGGGATACTTTGAATGTCCGTACCGCAATTTTGCACAGCGCGGGCTTCGGCTGGCGGAAAGGGAAGAGATGAGCGTGCGCCCTGCGGATACGGGCGATTTTATGCACGAACTTTTGCGCCGCATTGCGGAAAAAGCGGAAGAACTTCCCGACCGCGACGCGTGCGCGGAATTTACGGACGGGCAGATCCGGGAGCTTTTGTCCAGGCCTCCGTACAGTTATTTGCGGGATACGCCGACGGGCGGGTATTCTGCGGATTCGTTGCGCAAGGAGGCGCTGGAGATCTGCGGGAATATGTACGCGTCGCTGGCGGATTCGGAGTTTAAGGTATACGCGGCGGAGAAGTCGTTCGGGTACAAAGATTCTCTGTTCGAGGGCGTTCCGCTGACGGACGGGATCACGCTGGCGGGAAAGATCGACCGTGTGGACCGCGGCGGAGAGTATACGCGCGTGGTGGATTATAAGACGGGCGTATTCGACGCAAAACCCGAACCGTATTATACGGGGCGGAAACTACAGCTGGAACTGTATCTTTCGGCGGCATCGCGCGGTTCAAAGCCGGCCGGGGCGTATTATTTCCCTGCGAAAGTCGCGTTTCGGGACAAGGCGGACGACGCGGCGTTCCGTATGCAGGGCTACACGTTGGAGAGCGACGATGTGGTGCGCATGAGCGATAAGACGGTGGAGCAGGGCAAGAAAAGCCGCTATATCGACGCCTATTTCGGGAAAAAAGGCAAAAAGATGCTCAGCGAGGCGGATTTCGACGCGTTTTTATATTATTCGGTATTGGCGGCGCAGCAATGCGCCAAGGAAACGGCGGCGGGGTGCATTGCGGTATCGCCTTATGAAGGGGCGTGCAAGTACTGCCCGTACGGGAGCGTGTGCGGTTTTGAGTGCGGCGGCGCGGCGCGCGCGGAGAGCAAGGTAACGGAAGAGGAGATCATCCGTATCGTACGGAAAAGGAGAGGAGAGATATGAGCGTTCGCGAACCTACACCCGAACAGCGTGCGGCGATCGAAGCGGAAGGCGAAGTGCTTGTATCCGCTTCCGCGGGCAGCGGAAAGACGTTTGTCATGGTGGAAAAGCTGATCCGTCTGATTCTGACGGGGAAAGCGGACGTTTCGTCGGTTTTGGCGGTAACGTTTACCAATCTTGCGGCGGCGGAGATGAAAGAGCGCCTGCGGCAGGCCCTCGTTGCGCGCATCAATACGGAAACGGATGCAGAGGTGCGCAAGAGGCTGAAAGAACAGCTGTCGGAGATCGCCACATCGGATATCAGCACGGTGCATTCTTTTTGCACGAATGTGATCCGCCGCTATTTTTATGAAAGCGGACTGGCGGGAAATTTCCGAATTGCGGACGAACAGGAAGCGGATAAACTCAAAGACAGGGCGGTTTCCGCGACGTTTGACGCGCTTTTGGAAGGCGGCGACGAACAATTTTTGCTGTTGTGCCGCGCATATGCGGGCAGCCGCGGTTTTTCCAAACTCAAAGACGTGCTTCTCCGTTCGTATAACAAAGTGGTCGCAAGGGCGGAGTACGCACAATTTTTGCGCTCTCTGCCGCAGATGTACAATGCGGAAAATTTTTCAAAAGTGGCGCAAGAGGTGTTTTCTCCCGTAAAGGTTTCTGCGCAGTGGCTCAAAGAGCGCTGTGAAGAGTTGAGCCCGCAGGTCAAGGAATTCATCGATGCGGGAATTTTCACCGTCAAACACGAAGAATTTCTGGCAGAGCGCCGCGCGCTGGCGGAGCGTATTCTGGCTTGTAAAGATATTTTTGAATGCGCTCGCTTGCTGGAAGGGCTTTCGCTTTCGTCCAAACCGCGCAATACGTCTGTCAAAAAATCGGGCGATGTGCGCGCTATGGAACTGGACGATGCGCTCGCTTTGCTCAAGGGCAGGATCGACGGAATGAAAAAGGCGGTTTCCGAAATTTCCGATCGGGAACAGGAATTTGCCGCGTTTTCGGAATCGGGAAAGATCGCCGCGGCGCTGGGAGCTCTGCTTCTTGCGTTCGACGAGAACTATGCGCGGCTGAAGCGTCGGGCGGGCGTTCTGGATTTTTCCGATCTGGAACACAAATGTCTGGAGCTTTTGTCCCTGCCGCACGTGCGCGACGAGGTGCGCGCGCGCTATAAATATGTATTTATCGACGAATACCAGGACGTCAATCCTGTACAGGAAAAGATTCTCAGCCTTGTGTCGGGGGAAAACGTCTTTATGGTCGGGGATGCGAAACAGTCCATTTACGGGTTCCGCGGCTGCAGTGCGGCGTTTTTCACGCAAAAATTTGCGCTTTTGCAAAAAACGGGCAGGGCGCTGACTCTGAACGGAAATTTCCGCAGCTGTGCCAACGTATTGGACGCGGTCAACGATCTGTTTTCGCAGGCGATGACAGAGAAAAGCTGTTCCATCGACTATAAAGGTACGGCGATGATGCGTGCAGGTTCTTCGGCGCAGGAGGGCGGAGAAGTACACATCGAGTTTGTTCCCGAACCGTCCGAAGCGGCTGAAAAGGAGCGCGGCGTCTATTCGGTGGCAGAAAATCTGAATACGGAATCGGAGGACGTTTCGCCCGAAGGGGCGCTGATCGCCGATCTGGTATTGCAGGAGCTTACAAAGAAGCGTAAGGACCCCGTTCTCGGCGAAGTGCAGAACGGGTACGGCGATATCGTGGTGCTCACGCGCAGCAAGAAAGACAAGATGGAAAACATCGTGCGTGAACTTGTGCGGCGGGGGATCCCCGTGGCGGCGTCGGCGGAAGTGAACATCTGCGATTATCCGGAAGTAAAGACGCTGATCGCCGTCCTCAAATATTTGGATAACGGGTTGCAGGATATTCCGCTCGCGGCATCGCTCAAGAGTGCGATGGGAAATCTGACGGACGGGGAACTGGCGAAGATACGCCTCAGCGAACCGAAAGAAACTTTCTGTGCCGCCTGTGAAAAATATGCGGCGCTGCAGGATGAGACGGCGGAAAAATTGCGCGCGTTTTTTGCGCTGTGCGAGCGGCTCCGCATAAGGAGTGCGGCATGCGGCGCGGCAGAGATCCTGACGGATATCCTCACGGAAACGGGCATGGAACTCAAACTTTTAGCGCAGCCGTGCGGTGCGGAAAAGGTGAGGCGCGTGAACAGACTGTGCGCGGCGTGCGAGGATCTGAGTATTCCCTCGTTTTTGGATAAGCTCAAGAGCGGCGGGAATAAGATCGGATTTTCGGAGAGCGGCGGCGAAAATGCGGTGCGCGTCATGACGATGCACGCGAGTAAAGGTTTGGAATTTCCCGTCGTGATTGTGGCGGGCATGAATGCGCCTTTTAGCGGAGAGGATCTGAAAGGGATCCTGTTTGACGACGAATGGGGTTTTGCGCCGGAGGCGTATGATTTTGAAAATTATACTTCTTCGGAAACGATACTGCGCGCGGCGGTTCGGAACCGCCTGCGGCATAAGCGCGCGGAAGACGAAATGCGGATCCTGTACGTGGCTCTCACGCGCGCAAAGAGCACGCTGCACATGATATTTTCCAAAGAAAAGGCATATGACGACGATGAAACAAAGAGTGCGGGCAGCTTTGCGGATTTTGTGGACCTTTCCAAAATGGCAGATCTGGTCGCGCCCGTATTCGGGGCGGAACTGCAAGCGCCTTCGCCCCGCGTTCTGACGGCGGGCGAAACGGACGAGGAAACCAAGCGTGCGATGCTGGATCGGTATTGCCGCCCGTATGAATATGAAGCCAGCGTTTCGCTTCCTGTCAAGACGTCGGCATCGGCGATCCTGAAACGGCGCGCGGAGCAATCGGAAACGGAAAACATCCGAACGCAGGAGGAATTCTACGCTTCGGACGCCGATGCGCGCACGGGTACGGCGTACCACGCGTTTCTCGAGCGTGCCGATTTTAACGCGGATGCGGAAGCGGAGTCGGTGCGGCTGTGTGCGGAGCTTGCGGCGGACGGCTTTGATGTGGACGAAAAGAAAGGCGCGCTAATTTTAAAACTTCCGATTTTTTCTCAGCTGAAAGGATTTAACCTGTACAGGGAACGCGAATTTTTGCTGTCGATGCCTGCCGACGGATTGTTTGAAACGAAATCGCAGGACGAAGTTCTCGTGCAGGGTGTCATCGATCTGATGGCGGTACAGGGGAAGGAATGTGTGATCGTGGATTACAAATATTCTTCGCACGATGCGGCGCGGCTGCTCGCCGATTACACGCCCCAGCTGAAAATATATGCCGCGGCGGCGAAAAAGAGCGCGGGAGTGGAGAGCATTTCCGCTTATATTCTCAATATTCTGCGCGGGTTCGTCGTGCGCGTACCGTTGGATTGACTTTCAAACAATGCCGAAAACGGTCATGTGTAAGGTAATGGATAGGGAAATCGACGGTTAAACGCGCAATTCGTCAAAACATGCTGAAATATTGCAGAATTCGCGCGGATTTTTCGTCTATAATGGATGCGGAATTTATTCTGGAGGTAGATCCGTGTCCCTTTCTGTGTGGGAAAGCGTGCTGTCGTTGGCCGAGGCGGCGGGCGAATATTTCTGCGATATTTCCGCGCTTTCGCTTTTATTATTGCCGTCGGCTGTGTTTTTGGTCTGGTTTATTTTGTGTGCGTCCTGCCGCGGTGTGCGGGCGCGCAGTAAGAATGCGTATCTGTTTGTATCGGATATAAGCATTTTTCTTTTTTGCGCACTGGCGCTCTTTGCCCGCCAGGAACTGACGGCTGTTATCGGTGTTGCGCTCGTGTTCCGCGCGGCGTATTTTCCTTTCTACGGGATCTTATGTCTTTTCCGTCCGAAAGAGGAAAGAATAGAGAATCCGAAGAAAAAAGAGATAAGGAATAAGAAAAAACAGAAAGAAGTTCCTGCCATGTCGCAGGCGGATGCGCCGGCATTGGCTTCGGCGTTGCCGCAGACGGATCCCGTTCCGCGCATGGTTCGCTGTTTTGAACGCACGGATCCCGGGATCGTGGTGGAACAGGATGTGCGGCTCGGTCATATTTTTTCGGTGCTGGAACGGTTGAAAAATCTTCCGCTCGGCGCGGGAGACAGGCTGGAAGCGCAAAAATATGAAGATCTTTTGTCCGTATACCGCAATAAGGGAAATCTCTCTTCTGCCGAAGCGCAGACGCTCAACGATATTTTGGCGTCGCTTTTGAAAATGATGGCAAAATACGGTGTTTAAGCGGCAAATGAATATTTTGGCGGTGCGGTGTTGATTTTCATTGCTTGCGTAAAGTCCAAAATCGGAATTTTGCGAAGCTTGTAAATCATAGTAAAATGTTGGGATAAACAGAACAAAGCGAAGGCGGGGCGCGCAAATTTGCGCGCCCCGCCTCATTTATTTTTAGCAAAGAGAGGAAAACTCAGCGGAATTGTTCCCAAAGTTTTGCGTTACCGCAGCAAAGGAGCGTCAGCTCAAAAAGTTTGTCGTGTTCCATCGCTTTTCGGATGGTCTGTGCGCTCACAACGCTTCCCGCTCTGGCGAGAATATTTCCGCGCGCGTCTTTCAGATCCCGCGGCAGAATTTTCCCCGTCAGAAGCCCGCGTCCTGCGCGCAGGTTTGCGGCGTATTCTTCGCTTATGGCGGCGCTTTGGTCAACGGGGGCAGCGGTCGCTGTGGTAGCGGCGATTTCTCTGCTTGCAGAACTTTCGGCTTTTTTTGCGGCGATCACAATGAAGGAATCTTCCTTTGCATCTGCGGAGGGTAAAGATTTCGGTTCGGCATTTTTTTCCGACTGCGCGGCTTTGTTCGATTTTTTGCGCGGCGTACCTGAATTTTTCGGAGAAGAACTGCGCGAAGCCGTTCTTTTTTTGCCGTTCGGATCCACGATGGCGGTATCGGTTACGGCGGAAAGATGGGAGACGGGGATCAGCGTTTTATCCGACAAAAGAAGGGCGCTTATTTGTTTTCCTTCCCGCAAAAAGTCATCCGCTTGTCCGAGCAAAGTCCCTTCGGCCGAATAGACAGACATTCCGAACGGAGCAGAAATGCAGTCTTTGCAGGGTGCCGCGGCAAGACTCTTTACAACGACCGCGTCCTGACCGAAGGAAGCGAGGGCGGACAAGGGGATCAGAAATTCTTCTTCGTCGTTGTCGCAGCATTCCAGATTCCGCAATCTGGATAGTTTTTTATCCGTTTGGACGTTTTTTACATAGCCGACGCATTCTCCGCTCCGCGTCAGGATGGGTTTGCCTATGAAATCACTCACATATTCTTGCATAATTCACCTCGTCGTATGCCAAGGACGATCCTTTGGGCGTTTTTTATTACTCTATTGCGCGTATTCCGAAAACAGACCGCTTTTTCAGAACAACTTTTGAAAAAAAATGTCGAATTTGTTGGAATCAGGCTTTCGGAAAGAATTGACAAGAGTTTTTGAAAGCAATATAATGAAAGAAAGGAATAAAAAAGATGAATAAATTGTTTGTGTTGGCGACGCCTCAGGAGTATGCGCATCTTTCGGAAATGATCAAAGAAGCATGGCACAGTGCTTATGACGATCTGCTCGGTGCGGAGCAGGTCGATTATATGACGGATACATTCCAGAGTGCTTCCGCGATCGAAGATCAGGTAAAAAATCAGAATTATATTTATTTTTATATCGTACAGAAACGGAAAAAGATCGGGTACTGCGCGGTCGCAGCCGAAGCGGATAAACTTTTTCTTTCCAAATTATACCTTGTTTCCGAATGTCGGGGGCAGGGGATCGGGCAGAAAGCGCTTGCGGCTGTGGCGGAAATGGCAAAAAGGCTTGGACTTTCGGCGGTATACCTGACGGTGAATAAAAAGAACGCGCGTGCGATCGCCGCCTATGAAAAGTTCGGGTTTGTGCGTACACAAAGCATTGTTACCGATATCGGCAACGGTTACGTTATGGATGATTATGTATATGAGTATGCCGTTTAAAAAATACATACCGAAAAAACGGATCGGGCGCAGAAAATTCTGACGCCCGATTTTTGATTTGAAAGCCGCCTGTAACTTATTTACAGGCGATTTTCTCAGGTATAAATTTTTTGAATAGGAGAGTTAAGAAAGTGCGATAGAAGCATTTTTGCAGGAAATATTGACAGAAGGCGTTGATTTGTGGTACAATCCGATCGTACTTGAAGCGCGACGACAGGGAAAAGTATTGCGGAGCGGGGAATTTCAGAGAGCGGCGGGTTTGCTGAAAACGCCGTATTCCTTACCGCAGGAAAAACACCCGAGAGCGGCGGAGGCGAACGGGGAAAGACCCGAGTAGTTTCCGACGGGTAAGCCCGTTACAGCAGAGGTCTTTGGAAGAAGACAGGAGGCGTACGCCGCAGAAAAGCGGCGGCGTGAAATCAGGTGGCACCGCGAAACGACGCTTTACAGCCTTTCGCCCTGAAATGACAGGGCGAAAGGCTGTTTTTTTGTAAGAAAAGCCGCAACGCCCGCCCGCGTCATTATCATGGACGCGGGCGGGCGTTGCGCAAAAAAGTATGCGAGAGCCTGAAACGGAAACAGAAAGGCAAGCCGCCGTAACAGTGCGAGAAGGCTGGAAGCGGCGAAAAAATGAAAAGCATCCGTGCGGATTTTGGATTGCGGCGCGGATGTTGAGGGAGAAGAAACTATGTGTTCGATTTTTTGTTGTACGACAAGGGAAGTGGATCAGAAGGCGATGCTGGACGGGTTTTACCGCACGGTATCGCGCGGGCCGGATATGAGCAGGGTCGAAAAGACGCCGTCGGGATTTATGGCGTTTCACAGACTGGCGATCATGGGCTTGAATGCCGCGGGCATGCAGCCGTTTGCGATGGGAAAGGATAAGCTGATCTGCAACGGAGAAATTTACGGGTTCCGCCCGATGAAAAGGCATCTGGAAGAATTGGGATATTCGTTTTTATCGGACAGCGATTGTGAGATATTGCTGCCGATGTACCGCGAATATGGTTTAAAGATGTTTTCCATGCTGGATGCGGAATTTGCGATGGTTTTGTACGACGGGGAAAAGAATGAATATATAGCCGCGCGCGACCCGATCGGGATCCGTCCGCTGTATTACGGCAGGTTGAGCGGGGGTGAAATCGTGTTTGCGAGCGAACCGAAAAACCTTGTCGGGTTTGTGAAAGGGGAGATCTGCCCGTTTCCGCCGGGACACTACTATTATAAAGGCAAATTTCATCGTTATTGCGACATCGCCGAGAGCAAAGAATATTTGCCGGACGATCTGGATACGATTTGCCGCAATATCCGCATCAAGCTGACCGAGGGCGTGCGCAAACGTCTGGATTCGGATGCGCCGGTGGGTTTTTTACTCTCGGGCGGGCTGGATTCTTCGCTGGTCTGCGCGATCGGAACGCGGATCTTGAACCGTCCCATCAAGACGTTTGCGATCGGGATGGATAAAGACGCGATCGACCTCAAATATGCGCGGGAAGCGGCGCAATACATCGGGAGCATACACCAGGAGATCTTTATGACGCGGGAAGAGGTGCTTTCTTCTTTGGAGAGGGTCGTGGAATTGCTCGGCACGTTTGACATAACGACGATCCGCGCGTCGATGGGGATGTACCTGCTCTGCAAAAAGATCCATGAGATCTCGGATGTGCGCGTTCTTCTGACGGGTGAAATTTCGGACGAATTGTTCGGTTACAAATATACGGATTTTGCACCGGATGCGCAGGCATTCCAGAAAGAATCACAAAAGCGCGTGCGCGAACTGCATATGTACGACGTATTGCGCGCCGATCGCTGTATTTCGGTAAACTCGATGGAAGCGCGCGTTCCGTTTGGCGATCTGGATTTTGTGAAATATGTCATGCACGTTTCGCCCGAATGGAAGCTCAACCGTTACGGAAAAGGCAAATATCTGCTTCGAAAAGCGTTCGAGGGCGATTATCTGCCCGATACGATCCTCTGGCGCGAAAAAGCAGCATTTTCAGACGCGGTAGGGCATTCGATGGTGGACGATCTGAAGGAATACGCGGAAACAAAATACGGCAGCGACTGGAAAAAGATCGCGGAAAAATACGCATACCATGCAAAGCCTTTCACGAAAGAAAGCCTGCTGTATCGGGAAATTTTTGAAAAATATTATCCCGGTCAGGCAGGGATGGTGAAAGATTTCTGGATGCCCAACAAACATTGGGAAGGCTGCAACGTGAAAGATCCTTCTGCGCGCGTACTTTCCAACTATGGTGAAAGCGGAAAATAAATGAGTTGAGATATGCAAGCAGAGGGGTGCGGCATGCCGCACCCCTCTGCTTGCGTTTTTTGAGAAAACATGTTAAAATACTGGTATGAATAAACCCGACTATAACAAACGGATGCTGGAAATATGCGAAAATGAGGGAAAGGGGAAAAGGCTGTTGCTGCACAGCTGTTGCGGCCCCTGTTCTTCGCGGTGCATCGAAACTCTGAAAGAATATTTTTCCGTTACCGTATTGTTCTACAATCCAAACATCACGGATGCGGCTGAATACGAAAAGCGCAAGAGCGAGCAGATCCGCTTTTTGAAGGAAACGGGCTGGGCGTCTTTCCTCGACTGTCCGTACGATCCGCAGGAATTTTTCTCGGCGGCAAAGGGACTGGAAGGGGAGCCCGAAGGCGGCGCAAGATGTTATGCCTGCTACAAACTGCGCCTGGATTTCACGGCAAGGATAGCCAAAGAACATGGCTTTGATTATTTTTGTTCTACTTTATCGGTCAGTCCTCACAAAAATTCCGCGTGGCTCAACGCCATCGGGGAAGAACTGCAGGAAAAGTACGGCGTTGCCTGGCTGTATTCCGATTTTAAAAAGCAGAACGGTTACCTCCGCTCCGTTCAGCTCGCCAACGAGTACGGATTGTACCGCCAGAATTACTGCGGCTGTATCTTTTCCGACTGGACAAAACAACGATCCTGAAGTTATTTATAAAATCTTTATCTTAAAAGCAGATATCATTCCCGCACAATTTTTGTGCGGGAATATTTTTTCCGTAAAGCCGTGCGGGCGAAGATAATTTGTTTTAAAAACACTTTAAACAGCTTAATTTTTATAAAAATGGGAAAAGGCAAGAAAAATACTTTCGGCAGGCTTTGCACAGGCATTTTTAAAAAAGCGGAGTGCGGCGTCCCGCAAATAGCTTTGCGGGACGCCGCACTGTTCAAAAAATAAGTCGCGGCAAGTGGGCAGTCGGCGCGGAATTTTTCCGCGCCGACTGCCCACTTTATAAAAATAAGCCATCGCCGCTGAAATCGGCGGCGAAAAGCAATACCGTGCGCCATGAATTTTTACGGCGGAAATATCGTTTTTTATGTTTTCAAAAAAAATCATAAAAAGCAGTGCAAAAATAATTGACGAAACGGATTTGCTGCGCTATAATAAATGCAACTAAAATGGTTGCAATTAAAGATCGGCGGGAGAGCGAACAAAAGGAGGTTACGGAAATGAGACTTTCATCGAAATCGCAATATGGGCTGAAGGCGTGTTTTTTACTGGCGCAGAATTATCCGAACAGGTGTGTGAGTGCGTCGGCGTTGGAAAAGGAGATAGCGGTATCGAGCAAATATATTGAGAAGATCATGCGCATGCTGGCAGGGAAAGGGATCGTGGCGGCGGAGCGCGGCGTATCGGGTGGGTATAAACTGACGCGGGCGCCGCAGGAGATCACGATCGGGGATATTGCGCGGGCTTTGGAAGACAACATGGAAATAGCGGACTGCATCACGTCGACGTGTCAAAAGTGTGCGACGGGGGCGGTATGGCGCAAATTGTATGCGGGGATCAACGAAGTGCTGGACTCGATGACATTGCAGTCGATGCTGGATGATCACAGTGAAGTGGGGGTCTGCAAGTGCAATACGGCGGATCATGCACACAGCTGTCAATGCGAAACGGATCACGCGCGCGCTTGTCAATGCGGGACGGCGGTATAAAAAGGCGGAAGAAAATAAAAAAGTACGGACAACGGCTTTGCAAAAGGAGAGACGGGCAATGGAACACATATATTTTGATCATGCGGCAACGACGCCTGTGGACGGGCGCGTACTGGAGAAGATGCTGCCGTATTTTACGGAGAAATTCGGAAATCCGAATTCACAGCATTGGTTTGGAAGAGAGACGGTCGCCGCGGTGGATGAAGCGCGGGACACGATCGCGAAGCTGATCGGGGCGAAGCCTGCGGAGATCTATTTTACCTCGGGCGGCACGGAAGCGGATAACTGGGCGCTGCGCGGCGCGGCGCATGCGTACAAAGACCGCGGCAGGCATCTGATCGTGAGTGCGGTGGAGCATCCCGCCATGATCGCCACGGCGAAAGAACTTATCAGGGAAGGGTTTGACGTAACGTTTGCGGAAGTGGACGAATACGGAAAGGTAGATCTGGAGAAGCTGAAAAAGGCGGTGCGGAGCGACACGGTATTTATCGGCGTCATGACGGCGAACAACGAAGTGGGGACGATCCAGCCGATCGCGGAAATTTCGGCATTTGCGAAGGAGCGCGGTATAGTGTTCTTTACGGACGCGGTGCAGGCGGCGGGTGCTTTGCCGATCCATGTGAAGTCGCCTGCTGTGGATATGCTGTCTTTTTCGGCGCATAAATTTTACGGGCCGAAAGGGATCGGGGTGCTGTATGTTCGGTCGGGACTGAAGATCGGAAAGATCATAACGGGCGGACACCAGGAACGCGGAATGCGCGGCGGCACGACCAATGTCCCTGCGATCGTGGGAATGGCGGAGGCTCTGCGCCTGTCGCAGGAGAAACTCGGCGAAAATGCGGCGTATGTCGCATCCCTGCGCGATCGGTTTATTTCGCGCGTGAGCAAAGAGATCCCGTATGTAAAACTGAACGGACATCCGACAGACAGACTTCCTGCCAACGCGAATTTTTCTTTCCGTTATATCGAAGGGGAGTCGCTCCTGTTCAGCCTTGATCTTGCGGGGATCGCCGTATCCAGCGGATCGGCGTGCTCTTCCGGGTCTTTGGAACCGTCGCACGTGCTGCTTGCGATGGGCGTACCGGAAGGATTGGCACACGGCAGTATACGTTTCTCGTTCGGGATCCACAACACGCCCGAACAGATCGATTATGCGGTGGATAAACTTAAGGAGATCGTCGTGAAATTGCGCGCGCTTTCGCCGCTTTTCCCCAAAGATCTGAAAAACGAAGTATTCGAAAAGGAGATATAAAAATGTATACAGAAAAAGTTATGGAAGCGTTTCAGAATCCGAAAAATGTCGGCGAAATTGAAAATTATGACGGAATGGGCATGATCGGCAGCGAAGCGTGCGGCGATATCATGCAGGTTTTTATAAAAGTAAAAGACGGGGTCATCGCAGACGCAAAATTCAAGACGTTCGGCTGTGCGGCGGCGATCGCCACTTCTTCCACGGCGACGGAAATGATCAAGGGTATGACCGTCGACCAGGCGCTGGAAGTTACGAATAAAAAAGTGATCGAAGTGCTGGGCGGACTTCCTCCGCAGAAGATACATTGTTCTGTTTTGGCGGAGCAGGCGATCAAAGCGGCGATCGAAGACTATAAAAAGAAACAATTGTCGTAAAAAGGCGGGTACGTTATGCGAAAATCCGAACGGGAAGTAGTGAATTTTCAGGAGAAAATGCAAATTCTGATGCGTTGCGGCAGCATGACGCTGGCCTTCCATGAAGAAGGCGGGCCGTATCTCGTGCCTTTAAATTTCGGAGCGGAGGAAGAGAACGGGAGTCTTGTGCTGTACTTTCACTGCGCTTTGGAAGGGAAAAAGCTGGAACTTCTCAAACAAAAGAACGAGGTAGGTTTTTGTGCGCACACGATGCTGCGCGTGTTCAATAAAGGCGTGGCGCCCTGCGGATATACGACGGATTATGAAAGCGTGAGCGGAAAAGGGAAGGCGGAAGTTGTAACGGAGCCTGAAAAGCGCCTGCACGGGTTAAAAGTTTTGATGGCGCATTATACGGACGAAACGTTTTCGGATGAAATGTTTTCCGCAAAAGCATTGGCGATCACGACCGTCGTGAAAGTAACGGTCGATGAATGGACCGGCAAACGACTGATCCGCAAAGATATACCCTAAGGTGCGCCGTCGGTGGGGGAACACGCAGAAATCTCTCCGATGTCTTGTGTCCGATCGGGTCGATAACACGGGAAAGACCAAAATAGCGGAAACGCTGAAAAATGCGCTGAACTGATCGCTGAAAATGCAAGGAAAAACAGTTTGGTTCGTCGGACTTTGAAAAGATGAGAAAGTTGTCAAGACCTGTGGTTATTTTACATTCTGTTTGTGGTATTTTTACACTATAGAGCCCTTTTTTCGGGGACGGGCAGGGCTGGGTTGACTTTGCGAAAAAGGAATGCTATAATAACAACAGAAAATGAATGGTGCCGATCCGGCGTAGACGTAAGTCCAATCAACGTAAATTTGGTGCGTAGTCTGAAGCAGACTGCGCACTTTTTTTTGCGCTTATAAATGTCCTTTTAGAAAAAATGCGCCTGCGTTTGGGGCGGCGCCGTGTCATTTTTCGGGTCGGATCGTATCGGGCGCAAAAGGGAATTTGCCGATCGGTAAAAGCGGGTTTATTTTTGCCCGCTGCATTAAAATCGTTATTTTTTATGGTTTATCGGAAAGGATAAGGAAGAAGTATCCGATAAGTAAGAGGTATAGGAATATGAGTGAACAGGAAAATTTTTTGGGGACGCAGTCGATCGGGAAGCTTTTGTTAAAGTTTTCGGTTCCGTGTGTGCTGTCCATGCTGGTGAGTGCTCTGTACAACATAGTAGACCAGGTGTTTATCGGGCAGAGTGTGGGGTATTTGGGAAATGCGGCGACAAACGTTGTCTATCCCTTTACGGTGATCGCGCTGGCTGTGGCGCTTTTGATCGGGGACGGCGCGGCGGCGCTTTTAAGTCTGTCTTTGGGAAAAGGGGACAGAAGGACGGGAAATCGGTGCGGCTGGATTTCGCTGATCGTTTCGTTGTGCGCGGGTGTTTTGCTGACGGTGATCGGGTATGCGGCGTTTGAACCCATTCTCACGCTGTTCGGGGTTACTCCCGATTCGCACATCTATGCGGCGGATTACTTTTTTGTAATTCTGATGGGCATTCCTTTTTATGTTCTGACATCGGGCATAAACGGCATGATCCGTGCGGACGGGGCGCCCGGATACGCCATGGCGGCGACGGTCGTGGGCGCCGTATTGAATCTGATATTGGATCCGATCGCCGTCTTTGTGCTCAAATGGGGCGTTACGGGCGCGGCGATCGCCACGGTGGTCGGTCAGGTTGTATCCTGCGTTATGTCCTGCCTGTATTTTATCCGACCCAAACAGTTCCGCCTTGCAAAAGAGGATTTCCGTTTCGGCGTAAAGAATGTCTGGAAGGTGTGCCAACTCGGACTTTCCTCTTTGATCACGCAGATATCCATCGTCGTCATCATTGCCGTGGCAAACAACATGATTGGCGTGGTCGGGCCTGCTTCAGAATACGGCGCGGATATTCCGCTTGCCGTCATCGGGATCGTCATGAAAGTGTTCGGGATCGTGATCGCCTTTTCGGTAGGGATCGCCGTGGGCGGTCAGCCGATTGCGGGTTTCAATTACGGGAGCCGCGATTTTGCTCGCGTGAAAAAGACGTATAAACTCGTTCTGGTTGCCAATATCGTGGTCGGAGCTGTTTCCATGCTTTTGTTCGAGCTTTGCCCGCAGGCGATCGTCAGCATTTTCGGCAGTGAAAGCGATTTATACAATCAGTATGCCGATCTTTGTTTCCGTATCTTTTTGGGCGGGATTTTGCTCTGCTGCGTACAGAAATCCAGCAGTATTTTTCTGCAGTCGGTCGGGAAACCTGTCAAAGCGACGCTGCTTTCCGTTTCGAGGGATGTCGTGTTTCTGGTTCCGCTGGTCGTTGTCTTTGCTCTTCGCTTCGGCGTGGAAGGAATGCTTTGGGCGGCGCCCTGTGCAGACGTTCTGGCGTTTTTGCTGACGGTCTTGCTTGTCGTGTTAGAATTTCGGGATATGAACAGGCAGGCGGCTAAAATGCAGGTTTTAAAGGATTTGTCCGCCGACGCAAAATCGGACGCCGCTTGTTGAAATTAAAAGTTATTGATTTTATTGCCGTTCGCGGCATAAAAAGGAGGGCGGCTGTCCGGGCAAATGATTGCCCGGACAGCCGCCCTCCTTTGTGTTTGACTGTTGAAAAAACAGCTTGTTTTATGGCAAGACAGAATAAAATCAGCGGTCGGAAAGATGAAGTTCAAAAATAAGATCGGAGAGAGCCGCCAGTTGTTCGGGGGAGAGGGTTTCGCCGCGCGCTTTTTCGGGGATATTTGCGCGGGCGAGGATATCCTTGGCGGATTCTCTGGACAGATGAAAGGCATTGACAAGATTATTTTCCAGTGTTTTTCGTCGGGAGAGGAAGGCGGCGCGCACGGTATCGCGGAAGCAGGCGGCGTTTTTGACGGGAATGCGATCTTTTTCGAACGTCAGTTTTACGACGGCGCTGTCGACATTCGGAACGGGGTAAAACATTTTTCGCGGAACATACTTGATGATCTGAGCGGAAGCGCGGCGCGCGATCGCCGCGGTGATCGCACCGTATTCAGGGGTTGCGGCCTGCGCGCAGAAGCGCTTGGCAACATCGTCCTGTACCATGATCACCACGGCATCGGCCGAAGCTGACTCTTCCACGAATCGCATGACGATCGGAGTGGTGATATAATAGGGCAGGTTGGCGACAACGGTGTAATGCCCCAATTCTTTTTCCAGTTCGGGAAGAATTGTTTTCATAAAGTCGCGGAATACTACTTCGGCGTTTTCAATGCCGGAAAGCGTTTCCGCGAGGACGGGCTGCAGTTTTTTGTCGATCTCGAAGGATACGACTTTTTTGGCGGCGGCGGCAAGCTCACGCGTAAGCGTTCCCGCTCCGCATCCGATCTCCAGAACCGTCGTCTCTTTGTCGATCCCTGCAATCGAAACAATGGATTTCAATAAATTTGTGTCCGATATGAAATTTTGCCCGAACTGTTTTTTGAACGAAAAGCCGTTCCGCAAAAGGATGTCTTTTAAATTTTCCATAATATTCCTGTCAGAAATTCAGTATAATCCGCGCCCTTTGGCGCAAACTGTTTTTGTAAACTTGAAAACGAACGGATAACTGCGCAATGCAGAAGAACGTTTGACGGTGTAAGTTTACGGAACAAATGAAAAGAGAAAGAGGATTTTAAAAACGTCTGTTTTTGAGATCCTTTTTCTTTATGTTCTGATGATTTTTCTGCTTGAAAACCGATCGGACGCTTTCCGAACCGTTTTGCATGCGCATTGTTTGCATATGTGGGTAATACGCGGATGAGCAAAGGCGAAAAAACAATGCGTTGAAAGAAGTCCAAGGGTTTAATGCCGCTCCCGTATATTGCAAGCCGCAGGAAAGTTTGCTGTCCTTCCTATAGAGGCGAAAGCGCAGGGCTGCTCGCTGTTCCTGATATAGAAGCGAACGCGCTGGGGCCGCTCTCTGACCTTGGTATAGGGGAGCAAAGGCACAGGGCCGTTCGCTGTTTTTGATAGAGGGGCGAACGCGCGGGTTACTCGCTGTCTTTAATATAGGGGCGAACGCGCAGGGTTACGCCGCATTTTTCGGCGATTTCGCGGCATTTTGCAATTTTTTCTTCTCCGATGATATCCACAACGGAAAACCAAGTCAAAATCCCACGCGATGCGCATTTTTCGGCGAAATCCTGCAGGCCTTCAAAGGCGGCTTTGCCGTAGGCAGGGCGGCAGAGCTTTACATAATCTTCAGCCGAGGCGTCGTTCAGACTGACGTTGATCTTATCGACCGCCTGCGCAAGGTCGGCGGAAATATCCCGTCCGGCGATCATGCTACCCTGGCCGTTTGTGTTCAGCCGAACCGTGGCTCCGCGTTTTTTCAGCTCTTTTCCGATGGTGCAGAGAGCGTCCAGCCGCATTGTCGGCTCGCCGAAGCCGCAGAACACATATTCTTTGTAGCGGGAAATGTCCTGCGGAATGCGATCGAGAACTTCCTGCGGGGAAGGTTCACGGGAAAGCCAGAGTTTATGCCCGAAATAGCTTGCATGTTCGTTGCGTACGCAAAAAGTGCAGTCGTTCGTGCATTTGCTGGTCAGGTTGATGTATAAATTGCCGTCCAGTTCATAAGTAAAAGTTTCGTGTTTTTCCATTTTATTTGCCTGTTTCGTTTAATTTTTTAAATAACGTGTGTGCGTTTTTGTAAATATTTTCACAAAGTTCTTCCTGTTTTTCACCGCGAAGAAGTGCAAGTTTTTCGTAAATCTTTATGACGTTTTTCGGGGTATTCAATGTACCGCGGAATGGCTCGGGGGCAAGATACGGAGAATCGGTTTCCGCCAGGATACGGTCGGAAGGGACGATTTTGGCAACCTCGTCCAATCGTCTTGCGTTGCGGAACGTAACGGGACCCGCGAATGAGATATAAAGTCCCAGCCGCAAATATTCTTTTGCCGTTTCTTCGCTACCCGAAAAACAGTGCATGACCGCACCGTATGCGAGCAGACGGCGGTTCTGTTTGAGAAGATCCAGCGTATCGGCCGCCGCGTCGCGGCTGTGGACGATGAAGGGAAGTTTCAAACTGTAAGCAAGCTCCATCTGCGCGGCAAAGGCGCGCATTTGTGCGGGCTTGTCCGTGTTTTCGTAATGGTAATCCAGTCCGATCTCGCCGACAGCAACGCCTTTCGGAGAAGCCAGCAGGGCGGATAACCTTTCCAAGTCGCCGTCCTTGAATTTCCCGAGATCGGAAGGGTGAAATCCTGCCGCAAACCAAAGAAAATCATACCGCGCGGACTGCTCCGCCGCATACACCGAAGAATCGTAGTCCCATCCTACATTGATGACTTTTGCAATGCCGGCTTCCCGTAAAGTGCGCATGAGTGCGGCTTCGTCGCCGTAACGGTCGGAATAATTCAGATGCGCGTGCGTATCAATCAGCATGTTTGTCTCCCGAAAATTCAAAAAATGTCGGATTTAAAACCGTCTGACAATAAGAAACCTCAAAAATGATTGTTTGAAGCCTTCCTATGGCGGTACGGCTTGAAATTCATAGCGTTCGTATGCAGAAATTCCGCTTTTGCAATCTTTGTGCCTTGAAAACAGGTGGGGGCGGAAAAATTCCCTAATATTTTACGCTTTTTTGGCGGATTCGTCAAGGAAAAAGCCGCGCGGCGCAAAAATGCGCCGCGCGGCTGCCGCACAATACCGCTGATTGTTGTCGCCGCAAAAATTTTGCGGATTTATTGTGAAATTTTGGTTACGGTACAACCGTATTCGCTGAAGTTGTACAAAAAGCCGTCGATGAGCGTTGCACGGCAGAGATCGGGCGTGCCGTTCATGAAAATTTTCTGTTCGTCCGTGATTCCGTAACCGTCAAATTGGAGGAAAATATAGTATTCGCCGCGCGGATTGTTGTAGTCGCGCACTTGCAGCCCGACATAACCGTTTTCGCTGTCCAAAAAATATGCCTTGAAATTTTCGGAAAATGCACAGTGATAGAGTTCGAACGAATCGAGACTTTCCAAAGCTGTTTCCGTTTCGGCATACAGTTCTATTTTCAGGTTTTCCCGCGTTTCTCCGTAGCCGATCCCCAAAAGCGTCCCGTTTGCGAAGGGGATCAGCGTAGTGGAATACCCGCGTATGATTCCTGTGTCCGTACGGACGGTGATATTTGCGGGATCGGAAAGATCGATGATATAGACGGGGTCGGTGTAGGAACTGGTTTCCGCGGTGCAGATGTAAGCGATGTCGCCTTCAAACCAGGCGGCCGTTATTTCATCTCCCGCGGGGGCAAAATCGGTGAGTGAACCGATTACGGAAAAATCGGAAAGATCGATGCACCAGATCGCGGCATTTTCGGCGTACCCGATAAAATCCTGAGCTCCGCCGCTCGGGGTGATCGTCTCGCTCAGGGAGGTCGCAACGCGCAGCACGCCGTCCTTTTCATCCATGGAATACTGGTCTTTGATGCTTCCGTTTACGGTAACGGTGCCTTCCAGTGCGAGCGTATCGGTATAAGACAGGCAGCTGATGTCCGTTCGGGACACGCGGTAATTCGCATTGTTTTCCGTGTATCTGTCCTGGTAATGACAGGTCAGGAAAATATTGTTTTCGGAAACATAGATTTCCTCGGTATAAGAGAGGAAAGCATAGTGTGCGTCGATTCCGTAATTTGTTCCGTCGATGCGGCAGACGACCGTATAGCGCGCAGAAGATGCGTTTTTCGGACAGAAAATGTTTGCCGCGGGTAAACTGACCAGATCATCTGCAGGCCCTGCCTGCGGTAAAAATTGTGATTCGTCCGAAAAATCCGGATTGTTTGCCACAAAAAATTCGTTCATCACAAGGAAATCGCCGCCCGTATACCTTGACGAGAGATATTCTCCCGAAATATACGTTCTGCCGATTTCCGAAATGTCTGCGGGGTCGGATATATCGAATCCGATCAATACTGTATACCGGGCTCCGTTCATTTGAACGGGTGCTATCACGGTCGCCTGCGTTCCCGTTTCGTTCAGGTATAATTCCGCTTGGCTTGAATAGGTCAGGAAACGGGCGTTTTCGCCAGCTGAAAGGGCGTACTCCGCCGCGAGGTAGGTGTTTTCCCCACGGATCGGATAGTATTCCAGCTTGTAGTCGGAGCTTGCGATGTTCAGATAGAACAGGGATGATTGCGTGCGTTTGAAAAGATCGCCTTCCGTTACGCCCTCTTCCTGGTTGTTCGTAACTTCCACATAACCGTCCCCTTCATCGGACGGGGCATTTCCTGCGTCGCCGACAGCATTCTTTTGGGAGAAAAATCCGGAAAACCAGGCCTCGAAATTATTTTTGTAGCGGGGCGGCGTGTATGTGAGGCTGTTCAGCTGTTGCATGACGCCGTAATATTCGCTGTCTTTGTACGCAGAGAGATCGGGCAACGCCGTGGAATAGGGGATAAACAGGATAAGATTGAATGCGATCAGAATACTCATGCAAATCGTTCCGACCGAAACGATGCGAATTTTGCGGCGCTGTTTTTTCTTTTCTTCGGCACGGTGAAGGATGTCTTGCGTGCGCTCATTATAAGTCTTCATGCGAAATACCTTCCTTGCAAAAATTTTCTTTGAGGGTGAGTTTTGCGCGGGAAAGAAGATTGTAAACCTGTTTTGTCGATTTGTGCAGGATCCTGCATATCTCGTTGACGGAAAATTCTGCAAAATAGTGCAACTGCAGTACTTCCGCGTATTGCGGAGCAAGGTTTTGTATGTGTGTGTAGAGCTGTTTTTCACGTTCCCGCAAAAACAGTTCTTCTTCGGCGGAAGGGGAATGTGCGCTCTGTTCGGTGATGGGCAAAAACCTTTTTTGGGCGCGGAGATGATCGATCGCTTTATTCCGCGCGATCTTGTAAAGGTATGTTTTGAATTGTGCGATCTCCCGAAAATTTTTCCGCTTGATCATCAAAGTGGCAAACGTATCCGCCATAATATCTTCCGCTGCCTGAAAGTCGTGCACATAACTGAACGAAAACCGCACGAGTGCGTCGCTGTATATGCGCACAAGTTCTTCCAGCGCCTTTGCATCCCCCGCAAGAAATCTGCGGTACAAGATCGTTCCGCTGTCTTTCATACTCACCTCTCTGCCTATTAAACGCAGTCATTGGCTTTTTTACTCAGAAAAGAAAAATATTTCTGCTGTTTTTAATTTTACATGATCAAACGACAAAACTGCGCCGCGATGAATTTGACCTTTGCATGGTGTCCAAAGGATACAATTCCTATCGCAGACGGAGGCAAAAAATGCCCTTCATGGACGGCCGGACTGACGTATGGTTCGCCCGTCGGTGAATATTTTTTATTGGAGGACAGCCCCCCCCCTAATCCCGATCCATGGCCTTCGCGGAGACTCGGCGGCGGGCAAACCATTCTCCCGTGGCAACCGTACCTGCGGCTAAAACCGTCGCTTTGTTTTTCACGCAAAAGAAGACGAAATTTTTACAGACAATTTTTAATGAAAACGAGAGTTTTCCGATAAAAAGGTTTTGAAAAAGAAATGGGGGTGTAAGAGTTTTTTAAAGGAAATGCAGTTTTTTCGGTGTAGAGGGTTTGGTGCGGCAGAGAGTTTATTTTAAAAAAAGCGTGGCAGACAAGCATCGTGCGCTATTATGCTGCCTTGCGATATGGAAAAAAGAACTCGTCAAAGTGACCGTCGCCGTTTCGACCATTTATCGGGGAACGGCTTTAAATGACGGGGAAAAATACAGAAAAATACCCCGACGCGGAAGAGCGTCAGGGCAACAAGAAACCGGGATTATTTATTTTCTGTTTTTTTATGGTTGGTTTTTTCCAGACGCGATGCGCACCAGACCGCAAAGGCGGCGAGCCAAGCGAGCAGAATGATCAGGAAAACAACGACAGGCGTACGTGCGAAGTCAAGGCTGAGCATAGTAAAAAAGCAGATAATCAAGGCGCAGGTAACGACTGCGAAAAGAATATTCATAAACAGATAAGAGTTATGAGAACGAACCTTCATAATTATTCCTCCTTGTTTTACGACGATTCAAGTGTTCCCGCCGAGATACTTCTCTGCGGGAAGCTATGTTATAATTACATTTTATCACAGGAAATGTAATTTGTAAAGGCAGATTGAGCAAAAAATTAAAAAAATTAAAAAAAAACAAAAAAAATTGCGAAAAAAGTAAAAACAAAAACGCCTTTACGCTTTTGACAGGGTCAACGGCGGAAAGGGCGCTTGCCGGGGAAAAGAAAAATCGTATTTTCGGATTGCCGCGCTTTGCATCACAACTTTTCTTTTCCCCGGACAGCAATATGACATTCCCATCGTTTTAGGCTGCCTTCTCTGCTCAGGCAAAACGGCGCGGCCGATGATTTTTTGCAAAGAACTTGTTATGAAAGTGCCTTGTAAACACACACCTCGTTTCAAGTACTTATATTTTATGCAATGCGATGGAAATTGTCTACCGTTTGTCCTTGACAAAATGTCAACAAAACATTACATTTTCAAAATTTATCGGATTTCAGCAGAGCGACGAAGATGAGTACGGTAAAAACGGTGAACATGACGGCGAGAAATACCAGAATCGCCAGCACCAGAGCGGGGGACAGGGGAACGAGCAGAAATCCGTTGTGGATGACCCCTTCCGACTCTGCGGCATCGATGGTTGCCATATAATTTCCGACACTGCAAGCCCCATACACTGAAAAAAAGACGGAAATAGCACAAAACAATGTCAAAAATGCCAAAGCCGTATGTTTGTACCGCCTGCGGCTTTTCTGCGCCGAATTCGGGGAATTATCTTGTTCCAAGCTTGCTTGCGTTGCGGGTTTTGCGGGGATTTCTGCAGGACGTATATCTTTTTTTTCGTCAACTGACGGTGCGCTGACTCCGAACAGCAAGTAATCGGCGCTGACGCCGAACAGAGTACAAAGAGCGTGCAGGTTAAAAAGTTCCGGAACCATTGCGCCGGATTCCCATTTTGAGATCGTCTGACGGGAAACGCCCGTACGGTGTGCCAGATCTTCTTGCGATAAACCTGCCTGTTTGCGCAGGGTATAGATTCTTTCACCGAGTTTATCCATATTTTATTCTGTCGATCGTTCACTGTCGGAGAGAAAGCGGCTCAGAAAATGCCGCTTCCGTCTTCGATATCCGTTTCAGGGGAGAGCAGGCAGAGATCGCCTTTTTCGTTTTCTGCGCAAAGGATCATGCCTTCGCTCACGATCCCGCGCAATTTTGCGGGTTTGAGATTGGTGATCATGACGACTTTCTTCCCGACCATTTCTTCCGGTTTGTAAAATTTTGCGATGCCGCTGACGACGGTACGGGTCTCGTTTCCGATCTGTACGGTCGATTTCAACAGTTTGTCGCTTTTTTCCACTTTTTCGCAGGCAATGACTTTGGCGATCTGCATTCTTACTTTTGCAAAATCGTCGATGGAGATCTCTGCGGGATAGCATACTTCCTGCGCTTTTGCGGCAGGCTTTGCCGCCGTTTCTGTCTTTGCCGCTGCACCTGCTTTTGCGGCTTCGGCATGGATTTGTTCGTATTGTGCCTCTACGTCCTTATAATTTCTGCGCACAAACAGGTGCGATTCGGTAGGGGAAACTTTGCTTCCGTTGGCAATCAGTCCGAAAGAATCCAGCCGATCGTACGGGCGCAGGGACGTATTGAACTGCCGCGCGATCTTCTGCGTCGTTTCCGGCATGAAAGGCTGTAAAAGGCTTGCGGCGATCACGATGCTTTCGGATAAATTGTACAATACGGTGGACAGTCTGTCCTGTTTTGCCTCGTCTTTGGCGAGGATCCAGGGTGCGGTTTCGTCGATATATTTGTTGCAGCGGCGCAGGAACGCAAAAATCTCGCCGAGCGCGTCCGCAATTTTGAATTCATCCATTTTGGCGGCAACTTTCGGATAAAGCGAAGTTGCCATGCCGCGAATCTCCGCATCGACGGGTTCGGCGGCCCCTTTGTCTGCGAGAACGCCGTCAAAATATTTCAAAGACATTGCGGCCGTTCGGGAAACGAGATTCCCGAGATTGTTGGCAAGATCGGAATTAACGCGGTCGTTGATCAGCTCCCAGGTGATATTTCCGTCGTTGTCGAAGGGCATATCGTTGAGTACGAAATAGCGTACCGCGTCTACGCCGAATACTTTGACGAGTTCGTCCGCATAAATGACGTTGCCGCGCGATTTGCTCATCTTACTGCCGTCCATCAGCAGCCAGGGATGTCCGAAAACCTGTTTGGGCAGGGGAAGTCCCAGCGCCATCAGGAAGATGGGCCAGTAGATGGTATGGAAGCGGATAATGTCTTTTCCGATCACGTGTACGTCGGCAGGCCAGTATTTGGAAAACAGTTTGCCCGAATGTCCGTCCGCATCGTAGCCCAGACCCGTAATATAGTTTGTAAGCGCATCCAGCCACACATAGACGACGTGCTTGGGATCAAAGTCGACAGGAATCCCCCATTGGAACGAGCTACGCGAAACGCAGAGATCCTGAAGCCCGGGTTTTAAAAAGTTGTTCACCATTTCGTTTTTGCGCGATACGGGTGTGATAAATTCGGGATGTTCATCATAATAGCGCAAAAGTCTGTCTGCGTATTTGCTCATTCTGAAGAAGTACGCTTCTTCTTTCGCGGGTTTGACCTCCCTGCCGCAGTCGGGGCATTTCCCGTCTTTCAGCTGAGAAGGGGTCCAGAACGCTTCGCAGGGCGTGCAGTACATTCCTTCGTAGGTGCCTTTGTAAATATCGCCCTGTTCGTAAAGCTTCTTGAAAATTTTCTGCACCTGCAATTCATGGTCTTTGTCGGTGGTGCGGATGAATTTGTCGTAGGAAACGTTCATCAGATCCCAGATTTCCTTTATCTGGGCCGCCACTCCGTCTACGAACTGCTTGGGCGTTACCTTGTTTGCTTTTGCTTTTTCTTCGATTTTCTGGCCGTGTTCGTCCGTCCCTGTCTGAAAGCGTACGTCATAGCCCTGGTTGCGTTTGAACCGCGCGATCGCATCCGTCAGAATAATTTCGTATGTGTTGCCGATGTGCGGCTTGCCCGAAGTATAGGCAATCGCTGTCGTAATATAATAGGGTTTCTTGTCTGCCATGGTTCCCTCCGTAAAAAATTCCGTACAATGATTTAAATTATTATACTCCATTTTATAAATAATGTAAAACCATTTTAAAAAGTTTTTTAGAAGCCGACGGGCCGAAAGGCGCAGAAATTTATGTAAAAACGGAGGTTTGACAGACGCAATGTTGTCCGATGCGGGTGGATCGGCCGCATATCTTGTCCGCGTCCCGCATATTCTTAGCTGAGGAGTGATGACATGAACGTAATTTTTGTGTGCATATTCGTGATTTCGGGCGTTTTGCTGATCGTCCGCGATCCCGCCGCTTTTCTGCCTGCCATGCTGGAAGGTTCAAAAAACGCCCTGATGCTCGGCGTGACGCTTGCGGCGGTGTATGCGGTCTGGCTCGGCTTTTTAAAAGTCGCGGAGGACGCGGGTTTTTTGCGCGGTTTTTCAAGGATTCTGAAACCTCTGACCGCAAAATTTTTCCGTACCAAGGATGAAAAAGCATTGGAACAGATCTCCGTAAATCTTGCGGCAAACCTTTTGGGAATGGGCGGCGCCGCGACGGGAGCCGGCGTTTGCGCCATGCGCCTGCTGGACGAAAGGGGAGAAGTATATGCGCGGGCAATGTTTTTTGTCGTGAATTGTGCGGGCGTACAGCTGTTGCCGGCGACCGTCCTGTCTTTGCGCGTGCAGGCGGGATCGGCTGCGCCGTACGACATTGTTTTTCCTGCGCTGCTGGCAGCTCTCGCGGCGCTTGCGATCGGCGCGGTTCTGGTCAGGATCGTGTACGGGAGAAAAAAATGAAAATTGCGGCCTTTCTTCTTCCTGTTTTATTTCTCGCGGTGATCCTGGCTGCCGCCATCCGCCGCGTGCGCGTTTACGACAGCTTCGCCGCCGGCGCGGCAGGCGCCCTGCCTTTGCTCAAATCTCTTTTTCCGTACATAGCCGCCATACTCGTCCTTTCCGAATTGTTTGAAGCCAGCGGACTTTCGCAGGCTGTTTCCAAAGCGCTCTCGCCGCTGTTTTCCGCTGTGGGGATCCCGTCGGAAATTTCTTCGCTTGTTCTGATCAAACCCTTCTCCGGCAGCGGCTCGCTCGCACTCGTTTCCGATGTCTGCGCCAGGTACGGCGCCGATTCCTATATCGCACGCTGCGCCTGCGTTCTTTATGCTTCGGGCGAAACAGTCTTTTATATCTCCGCCGTCTATTTCGCGCAAAGCAAGGGGAAAAACACCGGCCCCGTCTTGATCGCCCTGGCCGCCAATTTCTGCGCCGCCGTCCTCGGCTGCCTTTTTTGCCGTATCCTTTAAGCGGCGGCCAAGTCTTTTTTTGAAAATGTTAATTTTGTTAAAAATGAAAACTTACAAAGCGGTGATTGGGAGCAGAAAGGACAAGAATGTTAGTAATTAACGCGGTTAATCTTTTTTTCGACACGATTCGCTTAAAAATGTGAAAATATAACAAAAAATGAAAAGAAAATTTATTTCAAAAAATTTTCAAAAAATAAAAAAAAATACTTTACAATTTTTTTTATACAAGCTATAATATGCACGTAATCAAACGAAACGCGCAACGCTTTCGCTTGGTTACATACAATAGCTCATCATTTTCCCCCTTATCATATATGGATTGACCGCAGGATCGCAAGGTTCTGCGGTCAATTCATTTTTTTCGGGAACGGGCCTATGCGGCGCGCAAAATTTTGCGCGCCGCATATGTTTTGCAACGGTGCCGACGCAATGGCGGGGTAAAAAGGTTTTGCGCGGTCGGGACAAAAGGCGAAAGCAGGAAACCGCGGAGAAAAGGGGCTGTGGCAGGCAAGAGAATGCAAAAGAGAGATAGCTTGCCTTGCGCGAAGAAGAGGGCTTTGCGGCGGAACAAAAGAGAGAGGACAATATCGAAAGGGTTACGGAAAGATGAGAGAATCAAGGACTGGTGCGGGAGAGAGGCCGATGCGGCGGGGCAACGAAAGGGGGAAGAATAATAAGATGCGGCTTTTTCGGTTGACAGAAAGGGCAGATATGATATAATAGTCAGGGAAAGGCAACGGCGGTCAGGCGCGAAGGTGATGAAATAAAAAAGAGAGGTAAATGGTATGGAATTTCGGATGGTTCATGAAAATTACAACGTCAGTGATTTAGACAGATCTCTTCGTTTTTATAAAGAGGCGTTGGGGCTGGAAGAAGTCCGCAGGAATACGACCGAAAATTTTACGATCGTGTTCGTAAAAAATGCAAACAGTGATTTTGAACTGGAATTGACCTGGCTGAAAGATCATCCGCAGAAATACGATCTGGGGGAATGCGAATTTCATCTTGCGTTTCGTGTGGACGATTTTGAAGGGGCGTACCGCAAGCACAGTGAAATGGGCTGTATCTGTTTTGAAAACAAGCAGATGGGTATCTATTTTATCGAAGATCCGGACGGCTACTGGCTGGAGATCATTCCTGCAAAGCGCTGAAATCTGAAAGGGCAGGCACAAGGCAGAGTTTAAACGGCTCTTTTAAAACCGGCGGAGGGTAAAGATACGGTGAAAATTCTGCAAGGATAAGAGACGGCGCCCGCCTGCATGAACGCAGGCGGGCGCTATGATTGTAAAAGCCAAGTCCCGCCGTCCGCAAATATTTTTGCGGACGGCGGGATTCTTTTCAGCGGATGAAGTTTTCAAAGCATGCCGCTCCCAAAATTTATTTGACGAGCATGGCGAGGACGGCTTTGTTCATGTGCAAGCGGTTTTCCGCCTGATCATACAGAATGGATTGCTGCCCGTCGGCGACTTCGGCGGCGACTTCCTCGCCGCGGTGAACGGGCATGCAGTGCATGAACACGGCGTCGGGTTTTGCGTGAGCCATCACATCTTTTGTGACCTGATAACGGGACAGGATCTGTTTTTTATGTTCGTCGTTTTTATCGTTCATGGAGATAAATACGTCGGTATAGACGATATCCGCGTCCCGTACGGCTTCGAAAATGTCGTCGGTGATGATGACGTTGCTGAACTGCATTCCGCGTTCGACGATCGAGCGGTCGGGGCTGTAGCCGTGAGGGCTTGCCAGAGAAATATCCATATTGACTTTTGAACAGCCGAGGATAAGGGAATTGGCGACGTTGTTTCCGTCGCCGATGTAAGCGAGTTTCAGATTGTCCAGCCTGCCTTTGACTTCCCAGATAGTGAAAAGGTCGGAAAGGATCTGAAGCGGATGCGTGTTGTCGGAGATCCCGTTGATGACGGGTATGGAGGTATTGGAGGCGAACTCATGCAAACTTGCGTCATCGAATCCGCGCAGAACGACGGCGGAAATGCCGTAGCGTTCCAGCATGACGGCGGTATCGCGGATGCTTTCGCCGCGGGAGAGCTGGGTTTCGTCTTTGGGCAGATAAATAAAATCGCCGCCCAGTTGGCGGATCCCCATTTCAAAGGTTATGCGCGTTCGGGTCGACACATTCCCGAACAGCAGGGCAACCGTTTTTCCGCGCAATGCGGGCGGGTTTTCCCCGACGCGGAACTTCTTTTTCATCGCTTTGGCGGCGTACAGGTATTCAAAGATTTCTTCTCCGGTAAGGTCTGCAAGCCGCAGCAGTCCCGTGTGTGAGGTTTTATATTTCGGTATATATTTATTGATATCCATTGCGTTCTGTTTGCGGAACAAAGATATTTGCAGCAAGTCCCGCTCCTTTTTTTTATTATAGCAAATTTGTTGCGAAAATACAACCCTGCAGAGAAAAATTTTCACATGTTTGTCATAAAAAGCGCGATAACGCATTTTTTACAGACAAAAAAGGCGGAACAGTTGGGCAAAATTAACAGATATAAAAGAATAATTTGTAATTATTGCCCATTGCGTTTTTATGCGGAATGTTGTAAAATATTTATGATAATCCAAAAAACTTTATCGTAGGGAGGAAATCTTACAATGGCAAGCCTTTTACTGAAAGGTATTTACAAGGTTTATCCGTCCGGCGTAACGGCTGTAACGGATTTTAATCTGGACATTAAGGATAAAGAATTCATCGTATTCGTCGGACCTTCCGGATGCGGAAAATCGACGACTCTGCGTATGATCGCGGGACTGGAAGAAATTTCAAAAGGCGAACTGTATATTGACGGGAAGCTGGTCAACGATGTCGTACCGAAAGACCGCGATATCGCGATGGTGTTCCAGAACTACGCACTGTATCCGCACATGACTGTGTATGATAACATGGCATTCGGTCTGAAACTCCGCAAGGTTCCCAAGCAGATCATTGACGAGCGCGTGAAAGAAGCGGCGGCGATTTTGGGTATCACCGATTACCTGACCCGTAAACCGAAGGCGTTGTCCGGTGGTCAGCGTCAGCGTGTTGCGTTGGGCCGTGCAATTGTCCGTGAGCCGAAAGTATTCCTGCTCGACGAACCTTTGTCCAACCTGGATGCGAAACTGCGTGCGCAGATGAGAACGGAAATTTCCAAACTGCATGCAAGACTTGCCACGACGTTCATTTACGTTACCCACGACCAGATTGAAGCTATGACGATGGGAACGCGTATCGTCGTTATGAAAGACGGTTTCATGCAGCAGGTCGACACGCCGCAGAACCTGTACGATTACCCGATCAACCAGTTCGTTGCGGGCTTTATCGGAACGCCGCAGATGAACTTCTTCCCTGCGACGCTGACCCAGGTCAAAGGCAAGACATATGTTGAATTTGTCAACAATAAGATCCTGTTGCCGAAATCCGTGGAAGCGCGTATCCGCAACATAGAAGATTATGCAAACACGGGCAAACCCATCACGTTGGGTGTTCGTCCCGAAGATATTCACGAAGAAGAGAGCTTTATCGCGGCTTCGCCCGACACGGTCATCAAAGCGTTTGTCGAAGTTGTCGAGAAACTCGGTGCGGAAACGCTCATTTACTGCAAACTCGACTTCAAGGAGGGCGAAGAAGTCAACAGCATCATCGGCGATTCTTCCAACATGATCGCAAAAGTGGACAGCCGCAGCCTGGTTGTTCGCGGCGAAGTGACGGAACTCGCTCTGGATGCGCGTCATATCCATATCTTTGACGGTGCAACGGAAATGTCTTTGCTTGCCCGTGACGAAGGCTATGAGATCACGCCCGAAAACGAAGCTTCTTCCGCGTTTGTTCCTCTGACCCCGCAGGAAATGCAGGCGATCATCGAGAAGAACAGAGTGGTCACGAAAGAAGAGAAAGCGGCTATGCGCCGTGAAGCCCGTGCGGCGGCGAGAAAAGAAAAGGCAGAAGCGAAAGCAGCTGCGGAAGCAGCGGCGGCTGCTGCAGCGGCTCAGCCGGAAGAAAACAAAGAAGAGCCGAAAGACGAAGAAAATAAATAAATCCCTCTTTACGGTTTTAAAACTCCCCGAAAAAATTTCGGGGAGTTTTTGTCCTTTCAGGGCATGGTCATAAGTGTTTTGCGAAGCGGTTCGAGGTTATGTTTAAAAAATCTGCCCGTTGGACAGGATGTTTTGTCGTAGGGCGACAATCACAGGCCGACGGGCGGTTTGTAGCGGGCGTAAAAGGCGCAAAGTCAGCACAATTTTTTCTGAAAGGAGGAAAAAATGTAAAAACGTGTGTAAAATGCTTGCGTTTTACGGCATGGGGAGCGTATAATCAATGCTCCGAAGAAAAGAAACGGGAGAGACAAGGGCATGGAAGAAATCGTGCATATACTGGTTCACGCGGCACTGGACAGTCTGAAAGTTTTTCCGTTTTTGTTTTTGATGTATGTTCTGATCGAGCTATTGGAGCATAGGACGAACATAACGAAAAACAAAAACGTTTTGACGGGGAATCTGGCGCCGCTTTTGGGAGCGGCAACGGGAATCATACCGCAGTGCGGATTTTCGGTCATGGCTGCAAAACTGTACGATAAAAAACTGATACGTACAGGTACGGTTCTGGCGGTATTTTTTGCAACGAGCGACGAGGCGATCGTGCTTTTGCTTTCGAGCGGCTCGGGAGCAAAAACGGTAGCGGTCATGCCGGTGATCGCCATCCTTTTTGCGGTATCTGTGGCGATGGGATATTTATTCAATGCAGTGTTCCGTCGGGAACCTCTTGCGGAACTGGGCGAGGGGGAAGAGATCTGCGGCACACCCTGCGGCCATGATCACGAACACGATCACGACAACAATCTGCACCGTTATTTTTTACATCCGCTTGAACACGCTCTGCAGATTTTTGTTTATATTCTGATCGTCAACATTGCGTTCGGATTTATCATGCATTATGCGGAAGGCGCGATCGAGAGCTTTTTGCAAAGCGGAAAGTGGTACCAACCGTTGATCGCCGCGGCGATCGGGTTGATCCCGAATTGCGCCGCAAGCACGGTCATCACACAAGCGTATATCCTGAACGGACTTTCGTTCGGCGGCTTTATTGCGGGCATCTGTGCCAATGCGGGGCTCGGATTGACCATATTGCTCAAAAGCAGAAAAAGCCTTAAGAAGGCATTTGCCGTAATGGGGATCATGTATGGCGTGAGTGTGGCGGTCGGTTATATCGCCTTGGGCATCATGCAAGCCTTCGGCATTTAAAGCTCTTGCCTCTTTTGTCGCTGTGACATCCGGTTGCTTTAAAATTAAACCGATTCCCAAGTCGCGTAAAAAAAATCGATTTTTCTGATATCGTCAACAAAAATTTCGGGGATGTTCCGAATCTTTTTTGAGTCAAATGCCGCGGGCCGCAAAAGATTTTGCGGCCCGCGGCATATTCATAATGTCAAAAAAATGCTTCGATTCGGTCGGTATTTTGCTTGCGGAAATAATTTAAATGGTAGAAAAGGTTTAAATTTGTATGCAATTCTTTATTGTAAACATATGCAGTATAAATTTTAAATCCCGCAGGCGCGCAAAAGATCTGTCTTTGGGATCGATTGCGCATTCTGCAGGCAAAAGTACGTAAAAAGTGAGAAAGGGATAGGGTATAAAGGGAGCCGGAGAACGGGAAATTTCGTAAAACCTGTTGAAAAGAGGAAGAAAATATGGTAAGATAATGGTATACAGAAAAATAAACCGTAAAGAACGGGAGAATCGAGCCGTGCGGGGGCGCGGAATCTGAATTTTATTTGGGGAGATAGGATTTATGACGATCAGGGAAGTGGTCAAACTGCTGGATGCGGAGATTTTATGCGGAGAGGAACATCTGGATACACAGATCCATACCGCATGCGGATCGGACATGATGAGCGACGTACTGGCGTATGTGAAGGATCAGTCGGTATTGTTGACGGGGCTTTTGAATCCGCAGGTCGTGCGCACGGCGGAGATGATGGATATGCTTTGTATCGTATTTGTGCGCGGGAAAAGGCCTGAGAAAGAAGTGATCGATCTGGCGAGAAGCAAGGGGATCGTATTGCTCACCACGGAAAAGAGGCTGTTTGTGGCCTGCGGGATCTTGTATACAAACGGGTTGGGCGGCTGAATATGCAGTGTATCCGACTTGAATATGATGTGGACGGTGAAAATTTTTCATCGGCGGGGAATGCGAGCGAGAGTGTAAAGCGGACATTAAAGCAGATGGGAGTGGCTCCGGCATCGGTGCGGAGAGTGGCGATCGCCATGTATGAAGGGGAGATCAATATGGTCATCCATGCGCACGGCGGGAAAGCGATCGTGGAGATCTATCCGGAGCGGGTGGATATTTATTTAAAGGACAGCGGCCCGGGGATCGAGAACATTGAACTTGCGATGAAGGCGGGGTATTCCACGGCGACCGAGAGCATACGCAGCCTGGGATTCGGTGCGGGTATGGGGCTTCCGAACATGAAGAAATACAGCGATGAAATGAAGATCGATTCCACGGTCGGCGTGGGTACGACGGTATTTCTTCGCGTCAATTTTGAGTGAACGCAGTACAAAAAATGGCGCGAAAGGGTGCAAAGATAGTTAAGGGGAAAGAGAATGGCAACGCTGAAAACAGTCGTTTTGGACAGTGAAAAATGTATCGGCTGTATCACCTGTATGCGCAGGTGTCCGACCGAAGCGATCCGGATCGAAAACGGCAAAGCGAGAATTTTATACGATAAATGTATCAACTGCGGGGAATGTGTACGCAGTTGTAAGGGAGGCGCGAAACGTCCCGTATACGACAGTTTCGATCTCGTTGCGAGTTACAATTATAAAATTGCGCTGCCGTCGCCTTCGCTGTTCGGTCAGTTCAATAATCTGGACGATCCGAATTATGTGATTGAAGGCTTGTTGGCTTTGGGATTTGACGAAGTATTTGAAGTGGGGCTTGCGGCGGAACTTGTGACGGACTGCACGCGGAAACTGATGCAGACGGAAAATTTGCCGAGACCTGTGATCAGTACGGCGTGTCCTGCGGTTGCGGAGCTGATCCTGCTCAAATTTCATGAACTTGCCGACCATATGCTCAACGTGTACGCGCCGGCGAAGATCGCGGCGAAGCTCGCCAAAAAACAGGCGCTGGAAAAGGGGATCCATCCGGACGATATCGGCATATTCTTTATTTCGCCCTGCCCCGCAAAGGTATATTCGCTGCACAAAGAAGAAGTGAGCAACGAAAAATACATATCGGGCGTATTGTCGCAGAGCGACGTATATTTTCGGCTTGTGGATAAAATGAATAAGATCAAAAATCCGCGCAAGCTGGGCAAATGCGGGTATTCGGGACTCGGCTGGGGATCTTCGGGCGGCGAGAGCAATTCTTTGGGGCTCGGCAATTACATACACTGCTCGGGAGTGCGGAATGTTTTGGGACTGTTGACGGAGATGAGCGACGGCAAACTGGACGAGGCGGAGTTTGTGGAGCTGAATATGTGTCCGGGCGGCTGCGTGGGCGGCGTTTTGAATGTGGAAAACCCGTTCATTGCGCGCAATCATATGCGGCAGCTGGCGGAGAAGCTGAAAATACCGCCGGCGACGATGGAAGATTACGGCCTGGACGAGAGCTTTTTTATCTGGGACAAAGCGCCGGAGCCTTCGACGTCGTTCCGTTTGGATTCCGATCGGTTTGCGGCGATGCAGAAGCTGATGCAAGTGGAAGAATATCTGAAAAAATTGCCGGGAATCGATTGCGGCGCCTGCGGCGCGCCGACCTGCCGTTGCCATGCGGAAGACGTGGTACTCAGCGGCGGAGTGCTTGACTGCGTAAAACTGGAGGAACGAAAATGACGGTTTCCGAATTTGCGGAAAAAAGCGGATTTGCGGTATTTTGCAGAGGGGAAGACCGCGCGATCGAAAGCGGGTATTGCGGAGATTTTCTGAGCAATATCATTTCGCGCGCCCCCGATTCCTGCTGTTGGCTGACGGTCATGAACAATGTCAACGTGGCGGCGGTCGCGACTTTGATCGATTGCGCCTGCATTGTGCTCTGCGAAGGGACGGAGCCGGACGAAGCCTTCTACAAAAGGGCGCAAGAGCTGAAACTGTGGGTGCTCGGTGCAAATGAAAATGTTTTCGAAGCGAGCAAGCAAGTAGTAAAATTGTGTAACGTATAGCGGGATTTCAGTCGAAAACGCATTGACGATAAAGAGAAGGGGGCGGCAGAATGAAGCTGTATTATGATTTTCATATTCATTCGTGTTTGAGCCCCTGCGGCGACGATGACAGCACGCCGAACAATATTGTCAACATGGCATTGATCAAAGGACTGAACGCGATCGCAGTTTCCGATCATAATACGGGGCGGAATTGTCCTGCGGCAATGGCGGTCGGGAAGAAGAGCGGACTGGTCGTGCTTCCTGCCATGGAGCTTACGACCAGCGAAGATATTCATATCCTTTGTCTTTTCGAGGAATACGCGCATTTGGAGCGGCTGGAAGCGCATTTGGAAAAGACGCGCCTGAAGATACGGAATAAGAGTGAGATCTTCGGGAAACAGCAGATCCTCAACGAAGAGGATGAGCCTGTCGAGGAGATCGAAGACCTTCTGATCGTAAGCTCGGGGATTTCGGTGGAAGATGTTGCCGATCTTGTAAAAGGATACGGCGGCATTCCGATCCCTGCGCATGTCGATAAGCAGTCAAACGGTCTGATCGGCGTTTTGGGGGCGTTTGATCGCTCTTTGGGGTTTGAATTGGTAGAAAGTAAGCAAGATCCGCGCCTGGGGCTGCCGTATATCACAAACTCGGACGCGCATTATCTTTGGGATATTTCCGAAGCGGAACATTTTATAGAAGCGGAAACGTGTTCGGCGCACGGGGTCTTTGCGGCCCTGAAAAAATTGTGCGCAAGGGGCGGCGGTTGAGCGATTGACGGCTGAACAGGCGGATAAGAGAGTAAAAATCATCTTGTTCCGAGGATTTCTGCAAAATCATCGGAAATGTCCGTGCGCATTGCGCGTTGACGGCTGCGGCGGAAGAAGGAAGGACTTTCACAGAAAAACGTGTCAGGGGTTATCGGAACGCCGATCGAGAGAAGGAGCGAAGGCAGTTTGAAAGAAGACGGAAAAAGAAAAAGAATGGAAAGTTTTGTCGGATATGGTCGGCGCGCGCTTGAAAAAGCGCGCGCCGCTTGACTTTTTATGAAAAAAACAGTATGATAAAACAAGATAGAAAAGGGTACGCATATGAAGAATTATTTAAGTAAAAAGGCGCAGGAAATAACGCCTTACACAGCGGGCGAACAGCCTTCCGACAAAAAGTATGTCAAGCTCAACACCAATGAAAATCCGTATCCGCCCAGCCCGAAGGCGCTGCAGGCGTATCGGGAATATGATTTCGGATCGCTGAAATTATATCCGCCTCTGCGCATGGACGGATTGCGCGCCGCCGTTGCGGAGGCGGAAGGGGTGGAACCGGAAAACGTATTCTGCGGGAACGGAAGCGACGAGATCCTTGCGTTTTGTTTTCCTGCTTTTTTTGATTCGGACGGGAAAGGCGCGGCGTTTGCGGACATAACCTATAGTTTTTATCCTGTTTTTTGTGATTTTTTCAATATTCCGAAGCGCATATTGCCGCTGGAAGAAGATTTTACGCTGGATCTTGCAAAACTTACGAAAATGCAGGCGCAAGGTGTGATCGTGGCAAACCCCAACGCGCCGACGGGCATCGGGATCGGCTTGTCGGACATGGAAAAGTTTATTGCGGAAAACGACCGCATTGTCATTGTGGACGAGGCGTATATGCCGTTTTTCAACGAAAGTGCGGTGCCGCTGACGAAAAAATATAAAAATCTGCTGGTCGTCAAGACCTTTTCCAAGGGATATTCACTGGCGGGCCTGCGCTGCGGATACGCGATCGGGGATGCGTCGCTGATTTCGGGGCTGGAGCGCTGCCGCGACAGTTTCAATTCCTATCCGGTGGACAGAATCTGCCAGGCCGTGTGCGCGGCGGCGATCGCAGACAAGGACTATTATTCACAAAAGAATGCGCTCGTCATATCCGAGCGCGAACGCCTCGAAAGGGAGCTTTCCGCGCGCGGATTTACGGTTCTTCCGTCTAAAGCGAATTTTGTGTTTGCAAAGCACGCGGACAAAGGCGGAAGGGAAGTTTACACGGCTCTTCGTGATCGCGGCGTGCTGGTGCGCTATTTCGATAAACCGCGCATTTCGAATTTTTGCAGGATCACGGTAGGCTCCGCAGCCGAAAACGATGCGCTTCTCGCCGCACTGGATGATTTTTTGAAATAACCGTTTCAAGTTACGGGCAATATTTTTTAAAATAACCGTTTCAAGTGGCGGACAAAATCTTTGAAATAACCGATGTGTTTTAAAGATTTGCAACAGTCCGCACTTTGCAAAAATACAGGCACCAACATCAAATTCTTTCTGTTTACGGCAGAAAGTGAAAATGGTTTGACCTCAGCGGAAAAAGCGTCGGCCGATGTCCGTATGGGCGGCGGCAGGCTCTCCTTGGGAATACGAAAGAAAAGAATCGGACGGGAAGATTTCGGAGTATTCGGATGAGCGGATCGCTTTTGGAAGAAGTAAAAAAAGAGCTGGGGGCGCGGGGAGCGGAAACGAAAATTCTGTGTACGGATACGGATTTTGCGTCGGTGTTCCGCGCGCATATCCCGACGGGAAGCAGAGCGGTTTTTCTGTATTCGCAAGAGGGAAAACGTTCGGGAACGGAGTATCTTCTGCGCTGTCTGCAAGGGTTTTCGCCCGTCTGTGTTTCGGTACAGGGCGGAGATTGGACGGGTGTATTTTCATTGCCCGACGAGATTCGTGTGGCGGTCGGATACGGAAGCGAAGCAATTTTTGCCGCACGTTTCTTTGCGAGCGTGCGCAGCTGCATGAGCATTGCCGTGCCGTCATCCCCGTCGGCGGAAGGATGTTTTGAAAAGCAGTCGCCCGAGCCGTTTAAAGGATACCCGATACGGTATCCCGATATTGTAATTGCGGACGGGAACTGTATGCGGCATCGGTTCGGGCAGACGCTTGCCGAAACGTCGCTTGCCGCATTGTGTGCGGAAGAATTGCGTACGGACGCCCTGTTTTCGGGCAATCGCTATGATATTTCCGTGCTGGAAAAGATCGCGGAAGCGGTGCGGGAAGTCGGGTCGGAGGAAGATCCGTCTTTAGAAAAACTTTTTTTGGCTTCCGCGCTGTACAAATTGATCCGTGACGGATTTCCGGATTTTGCTTGTTGCGGGATGGTTTCGTTTGTAAACAGACGTATGCCGCAAAATAAATCAAAAAGCGCTTATGCCGTATTGCGGTACTGCGCGCAAAGATACGTGTCGTTTTGCAAAGACGCCAGACCGCGGCCCTTTTTTGTACCCGATTATGCAGGGCGGATGCGCCGTGCGGCGGAAGAGACGGAAATTCCGCCCGCCGTGGTTTTCAGAAACGTTGTAGTGCCGCATGCGGAAGAAAGTTTTGCCAGGGTGCGCATTTTTTTGGAAAGCCGACAAAAAATGTGCGTGTCGGCGGCATTGCTTTCGGACTTTGTGCAAAAAGTTGCGCGCGGGTATTACATAGCGGAACAGTCCGTACTGCCGCAGTTTCCGTTGGCGGAAGCGTACGATCTTTCGGCGGAACTGACGCCCCTTCTTTCGGTGCCCGTGCTGGAACGTGAGTTCGGACTTTTGTGCGGGGAAGAGAGTGTGTGCGCGTCGGGCGCTTAGAAAATACGCGTCGGGTTCTTTCGGGGAGCCGCTCAAACAGCGTTGCGGCGGAAAGTGTCGCGAGGGGAGCAGAGAATGCCATATATACAAATGAATTGCAAAAATTGCGGGGCGCCTTTGGAGCGGCAGGGCGATATTTTTGTCTGCAGTCATTGCGGATCGCGCGTTTTGCGGATCCTGGATGCGAGTATCGAGGCGGGACAGGACATCGTGAGCCGCGAGGAATTTGAAAAAGCGGCGCAAGAGCAGAAAATAACAGAGGATTTAGGCGACGGTTTGCGGCGGTTCGATGCGGGTTCGGGACTTTTGAATGCGCAGTTGAAGCAGGCTTCGGTTTTCCTGCACGACGGCAAGCCGTATGCGGCAGAGGAAGCGTTGGAAGGTGTTCCGGATACGATATTTGCGGCGGAGCGCCTAAGGTTGCTGGCGCAGACAGGGGCGAAAGACGAACAGAGCCTTTCCATGTGGGCGGGCGATCTTCGTTCTTCAGAACATTTTGAGCGCGTGATGGCTCTTGCCGATTTTGAGCAAAAGCGCGTTTACGAACGCATTGCAACGGTTTGTGAAGAGAACAAAAAGATCGCGGATGAGATCGCGCAGGGCAACAAACTCTTGAAGGCGCAGGCATACGAGGATGCCGAACGGTATGCGGCGGTGATGATCGTATTATATCCTGCCAGGTCGAGGGCCTGGGAACTGCTGATCGCGGCGCGCTGCGCGAAAGACGAAAATTACGACCCTGCGCGCGATCTGGAATTTTTTATGCGCTGCCCGGATTTTGAGATGACCTACGGGCGGCCATTGTCGGGCGTATTGCCGCAGAATGTCAGTCCGATCATACGCGATCGGGTACGGAAAATAGAAGGGAAAAAACAGAAATCGGCGGCCTTTTGGAAAAAAGCGGCGGCTTCTGTCATTACCCTTGCGGGGCTTGCGGTGCTGGCGCTCGTATGGGCATTCCTGGAAAAGCTGTTTTCCTGATCGGGAAAGGAAGTTCGTTTTTTGAAAATGAAGAGGTTCCTACAATCAATGCTAGAATAAAAAAGCGGGGCGCGCAAACACAAGTTTGCGCGCCCCGCCGTTTTTTGTTCCGGCATGAGCGCCCTCCGGCTCAGCCGGAGGGCGCTCATGCCGGGTAGAAAATTCAAACTTCAAGCCGCGTCTTGTAAACAGCTTTGCCTGCCGCGGTTTGTGTCAGTCCTCACTGCGTTCTTCGAGGGGAACGTATTTACGCCGTTTGGCAACGGCCTGGTAGCCGGGGCGGATGATCTTTCCGCCGTTCGTGATCTCTTCCATGCGGTGGGCAGACCAGCCCGCGATACGCGAAACCGCAAAGAAGGGCGTATAGAGCTCGCGGGGAAGATTGAGCATATCGTAGACGAATCCGGAATAGAAGTCCACGTTTGCGGCGACGCCCTTATATATTTTTCTCTTTTCGGCGATGAGTTCGGCAGCGGCCTGCGCGACATAGTTGCGCATTTCGTACTCTTTTTCCATATGCTTTTCGGCGGCGAGTTTTTCCGCGAAGGAGCGGAGAATATCGGCGCGCGGGTCGGAAAGCGAATACACGGCGTGGCCCATGCCGTAAACGAGTCCCGTATGATCGTATGCGTCTTTATCGAGAATGCGCGCGACGTAATCTTTGAGTTTGCCGCGGTCGAAGTCGGGCACGTTTTCCTTGATATTGTCGAACATTTCGCAGACTTTGATGTTGGCGCCGCCGTGTTTGGGGCCTTTGAGGGAGCCGAGGGATGCCGCGACCGACGAATACGTATCCGTTCCGGAGGATGTAACGACGTGCGTGGTGAACGTGGAATTGTTTCCGCCGCCGTGTTCGGCGTGGAGCACGAGACACAGGTCGAGCACTTCCGCTTCCAGTTCGGTGTATTTGCAGTCTTCGCGGAGCATGTAGAGAATATTTTCGGCGGTGGAAAGTTCTTTGCGCGGTTTATGGATGAACAGCGACGCGTCCGAATGGTAATACTGATATGCCTTCTGGCTGTATACGGTGAGCAGAGGGAATTGAGCGATCAGCTGCAGCGACTGTCGCAGAACATTTTTCTTGGAGATATCGTCCGCTTTCAGATCATACGAATAGAGGGAAAGCACGCACCTTGCAAGCATGTTCATCATGTCTTTGGAGGGTGCTTTCATGATGATATCGCGCACGAACGAGGGCGGCAGGGTACGGAAATCGCCTAAGATCTCGCAGAATCGTTTCAACTGCGATTCTGAGGGCAGCTGCCCGAACAGAAGAAGGTAAGACGCTTCTTCAAAATCGAAGCGCCTGCCTGTCGCGCCTTTGACGAGATCGCGCACGTTGATGCCGCGGTAATACAGTTCGCCGTCGGCGGGGATTTTGTTTCCGTCGGCATCCTTTCCGAAAGCGACGATTTCAGAGATCTCTGTCAGTCCGCAGACGACGCCGTTTCCGTTGATGTCTCGCAGCCCGCGTTTCACGTCGTATTTTTCGTAAAGTTTGGGATTGATAATGTCGCTTTTGCTCGCCATTTTGGTGAGCTCCATGATGTCTTGTGAATACTTGGAATATTTATTTAATACGTGTTCGCGGATTTCGGAATACTCCATGTCAACCTCCTTGCGGCAATCTTTTTAAGATTATTCACATTTGTGTAATTTTATTCATTATAACACACTTGGAAAAAAAAGTCAAGCCAGGTAATTTTTGAAGGATTTTGAAGCGTGTTCCGAGGATAAGGCGGATTGTTTTATCAAAAAATATTCCCGTTTGCGGCGGTTTTTATGCGGAAATAAACAGTCGAAACGAAAAACGCCGAAAAAATTTGAAAGGGAACGTTAATATATTTGAAAATTTATTGAAAATTGTTTGAAATTGTGATAAAATAGAAGTGTTGAACAATATAAAACGGGCAGGTATACGCTTTGCCCGATTACATCGGAGGTAGGTTTCATTGGCTAAGAAAATCGACGTGCCGTTTAACGGAACGAAAGAGCAGGAAGAGAAGCTGCGCGCGGAGCTTGCTCAGCTGAAAAAGCGCGGCGATAACGGATTGATGATCGCGGCATTGCAGAAAGCGCAGGATATTTACGGATATCTGCCCGAAGCGGTGCAGCAGATCATAGCGGACGAACTGGGTGTATCGTTGGCGGAAGTATACGGAGTTGCGACGTTCTATGCGCAGTTTTCGCTGTATCCGAAGGGGCGGTACAAGATCGGGGTATGCCTGGGGACGGCATGTTATGTCAAAGGTTCGGGGGATGTTTACAAAAAGATCTGTGACACGCTGAAGATCGAAGGCGGGCAGTGTACGGACGATCTCAAGTTTTCGCTGGACGCAACGCGCTGTATCGGGTGCTGCGGACTGGCGCCGGTCATGACGGTGAACGACGACGTATACGGAAAAGTGAGCGCGGAAGAAGTCGAAGGGATCCTGGCAAAATACAGGGACTAAGATGCGTGAGCTGGCGCTGAACGTTCTGGATATAACGGAAAATTCGCTGTCGGCGGGTGCGAAGAACATTGCGATCGCGCTGTGTGCCGATTTTGAGAGAGATGAAATGGAGATCCGTATCTGCGACGACGGTTGCGGAATGGATGCAGAAATGCTTGCACGTGTGACCGATCCGTTTACGACGACGCGCACGACGCGCAAAGTCGGCATGGGATTGCCGCTGTTCAAATTTTCGGCGGAGAGTGCGGGCGGAGATTTTTCTGTAAAGTCAGAAAAGGGGAAAGGTACCGAGGTATGCGCACGGTATAAGATCAGCCACATCGACCGAATGCCGCTGGGGGATTTCGGCGGGGTCGTATTGCAGCTGATCACCATGAACCCGGGCGTTGATTTTCTCGTCAGCGTGGAAAGCGACGGGAAAAAGGCCGTACTGGATACGAAAGAATTCCGTGCGGTACTGGAGGGGATCCCTCTGGACGCGCCGCAGGTGCGCAATTTTTTGCGGGATTACATTCAAGAAAATTTAGTTACCATATATGGAGGTAGGTTATGAAGAGTTTGGAAGAACTGCGGGCGTTGCGGGAAAAGATGAAATCGCAGACAGACAACCGCAGTGTAGCCGGATCGGATGAAACGGTTATAAAAGTGGGGATGGCGACGTGCGGGATCGCGGCGGGCGCGCGGCCGGTTTTAGACGCGCTTTTGGAAGAAGCGGATAAAAGGCATCTGCACAATGTGAGCATATCGCAGACGGGCTGCATCGGGATGTGCCGTCTGGAGCCGATCGTGGAAATATTCAAAGACGGTCAGAAATTTACATACGTGCATATGACGGCAGACAAAGCGCGCAAGGTCATGAATGACCATGTCGTGAACGGGAATCCGTGCAAGGAATACCTGATCAGCGAGAATTAAGGGCGGAGGAGATTAGACCAAATGTTCAGATCACACATACTCGTTTGCGGCGGTACGGGCTGTACTTCCGGCAATTCCATGAAAGTATACGATGCGCTCGTCGACCGCGTGCAGAAAGCGGGGTTGGAAAACGAAGTGCATGTCACAAAAACGGGCTGTTTCGGGCTTTGCGCGTACGGGCCGATCATGATCGTCTATCCGGAAGGTGCGTTCTATTCGCAGGTAAAAGTGGAAGACGTCGATGAAATTTTCAACGAACACATTGTAAAAGGGCGCATCGTGACGCGGCTTCTCTACAAAGAAACGGTCGGGGAAGACGGCAGTATCAAAGCGCTCAACGACACAAATTTCTATAAAAAACAGCATCGTGTCGCGCTCAGGAACTGCGGCGTGATCAACCCTGAAAAGATCGAAGAATACATTGCGTACGACGGGTACGAAGCGCTCGGCAAAGTGCTCACGGAAATGACGCCGCAGGACGTCATCGACGTGATCTCGAAATCGGGACTGCGCGGCCGCGGCGGTGCGGGCTTCCCGACGGGCAGGAAATGGCAGTTTGCGAAGAATTCGGTCGGAAACAAGAAATACGTGTGCTGTAACGCCGACGAAGGCGACCCGGGTGCATTCATGGACCGTTCCATTCTGGAAGGCGATCCGCACGCGGTCATCGAAGCAATGGCGATCGCGGCGTATGCGATCGGCGCAGACCAGGGTTACATTTATGTCCGCGCGGAATACCCGATCGCGGTACAGCGCCTGACGATCGCGATCAAACAGGCGCGCGAATACGGTCTGTTGGGCAAAAATATTTTCGGAACGAAATTTAATTTTGATCTTGATATCCGTCTGGGTGCGGGTGCGTTTGTCTGCGGCGAAGAGACGGCGCTGATGACGTCCATTGAAGGGCATCGCGGCGAACCGCGTCCCCGTCCTCCGTTCCCTGCGGTCAAGGGATTGTTCGGCAAGCCGACCATTCTCAACAACGTGGAAACGTACGCGAACGTACCGCAGATCATCTTGAAGGGTGCGGATTGGTTTGCATCGATGGGTACGGAAAAGAGCCGCGGCACGAAAGTGTTTGCGCTCGGCGGAAAGATCCACAATACGGGCCTTGTCGAGATCCCGATGGGTACGACCATGCGCGAGATCATTTACGATATCGGCGGCGGCTGCCCGAACGGAAAGAAATTCAAAGCGGCGCAGACGGGCGGGCCTTCCGGCGGCTGCATCCCCGCGCATCTGATCGATACGCCCATCGATTACGACAACCTGATCAAGATCGGTTCGATGATGGGATCGGGCGGCCTGATCGTCATGGACGAAGACAACTGTATGGTCGACATCGCGAAGTTCTTCCTGGAATTCACGGTAGACGAGAGCTGCGGAAAGTGCACGGCCTGCCGTATCGGTACGAAACGGCTGTACGAAATGCTCTGCAAAGTGACGGACGGTACCGCCACGATGGAAGATCTCGACAAGATGGAAGAGCTTTGCTACTATATCAAAGAGAATTCTCTGTGCGGGTTGGGTCAGACGGCTCCGAACCCCGTGCTTTCCACGCTGCATTATTTCCGTGACGAGTATGAAGCGCACGTGCGCGACAAGCGCTGCCCGGCAGGCGTGTGCAAGAAGCTGCTGCGCTATCAGATCGTGGCGGACAAGTGCAAAGGCTGTACGCTCTGTGCGCGCAACTGTCCGGTCGGAGCGATCACGGGTACGGTCAAAGAACCGCACGTCATCGATCCGAACAAGTGCATCAAGTGCGGCGTATGTATGGAAAAATGCCGTTTCGGCGCGGTCATCAAGGCATAACGGCGGAGGATTACAGAGATTATGGTACATTTGAAAATTAACAATATTCCCGTAGAAGTCAAAGAGGGGACGACGATACTGGAAGCGGCGAAAATCGCCGGCATCAACATTCCGACCCTGTGCTATCTGAAAGAGATCAACGAGATCGGCGCCTGCCGTATCTGCGTTGTGGAAGTAAAGGGCGCGCGCTCGCTCGTGGCGGCCTGCGTGTATCCCGTCAACGAAGGGATGGAAGTATTCACGAACACCGAAAAGGTGCGCAAATCCCGTAAAACCACGCTGGAACTGCTTCTGTCCGATCATAAGAAAGAATGTCTTTCCTGCGTACGTTCCACCAACTGCGAACTGCAGAAACTTTCCAACGAATACGGCTGCGACGAAAACCGCTTTAAGGGCGCGCGCACCGAGTGTGAGCAGGATACGTCGACGAGTTATCTTGTCCGCGACAATGAAAAGTGCATCCTTTGCCGCCGTTGCGTGGCGGTCTGCAAGAAGGTGCAGGAAGTGGCGGTCATCGCGCCTGCGCGCCGCGGGTTCAATACGCACATTGCCTGTGCGTTCGAAGCGGATCTGAACGACGCTCCCTGCGTGGCATGCGGACAGTGCGTGGCGGTCTGCCCGACGGGTGCATTGCATGAACGCGAAGAGATCGACAACGTCCGCGATGCGATCAACAATCCCGAAAAGGTAGTCATCGTTGCGGCGGCGCCTGCCGTGCGTGCGGCGATCGGCGAAGAATTCGGGTATCCCATCGGCACCAATACGGAAGGCAAGATGTTCACGGCAATGCGCATGCTCGGCTTCGACAAAGTGTTCGACGTCAATTTCGGCGCAGACCTTACCATTATGGAAGAATCGACCGAACTTCTCGACCGTGTGACGAACAAGGGCGTTTTGCCTATGTTTACGAGCTGTTCGCCCGGCTGGATCCGTTACGTAGAATATTATTATCCGGAACTCATTCCCAATCTTTCCTCCTGCAAATCGCCTATGCAGATGACGGGTGCGGCGGTCAAAACATACTGGGCGCAGAAAGAAGGGATCGATCCGAAAAATATTTATTTTGTCGGGATCATGCCCTGCACGGCGAAAAAATTCGAAAAAACGCGTGCGGACGAAAATGCGAGCGGGTATCCCGATGTCGATGCCGTGCTCACCACGCGTGAACTTGCAAAAATGATCAAGACTTCGGGTATCATTTTTAATCAGCTGCCCGACAGTACTTTCGATAATCCTTTGGGTGAGTTTACGGGTGCAGGCGTTATTTTCGGCGCGACGGGCGGCGTTATGGAAGCGGCGCTTCGTACGGCGGCGGAAAAATTGACGGGCAAACCTTTGGATAACGTCGATTTTAAAGCGGTTCGCGGGATCAAGGGAATCAAGGAAGCGGAATACGACCTCAACGGCGTAAAAGTCAAAGTGGCGGTGGCTTCCGGGCTTACCAATGCGAAACAGCTTTGCGAAAAGATCAAGAAGGGCGAATGTGACTATACGTTTGTGGAAGTGATGTGCTGCCCCGGCGGATGCGTGAACGGCGGCGGACAGCCGATCCAGAGCGCGTATGTGCGCCGTAACGTCGATTTGCGTTCCAAACGCGCGAAAGCGTTGTACGACGAGGATAAAAAATCAAAGATCCGCAAGAGCCATGAAAACGAAGCGGTCATGTCGCTTTACAAAGAATTTTTCGGCGAACCCGGTTCGCACAAAGCGCATGAGATCCTGCATACAAAGTATGTCGACAGGAAACATAAATAATCAAAAAACGGATAACCTTGCGGTTATCCGTTTTTGATTAGGTGGTGAATTATACTATTAAGTGCAACACTTAAATGGTGACTTATACAGTTAAGTGCAGCACCTTGAATAATAAATTATCCTTTTAAGTGCGGCGATCGGAAACAAAAACGACGATGCAATGCGGAATCTGTTTTGCGGAACGCGGTATTGAGCATGGTAAAAGGGAAAGCAGGCGATCACGGCGGAAATGGAAAAGCCGTCCGTAAAAGCGGATATGGTGATGGTCACTTTGGGATAACGGGTTTACCTGTTCCAATTTATACGGTGGTCATCAATGTAAGCGCAGCAGGCAGTCCGCGCAAAATTGCGCGGACTGCCTGCTGCGCTCTTAAAAAGCTGATTTTTTTCACAAAAATAAAATTAACTGTGGTTAATTATATTTGACAAATCATGGGGATTATGTTAGAATCTATCCATAAGCCGTGCGAGAGTAGGGAAACAAGTAAGTTGTGGAGCGGATGTGCGGCAAGCGTGTTTTCCTGTCTGCAGAAGGTTGTCTGCCGTTTCGAGAGTTGCGAGAGTTGTGAAAAGGGTTAAAGGACGGGGAGCAACGCCGAGAGAAATATAAATTTGCTTATACCATTGTAATAACCTACCGATATGCCAAAGGGGGACGCGCTTCAAGCGCGTCCCCCTTTGGCATATGGAAAACAGAAATGCGAAAGCAGGAAAAGCGGACAAAGGTGCTCAAGTGCAGCAAAAGGAGCGGCTAAAGATATGCAAACGGCAGAAAAAGGTCGGCAGAAACAAGGCAGAAGAGAGGCGGAGCACGAAATCGGAGCCGATGCATAAAAGAAAAGCAGTCCGCAGAAAATAGGGCTGAATACTTTGCGGGCGACAGAAACGGTTCGGAAGAATATTTATTTTTGAAAAGACAGGGCTTGTGCCAAATGCTGAGCGGAAGGGTGCAGCGAAAGGGAATTTTGGCGGGGAAATAAATTGGAAGTCAAGAATAGACAGGTCAAACGGGGCAAAGCAAGGACGGGCAAAAGGGCGGGTCGGTGTTTTTGAATCGGCAGGCAGCGGAGAGAGAAACGGAATAATTTTTGAATGTGCCGTCAGGGAATTGTTAAAATGATAGGGGTTTCCTTAAACAGCTATATTAATGGTGCGCGCGCGTTTATAGATTAAAATAAAAAAAATTTTTAAAAATTTGTCGCAAAACTCTTGACATTCTTTTGTAATGAATATATAATAGCGTTAGCACTTAACAGATGAGAGTGCTAACATTGTTAAAAAACAAGTGCCAAAGTAACGCGGGGTGAAGCGGCAATGAAGATGTCCGACCGAAAAAAGAAAATTTTACAGATTGTTGTAGATGAATACATCAACACGGCTGTACCTGTGTCGAGCAAGAGCATTGCGGAGAAGCATCTGACGGACGTAAGTTCGGCGACGGTGCGCAACGAGCTTGCTTCGCTGGAGGAGCTTGGGTATCTGACGCAGTTTCACACATCCGGGGGGCGGGTACCTTCGCCGCAGGCGTATCGGTTTTATATCGAGGAGCTGATGGAGAAGGGGAATCTGTCCGAGAGTGATCTTGATTATATTGAGAGTGCGTTTTCGGGGAAGTCGAACGATGTGGAGCATCTGGTGAAGAGCGTATCGAAGGTGATCAGTGAGCTGACGGATTACACGTCGGTTGGGATCGGGCCGCACGCAGACGAAGAGCGGATCAAGAACATAGCGCTTTTGTCCTGCGGAGACGGAAATGCGCTTTTGGTGATCGTAACGGGGATGCGGATCCTGCGGGACAGTTTTATTGAGATCCCGGAGGGGATGACGGACGACGAACTGGAGAATGCGTCGAAGGTGATCGCGAAGCTGTTTGAAGGCAAAGCGCTTTCGGAGATCAAGGAAGTGGAAGACGAGGTGTTGGCGGAATTCGGGCAGTACCGTCAGGTGATGCACGAAGTGATCGACGCATTGAAGTCGTACACGAGGCCGAGGGATGAAGACGTAGTGCTTTCGGGGGCGGAGAAAATATTCAATCACCCCGAGTATGAAGATATTGACAATGTAAAGAATTTTCTTTCGGTGATATCGAGCAAGGATAAACTTGCGGAGATCATCGGGGATGAAAACGATGAAATTCAGATCAATGTAAAGATCGGGTCGTGCGATGACAAAGAGGTTCCGGAAGATTGTTCGGTAGTTACGGCGACGTATTCTGCTGGGGGCAAGAATCTTGGGACGTACGGAGTGATCGGGCCGATCCGAATGGATTATCATAAAGTGATCACGGTTTTGGAGAATGTCGGCAAGGCATTGGAAGGGATCGTGGGAAACAAGAAAAAAGACAATACGGCCGACAAGGACGGGAAGGACGAGAAAGATGAGTGAAGAAGTGAAGAAGCCGCAGGAAGCAGCGAAAGAGGAAGCGGAACTTCAGCCGGAAACGGAGCTGCCGCAGGGAGCGGAGCAGCCGGAGGAGATTTGCCGGGACGGGCAGAAAGCAGAACATACGGAGCATCACGGCAAGCACGAAAAGCTGAAGGAAGAGCTTGCGAAAGCGCAGGCGGAAACGGCGGATTATAAAGATAAGTGGATGCGTTCGGTGGCGGAGTTCGATAATTTCCGTAAGCGGAATGAAGCGGCGCGCCGCAATGCGTATCTGGACGGAAAAGGCGATATACTTTTGAAGATATTCCCGATTGGCGACAATCTGGAGCGGGCGCTTCTTTCCTGTGATGAGCAGACGAAGAAGGGCATTGAAATGGTGCTTCGTTCGTTCAAAAAGCTTTTGGAGGACGAGGGGATCGAAGAGATCAATCCTGTGGACGAAGAATTTGATCCTGCGTTCTGTGAAGCGATCATGAGCGAGCCTGCCGCGGAGGGTGTCGAAGCGGGGTATGTGAAGGAAGTATTTTTGAAAGGTTACAAGCGCGGCGACAAGGTACTGCGGTTTGCGCAGGTAAAAGTAACGTCGTGATAAAAGAGCCGAAACGGGGCGAAAGCCGTTTGGAAATAAAATAAATTAAATTTGATAATATCTTTTTCAGGATAGAAGGAGTGTATATTATGGGAAAAGTCATTGGTATTGATTTAGGGACAACGAACTCTTGCGTAGCCGTTATGGAAGGCGGCGAAGCGGTGGTAATTCCCAATCCGGAAGGTGCGCGCACGACGCCTTCTGTCGTGGCGTTCCAGAAAGACGGGCAGAGAATTGTCGGGCAGGTTGCAAAGCGTCAGGCGGTGGCAAATCCTGACCGTACGGTTATATCGATCAAGCGCCATATGGGCAGCGATTATAAAGTAGAAATCGACGGCAAGAAGTATTCGCCGCAGGAGATCTCGGCGATGATCCTTGCGAAACTCAAGGCAGATGCGGAGAGTTATCTCGGAAGCAAAGTAACGGATGCGGTCATCACGTGTCCTGCATACTTTACGGACAGCCAGCGTCAGGCGACGAAGGACGCAGGCAAGATCGCGGGGCTGAACGTTCTGCGTATCATCAACGAACCGACGGCGGCAGCGCTTGCGTACGGTTTGGATAAAGATAAGAGCAACCATAAAGTCATGATCTATGACTTAGGCGGCGGCACGTTCGATGTGTCGATCCTGGAGATCGGTGACGGCGTATTTGAAGTTCTTGCGACGAACGGCAACAACATGCTGGGCGGCGATGACTTTGATAAGCGTATCATGGATTATCTGGTCGACGAATTCAAGAGCAAGGAAGGCATTGATCTTTCGAAAGACAAGATGGCGATGCAGCGTCTGAAAGAAGCTGCGGAGAAAGCGAAGATCGAACTTTCGGGCATGACGACGACGAACATCAACCTACCGTTCATCACGGCGACGGCGGAAGGGCCGAAGCATTTGGATGTAGACCTTACGCGTCAGAAATTCGATGCTTTGACGGCGGATCTCGTAGAAAAGACGAGCGAACCGATGCGTCTTGCGATGAAGGATGCGGGACTTACGTACAGCGATATCGACAAGGTGATTCTGGTCGGCGGTTCGACGCGTATTCCTGCGGTTGTAGAGAAAGTGAAACAGATCACGGGCAAAGAGCCGTTCAAGGGTATCAACCCGGACGAATGCGTTGCGATCGGCGCGGCGATTCAGGGCGGCGTTTTGTCGGGCGAAGTCAAAGACGTACTGCTTTTGGATGTTATGCCTTTGTCCCTTGGTATCGAAACGCTGGGCGGCGTATTCACGAAGCTGATCGAGCGTAACACGACGATTCCTGCAAAGAAATCGCAGGTATTCTCGACGGCGGCGGATAACCAGACGCAGGTTGACATTCATATTTTGCAGGGCGAGCGTGAATTTGCGAAGGACAACAAGACGCTCGGCAGATTTGAACTGACGGGTATTCCTCCGGCACCGCGCGGAGTTCCGCAGATCGAAGTTACGTTCGATGTGGATGCGAACGGTATCGTGCATGTAACGGCAAAGGATCTCGGCACGCAGAAGAGCACGGATATCACGATCACGTCGAGCACGAATCTTTCGGAAGCGGATATTGACAAAGCGGTCAAGGAAGCGGAGCAGTACGCGGAAGAAGATAAGAAACGCAAAGAGAAGGTCGACAACAAGAACAAGCTGGACGGCATGATCTTCACGGTTGAGAAGTCGATCAATGAATTGGGCGACAAACTTGCGGCGGAAGACAAAGCGCAGCTGGAAGAGCTTGTGAAGAGCGCGAAGGAAGAGCTTGCTTCCGACGATGACGACCGTATCAAAGCGGCAACGGAAAAACTCACGAACGAGAGCCAGCAGATCTTTGCGAAGATCTACCAGCAGACGGCGGGCGCGCAGGGCAATCCGGGCGCGAACGGCAACGGCGACGACACTGAATTTCATCAGCAGTAATTGGCGGAAGAGCCGTAAAATCTGAACGATAGAAAGAGCGATAATGCCGTGAATTTTCACGGCATTACTGCACATACGGGCGGAAACGGTGCGTGCGTGATGTCGGGTTTTGATAAAAAAACGATATCACGTACGCGAAAAATGACTGCAAAGCATAAGTTTTTAAGGACAGGAGCAGGTGCGAAATGGCAGATAAAAATTATTACGAAATACTCGGCGTAGACAGGAAAGCGACGGAGGCGGACATTAAATCCGCGTATCGTAAGCTGGTCAAGATGTACCACCCCGACCTGCATCCGAACGATGCGAATGCGGCGGCGAAGTTCAAGGAAGTCAACGAAGCGAACGAGGTGCTGTCAGATCCGCAGAAGCGAGCGGCGTATGATTACGAACTGGATCATCCGGGCATGCGCGGCGGAAGCGGCGGGTTTTCGGGCTTTGGCGGCGGAAGCGGCGGATTTTCGGGCTTCGGCGGATTCAGCGATATATTCAACGATATTTTTTCGGGCTTCGGAGGCGGCGGTACGCAGCAGGCTGCGGCGGCGCAGGGCGAAGACATCACAAAGGAAGTGGTGCTGAGTTTTCTGGATGCGGCGAAAGGCTGTACGAAGGAAGTAAGGTATTACCGTAACGAACCTTGCCCGTCCTGTAAGGGAACGGGAGCGAAGAACGGTACGGCATACAAGACGTGCGACAAGTGCGGCGGATCGGGACAGGTCCGCTATACGCAGGATACGCTGTTCGGAAGGACGATCCGCATGGCAACGTGCGACGCCTGCGGTGGAACGGGTAAGAAGATCACGGATATGTGTCCCGATTGTAAAGGAAAGGGGTATGTCCGCAAGGAAACGGTGGTAACGCTGAACATTCCTGCGGGGGCGGATACGAACAGTTATATCCGTAAAAAAGGATTCGGGCAGGCTTCGGCGCGCGGAGGGGGTCCGGGCGA
>ERZ1106930.55-NODE-55-length-63962-cov-703.847638_pt1 | contig 63962 bp, 43 predicted proteins | sample MGYA00403663_ERZ1106930 | MGnify/ENA primary metagenome ERZ1106930 (study PRJEB35170, sample SAMEA104062438) | human gut metagenome | biome: human gut; feature: human-associated habitat; material: faeces | place: Denmark | collected 2012-06-26 ... | reverse complement strand
TTCATTTCGTCCAGCACCGTGATGTACATCTCTTCGCTGTAATTCGCCTCGTACATCTTCTTCAATAAGTCCGTTTCGTTGAACCGCTTCGTGAATTCGTTGTAATACCCGACAAGATCCGTCCGCTCTTTCCACATCGGCTGTACCGGCACTACCGTCGACGGATTCCCCAAATATTCCCCGAACGCGTATGCCAGCGACGTCTTGCCTGTCCCTGACATCCCCTGCAAAATCAATATATGCGACACCGCCAGCCCCGCTATAAAGCGGCGGATATCCTCTTCTTCATAATATAACTTCAGCCTGCCCGCCGCATATGCGCGGAATTCTTCGCAGATCTCTTGCAGCGTCAGACCTTCCGCATATTCCTTCCGCCGATACGACATCTTTCTCTCGTCGATACGGCTCAGCCCGTCAAACCGCTTCTTCCCTTGCCCTTTCTCCTCTTTTGCCGATGCCTGCGGACGATTATCTTCCTCCGTGCGGATCTGAAGGACTTTCGGCATTCCCTCTTCCCTGCAAGCAAGAGAAAAAACCAGCCATCCGATCACAACCAGCAAAACGATCAGATAAAACGCTATGGCATACCCTGAAAAAAAGATCTGCCCGCAACTGTTGGATGCGGAGCTCGCACCGATCATCACTGAAAATATCATAATTTCGTCCTCAAAGATCTTCGCCTGTAAATCCTTCGAGCATTTTTCTGCATTGCGGACACCCGTCTGCCCCCAGAATGGACAGCAATTCTTTCAGAAAATCGTCGGACGTTACTCCGTTTTCACGCAAAGCGTCAAACATCGGGGCCAGAATCGTGCAGGAAATCGCCCGATCCAGCGCATTGGCCTGCTCTGCTTTGCAAGCGCAGCAGACAGACGAAAACATTTCAAGCCGCAGCCAGTCTTTATTTCCCAGACAGAAAGAAGACATTTTTCCCGCATAATTTTCCAGCGCATCCGCCTTCTTCCAACACATCTCTTCATCCAGGCAGTATTCGCCGTGCGCCAGCGCCGCGAGCTTTTCAAACTGCTCATAACAAACGGCCGCCGCAGGCGCAGGATCCTGCACCTCTTCACATGCGGAGAGCTGAATTTCAACAAAAACGGCGGAAGGTATCCGAACGGAAGAACAATCCGCGTCCGCAAGCATTGCGGCCACGAACCAGACGTTGGATGATGCACTGTCGGAATAGGGGAAACGAACATATCCCTTATATTTTCCTAAAAGCGGATCCAGCCCTTTCGTTCTGACATTGTACCAGGAGCTGAAAAATATCTGATGGCGCCCTTTTAAAGCGGAAAGCATAGTTTTCGTGATACAGCCTTGCGAGTCTTGTTCTTCCGCCGCATCCCTTGCGATCGTTTCCGTACCGAAAAATTCTCCGATCATGCGCAAAAAGCGCGGCAAAAGTTCTTTGTTTTCACTCCGTACGACAATCAGACGCGAAGCCGCCATCGCGGCGAGAAAATCCTGTACACTTTGGCCTCGCCAAACAATGCCGCGATCTGAAAAATATTTTTCCGCTTTTTCACAAATTACGGGAAAAGTCAGGTTTCGATCAAAATTTACAAGAACGTCCTCATCATTTTTGAGCGATTCCGGTTCTGACTGCTTTTTTCGGTTCTCTGAAAATGCCCGACTGAACAACGCTTCGTAAGAAGCATCTTCAACGATCTCGGGCGGTACATAGTTATGCACCGCTTCTCTGTCCTCCGTGCGAAAACCCGAAGAAATATTTTTCGCCTGTTTCTTTGCTACGATCAGAAGCACGATCGCCGTAAGCAACATCTGCGGAAAAAAACAAACAAGGATCACCATCAAGGCGTTGTACAATCCGTCATTATAGTACGGCGAACTAACCGCCGCAAAAATAACGGACAGGATCCCCAGAGCTATGGCGGCAAATAAAAAACCAAGCCCTACTTTCTTCATTGTAACGCGGTGTTTTGCGACCGGTGTTATCCGCACCTGTTCCAGCGTATAATTTCCCGAAAGTATATTGGATTTTTCCGGAATATAATCGGACAGGTATTCCCCGTCAGAAACAAGCCGCTCGCCCGCCACATTCACACGCGTCTGCAGCTTCACATCGCGGACGGATGACGCAACAAAAAGATCATACGCACCGTCTTCCACGACCTTTCTGTCGTTTTTCCATACGCGAAGCGGCGCCATATCGATATAGACGGATATTCTTGCGTATGTTCCCGCGCGAAGGAAAATCTTACGGAAACCGATCAGCTCTTTGCGCGGGCGCACCACTGCCGAATCGATTTTGCCCGCATATAGCTGCACTGTTTCCCATGCGTCGAATTTTCCTGTGTTTTTTACGGTAAATTCCGCAAAATTATCCTTTATTTTCAGGTCCGAATAACTGAATTTTGTATAACTCAGCCCGAACCCGAACGGATACGGAGGATAGTTTCCCGCCGTATCGTAACTGCGGTAACCGTAAAAGGCACCTGTCTTGATCTTTCCCGCTCGTTTATGGCGCCGCAATTCTTCCGATAATTGATCCGTCCCGCAATAAAGTGCCGATACGAGCCGCCCCGAAGGACAAGTCTTGCCGGATAAAATATTTAAAATTGCCGCGGCGCTTTGCGAACTCTGCCATTCGGCCGACAACAGCGCGGGAATTTTTTCGGCAAAGGAAACATCGACAGAGCTTCCTGCGGGGATGAAAACAATGACATTCGCATTTCGTTTCAAAATCTCATCCAGGAGCGCCAATCTGTTTGCGGGCAGCAATGCTCTTTTTTGATTCGGTTCTTTCTCCAAAAACAAAAGCACTGCATCCGCAGACTGGGCCAGTTTGCACGCTTCCTCGAATGTATCTTTGCCGCTTTCCGACGTAAGGTCATATCCTTCCGAAAAACAGACCGATTGAAAATATTTGTCTTGATTGACAGACTTTTCAAAAGCCTGCCTTTGCTCTTCTTCATGCAATCCGATAAAGGCAAGTTTTTTCGAGCGCATCAGCGGCAGCATGAACTTGTTTTTCAAGAGCACCGCGCTCTCTTCCGCCGCCCTTAGCGCATACTTTTCCCGATCGAAACTTTCACCGTTTTTCGCCTTTGCACCGGCGCATTCCAGTGCCAGGCATATTGCTTGCTCCGCCGCTTTGTCCAGGATCTGCGCCCCGTCCTTTTCCGCCGCGGCACGCAGCATCTCCCGATCGCCGTCAAGCAAAATATTCCCCGCGGAAAGATCCGAACCCTTTTCATCTATAATAAATCCGTTTTTTTCCGCCGCACTGTGCAACAACTTGCTCCAATCCGTATATGACTGGTCTGTATTCGGAAAGTTTTCCCTGTAAACGGTACATTCCCGCTGCGGCTTGCTGTATAACGGGGAAAGGAATACATCACGCATTTGAGAAAGAGGGACCTCGTCCGCGCCTGATTTCGGCACATAGCCGGAAAAACAAGGGATCATTCCCGCCTTGCGGATACCGCGCGCGAAAGACTCCGCCGCCGCGCCGCAAACATACGGATCTTCCGAAATCCCCTCCCGGTAAGGATTGTCTTTGACACCCATGTTTTTCAGGCAAAACAACACCTTCTTTTCTGTCTTTGCCGCGAGATCCTGCATTATATCGGACGCAAGCTCCGTATCCCACGTCTGCACAAGAGCGGGAACGGCGGGATAAACCCCACCGTTTTCCGTTGCAAAATCGTAAAAATCCACGCGCGGGATCCCGATCTGTTCCGCCCACGGCTCCGCAGCCGCGTTGAGCGAAGCCGCCAGGGCAAGTTTTTCTTCTTTATCCAGTTTTTTTACGATCTCTTCCTGTTTCTGCATACTTTTTTCAATCCTCATTTCCCGCTTTTCATACCATGCTTTCTTTTTTCACCGTCGACAAATTTTCACCCTGTTCCAAAGACGTATAGATATTTTCGGCGTATTGCGCGACTCCGCCGTACCCGCTGCTCCCCTTGGCAAGCGTCAGCCCGCTCAGATTGTAAACGGTCCGCAACTCTGTACATCCTGCAAACGCAAGTTCGCCGATCGATCTGAGCGTTTTGGGCAAAACGACCTTTTGCAGGCCGCTTTGATAAAACGCCCCTTCCCGTATTTCCGTAATACCCTGCGGAATCGTGATTTCCGCAAGGGCACTGCAATTGCTGAAAACATAATCCGGCAAAACAGTCAGAACGCTGCCTGTAAATTCGATCTTTTCCAGCACATAACACCCGGAAAACGCGTTTTCCCCCAATGCGGAGACTGCCGCAGGAATCGTGACTTGCGTAAGCAAAGAATCCCTGTAAAACAAATTGTCCGCCACTCTATATTCTTCGATTTTGGAATCATACACAAAAAAATCAGGTAAGGTCAGAACGGTTTCACCCTGCGGGTAACCGATCAGGATCCATTGCGCCCCGAAATATCCGAACGTATACCCCAAAAGGCTTGCTTTGGGAACAGATTCTTCCCCGTTGTTATAAATTTTCAGAACATTTTTCGCTCCTGCATCGGACATATCCAGACTGCTGTTATTAAATATCTCATACAGTCTGTCGCATGCCTGAAAAATTTCAAAACCGACCTCCTGCAAGGACGCGGGAAGCGTGATCTCTGTCAGCTTGTCGCAACCATAAAAAGCATTATCTCCGATACTCATCACCCCTTCCGGAATCTGCACTTCTTCCAGATTATAACACTCGGAAAAAGCATTGTCGCCTACCGTTTGCAGTGTATCGGGTAAATGGATCCTTTTTATCTCGCTGAATCGGTTAAATGCGCCGTCCACAAGCGTTGTTCCGCTTCGCACGGACACTTCTTCCACCAGATTTGTTTCAAGACCGAAAAAGTAATCAAGCTTTTGCGGCGAAGACAGATTGTCACCGAGATACGGCAATGTACAAATCTGCACTCCCGAGCTTCCCAATATGGATTTTCCGATCGTTTCCGTACAGTCGGGAATATGGATCTCCGTCAATGAAGTGCAATAAAACCATGCATTTTCCCCGATTTCCCGCAGGACCGTATTCTCTGTCAGATCAAACTCCGCAAGCTGTTCGCAATACTGAAAAGCGGCATTTCCGATACGCTCCAGCTCGGAAGCATCAAAGAAAGAAATCCTTGTAAACCCAAAAGCCGAAGCCCCTACTTCCCGAACAGACGGGATATCCAGTTCGGTAAGCTGCGAACAGCCGTTAAACGCGTTATCCCCGATCACCGGATCATCCAGATGACCGATCGTTAACTTACTGAGATTCATGCCGTTGCAAAATCTTTCCGGGATCTGCGGCATGCTTCCGACTTCCAGTTCACCTGTAATCTGACAATTCTGAAACAGTTTGTTGATCGTACTTTCTCCGTCCAGGCTCTTGATTTTCATATCTTTTGTAGAGCATTGAAAGAACAGAGAAGCAAAATCATCCAAAAAAACGATCTCCTGATCGATGATCACCGTTTCAAGATTATCACAGTAGGAAAATACATTTTCCGAAACATCTAAAGGCACGTCTGCATTGACCAACTGAATCGTTGCAAGCTCATCACATTCATGAAAAGAACATCTTCCGAGAAATTCAATTGCTGACAATTCCACCCTTTCCAAAGACCTGCAATAATTAAATGCGTAATCTCCGATGTATGTAAGACGATCGGAAACCACTTCTTTTAAGTTCTGACAATATCTGAACGCCTGTTCTCCGATTTTCGTTACATTTTCAAAATTCACCGACTGCAGTTTGCTGCAATTTTCGAAAGCATCGGTTTTGATCGTAACCGTTCCCTTAAAAGTAACCGATTTCAAAGTATCACATCCGCTGAACGCATCGTTGTTGACACTCGTTACGGGATGCCCGTCAATTTCCGCCTCGATCGTAACATTTACCGGCCGTCCCCAATACCCGGAAACAACGAGCTCGCTCCCTTCGCTTTTATTGCCGTCTGCAAAAGAATATCTGACGCCGTTTCTGAGAAAACTGTTTTTATCTTCCCCAAACGTTGCCGCCTGCCACGCCATGAATACCATCACGCAGCACAACAATAAAAACGTGACAAGGCTGACCCAAATCGGATAGACCGGTCTGCGGACGCGAACTTCCGTGATCTCCGGCGTTTTATTTTCTTTCCCCGAAACGGGCACTCCCGGAATTCTGCGCGGCGCAACGTCATACTCCATCGTTACGCCGTCTTCGTGCGGTACATACGCAAAATTTCCATACCTCGCACGGTTGATCTGTACGCGAAAATCCACACAATCTGCGGGCATTCCGATCTTTACATCCAAAACAAACGAGGTCTGTCCCGCCTTCCGCAGTTTGCCCACGGGAAAACGCCTCTCTCCTGTCCTTGTGCCGCGGGCGTCGTAAAATTCGACCGTAAAATCCAGGCCCGTCAATGTTTCCTTCCGCAAATTATGCCACTTTAAAAGCAGATATTTCTTTCCCTGCTCCATAAAAATCACATAACTTTCCGTTTGCAAAAGAGGATCGCTCTGCAAAAAAGCGTATTCACCTTTGGAAATAATGTCAATTTCCTGCATTCTTCTTCCCCTTTTTCACAATTTTCGGATTTTTGATCTTTATCGCTATAAATGTTATGATCAGACTCACAACTATGATGATCCAGCCGAGATTGTAATCATTTGTCATCGCCACTGAATCGACCATGTAACTTTCCGCATAGATGCCTGCAAAAATATTTGCAAGACAAAAACGTATAGCAAAAAAGCCCAGTGCATCCAAAACCGCGCACAAGGCTAAATACAGACAAAACCATTTTCGGGAAAGCCAAAACGGATTTCCCTTTGTTACTTCGATACCGTCCGCCTGATTCACAAAGACCGACGCACAAGTCGTTTGCATGGGCAATTCGATCTCGCCCGTAAAACCCGCGCGCAAAACCTTTTCACGGATATGCAATATGCGAAAAAGCTGACCTCTCTCCCCGAAAAGCAAAACGTCATAGTCAAGGAATCGGATCGCGTCCTCGATTTTGCAGATCAGGTATTTCTTTCCGCCGCGCTCCGACAGAATATACTCCTGAACATACTCCCGATATTTCCGATCCGGCTCATAAACCACACTGTTGCCGCAAGAATCCCTTACCCGCTCCAATCCGCGCCCGGGAACTTCCGCAAAATCATTGCGGTACCGCAACATATACCGCGGCAACACAAATATATGCAGAAATACAAAGATTCCGCAAACCACGATAAGTAATAAAATTCCCCCTGCCATTGCACACCTCACGGAAAGCCCTGCATAACCGTTTCAACCATCTGTTTTACGGTATCACACTGTTCCTTTATATGTGCATATTGTATCATACGTATATAAGATTGTCAATCATTCAACAATTTATTACACATCCGTATAACAGAAAAATACATGTGCGGATCCTGTTGCACGTCATTGCGTTTTTCTGACAAACGTCGGTCTTTGTTTGCCGAATTGCAACGCGCTCCATGTACGACGGAAAAAGCAGTCCTTTTTCTCTGATTCAGCCGAGAGCGACATCCAGCACCATCATAACCGCAAACCCGAACATGACTCCCCACGTACCGAGATGAGGGTGCGAAGCAAGATGCGAATCCGGGATAAGATCTTCCGCGACCACAAAGACCATGGCTCCCGCCGCGAAAGCAAGAAACCAGGGCTGCATGACCGTCAATGCTGACGCGAGGAAAAAGCCGACCACGGCAGAAACGGGCTCCACCGCTCCGCTTCCCATTCCGTACAGAAAAGCCTTTGCGCGGCTTTGCGTCGCCGTTTTCATAGGAAGCGCGACCGCCGCCCCTTCCGGAAAATTCTGAACGGCTATGCCGATCGCCAGCGCAAGCGCCGAGATATAGGCGGCATTTTCACCCGCCGCAGCCGCCGCACCGAATGCAAACCCGACCGCCAGGCCCTCCGGAATGTTATGGATTGTAACGGCAAGAAACATTTTTGTCGATTTTTTTAACGATACCGGCAAGCCTTCTTCCTCACTGGTGCCTGCATGTAAGTGCGGCACAACGTGATCAAGCGCCACCAGAAACAAACCGCCCAGCAAAAAACCTACAAGCGCAGGGACAAAACTCCATTTTCCCCAGTCGCCCGCTCCTTCCATGGACGGAATGAGCAGCGACCACACAGACGCCGCGATCATAATGCCGGACGCAAATCCGAGAAACAGAGTGTTTACTTTTTCCGAGATGTCTTTTTTAAAAAACCAGACGACCGCGCTCCCCAACGTCGTCGCCGCAAAGATGACAAGAAAACCGATCACTGTCAGCAGCAAATGATTCATAACCTTTCTCCGCAACTTTTTATTGATCCGCGCTTACCGCCGCGCTCTTTTGCATCGGCCGTGCAAACTTTCTTTTGCACACGCCTTGCCGCTCCATTATAACCGATACAAATCCGCGTTGTCAAGGCTCCCCCGAATTTCATTTGCCGCCGATGCCGCCGTATTCAAAACGAAACACGCGAGCCTATCTTATTGTCATAACACGGCTTATAGCAACGCCCCAAAAGATCTCCGCGGCAGAAATAACTGCCGCGGAGATCTTTTCAATATTTATTGCGTTGTCTGCCGAGCAAAAAACGGCTTTGAAGATCACTCTTCCGAAGCGTAATCCTCTGTAAATTCATTGCCGAGCAAAGCCGTGAGCACTGCCTGCGCATATACGCGTATGATAAAATCGTTCGGGTGATTGACGTTGTTACCCGTCATATCTCTGTAGCGTTTTCCCGCTTTCAGAAGCTCCCTGTGCAAAGATGTCATGGGCGCAAGCGCGCAAAAATCATTTTCTTCGGCAAGCTCTGCCAGAACTTTTTCAAACTGCGGCTGCAACACGCACCAATTCGTTTCGACATTGGGAAGCATCGGAGAGATCAGAATCACATTGCCGTCGGCAACCTTTTGCCGATAACGGCCGATCATTTGCCCGATCATCCCCTTATATTCTTCCAGGCTCGTGCCGGGATCATTCATCCCGTATCCGATGATCAGAAGATCCGGCGCATAGGAAAGCACGTCTTTCTCAAAACGATCGACGCCCTGGCGGGTCGTCGTCCCGCCGATGGCAGTATTGGCAACTTCCAACTCCACATGGTACTTATCCTTCAGATAATGAACCACCATTTCCGGCCAGCTTTCGCAATACGGCGGAGTATTTCCGCCGTAAATCGTTCCGCTCGCATTGCAGCCTACCGTAATGCTGTCTCCGAAAAACTCGATTTTGGCGTTCCCGGATCTGATCTTCCGAACGGCGTCCAAAAGATTCTGCGGCCGTCCGTCCATCCTGATCCCTTTCCATGCGTCCCCGTGCATATATGTAACGGCGATCTGACGGTTTGTAAATGTGTCTCCTTCGCCGTATTTGAGATAGCGGGTTCCTGCATTGGCAGGGAAAATGTCCGCATTCACGCGCACCTCGATCGAATCAGGCGTTTTACGGTAATATTCGTCAAACGCAAAAAACGGCATCGACGATCCCGAAAGGCGCTTTATCTTTTTCCCCTCCACGGCATAATCGATCCCTTCTTTATATTCGATATTCAAAGCGTAATTGCGGACAGAAAGGATCTTCGTCGGTTCATACAGCAAAGGAGCCGCATCCTCTTCGCCGACGTAAAGCGCGGTTTCATGGTACATCACCCCCGGATACCATATCGGTTTCAGATAAGCCCGTCTGTCAAATTTTGTATCGTCTCGCATATTTTTTTACTCCTTATTAAACGCCGAAATGAAACTTCACAAGGATACCGTCCCGCCCTTTTCCGTCCGCTTTCGGTTCCGCATTGAAAATCCGTAAACTTCCCGATCGAACGACACGCCGACCCGATAATTTCTCAAACTATTATACGCCTTTTAACGCATTTGTCAACAACACGCACAGGCAAATTTACGGCCGACGCATATAGATCGGATCGATCAAAACGCAATGCCCGATTTGCCGAAGCGAATGAATAGAACAGGAAAAATGCGGCAAAATAAGAGAAATCTACCCGGAGGTTTGTTTTATGAAGAAAAAATTTTTCCCGATCCTCGCCATCCTGGCGTTGACCGCCGTTTTAGCAAGCGGTTCCTTGTGCGTTTCCGCAGATACGCAGATCGGCAACGCCGCCCTGATTGTGACCGGTACGGCGATCGTGGAAGCGAAGGCGGACCTTTGCACATTTTACGGAAGTATACGGACAATAGCGGACGATATGAATGCCGCCGAAAGCAAATGCGAAGAAATTGCGGCAAACGTGCGCGACGTTTTTTCCGAATACGGAACGCTGAGTGAATGCCGCTCCGATGTTTCCCCGATATACGGGCAAAACGGATACACGGCATCCAAATATTTTTCGTTTGAAACGGAAAAGACGGACAACCTTCCGCAGATCCGCGAAAAGCTGGCTCAAACCGGGCTGAATTGTATCGAAGGTACCGCATACAGTTGCAAAGACGATTCGCAGTACCGCATGCAGGCTTTGCAGCAGGCGATCGCCGACGCAAAAGAAAAGGCGGCAGCGCTGGGCGCCGTCGGAGAACTTGTAAGCGTAGAAGAAACCTGCTGTTATCCGAGCTGTTACGGACAGAACGGAAACGTCACCGAAAACCGCGTCGTCTTTACCGCCTCCGTGCGTGCGGTTTTCCGTACCAGGAAAACCGCCGAAAACGGCTGACGCCGCCCGCTTCGGACACGTCATTTTCCCTAAAAGGCGTCTTTCCGCAATCCCCCGTAAAAAAACTTGAACGCCGCAGGGAAAAACTTCGTACACTAAAACGATCGGAAGATCCGTTTCTTTGCGGCATCTGAAGCATGATCCCCTGCCGCAAAAACGCATTGAATGAAAACGCATCAAGGATGAAAACACTTCAAGAATGAAAACGCACCTTTGAAAGCCGTACGCTTTCAAAGGTGCGTTTTTTTGCCCTGTATAATTTTTGTCGAAACCTGAAACAAAATGACGGAAACGATCCGCCGTCCGAGTCCGTCAGAAACGCACCACGACTTCGCAGGACTTTTTGTCTGTTTTGATCAGGTTGGAATTCAATTTTACGCCGTCCGCCCAAATGCCCTTCTCATCCGACCTTACGAAGCGGATCGTATAGGACGTACCCCTGAAATTCTTGCAAACTATGTATTCATCCCAACCGTCAATGTCCCTCGGCAGGACCCGAAGACCGCCGTATTCCGCCTTGACGCCGAGCAGATTTTCAAACCCTGCATGAATCAGCCAGGAAGGCGTTGCCGTAAACCAAGTATACAAATTCATTCCGAAACAGGGATGCTCCGGGCCGTAATAAACGTTTCCGACGCAATACGGTTCGCTCGTCCTGCGCGAATCGCAGCTGTCCGAATGATTGGGCAAAATTCTCTGAATGGTATCCAATGCCTCGTCGAATCTACCGCAGGCGCAATCAGCCACGACTTTGAAAGACGCGGCGTGCAGATACACCGCGGAGTTGGAAAAAGTCCCCGGCACGAGCCGTTGGATCCTTCCGCACTTTCCGCCGTATTTTTTATACGCGGGTGCATTCAAAAGCGGGCCGTACATCGTCGCCAGATAGGTATGGATCGAGCGGTACATTTTATCCGCCTGTTTTTGGTCGCTGTAAATTCCCGAAAAGATCGCCCAGGTCTGCGGATTGAGATATATTTTCCCCTCGTGGCAGGAATTTGCGCCGATCGGCTCATCGTCGATGAAGGCATAGGCGTACCAGTTTCCGTCCCAGCCTACGCGGTTGACGATCTCCTTATACTCGGCGGAGCGTTTTTTCAATGTCTGCGCGGCGGGGCGATCGCCGATCTGTTCCAAAAGTTCCGCGAGAAGGTTTTGACCGTGAAAGGCGGCGATCGTACCCCAGACCGTGGTTGCCTCGCCGTATTTATTGATGCCGGTCAGACCGTCCAGCCAATCCCCGTCCCGCATCAAAAGGAGTCCGTTTTTGCCGCGGGCGCGGTACAGATAATCATACGCCCGAAGGACATGTTCGATGACGGTATCTTTGCGTTCGCTCGCGTAATAGCCGATTTTTTCATGCAGGATACCGAAATCTCCCGTTTCTTTGACGTAATCGGTCAGCGTGATTGCCGACCAGATGGGGCTGTCCATAAAATCGCGGTCATCCAATTTTCCGCTGATCCTGTCGTACTGCCTGGGACAGCGCCCGTCCTCGTGCATCATGGACAGTGCCTCAAGCAACCACTTTTTGCTCTTTTCGGGTTCGACCAGGAGATTGCCCCAGGTATCCTGCAGGATGTCGCGGTAGCCCATAATGCTGCAGCGGTTGTAACGCATGGTGAGATGAATCTGATTTTTCAGCCAGTAATTGAGAAAATACTGCAGGTTCTTATCCGGGAGAGTACAGCTGTTCGAAGCGTATATTTTTTCCCATTCGCGATTTACCTGATCCAGTTCCCGTTCAGCCGAATCCGCCGAAGAATATTTTCGGCAAAGCTGCGCGAGGCAGTCTTTGTCCTGTGTTTTGCAACCGCCCGCCGTTACGATTTCTTTTACGGGCTGACGGCCGATCTGTATCGTCTTGCGAAGCGTTGCGCGGCAAAAGAAAAATTCAGCACCCGTGTCCGCTTTTTCCGAGTAAAAATCCGTACTGACCGACGCTCCGCACCACGCAAAGACGGAACTCAAAGGATACTGTACCCCGAAGCCTTCTTTTCGGGTATCCGCGAATACGGCGCCGTCTTTTACGGAAACATTCCGATCGTCGGCACTGTGCAAAGAGAGATCCACTGCCGCTTCCAGCACGATTTCCCTCTGATCCATCGAACGGAAAGACAGGATCCAGCATTCACAGCAGTCGTTTGACGGGACGAAAATCTGCCACGAAAAGGCAATATTTCCGACGCTTCCCTCATAGCAGACGCTCCCGCAATGCACGATGTATTTCAGATCTTCACAGTCGCGCAGAAGATCGTAAACTTTACCGTCCTTCTTGTCTGTCAGCAAAATCATGCGTTTGCCGTTCAACTTGCGAAGCAGATAATCGGTTGTGGAATAATATTTTGTCAGGCTCAGATCCGCCATTCCGTAAAACATATAACCGCTCCCGTCATTGGCGACCACCGAACCGAAATTGTCATTGACCAGGAAATTCAGCCATTGCCGCGGCGTATTTTTATCGTTTACGATATACGCTTTCCCGTTTTCCGCAAATTCCCCGTATTTCTTTTCGAAATTATTATATTCCTCGTAAGATATATCGTACTGTGCTGTTTTGATAAAATATTGTGCTTTCGGATCGTTCATCCTTTTTCCCTCTGATTTTTTTTACATTATAATCGACAAAAAAACCTTTGTCAATCTTATTTTCAAAAAACATTGCCGCCTTTTTAAAATCTGTCCCGCAATTTTGCACAAAATTTGCATACACGTACCTTTATTTTCGCGCACAAGGCAGGTTGACTTGAATTACGGATGAGCATTTTTGGGATGCGCACGCGTTTTTTTGCAAAAGTTTTGTTTACCGAAGCATGGGGAGTGAAAGACGGAACAGCGGAAATGATTGCAGAAAAATGTAAATGTACTTGCATTTTCGGGAGTTGATAGTATAATAAGAACATGGATATTCAGAAGACAGACAAAAATTTTAAGGTTACGACCGAAGAAAGCGAAAAGCCCTTGCGTTATTTTACGATACCGGACCGACATTTTGCTTTGTATGGTATTTTTTACGATAGCAAGCGCCGCTGTTTTTTGCGTATGCCGTACGAAAGGGCGAGATCGGTGAGTGAAGGCTGTTTACAGCTCAATGCACACACATCCGGCGGAAGGCTTCGTTTTTCAACCGATTCGGAATACATTTCCATCCGTGTCGCATGGAATTGTCTTACCGATATGCCGCATATGCCGCGTACGGGCAGCAGCGGTTTTACGTTGATCGATGAAACGCAGGGACACAGATTCGTCACGACGTTCTGGCCGGACAAGGCAGATCGAGAGGGTTTTGAACGCACGGTCAGAACAGGAAGGACGGGGCTGCGCGACTATATTCTGTATTTTCCCCTCTATAATGACGTGATATCGGTTACGCTGGGGCTGGATAAAAACTGCAGGGTCGGAAAAGGGAAAGCGTATCAAGACGTGCCGCCCGTGCTGTATTACGGATCTTCGATCACGCAGGGCGGATGTGCATCCCGCCCCGACAACTGTTACCCTGCGCTGATTTCTAAATGGACGAATGCGGATTATCTCGATTTCGGGTTCAGCGGGAACGCCCTGGCCGAACAGGCAATGGCGAAATATCTTTGCGAGCTCCCCTGCAGTGCATTTGTATTCGACTACGATCATAATGCACCCAGCGCCGCTTATCTGGAGAAAACGCATCTGCCTTTTTATAAGTTATACCGAGCGGCGAGAAAAGATACGCCGATCCTGCTTGTGGGACGCCCGGACGGAGAACGCGATCCTGAAGAAAAACAGCGGGCGGAAATAATCCGCCGCACCTTTCGCTACGCAAAAAGCTGCGGCGACAACAATATTTATCTCCTCGACGGGAAAGAACTGTTCAGGGCAAAAGACAGAGAAAACTGTACCGTAGACGGCACACACCCGAACGATCTCGGATTTTATAAAATGGCGCAGGCCGTCTGCCGACAACTGCTTCGGATGAAAATATTTTAAAAATTTCTCCTCTACATATTTCAAAATATTTGCATAACATGATTGTTTGTGATATAATCTGTTTCGGTAAAATGAATAAGACAATGTTTAAAGTTGCACAGAGACGGTGAGAGAGCCAAGTCGGATTACAGCCGGCTGTATTTTTTGCTTCGCAAAAAATATTCTCATTATTAGCCTTTGACAAAACGGCAAAAGCCATAAGCAATTGCAGAAAAATTATTAGGAGGGTATTTATGATGTTTCATCACACAAATGCGCCTTCTGCCACAGGCAAGAAGAACAAATCTTCTTTGAATGCGGCATTGCGGCGCGCATTCACGATTACAGAACTTGTGATCGTGATCGCAGTTATCGCGATTCTGGCGGCGGTACTGATTCCTACGTTTACCAATCTGGTCAACCGTGCCAACGAATCGGCAGACATTCAGATGGTTAAGAATCTGAACACCATTCTTTCTTCGGAAGAAGCGCTCGGCAACCGCGCGGACACGATCGAAGAAGCACTCGAACAGGCGCTGGACGGTGGGTATAAGGTAGAAAATCTCACCCCTACGAGCGACGGGAACGATATCGTTTGGGACGCAACGAACAACCGTTTCGCACTTGTCGACAGTAACGGCAATAAGATTTACGGCGACGCACTGACACCCGACACCATCAGCGGTCAGGATTATTGGAAGATCACAAATGATTATAGCAAAACTTCCGACAATACATTTTCGTGGTATCTTACGGAAGACGCCGAGCTGCCGACAGACTCTGCAAGCGGCTCACTGGAAGTAACGTCGAGCATTAATTTAAGCGCCTTCCCCGATTTGAAGAGCATAACCGTATCCGATAAAGCAGAAGGCACGATCAACATCACTACCAACAGCGAAGATGTGGAAATTATTGCAAGCTCAACCAACGCAGAAACAGCACCGACAATCAATCTGTACGGCACAGCTGGAACTATTTATAGAAGTAAGAATTCTTTTTCTGGAATCTCCGGAGGAATTTTTGGCATGAACTCTCTGCATGTTTACGGAAAGGTTGAAGGGATTTACTACGCCAGTGGTCATGTTGTGATAGAAAACGGCGCTGCAGTCAATTATATAATTTGCACACAATTTATTCAAACAAATTCTGATCAATTCAACATTGAAGTAAAAAATGGCGGTACATTAAATTATCTTGCTTCCAGTAATCAAGCCAGTTACTCAAAATTGGATGAAATTATAACAGATGAAAACAAAACTACTACAGTTTTAACGAATAAATGTATTCCTTATACTAACGGAGCTTATAATGATGGCGGTGTTGGTGAAGAAAATGCACCCTATTTACTTTCACAAACATCTCAACTTACAAATACCCAAATAAACGATGTGGATTATTATAACCATAACGAAACTACTTACTTTAAACTTGTTAACGATATAACTATTAATACTCGTTATTATACCGACTTTTTGCCTAATATGGTTTTAGACCTTGCAGGACATACGATTACTATTAAGGTTAAGGATACTGAAACCGTTGCTTGTGCATTCCTTGTACAGTCAGGAAACAAACTTACTATTGAAGATTCTGTCGGCACTGGCGGTATTGTAACTCCTACGTCTTATGAAGAAGATAAATCGGTTGGTTATATCTTTGACGTAATAGGAAATAGTTCTTTAACAATTAACGGCGGAAATTTTGTAGCAGGCATGACCGTTGCACAGGGAGAAGCACAAAGCTCTATCGTTATCAACGGCGGCACATTCTCTACTTTAGTTCCGAACGAAAATAATGTTTACTATGTTTTGAACAAAATTGACGGTTCAGCGGCTACGATTACGGTCAACGGCGGCAGGTTCAAAAACTTTGACCCTGGAAAAGCGAAAACAGATCCCGCGGGATCAGCGACATATGTCAGTTATCTGGGAACAGGCTGCACATCTACCGAAGATAACTCCGTAGCGGGCGAAAAATGGTGGGTCGTCACAAAATAAATCAATATTTTTGATTCAGCCAAAGCGGGCGCACTTTTTAGTGCGCCCGCTTTTTGACAAAACAGATTTTTAACCGCGCGATCCGCAGTACGAAACAAAATGACTCAAAGCTGCGCCTTCCGTTTTTTACGGAAGGCGCAGCTTTTTTGAACACGTTTGGCCGCATTTGCGCTTTTTCCCTTGTTTATCCCCTATTACGCGGCAGAGAGCCTTCATCCCAAAAGCTCTCTGCCGCGGCGAAAAATGCCGCCAACGAGAAACACCACGGCTCAGCCGCGGAGTTTCTCATAAAATTTATCGCACCTTTACTGCAACAAAAGAAGTCCGAATACCAACGTGAACAAGGCGACCGTTTCCACGATACCGATCACGATAAAATAGTTCGCGGTACCTTTTCCCGTTTCGCCGAGCGCATCGGCCGCGGCGGCGGAAACTTTGCCCTGGAACAGTGCAGACAGCCCGATCGCAAGCCCTGCAAAAATTCCAACAAACATACAGAGCGTTGCGGAAGCACTGCCCGATTCAAAAGCACTGCGGATGAAGTTCATCAGCAAAAATCCGTAGATCGTCTGCGTCAAGGGCGCTCCCGAAAAGGCAACCATCATAAAAGGCGCCTGTTTCCCGTTTGCGTAGCACTTTTTCCACGCTCCGACCGAAGACATCGCCGCATATCCCGCTCCGAATGCCGAACCTATGGCCGCCAATCCCAATGCGCACGCCATACCAATATACTGTATTTCCATAATTCCTCCAAAATGTCAGTTATTCCTTTCTTTTTTTATTTCTCGGAACGGGTTATAGGCGATCCCCGACCACTCCATTCCAAGCTGTCCCGAAAATTCCAGAAGATTCAACCGTACGCCGTGTACGACTACGGACAAAAATCCCATCACTATATTCAGTGCATGACCTATGACCATGATCACGATGCCCACGATCACAAGCGCGCCACCGAATCCCGCTGCCATATCGTTAAAGCTCTGCGCGATCGCAAGGGACGCCATTCCCACGGCAAACAGCCGTATGTAACTCATCACGTTCCCGAACGCCGAGATCGTATCCAAAAACGTCGTAAATGCGTTGCCAAGCCCCGCTTTCAGCCCCTGCGCAAACGTCTTGTCGGCTGACATCCCGCCAAACAGTATGACCAGCACAAATCCTGCCCCGATCACCGATGCCACAACCGCTAGATTGATACTTTCTCCGATCACCAGATACAGCACCATGAAGTACAACGCACTCACCGAAAACAACCATCCCAGATCTGCGATCCAGCTCAAATTATGACGGATCAGCTTGCGTCTTATATTCATGATACACGCAAGCGCCAGCTGTACGACGCCTATGGAAAAACAGAATTTCATCACATTATTCTGCGCCTGCGTCGCCGTCACTCCAAAATATTCGGGATAGTTCGCAATTTGCGGAATCACGAGCGCTTTCAAAAACGGAACACGCATCGCCCCTTCCAGTCCGAACCATGTGCCCGTCAGCGCTCCCCAAACGATCGTTGCCGCCGACAAAACATATAAAAGCAACGTAACGTTGGTGAGCTTTTTCATCCTGACATTCAATACCACCGTGCCGATCAGAAACAGTACACCGTACCCCGCATCCCCGATGATCATGGCAAAAAACAGTGCGAAAAATGCCAGAAACCAGAACGATATATCGTATTCCCTGTACCCCGGAACGGTCCCCAGGATATCAAACAGCGGCTTGATCAGCGACGTCACTTTGTTATAATGTATTTTTGTCGGTACGTTCGGATCGTTTTCATCCGCATCGTCCATGACCCACGCCCAGTTATGTTCTTTCGCAGCTTTTGAAAACTTCTCCGTTTCCGTTTCGGGTATGTACCCCGTTATCCACACAAGCCCGCTCTCCCTGCCAAGCGACGCGTCCGCCGATGAATATTCCACGGCATTCTGCATTTTCAGCAACTGCTCCGCATAACTTTTCAGATACTTCGCCGATTCGCTCAAAACCCGATCGCATTCCGCTATCTCTGTCCTGCAATCCGCGGCTTCCCTTTCCAGCTGTAACAATCCTTTTTCGGGCAGCTGAAATTCGCTCGCCTCTACCTTCGCATCGGCTTTCCCGATCACCGCCACCGTCTCCTGCTTTTCGATCGGCTTTAAACGGATAAACCGCACATCTTCCTTCTTGCAAAGCGCGCGCAGTTCCTTTTTGTCCATGCGGTAAAAGTGCAGTTCCACAACTTCCGATAATTCCCTGACCGCCTGCGGATCAAAATTCCCCCACGGTCGGATCCGCTCCGCTTCCAAAAGCAACGCCGATAACCGCTCCTTTTGCTCCGCTTTCCTTTTCAAAGCCGCGGCTGTCTTTTGATACAACGCTTCAAACTCCGCATCGGAAAGTTCTTTTTCCTCTTTTCCCTTCCCCTTATAATCGCCAAGTTCCTGCAAAAGTCGGGAAAGTGCGGAAAACCGTTCCAGAATCTGCGGATCCGCGTCTTTCTTTTCCGCAAGATGCAAGATACCCAGTTCCCGCAACGACATCAGCATTTCGTCTTTCCGCGAATTTTGCCCCGCAACACAGACAACTTTCATCTTTTCGATCATGTCGTTGCCCCCTGCCGCTTCTTCTTCGCGATTTTTCCGCGGACAACGGCACTTGTCTGCTGATCGCCCAGGTATATCTCAATTTTTCGGATGTTTTCCTTCGCCTCCGGGATCTTCACCTTTTCAAACAGATTGACGCGCTGCGACGTCAGCCGCAACTCCCGATTCAAAAGTTCCACTTGGTTCCGTATCGTCTTTAAAAGCGCATTGCCCTTCGATATCTCCCGCAGACGCACCAGCGCTTCATCCACCCAGAACGGATAATCCGCTACGTCGTAAACAATCTCCTGAAAGGTCAGTTCCTTGAATACGGGAACGGATACCCCCGCAATGTTTTCCCGCACACATACCACTTTGTCCGGGATCACAAGTTTTTCGATCTTCTTTTCTTCCGCAAACGAACTGTTTTCCGCAAAAACTGCCACCCAGTCGTCCAGTCCGTCCACCAAGGCAAACAGCTCCTTTTCCCGCTTCTCCAGTTCGGCAACCGATTTCATGATGACCGTCTGCAGCTGCTGCTTTTTCAGCTGCAACGTCGGAAGATACCTCTGAAACTGCCGCAGCTGATCTTTTTGCTTTTTTAAATCGTTCTTCGTTAATTTTACCGCGCCCATACCCTCTTCTCCTTTACTCGGATTTCAGGTCTTTGGGCCATCTTTCGCGGATCAGATTCGTCTTCAGCCCCGTTTCATTGGGCTCAAAACACTCCGCAAGTATTTTCCACCCCAAATCCAGCGCCTCTTCCAGCGTAATGTTCACGCGCAGATCCATCAGCTCATCTTCAAACAGTTGGCCGTATTTGAGAAGTTTTTCGTCCCATTCGCTCATCAGAAAACCCATGGATTTCTTTTCCAGACTCTCTTTATAAGCACTGTACAACTTGATCATGCAGTCCATCAGCGCACGATGATCGCTCCGCGTCTTGCCGTTCACGTTCTGCTTGAGCCTCGACAGCGATCCGAACGGCTCGATCCTGCCGCCTTTAAGATAATACTGCCCCTCCGTTATGTACCCCGTATTGTCGGGAACAGGATGCGTGACATCGTCTCCCGGCATGGTCGTAACGCTTAAAATGGTCACCGAACCCAAACCGTCAAAGTCGACCGCCTTTTCATAACGCGATGCCAGACTGCTATACAGATCGCCCGGATACCCGCGGTTGGAAGGCACCTGCTCCATCGTGATCGCCGTTTCTTTCTGCGCATCCGCAAAGTTCGTCATGTCCGTTAGAAGAACCAAAACGCGCTTCCCGTCCAAAGCAAACCGCTCCGCTACCGCCAGCGACAAATCGGGAACAAGCGTACATTCCACGGTAGGATCCGACGCCGTATGAATAAACATCACCGTGTGCCCCATCGCGCCGCTCTTTTCCAGCGTATCTTTAAAAAAGAGAAAATCGTCGTATTTGAGCCCCATTCCGCCCAGCACGATCACGTCCACTTCCGCCTGCATTGCAATCCGCGCCAGCAGTTCGTTGTAAGGTTCGCCCGATACCGAAAAAATCGGAAGTTTCTGGCTTTCCACCAGCGTATTGAACATGTCGATCATCGGAATGCCCGTACGTATCATCTTTTTCGGAACGATCCTGCGCGTAGGATTGACCGAAGGCCCGCCGATCGGGATCATATTCTCCGTCAACGCAGGTCCGTTGTCCTTGGGAACGCCCGACCCTGTAAAGATACGCCCGAGAAGATGATCGGAATAGGAAACCATCATCGGCTTTCCCAGAAATTTTACGGGGTCCGTCGTGCTGACCCCCTGTGTTCCTGCAAAAACCTGCAGGTAAACGAGATCGTTATCCAGCTTGATAACGTTTGCATAACTGTCGCCGACCAGCGCCAGATCACCGTTTCTGACTCCGCTCGCCCGAACGGATACGACGTTGCCGACGATCGATTGTATTTTCGTGTATATTTTCTGCATATCAGACCGCCTGTTCGCAGGATCTTGACCGATAAAATTCCCTGATCGTTTTTTCCTGCTCGTCAAATTTATCTGTTTTGAATTCGATGGTATGCCAGTCGAGAAGCTGCTGCCGCAGCTGATTGAAAAAGGTACGTATTTCGCTTTTACTGTCCATGCGATAGGTCTTTTTGAGAATGTCGTACATTACTTCAAACACGCGGAGCTGGCGTTCCGGTTCACAGGCGGCGTCCACCGGATCGAACGAATCCTGCTGAAGATACGCCGCATCCAGAAGCTCGCCTTTTTGGTATGTTATGTAATCTTCTTCGGAAATACCCTCTTCCCCGACGACCTTCATCATCTGGTTGATTTCCGTACTGCGGATCAGAATCTCTCTCGCTTCGTCCACTTTTTTCTGCTCCGCGATCCCTTTGTATTTCGACCACGAATCAATGGGATGAATGGCAGGATATTTACGCGCATCCGAACGCTCGCGGGACAGACCGTGAAACGCACCGACCACTTTCAGCGTCGCCTGCGTGACGGGTTCTTCAAAGTTGCCGCCTGCGGGCGAAACCGTTCCGCCGATCGTGACGGACGCGATCTTGCCGTTTTTCAACCGTACTTTCCCCGCCCGTTCGTAAAAGGACGCGATGACCGATTCGAGGTACGCAGGGAACGCCTCATCCCCCGGGATCTCTTCCAATCGCCCGCTCATTTCGCGCATCGCCTGCGCCCAGCGGGACGTCGAATCGGCAAGCATCAGCACCGAAAGCCCCATCTGCCGATAATATTCCGCAAGCGTGATCGCCGTATACACGGACGCCTCCCGCGCCGCCACGGGCATGGACGACGTGTTGCAGATGATGATCGTCCGCTCCATGAGCGATCTGCCCGTGCGCGGATCGCTCAGTTCGGGAAACTCTTTCAAAATTTCCACGACTTCGCCCGCGCGCTCTCCGCAAGCGGCGACGATCACGATATCCACGTCCGCATTCTTCGCTTCCATATGCTGGAGCACCGTCTTCCCTGCCCCGAACGGCCCGGGTACGCAGAACGTTCCGCCCTTCGCAATGGGAAGAAAGGTATCGATACAGCGGATTTTCGTGATCAGCGTTTCGTCCGGACGCAACCTCTGTTCGTAACAGGTGATCGGCTTTTTGATCGGCCAGGTGAAAACCATGGTAAGAGTTTTCTTCTCGCCTTTCCCGTTCCTGATGACGGCTATCTGATCACGGACATTGTACACGCCCTTCGGCACGATCGATTCCACCGTCCAGTCTTCTTCCGAAAGCCCGAAAGGCACCATGATATGATGCGTGAAAAGCCCTTCCGGTACCGTGCCGAGCGTGTCCCCGGGACGGACAACATCCCCCGCTTTGACGGCGGGAGTAAAATCCCAAACCTTATCGGGGATCGGATCCAGATATTCCCCCCGTTCCAGAAAAAAGCCGCACTTTTCGGCAAGTTCGGGTAGCGGATTCTGCAATCCGTCATAAATCTGCGTCAAAAGCCCGGGGCCCAAGGAAACGCTCATCAGCTCCCCCGTGAATTCTACCCCGTCACCCACCTTGATGCCGTTTGTCATTTCATAGATCTGCATATCGGCGACATCCCCGCCCACGCGGATGATCTCGCCTTTCAGACGCTTTCCGTCCACAAGTACATAACCCACCTCGTTCTTGCGGATGGAACCGTTCAGTCGGACGGATACGAGGTTCCCGTTTACGCCCGTTACGCTTCCTGTAATATGATCCATCGTTTTACTCCTGTTCCCCGATCAGAATCTGCTGCTGTAACCCTTGCAGTATGCGGCCCAGCTCTGCCTTGCCTTTCTTCTGATCAAAAACATTTTTTCTTTCCAGCAATTTTAATTTCAGCGCATACCCCATCAGAGCATGGTCGTCAAAATAATGCGTGCCGATCAGTTCGTTCAGCTTTTCAAATTCCAAAGCAAGCAGAGCCTTCTCCGCTTCCAGCGGATTCTTTCCGCCGACCGCGGCGGAAATCGTTTTGAATACGCTTTCGTCCCGCTCCCCCGCGTTCTGTACCTGCTTTCCCGCCCGCTGGTTGCGGTAACGGATCAGCTCCCGCTCAAAAACGCTATAAAACTCCGACCACTCTGAAAGCAACGGCCCTTTATTAGAAGAAAGCGTCAGGTTTTCCAACACAGAATATTTTGCCGCGCTCACCGCCTGGCGGCACATTCCGAGAAAATCCGAATACGTCAGGGGCGGACTTCCGTCTGCCTTGAGCATCGGCAGGCTCGAAAGCAAATAATAATACGAAGCCATTTTCTTCTCCCGATCAGATCACCAAATCCGAGAAAAACGGCAGAAGCATCTGCATGATCGCTTCATCGGTGCAATCAAAATACCCCGAGCCGTCCTTTGCCGCCAGACGAAATCCCGCTCGCACATTGGGATTTGCTTTGATCTCAAGCCCCCCGCGGATCTTTTCCGCAAGCTCCCCTTTCAATGCGTCCGTAACCTCTTTCACTTCCGCCGTGTATCGGGCGGGATCTTCGCCGCCCACAGCGGCAAGGATCAACTTCGCAAGCAACGCCGTATCCATCGATTTTGAAATGTCTGCCGAAAGTATCTTTTCAAACTCGTCCCGCACGGAATTTTCAAAGGAAAGCATCGCGTCCCGCTTTGCGTGTTCCGCCGTCGTCTTGACGCTCTCCTTCATGATATTCGTTTCCTTTTCCGTTTTCGCGCGGACTCGCTCCGCTTCTTCCTGCGCGGCTGCCACAATATCCGCCGCCTGCCGTTTCGCATCCGCCACAATGCGCTCCGCTTCCGCCTGCGCCGCTTCCACTCCGTCTTTTTTGATTGCGCTGATTAAATCTTGGACTTGCAATTCCACGACCCGTTTCTCCTTTTTACAATCCTTACCTTTCTATTTTACCTGCTTTCCGTTAAAATGTCAATATGGTTTTTTTACGTTTTCTGTATATTTTCATACGATACCGCCCGTTATCGATATAATACAGCCCGCCAGCCCGCCGAAAAGGCCGATTCCCCGCTTGAAACAGCATGCCTTTCAAAGTGCCCTGTACGATACTTTTTTAGCCCCGTCGATCCCGTACTCCCGCTATTTAAATTTCCGAAAAACTGCCTACACGCAAAACAGCTTGCTCAAACGCACAAATGTCCCTGTTCGCACCGCCGCACGACGCTATTTTGGCATAACGTTACCCTTAAAAACAATGCAATTTTCTATTTTTTTCTGCGCAGAGACAAAAAGGAACGAGACTTTTTCGATAAGCAGATTTTTTATTTAATACTTGACTTGCACATACTTGTGTGATAAAATAGACATATGATGAATTAATCTAAAGGGAGGAGAATATGAATTGCAAATTTTGCAATGCGGAACTTGAAGAAGGTGCCGTATACTGTCCGCAATGCGGGAAACGCGTTGACGGAAAAAAACGCTGCGAACATTGCGGGAGGTACATTGACGAAAATTCCGTATTCTGTACCTACTGCGGCGCACGCACAGACGGAAAATCTGTCTGCCGTAAATGCGGAGAAGCGTACGCCGGAAGTTTTTGCCCCAAATGCGGAACGCCCGCGCACGCAAATACGGAATCGCGCGCCGAAACCGACGCCCAGCCCAGGGGAAAGGCGTCGCATATCCTTGCCGTAACAAAACAAAGCGTACTGTACGGCGCACTGTGCGTTTTGTTTATCTTTTCCTTTTTTGTTACGTTCTCGCTGATCACGACGGTTGATTTTATAGCGGTACGCACGGATATTAATTCCACGTCTTTTTATTTTCTGATCACACAGTTCCAGGAGATCTCCGATTTTCTCGCGGCAGGTTCCTACTATCCGGAAATGTCGGCGGCACTGTATCTGGACGCGGGAATATGCGCCGCCTGCGTTGCGGCAATCATCATTATCTGCGCAACATACTTTGCCATCGGCACGGCGGCATATGTTAAAAATATGCGGGCAAAGAAAGAATTTGCCATGAGCAAATATGTGATCACGCCCGCCCTGCTGACCCTGGCGCTTGTTTTATTTTTATTTTCGTTTGCTTCCGCCTCCGTTTCGCAGGACGGAACCTCGACCGACATCACGCTCGGCGCCGCAACGATCGTAAACATAGTACTCGTTTCCGTTGCGCTTGCAACCGCGGCAGTACTGCACATCATCCTCAACGCAAAAACACAAAAACAAAACCTTCTCAATTATGTTCTGAACGCTGTGGGATTACTGCTTGTCTTTCTGCTGCTCGCCACACTTTCCGCTGACATTCTCTCCGTCAACACAAGGGCGACCGACAGTGCCTTATCCGGAAACACATCCGCACCGCTGCTTTTCATCGGGATCCTCGCCGCAATGGGCACGATGGAAGACTCAGCCACCGTGGAAGCCATGTCCGGGATGCTGACCAACTCTGCTATTATTTTTGCACTGTTCGTACTGATATTTGCCGCCGAGACCGTAGCGCTGATCGCCTTTGCCAAGGGAATCCTCCATAAAAGCTCGGCGCGTCCGCGCACCTTGTCGTGTGTGTTTTCCGCCGTTTCTGCGGGAGTGTCCATCGCATATCTGATCATGTGCATCATCCTCTGCTCGCAAAACTTTGCTGGAGCCGCAACGTTGGGCGCTTCGCCTATATGTGCCCTCATTTTTTCGATCTTCGCACTTGTCATGTCAATCGTGAATTGTTCTTTACTACGTAACAAAGAAGAGGCGGATCCCAGTCGCACAGATTCACCCGAATATCCCGCACAATCCGCAGAATAAATTTTATACAAACAAAAAACGGCCGAATACGGCCGTTTTTTCTATACAAATTTTCTATGCAACTGTCGATTGATTTAAAAAAGCAGAATGTCCGGATCGAACAGCCACAGGCAACCGCGGGCAGGAAAACACTTTTTTGTTCAATGTCTTTCTGTTCAAAAAATAATTTATCCGTGCCGCGATTCCTTTCAGCGATTTTTTCAAACCGATTCTCTGATATTTTTCTCGTACTTCCTGTAAATATAACAGGCAACCGCAGACCATCCGTGGCACAAACTGCCTGCGCGGCCGAAATCTTCCGCACCATCTTCCGTTTCATAGAGGGTCGTATCTCCGCAAGTGACCATGTTTCCGTACACGCATTCCAGATCCCGTAACACAAAATCCAGTTCATTTTCCGAATACTTCAGCAATGCTTCGTACAGCCAGAGCCGATTGGAAAGCGTAACGGGAACCAATCCTTCTCCGTTTTTCAGTTTACGGCAAAGGTCACCCGCTCTTTCCAGGCAGCATTCGGTCACTACGGCCAACGCCTGCGGCAGCATCGCCGCGCCGATCCTTTTTCCGCCCTTGACGGACGTACAAAAAAGTCCCGCCTCAGCATCATAAAAGTTTTTTACAACGGCCTCCTTCATCTGTTCGTATTTTTTTTCGGAGATCGCCAAACCTTCTTTATCCAAAACCCGCTGCAGGCACATGTATTTTTCCAATGCGCACAAATACAATAAATTCAGGCAGCTGTCATATCGTTCAAACCGATCACTGTCATCGCAAACATCTTGTCCGTCCAGACCCGTTCTCCATTCATAAAAATTCCAGTACTCTTGTCCTTGAAAAACCGCGATCAGGCCAGTACCGTCCACCCGCGCCGCAAATGTATCCAAAATTTTTTTTGCGATCGGATACACTTCTTTTATAAATTCAAGATCTCCCGTTCTCTCAAAATATTCTGCCAGCGCCAGGATAAAATAACAACTGAATGAGGGGATGGTTATCCCTACCCGCGCAGGGAAACATAATTCCAAAAGGCCGTCTTCCCGCAGTCCTTTCGACATCAGCCGCAAATTTGCCTTTACGTAATCCTCATTGTTTTGAAACACATACGACCCGAACAACATCTGATTGCGGCTGTCCATTGCATAGAGCGCCTGCTCTCTCCAGGGACAATCTTCATAATGTTCGTGCATACATCTCTTTAATGTTCGCACGCCGTTTTCATAAATTTTCCGACGCAATCCGTCCCCGATCCGAACGGGAACCTCTTCCGCAGGATAATCCGTACAGAATATCCTGCAATCATACAATTTCGCCCACGGAGCTTCGATATGTATCTGCAAATACCGACACCCGATCCGACGAAGAACGCCGCAAAAGCTGTTCCTGCCCCTTTTTGCCCTGTAACCGAATGCAAAATTCCGCATGCCGATCCTTGTCCGCACTCTCATATCCTGCAAATGTTCCCCGAATCCGACCCAAACATCCGCATCGTACGGAACTTCCAGATCCAGTATTGCATACCCCGCCGTTTCTTCCCCCATATCTACTATAAAATATACGCCGTCCTCATCCGTCTTCAATGCAGCGCCTTCACGATCCGGCAAACGCTTCTTTCCTCCCCAATCCTTGAAACGCAAAAATGCACTCTCTATATTCTCTGCCGCCGTCTTGCCTCCGTTCCCCTTTTTATACTCTCCCTGCGAATCGATCATCGCAGCCGCACCTTCATTTAGCCGCAATCGGCGGATCGGTCTGGCAAACATCCGACATTTCTTATCCACAACCGTACTTTGCAAAAATCCCGCAACGTCTTTCTCTTTCCAGGCATCGTCCGACACGCCATCATAATAATATGTGCGCCCCAATTGCGGCGTAATATTTTCCACCTCGCCGCTGCGATATCCCTTGTCTTCTCTCGATAAAGTCTCTTCCCCGCTTTTCGCAAGAACCTTACCGTCTTTTACGATCTCAAAAATCAATCCTGCCTGCGCCTTGTAATATGTACTGCTGTCTTCCCCCGCGTAATAACATAAAATCGCCATGCGGTTCTCTCCCGCATGACAATACTCCTCCAGATCCAGTTCGTCGTAAATTTTATAATGCGGATAATCGGGATATTGCCCGCTGTATACATATCTGCCGTTCATATAAACCGCATAATTCGTATCCGCACTGATACGCAACACAATCCCGTTTTCTTTCTCCGCCGCAAATTTCACAATAAAATCGGCATATTGATTCACTCTGCTCTTTTCAAGCCATATCCAATTGCTTTTCTGAAAAATATCTGCCTTTTCCATGTTCCGTTCCCCTTTTTTATTAGCAATATTCTATCATATCTCAATATGAAATAGCAACTCCCGACAAGTATTTAAATTTTACTTCTTTTGAAAAAATTCTTTATCCATATCCGCCCTTCGCGAAGGTCCAGAAAAAGTCCGGCCGTGAAAGCAATCTGCTTCACGGCCGGATCTGTCACTAAGTTTCACACACCTTTTGCCCCACACTGAAAGGAACCATCCGAAAATCCGGACGATTCCTTTGTTCCGTATAATTATTCTGAATCTTCAGGATCCGATAAACATCATTTTTTCAACGGTTTGAAAAAATACGGATCGCTTTTTTTACATCCTCTTTCATCGCCTGCATAGCGGCATATTCGACATCGTGCAAATATTTTGTTTTGCCCAAAGCAATTTCCTTTGCCGCCGCCTCATATCCCGCTTTAGACATATAGGAATAATAATTGATCTTCCGTATCCCGCAGGCAATGGCTTGACGGAATCCGGCTTCATCCACGCCGCTGCCCCCATGCATGACGAGCGGCAGGCCCGTGGCAGCCGCACAATTTTTAATCACGTCAAAATCCAGCTTGGGCTGCGCCTTATAAAAACCGTGACTCGTTCCGAACGCGATCGCCAATGCGTCGATCCCCGTCGCTTCCGCAAACTTTTGTGCCTCATCCGCTCTGGTATAAAAATCCGCAGGATCCTCCGTCTCGATCTGTTTTTCACCCGTTTCGCCTGTTACCATTCTTCCCAGCTCGGCTTCCACGCCCACACCCATAGCATGTGCGATCCCTGTCACCTCTTTTGTTATCCGAAGGTTTTCTTCATATGGCAATTCCGAAGTATCGATCATTACAGACGTGAAACCGATCCGCAAAGCGCGATACACCATTTCCAAAGAAGTACCATGATCCAAATGCACACACACAGGCACTCTTGCATTTTTTGCCGCGGCAAGCATGGCTGGGCCGACATAAGAAATATCATTGTAAACATTATGCACTTCCGCATGCGCCAAGATCACAGGCTGATTCAGCTCCTCTGCGGCGCAGACCACTGCCTGCAGGCTGTCAAAACCCGTAGCATTGAACATTCCGACCGCACATTTATCCTGTTGTGCGATATCTAAAATTTCTTTTAATCCTACCAGCATTTGAAACTCCTATTCTTCTATGGTCGGAATACGCTGAATGCGTTTATCCGTAAAAATATCACTTTCGTCCCGGCTTTTTGTGGAAAACTCGCTGATAATCGCGCCATCCGGCCCAGCCTGAAACCAATGCAACGTATTGGGATAAATGGTATACTGTTCGCCTGCCCTGAGAATGATCTCATGAAAAACCGTCACGTCAGTCGGAGGCAGAACTCCGTGTATCTTATCGCGATCCCCTTCGCCCTGCACATACAAATAGCAAACGCCCTTTCGAACACGAAATGTTTCTTCCTTGCCGTCATACGCCATGCCGTTTTCCTTGCCGCTCACATGGCGATGTTCGGGGCAGGTCTGAAAGGGAAATAATACCATCTCTTTTGCGCAGACTCTTTCCGTATTGACATAAGTCAGAAGCTGCAACCCTACTTTATCGACCATGCCAAGACCGAAATCCGCAACTTCGATGTTTTGTTTTTCACGATCCGTAAGCACGATGCCCGCTTCGCGAAAAGTTTGTTCCGTTAATCTTGCCTGTTGTAAATAATCATTTTTTTTCATCTTTTTCCACCTATGATTTACGTCTGAAAACTGCTTCCATTTTCCATGTTTCTTCCAAAGACCGCGCTCCGTTGATAGAATCCGCCGCATGGAGATTGCATGCCGCCACACAGGACGCAAGCCGCAAACTTTCTTCTTCTGACAAATCAAACAAAAACGAATAGAGCATTCCGGCACAAAACGCATCCCCTGCGCCGACTGCCCCCGCTATAAAATCCTTCGGGAGTTCCAGTGACGGTACAACGACAAATTTTCCGTTTCCGGAAAGAGAACACCCTAATTCGGGACAATGGATAACAACTCTCTCCCGTACCCCTGCCTGCATCATTTTTTCACAAGCTTCATGCAGATTTTCACGGATAAGCTCGTCCCCCTTTCGCAAAGGCACCCCCGTTATGTACTCGGCCTCGATCTCGTTGACCACAGCATAATCACTGTAACGCAATGCTGGCCTGACAGTCTTTCTGAATTTTTCCCGATCTCTGCTCACTACATCGATCGACGTTTTAATGCCTCTTTTCTGTATTTTTGCCAGAAGTCTGGCTGCTTTTGTACCATATTCGGCATCCGGTTCATCCAAAGTCTTTAATAAGAGCAGATACCCCAGGTGAAAAATTGAACAATCAAGCGACCCGATCTCTATATCCGTTTCCGAAAAAGCTGCATTTGCGCCCTCGGCACTAAAAAAAGTTCTTTCTCCGTCGGGAACCGTCATGACATCGGTAAAAGATGTCGGCAGATCGGGATCGACGCGCAGTTCCCTCGCATCGATCCCGTATTTTTCCAGTATACAGCGTATATAATTGCCGTTTTCATCGGCTCCGATCCGGGCAATCGCGTTTACCTCGATCTTGTCCGGAGCAAGGGTTTTCAGAGTAATTCCCGTGTTCGGTACACACCCGCCCACCGACTGCGACACCGAGCCGATCGCGCAAAGCATACCTTTCTGCGGATATCGGTCGATGCGCTTGATCAGGTCCACCAGCGCTGTCCCCGCAAGAGTTATTTTTTTCATAAGCCCCCTCTGTCTTTCCGATCAGGTTTTTGCTACGATTTTGATCGCCTGTTCTATGGCGTAATTTTTCGCGCCGATCTCCACTCCTTCCCGTCCGAAAGACGCAAAACATACCTTAATATATACATTGTTATTATCCGCATTGACGTATGAAGACAAAGCCTGCAAATACTTTTCGCCAAACGGAAGCGTAGTTCTTGAAACGAGGATCAGATCAAAATCCAGTATCTCGAACAAGCTCTTAAGGACATTCGCGGCAACCCTTGCCGTACTGTTGACCACCTCGCTGCACAAAAAATCACCGTTTTCATAAGCTTCCGCCACATCTTTGATCGTGATCTCTTCGGGCGGTTTACTTATACAGCATTCGGCACCGTTTTTTATTTCATTCCGTATTATTTCCAGAATGTGATACAGAGAACATACCTGATGAAGATATTTCTTCTGTTCAACCATGTCCAAAGGGAACGACTGATGCAGACAATCCACCAAAAACAAACCGAGTTCACCGTTCAGCCCGCTTCTGCCTTCGTATAATTTCCCGTCCAGAAACATGGCGCCGCCAATACCTTCGCCCAACTGAATATAAAACGTATCGTTAATGAGGTCCTTATATTCCCCGTCACTTTTTTCCGCCAAAAGAGCAAAACGTATATCATTTTTGACAAACACGGGAACATTGAACTTTTCAAAAAATAATTCTTTCAAATTAATTCCGTGATATGTTTTAAAAAACGGAGCGTAGATAATTTCCCCGGTATGTTTATTGACTTTGCCCGGTGCCGATATACAAATACATATCAATCTGTGTTCGGGGAACTGATTCCTTACGACCGAATACATTTTTTCCAGCAGATTTTGAAGATCTTCGTCGGAATACCTGCCCGTCACAGGCTCTTTGTACTTATAGAGAACGTCGCGGTTCAGGGAGTACAAATTTACTTCGACAAACTGTGCAAACATGACTACCATGACCATTCCGTAACCCGGATTGATGCTCAACAGGATAGGTCGTCTTCCGATGGAGGTATTTTCTGCATCTGTTTTATTCAACAGACCTTCCTGTACCATCTCGTCAATGATCGTAACGACCCCCGTATTGCTCAACTTGATCGTTTTGGCAAGGTCGCTGTTGGACATACTCTGTTTACTCAAAACGCTCAATATAAGTTCACGGTTCATACTCCGCAACAAGCTTTGTTTTCCGCCCATTAATTTCATTTCGTCTCCTGTCCCCTTTTTATTTTATCACGGTTTTCCTTTTTTTGCAATCATTCTTTTAAATTTTGAAATTTCTCTCTGGCCGCTTCGTTCATGACATCTTTTCCTGATCCGTCTGATCGCAAAGATCATAAAGTCGGCTGCTGAGAAGATTGCCGTTCTTATCCTTGACCAGAATGTAGACATGCCGCACGCCACCCGAAAGCAAACCGCTAAACTCAGAGCCGTTTCGTTTTAATCTGAGTTTGTTCCATTTCCAGTCGTAAGAACTCTCAGCTGCCGATTCCGTAAAGACTGCCCAAACTTCCAGAATATTTTCAGGCTCCGACAATACGCCGCTGATTTGATGTTTCAAAACCTGCAGCGTGCAGATACGCGAGGGCAAAGGGCTTCCTCTTCCCGTGATGCCGTCTGCAAAAGCAAAGATCTCTCGCTGATTGGCACCCCTTTCCTGATCATGGATCATCGTACTGTGCAAAGACAAAACAGGGCTGATTGCAAACAGTTCCGCCGTTCGGTTCCACAATCCGCAATCAAAACATATATCATCTGCTCCGCGGATCAGAAGAGTCGGGATATGTATTTGCGGAATATAGCGGCTGGGGTCCAGATTTTCGACCCACGTATTGTAATTTTTTTCTCCCATCCTGTCCGGAGTCAGCCCTTCCTCCTTCCATTTCCGATCTTTATACAAAAATGCCGAAGTATATGAAACGCTGCAGAATGAAAAACCGCGGCAATTGGCCGCCGTGAGATATGTTATAAATCCGCCCCACGAGATGCCTGCGATCCCGATCTTTTCTGCATCCACATAATCCAGACTTTCTAAAAGCTTTTTTGCCAGAATCGCATTTGCCGTGCTGTGATATGCCCATGTATCTTTCAGGTCGCCGTTCATCTGATCGAACGATCCGTACCCTTTCGGGCCGCCGGATGGGTTCTCCGTAAAATCACCGCCTGCTGATGTGTACATCTGCGCATTGATATCGATCGCTATCGCCACATATCCGTGCTTTGCCCATTCAAAAGCCCATTCATGCTCGGCTTTGCCGTTTCCGCCATGCACAAGAACGATTGCCGGATACCTTTTCGCCGCTTTTTGTTCAGGCACCGCCAGATACGCAAATGTACTTGTCCGTTTCCCGCAATAAGGCACACTGTCAAAAAAAACAGGAGTTATATTTTCAGCCAAACCTTCTTTTCTTTCCCCTGCCACGGAAAAGCCGCGGTAATATTGTTCAATTTCCCCCTGATCGAACAGTTTTTCTTCTATCATTTCAATCTCCCGCCATTCCCAACGTTTTGAGTATACGCCACGCATAACATCGAATCATAAAATCATTCGGATGATTGATATTGTTGGATGAAATATCAATAAACTTTTTTCGTTCCAGCAATTTTTGGTGAAACTTCCCCATATCGACAAACCCGACAGATACTTTTTCCAACGCAGACAGCGCATCCGAATAATCCAGCTGGCAATGGCGGAATCCGCTGTCCGCATTCGGGAGCATCGGCCCTACCAACAAAAATTCGGAACAAGGCAGATATTCTGTCAACTGCAGAATATTTTTCTGAAACTGCGTGGGAGAGACCCATCCCGTACCATCGTTCATTCCCCAAGCAAACACCGCAAGATCCGGTTTTTTGCCTGAAAGACGCTCCGATGCATTTTCAACGGCCCAACCGCTTGTCATGCCCGCCAGCGACTGATTATCCAACACCGTTTCCGCTCCTGTAAACGCCGCTATCTTTTGTCTGACAAACTCCGCCATCGGCGGAAGAAAAGGAGCGATATGATTAAAGCCGCTGGAATCATGCCCGACCGAAATACTGTCACCGTACCATAAAATTTGTATACGTCCGCCCTCTTTGCATTTCTTTGAAAACGCAGGAAACAACTCCGCTTTATTTTCTGGACGCAGCGCTTCCAGCTCCGCAAAAAAATCTTCAGAAGCGTCGTAATCATAATCAACGCTTATTTGATGCGAAAACAAAAAAGGCCCGTCTGAATACACAATTTTGAAATTATATTTCTGCATATCTTGCAGAATTTGTGCGGGGAGATCCCTGCCATTGTACTGTTCCCATGTCAGATAAGGCATGGAAGATCCCGGCAGTACCGTTATCCTCCTGCCCTCGATTTGATAATCGACGCCTTCACGGTAACGAACCGTTCGCGCCGAATTATAAACGCCCTCTATTTTTTTCGGAGAAAACAGCAGTTCACCCCAACATTTTCCCGCTTTCTCCATGAGCATAACGGTTTCGTTTACCATCTCTCCGCTTTTTGCAAAGGGATCACAAAAAATCTTTTCGTTCATGCCGCACCGCCTTCGTGACCGTATTTTTTACAACTGATGTACTGCCACGCAAGTCCTTGCAGGCAACGTATAAACACACAGGCCATTTTCCGTCTTTACCCTTTGTCTTTGGACGCCGCGACAGTCCGCGATCCATTCATAACCGTCATCAGGAAGACGTATACCGATCTCCTGCGGCTCACCCAGATAGTTGATCAGAAACTGCACGCTTTTCCCGTCCGTGCCGATATACTTGTTCGTGACGACAGAAGGATAATCATGCATGCCGTGATAATAAATCTCTTCCTTATATCTCCCGCACACTACTTCGTTCGGCTTTGCCATTCTTCCGAAGGTAAGTGAATCGTGACCGAAATATTTGCGCCAATCGTTCAGATGCCGTATAAATTTTTTGATCTGTCCCTGATCAACCTCGACCACATCCCACGGGGTACACCAATCCCAATGGATCTTTCCCTTATCTTTCAGCACAACCGTCAGCATATCCCCCTGCGAAAAAGAATGCGCAAACCGATAAAACAGATTGTCCGGATATTTTGCGAAATCAGTTATGACCCAGGAAGTATTCTGATTTCCCATGAAATTGTTCACATATTCATGAAAAAGAAAATTGTATGCAGAAACGGGCGTGCCGATAAAATAGCCGATGTTGTGCCTGGAATCGTTGAAACGCAGATCATTTATAAAACATTCCGCCGCATCCGCTTCACAACCGATCAGAACCTTGTCCTGCTTCCCGTATTTTTTCAGTACACCTCGCATACGGGCAAAAATCTCTTTCATAGCATCATTCTGCCACTTTCCGGGACAGCGCGGATGCCCGTGCCGAACCGAATAACACGGATACGTCGCACCGCCCAGATTCTGATCGAAAAACTGTACATAATCGACATCGCTTTCCGAAACGATCTTTTCCAGCTCACCGACTGCTATCTGTTTCGTCTTTTCGCACGCAGGGCACATATCGTAACCGTACTTGATCGGAAGTCCGCAGATCATAGCAGGGCGCAAAATCTGATCCGCATCCACCTGCATGATTTCTTCCAGATGATTTTCCTCAAAATCTTTTTCCCGGTTATAATTTTTATCGATGCCGCTGTACTGCGTCCAGGCGATCCCGCTGCAATATATGCCGATATAATCTCCGTTCCGATGCAACTGTGCCACGTATTCATTAAAATTGTCTTTATCTCCGTAAGGCGGCCATACATACGGCGGGGCCCAAGGCGCCGTTCCCTCCCAGTGACACAGCAACGGCATCATCGGCGCATCGAATTCTTCATGCAGCCGCTTTATATATTCCGTTGCTTTTGTGTAAGGATAATATTCGGAAGTCGTGATCTCTTTGGAATCGGCACCCTCTCCGCGTACCGGATAAACGACCACGATCGGTGATTTTTCCCACCAGTCAGGAAGATCTGTTTCTTCTTTCAGCTTCGGAATACGGATGATATCCGTCGTTTCCAGCCACTGTCTGTAAATTTCAGCGGCATCATACCAGTCCCCCCTGAATACGCCCAAAACCATATCATAGTTGCTTTCAAAATCCGATGTATCGTCCGTTCCCAGGTAATATCCGAATTCCAAACGCAAACCGCCTTCCTGTTTCCTGAAATCGATCTTCTTTACATTACATTCCGCATCATGCGCCGCAAGATACAATCCGCTGTTTGCTCGATAATACGCCATAAACTGCATCTGGCACGCTCCCGGATACCGTCCTTCCCAACCGGTCGCAGGAAAATCGCTCCCGTTGTATCGCAAACCGCAATGTTCACGGATCTCAACATCGTCAATGACCACACCTTCTGTTATCGGCCAGAATAGTTTTGCCCCTTCCGCTCCCGAACCGAGATCGTTCGGCACGATCACTTCGGGAAAATCCACTTTGTAAATCAGACAAGACTCACCGTTTTTCAAAGAGAATCTCCAACGGGTCAAAGCCGTTTTATCGTACCGCACGATGACCTGTACGGACAGCTCCCTTCCGCCGATCTTTGCATAGTTCAATACGATCTTGCCATTCTCTCGATTCACCGAAAATTCCGCGCCCGTGCCGTCCAGACAGAATCTCTTATTCTCTTCGTCCAGCAAATACAGCCGAAACAACGATCCCGTACTTGCCTTATAGATCAGCTCTTCCCCCGCCGCATCGCAAAAAGACAGGATCCTTCCGTCCGTATCGGATAATTCCATACTGTAAAATTTATTTTTAATTTTCATTACAATTATCTTCCTATGGCAAATTTCTGCAAAAATTCAACGATCGGGCCAGGCTCTTCCAACGAATGCGGATGATGGTCGCAGTCTTTTTTCTCTATGTACAGTATATTGCCGCCTGCAGCCCTGAATCTTCTGACAAACGGATCACTGTTCTTTTCTATCGGGACAACGCTGTCCTTCCTCCCCGCAACGATCACGACCGGTATACTCTGCACAGCCAATAGCTCCGCCTTTTCCAGCGCAAGCATGTGCGGTAAGACCGATCTTTCATTTTCTATCCCGTACTCCGCCAGGCATTCCTTTCTTTCCCTCTCATACCCTGCCACCCCGCAAGGCCACGTCCTGATATCCAGTACCGGCGCATCCAGATACAGCGCCGCAATCAGCTTGGGAAATGCTGCGGCAAAATTCACCGCATAAAGCCCGCCACGACTGAACCCGAACAAAATTGTTTTCGCATTCAGTGCAAATTTTTGCGTAACGGTATCATAAAAACGCTTCATACGTCCCACAGCGGCAGGCGAACCGTACAGATTGCTGATCTTATAATAAACAAGAATATATCCCTTTTCCAGCATTGCCCTGTCTGCCGCATCAAATGCGCCAAGAAATTCCGTCCGCCACACAAAAGGCAGATCCGTTCTGTAATTTTCAGGCACGATCAGCACCGCCGCATGATCCTCCACCGAAAAAGAAAAACAGCGGCATCCTTTATATTCGGTTTCAATACACTGATCCAGATTCTGCAACATATCTTTTAATTTTTTCTCCAGGCGAATTCTTTAAGCAATTTTATGTACACTCGATAATCTTCCAGACTGACGGAGGGCGGCGTCTGATGATCGACCGACAATACATACCGTCCCCGCCTGATACAAGGCAGCAAACGCTCAAATTCACGCCGCATGGCTGCTTCCCCTTTATCCATAACCATCTTATTATAATTTCCGATAAATGCAGTTTCCGGAAATTTCCTCTGCAATTCGTTCACATCCACTCCCGCCTGTGCTTCCAGCGGATGATATCCTTCCACTCCGTATCGGTTAAACCATTTGATCGGTTCGGTAATATTTCCGTCGCTGTCTACAAGCACTTTCAAGCCGGCTTCTTTGCATAACGGAATTATTTCTTTGTAATACGGCGCAATAAATTCTTCAAACATCTCTTCCCCGACCATCGGCCCATTATTGTAACTCATGTCCTCCGCAATCGTTACATAGTCGAAAGGAAGCGTTTCCAATGCGTAGGCAACCGTCTTTTTTTGCCAGCGCAACATGTCTGCCACCATACGGTGATACAGTTCCGCATTATCATAAAAACTGTACAGATGCGGTTCTATCCCCATATATTCCCGAGGCTCCCAGAACGCTCCGTTAATGATCAGCTCCAAAACCAGTTTCCCTTCCGATTGCAGTTTTTTTACCATCCGCACAAAATCATCGTCCATCTTCAGATCGGGATACAGCGTGGGCAGCAATTCCTTTTCATACTTTTCCATCGTTACTCCGCCCATGCCTGCCCCGACCGTCTTTGCAAACGGCGTCTTGCCTGTATAAGGTTTTGCCCACCAATGTGCCAGAAGATCCAGCCCGAAATATTCCTGAATTTCAAGCACGTCTTTCATTCCGTACGCATAATTTTTACAAATCGGAAGCCCTTCTCCGTGCCAACGCCGGATCGTTTCATGCCACCAAAACGAATTCTCGATCATTGGCATACGATCCGTTTCCTGCCCGTTCAATGTATAAATAAATCTTTCATTCGCTTTCATTTTTATTCCTCGTCAAAAAGTTCTAAAATACGCATCGCATAACACCGCGCCAAAAAATCGTTCGGATGATTTATGTTATTCCCGGTCATATCGCAATACCTTTTTCCGCACAATAAATGCCTGTGAAGCTGTGCCATGTCGACAACACACACATGTTCCCGTTTCAAAGTTTCAAAAGCCCTTTCATATTCTTCGTGCAACCCCACAAAATCACTTTCAGGATTGGGCAATATGGATGCGATCAGAATAAATTCACACCCGCTCTCTTTCTGACTTTTCATGATCGTCCGAATATTTTCTAAAAACTGTGAAGTGGGTATTTTCATGGTCCCGTCGTTCATTCCGAATGCTATCATCATCAGATCGCTCGCATACGGTTCAACGTTCTGCTCCACATTTTCCATCCCCCATACAGACGTCATGCCGCCCTTTGACGTATTGACAAATCGTATCTCGCTTCCAAATCTGTCTTCCAATCCCATACATAGCAGTTCATACCAAGGCGGAAGATAAGGCGGCGTATTCATGCAACCGCTTGAATTACAGCCTACCGATATGCTGTCTCCGTACAACAATATCCGCAATTTTTCGCCGCGCTCCAGTTTTTGCAAGGTCCGCGGCAGATACTCGCGCGCCTTATCCGTAAAAGATAAATCAAATTCCGCCCTGTCAAATGAATAATCCGCCACGACCTGGTGACTGATGATATAAGGGCTGTCACTGTAAAGACAATTTACGATATTGAATTTTTTCGGATCGTCCCGAATTTCATCCGGAAGATTCTTTCCGTATAAAATTTCTTCCTTCACATACGGCATGCGTCTGTTCAAACATACGACACGGCGGCCCTCACAGATATAATCTTCGCCTTCCTTAAATTCTTCCGTCAAAAAACTGTTGGAAATTCTGACCTTTCCTTTCGGCTTATAGCGAAGATTGCCGCTGATCACGCCGTCTTTCTCAACCAACATTATGCTTTCACGGATCATTTTTCCGCTCTTCCAGAACGGTTCCAGGCTTTCCCTTATCAGTTCATTCATAAATCTTTCCCCGTCTTACGATATGTACGCACCCCATAGGTATTGTAAATGTGTACCGGCAGCGCACTCCAGCCATGACATAAACTCCCCGCAAAATAAAAGTCGTCGGCGCCCGACTGCGTTTCCCAAAAGGTCGTCGCCCCTTTTGACAGCATACTGCCCCAGATTTCGTCAATCTGTCGGAGCACCTCTACCAATTTATCCGGAAATCTCGAAAGAACAGCATCGTATTCAAAAATCAAGGCAGACAATGTGGAAGGAATCATCTCTTCTTTTTTCAGCAATTTTTCCGCCAAGGACAACTGACATTCTTCGGGTACAACCCCGGCATACAACAGCACCGAGTTCGCAAATTCCGAATAAAGGCTCCTTTTCCCGTCCGCAAAATAATTGAAATATATGCCCTTCTCCGCATCGTAAAACACTTCATTCAAACGGTTTACAAGCTTTTCCTTTACCCGTACCAGCTCTTCATTTTCCCGCAGTCCCTTTTTAAGGCGCAGAAATATAAAACTGTCTATCGCCATCACCAAAAACGCATTCAGAATCGCGTCGTATCTTTCCTGCAATTCATAATCCCTGTCCAACGGCATTGCGTCCAGGCCCTCCCGCCATTCGTAAAAATTCCAATACTGCCGCTCACGGAATGCTGGCAGCAATCCCGTGATTTTGTCTATTTTTTCAATAAACGTATACAATATTTTTTCACAAACCGGATAAACAATTTCAGCCAGGGAATTGTCTTTGGAATACTGTGTGTATTCTTTGACCTGCAGCAGATAAGTAAGCGAAAACATAGGAATCGTTAACGGCATTCGGCAGGGGGCGCACAGTTCGAGATGCCCGTCTTCGCGCAGTGCCTGCGAAAACAACAGAAGATTATCTCTTGCCATTGCATACTCTCCGAATGCCGTATAACCGCACAGCATCTGGATACGGCTGTCAAAAGTATAGAGCGCCTGTTCTCTCCACGGACAATCTTCATAATGCTGATGCATACACAGTCGGAGCGTTCTGACTCCCGTTTCGTATATTTTCCGACGCAAAAAATCCGAAATTTTCTTTTCACGCACTTTTAAAGGGTACACCACGGGAAGTATGCTGCATTCATACAATGTAAAATCTGTTGCGTGGACAAAAAGCTGCAGATATCTGCATCCTATCCGCCGCATGTACGCAGTAAAATCGGTTATTCCGCAGCGAGTCGTCAGCTCAAAGGCAAAACGCCTGCCGCTGATTGACGTCCGTACACGTAAATCGTCCAGATGTTCTCCGAACCCGACATCGACATGCACGGGCGTATCCGTCTTTATTCGGATATGGAAAAAACCGCACTGCTCTTGTTCCAAATCCAAAATAACATATACGCCGCTCTTTTCCGCATGAAACCGAATCCCCTTTTCCTGTGGCAAATTCACTTTAAAATCAAACGGCGTCAGCATTTTAAGCTCTCTGTGCGAAAGATACGCCTGCTGCATGGCTTCCGCAACATTCGGCATTCCGTCGGGATAAACGAATACGCCTTGCGATACGATCCGCGCAGGCACCTGCGGCAGAATTTCCAGCTTTGAAATTCCGCGCGGCATAAAACGGCAATCTCGCTCCAATTCCACGGAGTTTGCAAAAGAAACAAACTCCGCATCAAGATAGTTCCAACGATCCTCCCTATCCGCATCGTAGCGGAAAGAATATCCTAACTGACCGGTGATCTTATATGTATCCCCGCTGCGGTATGCACAAGAAAGTCGTGACCGTACATCCCTATTGCTGACGCAGACGGTTTTTTCTCCCTTACACACCTCAAAAATTACCGACGGTTTGCCGACAACATACCATTGCGTCGGTTCGTTGTGCGAATAAGCGATCACGCACAATCGGTTTTTCCCGCGCACAACATAGGCATCCAGCGGCAGACTGTCATAAACCTTACATTCGGGAAAATCATTGTATTGCCCGCAGTTTACAAATTTACCGTTTATCCAGACTGTATAATCTGTATCGCTGCAGATATTAAGGATATAACCGCAAACATTCTCCCAAACTTCAAATTCAGTCACAAATTCGGCATATTCGTTTTTCCCCGGATCTTTGCGGCACCAGATCCATTTTGCACCAGAAAATACTTCTTGCATACTTATTGCTCCAGTATATTTGTTCTTATTGCCTCACCCTTCCGTAAACGATATGTACAGAATTCCAGCGGCTTCAACTCTGCCGTAAAATTCAAATTCAGCATCGCAATGCAGATCTGCACAATCTGATTTTCTGAATCCGGATTGAATATGCGCATAATATAGCCGTTTCCGTCTTCCGCCTGCTTGAACGCAGTCATCATGACTGTGGAATTGTCAAAAACCACAACGCTTTCCTTTTTCTTTCCCTCACCTGTGGGGAAATAATTCATGGCAAGAGGTTTCTGATGCACGAGCAGACTTTCCAAATCAACCTTTTTGCGGCGCGTTTTCAGATCGGACGCATTGATGACAAATTCAAAATCTCTCTCTCCCTGGTCTATGCGCATACTGAACCGATCCTGCGGCAAGAGCTTTCTATCGCCGATGGGATGCGCCGTATAAGCGGCCGACTGCAGCAAAGTGATCCCTGCACCCTCTCTCCCGCACCTGGAGCCGTAATTTCCGCTGTGAATAATACTCACTGCACGCACGCCGTCTGTCATCATTGTCCACTCCTGAGCAACTGTTTCCGTATCATCTGTGGGCAAATCACTCACCCCATAACACGTTTTACCGTAATATCCGCTCACTTCATAAGCTGAAGGCACTTTCATGCGCAGAATACAGTCTTTTTCCTGATTGTAGATCTTCATACGGATCCCTATCGAGGAATCATGTTTATTCAGAATATAACGCACGAGAAGCGATGACTTCTTATAAGCGAACGAAGCTTCAAAAATGACCCTTATATCCCCGTCTTCGATTACACGGACCTCGTTCAGTTGCCGGCAAGACACAGCCGCAAATCTTGCGCTCTGATTTTTTGTCATCAGACGGAATTCCCCGATTTTTTTGTTCAGTTTATTGTACTGAAACCCCCATGGATCGCTACTGCCGCGAATGCATTCCACTCGGAAAGCACCTTTCCCGAGATACTCCGTCCCTCGCACCGAATAGCTGTCTATCAACCCCGTCTGCTTATTGATTATAACACTTTTTTCCGCGAAATCAACATAATAATTGAAATCGTCTTCCCGATAAGACTTCCTGTCCCCGACACGTATTTTCTCTCTGTTCATGAAACAGCTGAACCGATTCATCGAGCAAGGTTTCAGCCTCGCAGAAAATACCGCTTTTTTCCGCCAGTCGATCGGGATATTCGATTCTTCTTTTTCCAACTGGCAAGCGATCGACCTTCCGTTTTGATATAAAGACGGGTAATGCGTTTCTTCCGTACTGAAATTCTGATCTTTCAACATCATTTCACATTCGATAACGCAATCCGTTTCATACGGGTGCGGATTCAATACAAAAATCGGATATTCTCCTTCCGCCGCCTTTGCTTCACCTCCGGCCATCGACAAAAACTGACGAATTTTGATCGAGGCGCATGTTTCCAAGCCGTGATCCAACAATCGAAGAGAATCTTGTTCCGCAGGAGCTACCGATGTTCCCGGTAAAATATCGTGAAACTCTGAAAACAACAGATCTTCCTGCGCTGACGCCAAAAGCGCTTTCGGATACGCTTCGCCGTAAATTGCCGCATACGTACTCATCTTTTCACTGCTATACAGCGCATTTTCTAACTCCATATGCTTTTGTTTGATACGGATCTGCGACGTATAACATCCTTGGAAAAAATAGTTAAGCTGCTCTTTCATAACAGGAAGGTCTTTCCGTCTTTTTTCCAGCAAGGCAAAATATTCTTCCGGCGTAGAATGTACAATTTCCGTGGTCGGATTTTCCTTTTGAATTTCGGCAATGTCATCCAGATCTTTGCGCGAAGGGCCTCCCCCATGGTTCCCCACACCCCAAAACAACAGGGCATATTCCCTGTCCCTGAAAACATCCAGATATTTCCTGATGTACTGATTTACCTGGCCCATCGGTGTATTGTAACCGTCCACGGCACGGTGGATCAGCAATTCCGATCCGTTAAATCCCTTCCAGATCAGATCTCTTTGCGGTATGTCTTTCATCGGTCTGGAACAGATGTACCCCGTATAACCAGCATCCTGCAAAATCTGAACCAGTCCCTGCGAATGTCCGAAAGAATCAAAATTGACCGCTATCTTCGGAGAAACCCCGAATTTTTCTTCAAAATACCGACGTCCAACCAAAATCTGCCTTACAATACTTTCTCCGCTGGGCATATTACAATCCGGCTGAAGAAACCAACCGCCCATAATATTCCATTTTCCGTTTTTCACATGCGCCTGAATGCGGCGGAACAACGCAGGCATATATCGCTCGATCCACATATACAATACCGCTTCATTATGATTGAATACAAATCCGTCGTATTCGTCAAGAAAATCACAGGCGGCTGAAAACGTTGAAATCGCCGCTCCTATTCCTTCTTCGCGCTTCCACTGCCACACGGGATCCAAATGCGCATTGCACAATAAAAATAATTTTTTCATACGAACTCTCCGCTATTCTTTCATCACAGTGGCTTTATCCAGACGCAGATCGGTCAGAAGCCAGCCTGCACAATAACCTTCCTGCGAGGACACTATGGAATAATGGAACGGCCCTACATAGTCGGGTTCGTTCTGCAAATGGAACGGGCCGAACAAATTTCGGTTACCGCTGCATACTATCAATTCCAGCACATTCTTGCCATGCCTTGCATAACTTGTCAGATCCGCCTTTCCGCATTCCGTCACGACACCTGTCTTACAACCATTCAGCCAGACTTCCGTACACGGAACATTCCCCTCGATCTGCAGCACGAGATCGCCCTCCGCATAATCAATCTCTTTTTGCAGGACAAGTTTCCCCGAAAAAAACGGAAATCCCTGCAAAGACAAAGATCCCGTGCTTACTTTTTCGGGCAACGCTTTTAAAATTCTTACACCTGTGTAACGATAAAAATCTTTGTTTACACATTCGATACTCCCGCCCGTTACAATGAACGAACCGCTGATATATATATTTTCAATATAACTGTCGTAATAAACCGAATTTTTTTCGCTTTCCATTTTCGAAGGATCGTCTAAGACATCGTACAATTCCTGCCTTTGAAAATACTTTCTTTCCAGTTCGACCGTATTGACGCCCTTTCGGACCAGATCACTGATCGCATACGCATAAAAACAGGGATCGCGCCACTTTTCAGCCCTCGCCGTACAGGGAATTCCGTTGATGAACAAACCTGCGAAAGCATCTTTTTCGGCGATCAGCCGCAGATCTGCCGCAACATCCTCGCAGACAAAGCTGAAGCGTAAACGTATTTTACCGTCAAAGCGTTTGCGGTAAAGCAAGAGGCGGATATCGTTGATATCCTGTTCCTGTGAATATGCTGCCGAATTTTCCGAAAGACAGGCGCGGTCCAGTACCAGAATATTTTCTGTCGCAGCCAATTTCCATTCTTCGATTTTCTCAGCCGAGTATTTTTTAACGACAGGCAAGGACAACGCCTTTTTTTCAAGGCGGAACAAATACGAACGGCAAGGTTCAAAATCAATTGATTCCGCATTGCATACAGTTTCTGTTTTACCGACGAGATCGATCCCGACGAGCGTTTTGAACCCTTGCCCCTGCAACTGCATAGTATAACTTTTTTCATCGGACAGGTTGACGGCAAAGAGATATATATTACCATCCCTGTCTTTGCGCAGTGTGCTTTTAATATCAAAAACAGCCGTTCCATCCGTGCCTGTAAAAGAATACTCCGCACACTCGTAAAGAATTTTCATGTCGGAACACACGGTAATATCCGTATCCGCGATGCGCCCGTCTATACGCTGCGGACAGCCGTTTTCACCAAAAATCATCCCACCGTTTGCCTGAAACTGACGCAAAAGTTCATATACGTCTTTTGAAATCGTATCCATCTGCGGGATAACAATAAAATCATAGCAACAAGAACCAACGATCAATTTTTTGCCCTGAACCGATGCGTATTTTTTCAGAATTTCTTCATCCCCGAAATGATATGCAACTCTTTCGGCATCCAGTTTCTGAACCAGACAAAGAAATGCTCCGAGTACGGAATCGGCCGCTGCTGGATCCGATTTTTTAAAATGCAGATAACCGCTTCGCAGAGGATGAAGCACAAGTGTGCGAACTTCTTCGTTTGTCGAAACGAGAAATTCTCCCATCGCTTTAAAATAATTGTTCAAAACATAAGCATTGCCGCCCCAAGGCAGCATTTCTGAAAAATCAATGGGATAATCACGCTTGCCTTCGCCGCTCAACGTATATTGATAAATACTTTGACAAACCACTGAAATGCCGTCCACTGCCAGAAAATCGTATAACTGTTTCAGGCGTTTCGGACCGACCGACCAGCCTGTCACCGCATCTATCTCCACCATCGTATACGGTTTGCCCAGCTGTTTCGCAACCGATGTGCACTGCTTTGCTGAGATATCCGTACAACAGACATTGCCCAGCCAGTCAATGCCCGGGATATGTTCATATTCATAAAAAGGCATGACGCCGCCGCTGCATGCGATCTGCCCGCTGAAATTCATTTCCTCCACACTGTGCCCCGAAAGCACTATTCCCCTTTTATCACACCATTCATACAGTTTACAGATATAATTGCGGGTATATAATTCAGACAATAAACAATAGTAATCATACCGGAATTTTTCACACCCCGGAATATCTTCAAATAAGCCGATCAAATAATCTTTGTAATCATAGCCGTATTTTGTAAAAAATTCGGATTCCAGCAAATCCGTAAAAGGCGTCGCCCAACGATAATATTGCGGTTCATCGGTAAAAATTCCGACAACCGTCTGATTAAATTCCGATCTGTATCGCCGATAATACTCTTCATATGTGTGATCTATAAATCTTTGCGTCGCCTTCGGATTCAAAAGATCTAAATAACTGTGATTGCATCGCCTGTAAATGTTCCTGTATGTACCTTTACCTCTGTTTTCGCGGATCCGTACGTATTTTCCGTTGATAAGGGCAAACGAAGCAAGCGCCTGCCCGTCAAACGAATCCGACTGCAAAATTTCCAAATATGTAACGGGAAACGGATTATCTTTGAGTAAAGCGCCGCCGCCAAAACCGCTCGGCCAGCCTTTTTCATCGTAAAACCAAACTTTCAAACCTATCTTACGCGCATAGGCAATCGTCCGATCCATTAAGTCAAACCATTTTTCCCCAAAATATTCCGTACGGATCCCGATCCTTGCATGCGGCATGACCGCCCCGACACCCTGCTCTTTCATACGATCCATCTGCCCGCGCATAATTTCAAAATCCAGCTCTTCATTCCAGCCCCAAAACAGGATCGGATTTCCCGTCAGATACTTATCCATAATTCTCCTTATTGATCAGCAGAAGGAGCTTATGCTCCTTCTGCCGTTCGCCTTTAAATATAGCATCCTGCCATGTATATCGTATAATTTGTTCCGCCTGTTACATTGCTCATATTTGCCGAGATCTGCATCAAATACTCGCCGTCAGCATCCAATCCGATCTGAGTCCCGCCGATGCCACCGCTCCATCCGTCCAAGTGCGGCTGAGAACATGCAGGCTCTACACGCGTCCATTGTCCCGCTTTCAGCACAGTCGTGTTTCCCCAGGAATGAACCAACGTCAAATCCGCCTCAGATGCATTGTAAAAATACATTACAAACTTAGACACCGGTGCCTTGATCCCCGTATTCCAGATAAAAGAGAAATTCCGCCTTCAATGCATTTACATTCTCATCAAAGACAAACGTGCTCGGATATTCTAAGCTTTCAATCGCAATTTTCGTCATATCTGTCGCTTGCGGTATGAAGAATGTAACGCCTTGTGCTTCCGCAAAAACCGTGTAAATTGCCGTTTCCGTATTTCCCCCGACCTGCAACGTATATTTCACTTCGTAAATTCCAGTCGCACATACAAATTCCGTTGCGTTTGCAAGGTCACTCTGCACAACACCGTCTTTATAGATCTCCCACGTTGCATCAGTTACAAGCGGTACGGAAACCGTATCTCCCTCATGCTTATATGCTGTAAGTTGCGCCAATTTGATGCCTTCTGAAACGGGTTCTTTCTCATTTACCGTGCAGGCGTAATACAGTTTGAAATCTCCCGTCACATATTTCACGTTGTGCGAAATGATGAATGTCCATTCCCCTGTTTCCGTATCGCGCAATACCTGCGCTCCGTTCTGATTCGCCCACGCATTGAAATCTCCGCTCAACGTCACCTTGTTCCATACGCCTTTGTACAGCGTCTGCACGTTGCCCCATGCAAATACCATGTTGATATTGCTGTTTGAATCATTGTATACATAGAATGTCACGCTGTTCAGATCGTTCGTGATCCCCGTCTTCCACAAGAACGCGATGTCCGTGAATCCCGTCTGCGACCCGCTCGCCTGCAACACGTTCTGTCCGAACATTACCTGCTCTGTCTGCGCAAAGGAAGGCGTCACAAAAGTGGAATGCGCGCTGCAATCTTCCGCATCCATAGCATAGCCGCTTTCCGGATCATATACCACGCTGTATGTTACCGTTTCCGTCTGTTCGCCCAACGTTACGGTGTATTCCACTACATATATGTCCGCTTCCGTGATCGCAAATTCTGACGCGTTTGCCGTGCCTACCTGCGTCTTTTCCAGTACCGCGTTGTCCACATCCACCATCGGCTGGATCTTGTAACGGTATACGTTCCACGTCACTTGCGCCCCTTCGTTTGCCGAAGGATACGGGATCGCTCCGTCCACTCCCTTTCCGATCTTGATCGTGCACGCTGAGGACACGGTTTCGCCCGTCTGCGAAAGCATTACTTCCAAAGCTTCGGGTTCTTTCTCATTTACCGTGCAGGCGTAATATAATTTGAAATCTCCCGTCACATATTTCACGTTGTGCGAAATGATGAATGTCCATTCCCCTGTTTCCGTATCGCGCAATACCTGCGCTCCGTTCTGATTCGCCCACGCATTGAAATCTCCGCTCAACGTCACCTTGTTCCATACGCCTTTGTACAGCGTCTGCACGTTGCCCCATGCAAATACCATGTTGATATTGCTGTTTGAATCATTGTATACATAGAATGTCACGCTGTTCAGATCGTTCGTGATCCCCGTCTTCCACAAGAACGCGATGTCCGTGAATCCCGTCTGCGACCCGCTCGCCTGCAACACGTTCTGTCCGAACATTACCTGCTCTGTCTGCGCAAAGGAAGGCGTCACAAAAGTGGAATGCGCGCTGCAATCTTCCGCATCCATAGCATAGCCGCTTTCCGGATCATATACCACGCTGTATGTTACCGTTTCCGTCTGTTCGCCCAACGTTACGGTGTATTCCACTACATATATGTCCGCTTCCGTGATCGCAAATTCTGACGCGTTTGCCGTGCCTACCTGCGTCTTTTCCAATACCGCGTTATCTACATCCACCATCGGCTGGATCTTGTAACGGTATACATTCCACGTCACTTGCGCTCCGTCCGGTACGCTCGGGAACGGGATCGCCCCGTCCACTTCTTTTCCGATCTTGATCGTACACGCTGAGGACACGGTTTCGCCTGTCTTCTCGATGGAGATATCGATGGCAGGCGGCTCCGGTTCGCGAAGGTTCCCGATGCCAAGATTTATATAAATATCGATCGGTTCATCTGTCTGCACTCCGTCAAAATGGAAACTCAAAGCCAAATCTTCTGCCGAATGTACTTCAGGCGAACCAAGCTGCGCTTGCTGGATGATCTGTGAACTTGCCCAGTCAAACGTTGTCCATGTGTACGGCTTTAACGTTATGACCATTCCCCATGCCGTGATCAGCGTACGTTCCGTGTCGCTGTTGTTGTACATATTAAACAGAACGCTGTCAAAGTTATAAGCACTCAATTTCGGATTCCAGGTAAACGCATAATTTTTTGCCGCCGTATCGGCAGGGATCGTAATTTTAACTGAATTTTCCCCGATCAGGTTGAACTGTTCATCGCTGCTGACAGAAATTTCAGGCTTGACATAATCACCCGTCATTCTCGTATCCTGGAACGCCTCCAGATCGTCTTCACAGCCTGTCAGAGCGGATAAAGGTTTCATATCATCCTTCAGGGTCAAGACCGTATAGGTTGCCTTCGCCTTTCTGCCTTCCGCATCGACCGCCGTATAAATAACGCGATAGTTTCTGTTATAATTTTCGTCCGTCACGAATGATTCCGCATTATCCGTACCCGCAACGGCACTGTCCGTCCACATCGTGCCGACCTGTGTTACCTCATAAACTTTCCAGCTCAGTTGCGCATAAGCATCCGCATTCAGAACCGCAGGCACGGTAACGGTATCACCGCTCCCGACGATATCAATGGAATTTGTATTGCTCAATTGGATTGCCTGTGCCGATTCCGGCGTACCGATGATCGGATCATCTTTCATTCGCGCATAAAAAGCGTCGATATAGAAAGTCAGGTTCTGGTTGTTGTTCGTCACGACCATATTGAAGTTGTTGAAATTTTTCACATCAAATTCAAAGCCGCTGTTATCCCAGTTGGGAACCGTTTTCAGCCAGCTGACCGGCATTTCGATCAACGTCCATTCTCCGGCGATTGCCGTACCGCAGGTGATCTTTCCTGCCACAACCAACTGATAATCATCCGGATTTGCGTTATAAATCCAGAAATAAATAGAATCGTATCCGGAAATATCTGTCAGAATGTTACCCGTAAAATCGAGTCTGGGCCAGGATGTTCCGCCCATGGCCGCGCCTGTCCAGCAGAAGGATGCCTCACCTTCCAGAATGTATTTGGGATCGGTGTTCAAAGACAACGTTGCGCCGTTGCTCGCTTCCCATGCGCTCAGATACTCCGCTTTGTTGGCACTTTCCAGTTCGTTGTCTTCCCTGACCTTGACTCCCGTAGGTATAGGTTCGTCTGTCTGAATCGCGATAAAGGAATCCATATACAGTTTCGCAGGATTTTGGTCACGCGATTCACGGTTATCAAATTTGATATAGAACTCCGAAATCTGATCCAAATCGATAAAGGTATTGATCAGCGCACGATCGACCGGTATACTGACTTCGTTCCACTGTCCTTTGGTAAGAACAAATTTCTGTTCGGATGAATAACCGCTTTTGTTAAAAGACGCCGAGCGGAATTGGAAATACATGTTGACATCCCTGTCCGATGCGTTGTAAACGCTGATACGGAATTCCTCCACATCGGTGTAATCCGTCTTATCATTGTATTCGGTGTCGTTGTAGATCACCATATACGGCTTATATCCGCTTCCCTGTACCGGATTTCCGTGGATTTCCATATAGGCCGATCCGCTCCCGCCCTTAACATATGTCGGATCTGTATTCAACTTTATGATACCGAATTCATTGAAGTAATTAAACTGAAAAAATTCATCTTCCGATTCAAATTCGGAAATCACATGGATGTTGCTCTCTTGTTTGCTGCCGTCATCGCAGGCGGCAAAAAATGCCGCCGACGATATTACCATGAGTACAGTCAACAAAATTATGAACAATCTTTTTCTCATTTTTCATTCTCCCCTCTGTCAACCTGCCAATGTATAATACATATTCTTCATATAGTATACATCCGGTGTATCCGATTTGCACTTTTCGAATACAAGACTGATCCTGTTTACTTCTTTCAGATGCGTCCACCCGTCCAGATAGATCTGCGAAACGCTTACCTTGTTGTGACCGGGCTTGAGCGTTACCTCCACAAATTGTTTTTCAGCCGTAGACGTACACAGGAACACTTTCAGCACCTTATCCGTTTCCGCTGCATTATAAATGTCAAAATACAGCGAATCGAAGTTTTCTGCATTCACCGAAGCAAAGGCCTTATCCTTGGTGATCCAAATCTCAGGCATATAGATCGTCTGTGCAATTTCATTGTCGGATTCATATTTTGCTATAGTAATTTTCATAGCATCCGTACCGTATCCTTCAATGGAATCCGTATTCTTTTCCAGAACAATGTGCTCTTTCGGATCCAGGCTGTGTCCGTCAGATTTACTGAACAGCACGCCCGACTCATCGAACATGGAAACCGCATTGCTCTTTTTGCCTACATATTTTGTCAACGTTTCGGAATACGTACCGTTTGTGATCTCGATCTGTACATAATTATTTGTTTCCGTCAAAGATTTCGTATAAGCAAATTTGGTGCCGTTATTGGAAACCGTCCCGTTTTCCTGAAGTGTTCCGTCGATTTTGACCTGTGTGCCTTCCGCCACATAAATCTCAATGTCCACAGAATTCTCAATTGCATCCACATCGTTGACAAGGACAACCGCATTTGCCGAAGATTGCAGCAACTCGATCATTTCCGCTACTTCACGCCTTGCGTTCAGAACTTTTGTCCCGTCCGTCGAAGGGATCACGCCCGTATACAGCGAATCGTAGATCGTGCTCATGATGGAATCAAACGAAAAATCGCCGCTGTATTTTTCCGCCGCTTCATTGACAAGCTGTTCCAAAAGCCACAGATATTCGTAATCCTCTATTCCGTCGCGTATCGATTCCAGACGGATCGAAGGTACAGGCCCGTAAATTCCGTAAGGCCTTCCCGGATAAGTCAGGCACCCGTCCTGCGTAACCTTAGCACCGCCAAAGGAATACGGGTTTTCATACGGATCACGCGGCCCGGGATCCGCATTCGGAGTGGTGGCTTCCGAATATACCGACGTTCCCCAATACAGAAGTCCCGTGATGCCGTAATCTTTTTGCATCCAGCTCATCACACGGCTCCCCACACTCGATTCATCAATACGGTAATTCGGATAAGGATACTGCGGCTGCCATGCGTCGTACCACCATGTCGTCTTGTAGCCGTCCGGATCACTGTTACGAATATCTTCGTAAAGCTGACGCTGTTCCTCCGTCGTCATATCCGAAACAAGCGGACAATAAGTACGAATGTCCGGCATTTCATTAATATAACGGCCCGTTATCACAAATTCAATGCCTAAAATATCCTCTTCGGTTATTCCGTGCGCCGCAAAATCAAAACCTGCCTCATTCAGCTCATCCACCGTTTCCTGAAGACTTCGGTTGATCATGATCTGTTTGTAATTGGCATCTTCGATACGATCCGTGCCCTCCGGCTCATCCACTGCATTGTCGTAAATATAAAGTTTATCAAACAGATTCAGTTCTTCCGTACTCTCTTCTGCCATACGCTTCAACGTCTGTTTAAAAGCTTCATAATTGATTTCAGGGATAAATTTATTGATCACCCCTTCCATCACGACAGTCTTGTTTTCATATTGGAAGCGCATATTGTATGCTCCGCATCTCGGATCTGCGGCATATTTTTTGACCTGCTCGATATAATTTTCGATATCGTTGTCATACACGGGAAGATCGGTAACCGAAATCCTGTAATCCAACATAAAATCGAAATATTCCTGATACATCGCTTCGGAATTGTCCAGCTCGCCGCCCATCAGGTACTTGCGGAAATTATAAAAGGCGGTCTTCATGTGTGTTTCCTGCGGTATCACGAAATCCCACACTTCTACCGATACAGGTATTTTTACTTCCGCTCCGTCCATTTTCAGCGTAAAATTACCGGAGTAAATACCCGTCTGTGCATCCGTCGGCGTCAGGATCTTGACCGTAAAACCTTGATTCATGCCGCTTTCCACACTGTTCTCGTCTGCCTTCACGATTGCATCCATCGGAACAAGTGCATCCGGCCAAAGCCCGAAATCGGCGGGCGCCTTCGGACTGGACATAGCATCGATCTGCATGTATTTCTGGTAATAAACGTCTATATTGTCCGTTCCGATCTTCGCTCCGTTCGGCCCCATCAATTCCGCTGCAACCAGTTCGATATCGGATATCTTTGACTTTGCCGTGACGATCAGCTGCGCTACCTCATACTCGCCTTTCGCCGTTTCATACAAAAGTTTGCCTTCGCTTTTCTGATCTTCGGCATATTCTCTGTCCGCCAAAATCTTTTCCGTGTTCGCAGCCGACCAGATCTGCGCCATTTCTTCCGCAGTCTTCTGCTCGGGCGTACAGGCGATCATGGAAAACAGCAGGACTGCCGTTACCAGCAAAACAGCCAGTTTCTTCATCATTTCCCTATCTTTCCTCCCTTTCTATTCTTTTATGCCTGCATTTTGCTTATATTGCTCAAAACGGGATGCGATCCATTCATAATCTGCAGCAAAATATTCTGCAGCAGTCATCTTATCTTCACCGATTGCACCGATCTTGGTTTCAATATATGTAACATAATTGAAAGGACGCAAGCTGGCAAGATAAAATAGCGGATCATAATAATACAAACCTGTGATCATGGTGGAATTTTCCTGAATCTCAAATTTTGACTGCTGGAAGGTCGTCAACGTAGGTGCGATATCCTCATCCTTATACAGATCCCCCTGGAACGGAAGCATCGACTGCGTTTCCTGCAAATATGTTTTCAGACCCCAATCGCTGTAGAGTATGCGCAGAAAATCTTTTGCAAGATCTTTTGCGTTTGCATAAACGGGGATCAGCACATTATGGTCAAAACTGCTGCTGGAATACATCATGCTTCTCGCCTCCGCAATCCGCTCGAAATCTGCTTCCGAAACGCCTTCCACCGATGTTTCACCGTTATCCACTGCCGTGATGACCTCTTTGAGTTTTTCTTCCGTTTTCACCGTATCCAGTTTTTTGGTGATACTGCTGATCACGGGAGATTTCATCATCTTGATCTCCACACTGCCCGCAGGGAAATTGCTCGTCATTTCTTTTTCCAGCCAGTCACCGTTCGGCATCATAGCAATTTTGTTCTCTTTATCCAAAAACTTCATCTGCGACTGCGTATGATTCATCGTGATGCTGCCTTCAAAACTGTTTTCTTCGGGCCCGATCAACGCTTCCAAATATTTCATCGCTTCCAGTCTGCCTTCCTGGGCAAACAGTTCATATGTATAGTTGCCGTTGGCATCCTTCGCACGGAAAAAATCACGATAGCCTTCCAGCCCTTCAAACTGCGCCCACTGTACCATGAATACATATTGCCAGTAACCGATCCCGCCCGGCCAGGTGAAAGGAACCCACCCGTCTGCCTTGATCTCTTCGACCAGGGCTATCATGTCATTGGTCGTAAGCGGGACATCCCATCCGTTTTCTTCAAACACATCGCTGTGGTATACCATACCGTTGATACCGGCGCCCCAAGGCATCGTATATTGCTTCCCGTCTTCCACAAATGTAAAGTAATCCAGCTGTTCCGGATTGATTTTATCTTTGATGAGCGTTTCTTCGCCGTAAGCGGGAGAATTATAGACATCCGACAGATCTTCCAGGATGCAATCGTAGCCTTTCAGCATATCTTCGCCCTTTGCCACAAACTGAATAAAATTCGGAGCGCCTACAAAAAACAGATCCGTACTGTTGTATTTCGGCCCTGCTTTCAGCTTCATTTCCGCTTCGGGTCCGAGCAATGTGACGCTTTCTACTATATCCACCGTTTTCCCGGGATACACCTCTTCAAACTTTTCCTTCACTTTTTCCAGAAACGATGTTCCGTAACCGGCAAGATAGGTTTCAATGATCAGATTGTCTTCTGTATCCTCGAGACCTTTCGAGCAACCTGCGGCAAAAAGCAAAGAACATGAAATTGCCGCGCCAAGACATAATGCAACAACCTTTTTTAGTAATTTTTTCATTTTTTCCTCCTATCCAAAAAACTTTAACCTTTTAATCCCCCGGCAACGGTGTTTTCCATGATCGTTTCCGAGAAAAAAGCAAACAGTACAAGAATCGGTATGACCGATATCAGTATTCCCGCGAAATAGACGGGATAGTTCGATTCCGCATTGCTCATGATCTCTTTAAATCGGTAAAGTCCCGACGCGAGAGTCGGAAAATCCCCCATATAGAGCAGCGGAGTCATATAATCATTCCAGGATCCGATTGCCGTGATAATAAAAAGAGAAGTCAGTGCGGGCATCGCCTGCGGAATCATGATCGAGAGGAACACGCGAAGATTGCCTGCCCCGTCCACAAAAGCGGCTTCCGCATAATACCAGGAAATATTTTTGAAAAAACCGTACAAAATTATAAACCCGAAACCAAATCCGCTTGTATACGCCAAAAGAATAGTGGGCGAATTCTTCATGCCGAGCTGGTTGAACAATTTGTATTGGGCAGGCAGATTTCCGACGATCGGAATGATCATAATAAATATGGCAAGCCCGTAAATAAAATTGCGGCATTTAAATTCATATTTGCTGACAACATAAGCCGTCATGGCAGAAGTGGCGACCTGCAGAAAAGAAGAGCCGAGCGTAAACCACAAACTGTTCCCGAACATTCCGAACAAATTGACTTCGACCAGTTGCGTAGTGCGGATCGATATTGCCGAAAACGCTTTTGCAAAGTTTGAAAACAACCAGTCTTCCGGCAGAGCAAACGGCGCTCTGAAAAACTCCAGATTATTTTTCAGAGAGTTCAGAAATGCCCATATGAGCGGATAAACCAACGATACGGAATACATGGAAAATATGATAAATACAATGATCAGCACGAGCGATCTTGCTGATATTTTTTTAAACCGAATACCTTTCATGTCCCCTTTCTCCTAATACTCAATATCCGTTCCGACTTTATCCAGAAGCCATTTTACGACAAGAACGATCGGCAAACCGATGATCGTAAAGAAAATGCCTACCGCCGACGCATATTCGTACACTGATTTTATGTAAACCTGCTCAAAGATCCAGTAACTGATCGTGTATGTGTCATGCTGCCCCATCGTGAAAAACAGGATCGGTCCGGAAGAATTGAACAGTCCGACAACCCCCAGCACCAGGATCGTCGAAATAGTCGGCCAAATCATTGGTACCACGATCTGAAACAGTTCCCGTGCAAATCCGACCCCTTCCAACTGATCGTATTCAATGATATCGTACGGGATACGCGCCATGGCTCCGTTGAAAAGCACAATGTTGACACCAAAACCCGTCCAGATACAGTAGCCGATAATGGTATTCAGAGCATACCGGCTCTCCCCCATAAGCACCGGCGCTTTATCCATATTGAAAATCGCCATTATGATTTTCGTGATGATCCCGTCGGTTGCCACCATGTAACTGTATAAGCTGGTCAGAACCACGACAGAGATGATCGACGGAAAAAAGAAAATGATGCGGAATATACGATAACCGCGTATTTTTTTATACAGGAAATACGAAAAAATCAGGGAAAGCGGCGTAATGACCAACAAGGATACCGCAAAAAATTTTAAAGTGTTGACCAATCCGGATGTGATCACAGAATCTTTCCGCCCGAATTCCGCAAACAAGTTTTGAAAGTTTACAAGAGTAAAGCCATCGCTTGCCGGTGTCTGAAACGCCAGCATGATCGACGAAAAATTCACATACAGCCAGAAAATCAAAAAATTGATCAATGCCACGGACAACATTCCGATTATAAACAGTTGTTGTTTTCTCCGCCAGGAACCGCGCGTGCCAACTTTCACAGGTTTTACTGTTTTTTCTTCGCCATCCATATTTCATCCCCCTTAAATTATACTTCTGTCCAATGACACAGGAATTCCCAACTCCTGGCAGATCAATTCATTGACCGTCCATATCTGATCTTTGCAAAGATGCTCCACAAGAAGTTTTCCGCCGTGAAAACCCTTTACTTCTTTTGGAATTGTGCGAGAAAATTCAATGATTTCATACAAATTTTCTTTCACTTTATCAAAATCATGCATCAGTTCCTGTTTGTCGGCGGATTTGTCCTTTGCATTTTTCAGACGGATCGCCATGCGCAATTGCATACCTTCCGATTCCAAAGATGTAATTTTCAGGATCTCCTCTTCATGCTTTAAATATTCCTTTTCGGGAAATTCCGCCATCAGATCTTTCAGGATGTCTTGCGCTTTTTTAAGCTTTTCGACCGCCCGACCGATCTTTCGCAGATGTTCTTCGTAATACGCCCCGATCGGCAGTTTCCGGATATCCGCATACGCTTTTGCATATCCGCAGAAGCTGAAATATAACTCCGAATATTCCTCCAGACAGTGAAGATATCGCATAAATTCAGGCGTTTTTAACCCCAGCGCTTCCAGATATGCGGCAATCGTTTCGTCTGCGTCCGCCTGCGTATGAAAACTGTGCACCGCATACAGATATGTATTCAGATCGTATGCCCAGAACCCATACTCTCCAAAAGAAAGTGACGTTATCTTTCTGATCCCGCATGCCAGATAATCTTTTAAATCTTCAGCGATCACATAAGGCAATACGGTTTTATTTTTGGAAAATAAAATACAATCGGAATAATATTCAAAAATTTCGATGTTTTCCGCCCCGAACACCGCTACAGAATCTTTTAACGCCTGATAATAGATCCTGTTGTTTGCACAGTCTGCGTCTGCCAAATGATGCGCATAACATCTCTCGCGCGGCGCATAAATTCCCAGCGGCATTTCTTCGGAATGCTTGATTTCCAGAATATCGTCCAACGTTTCATGATACAGCAGCATATCGATCCTGACGTCCGGAAATTCCTTCCGAACCATCCGATCCGCTTGCTCGATCACTTTGTATTGCTGTTGCAGCGGCGACATCCCGCGGCACTTTTCACAAGTACACCAACTGTCTGAAATTGCATCTTCAAACCAGAGATGAAGAATGTCGATACCTTTATTCTTCTGCAAAAAGCTCCGGATCCCATCCAGGATCATTGCGCATGCCTTTTCGTTGCTCGGACAAAAATTACCGTCTTTCTGACGTTTTCCGTCCTTCAAATGAAATAATTCCGGCTCCGTTTCAAAGTACTTTCTGTCTACAAACGATTGCACGTTGTGCCCGCCGAATTCAAACAACATTCCCCGCTTTTTGATCTCTGCAACAACTTTACTGTTCGCACCCGCTATCGGATTGTCTATATTTTCGTGCAAAAAAATTGCATTCAGCCTGTTTTTACAGCACCAATCCACGATCTCTATCGTTTCTACTGCCCAATCATCGGTGATCTCTGTACCCGTAATGGTGAAACTTCGATGTTCAAAATCCGGATTTTCCACAACTTCTTCCGGAAAAATGATCGATGTTTCCGATACATTCTCCTTGACCCCCGCTGCCTTCATGAACCTGCATCCGTTTCTGGACAAAATATCGTAGATCCCGAACAATACGCCGCGCTGATAATGACTGCCGATGTATATTTTACCTTTTTCTTTTTTAATAAAGTATCCGTCATAACGCAGCCGCCCTTCCATACAGCTTTCACGAATAAAATCCGAACCGAACCCTAAGATCAGTTCTGCCTTTTCCGTATCACCGCCGTAGTTTTCAGCCGTACGCCCTGTCATCATGCCCACATACCGTCTCCACTCTTCAGCCGCAAACTGCAAGACAGGATCATCTTTCTGTCTGCATGCCACACTCCAACGACAATCGCATGACTGTCTCATCTTTTCCATAGCCACCTCACCTGCTGTTTTTAATTATATCTGTTTTCCAGATCCTAAAGCACATCAATCATTTCCAAAGGACATGCTATCTGCTTGCCCTTCCGCCGCAAATTGCTCCTTTTACTTTTGATTTTCAAAAACGTACAACATTGTGCTAAATCTTATTAACCACATTGTTTCTTTGCTAATTTTTTCTAAAATAGAAAGAAATATGCTTTTTACAAGTAAAATAATACCATAACATTTGCATATTGTCAATATTCATTTGAAAATTTTCTTGTATTTTTTTCTATTTTAGAAATAATTAAAATTTATTTTTATATGTAAAATTTGGATAGACGAATTACACGAGGAGAGTCTCTGCTTTTTATATTAGAAATTTGCACCAATAAGCACTAATTTGTCCAGACCTATCATAGGCACAACGATAGGACGTGAAATAGTATCCCGATCGATGAAGCTCTCGTTAACACATCACTGATTTTATTCGAGTTACATTTAGTGCATATTAGGGAAAATATCCGTTGTTGAAAGTACTGCTTTGTCTTAAATGTGATAACGGGACGTGTGCATATCTTGCCGCAGGTGCGCCAAGCGGGGCGTATGCGCTGAGTCGCTTACAACCTAATTCGCCCTGGTCCAATCGTTTTTCCACCTCTATTCCCGCCATTTCGCCCTGATCGGCATTGATCTCTACATTATAAAGACAAAGTCCTACCTGCGCTAATAAAATAGAATCCCAACCAAGCCCGGTCTCTTCGCCCGTGAAATACTCCACTTCAAATCAAACATACGCAACTTTATGATTTGCAATATACTTATCCAGCGAAAGCGGCGATTCTGTATTGGAATACCTGCCCTCCGCCGCATATGCCTGCTCGTTAGTCTTGACTTTTCCTGCCGTTTTGTCAAAATCAAACACTTCCGTCCATTGGCTTTTATCCGTGCTGACAAATATTTTCAAATTTGCCCCCAGCTGCCCGGACGCATTATACCAATACACGCCGCCGGCATGCCCTCCGCCTGCCGTAAACGATACGTTTGCCGACGTTAGAACTTTTCCTCCCTCCGCCGGCAACGTATACACGATGCTTCCGTCGCCGTCCGTAAACTGTCCGCCATAGCGTTCGCTGACTTAAAATGCGGTTTACCATTTGCTTGCCAATGAGAAATATACAGGGATCTATCACTACAAAAAACAAATTGAAATGCGGCTATTGCGGCAATCTCCCCCTGTCCGAAAAGAAATATTCGAAATTTCATTGGTTAAGATTCCTTTTTCCATAGCGTTCAAGATATTTTCGATGGAATAATCGATTCCGTCGTGTTGCTGTTTCAAAAGATTCAAAACGGAAACATCATCGATACATTGATTATATAACAATAGTATTTTATCGGCAAGATTTGATATGTCCGCTTGTATAGCCAGAAGATTTTGCATTGCTTCAAAAAGAAAAAAACGATTAGAAAGTCTTGAAGAACAGCAAGTCGTTTTATCTGAAAAAATAGAAATCAAAGAAAAACTTCGACTTACGAAAGAAAACATAATCGATTATTTTGAAAAAGCCTTAAAGAAACGTCCGAAATTATTGATCGATCTTTTGATCAAAGAAGTGATCATCTATAACGACAAAACCGAGATTTTTTACTATTACACAGACAAAAGCAACAATCCCGAAGACAAAAGTCCTCGGGATTGTTGCTTTTATTCGTTTAGATAAGTTATACGTTGAAAAACCTGCGTAGAAAAGGGAAAACGCGCAAAAAGTCAGGAAACGGCGAGAGATTCACGATGGTAAAAATATCCGCAAAAAGTATTAAAGCTTATATAACCGCAAAGAATTCGGACATTGGGAAGAAGAATAAGATAAACGGCAAGTATCGAACCAAAATGTAAACGACACTGATAATTGCGGAGCTTTTGGAAAACCCGAAGTTAAAATAACTTTCCGTTATCTTTCATGGCTTCAAGGTTATGCTACTTCCAGAAAGATCCTCTCGGCCAGCTACCGCATGCCGCTTCTTTTTAGAACCAACATCTTAGTCAAATGTATAACCTTAACAAAGTGTTTCAACAAACCGAAAATTACTCGCGCAGACTATTTTATCCATTTCCCTCTCGTAAAATCAGGAAACGATTGTGGTGCGCCGCCCTCCGCAATCGATTTCTCCGAAAGAGCCGTAACGCTCATCCATGCCGCCGCATCGTAAACATCGACAGGCATTTTTCTGCCCGTCGCGGCAGCGTCCAGAAAGTCACGGAACATCAGAAAATCCATTCCGCCGTGTCCCGCTTCTTTCTCTTTCTCCGTCATGTCTTTCCACTCCTGCGGAATAAATTCCGCATACGTTTCCGCATTGTCCAGATATTTTTTCAGCGTCAGGTTCGGCTCGAAAAATTCGTGCTCATTTACTTCCTCTTCCAAAAAAACCATGTTCGCTTCCTGATTGCAAAGCCCTTTCGTACCGCGTACCGTATATTCCCTCGAATAATAGCGGGGCAACGTGGTATCCAAAGTCAGCGAAATCGTTTCTCCGTTTGCGCAGGTGATGATCGTGTTCACAATATCCCCCTGGGCAAACTTTGCACCGCGCAAAGTCGGATCCGGGTTCTTATCCGTCAAAGAAAACTCTTCGAGTCCCACACTTTTGCTTGCCACCGAAACAAGCGACACCATGCGGTTCCCGTGATTGATATCCAGAAGTTTTGCTATGGGCCCAAGTTCGTGCGTAGGATAATTTTCCCCGTTGCGTTTCATGTAATTTTCCAGGCGGTAATGCCTGTTCACTCTTCCGCCCAGAATCTCATCCCGCAGATCATGCCCGTAAGCCCCGTGACAATGCACGATCGTTCCCAGTCTTCCCGCACGCACAAGTGCTTGCGTAAGCATCTCAAACTTTCCGTAACAGCAGTTCTCCATAAACATAAACGGAGTTCCCGTTTCTTCATAGGTCTTTACAAGCTCCCAGCATTCCTCTATGTCCGATGCGCCGCAAACTTCCATCGCCGTTATTTTCCCCGCACGCATACTTTCCGTTGCCATGCGGGTATGTTCATTCCAGGGTGTGGCAATGAAAACGGCTTCCACATTCTTATCCTGCAAAAGCTCTCTGTAATCTTCGTACACCGCAGGCGTATTCCCGAACAGTTCTTTTACTCTCGCCTTGCCCTTTTGAATGCGGTCGGCATATACATCGCATACCGCTGTGATCTCTGCCCGTCCGACAGCCGCAACCGTTTCCAGCAATGTATAACCGCGGCAACCCAAACCGATCATTCCCAATTTGATTTTCCGCATTTTTCCGCCTCCGCCTTTTTCTGTTCTCTGATCCAGTCACGGTAAAACAACGCACTCTCTTTCATTTTCCGCTCCCGCGTGCAAATACCGTATTTCATAGAATAACCCGCTGTCCACTCGAAATTATCCATTAAACTCCAAAGAAAATATCCCCGCACGTCATACCCTTCCTTTAAAGCACGGCGAACAGACGCAAACGATCCCTGCAAATACTTTATCCTCTCGGTATCCCGTATCATGCCGTTCTCTTTACGTTCCTGCGCAAACCCGACACCGTTTTCCGTAATATAGACGGGAATACTGATCCCGTATTCCGTTTTCGCCGCCTGAAGGGCCTCGTAGATCGCATCCGGATAAAATTCCGCTCCGTTTTCCAGAAAATTTCCGCCACTTTGCAACACGATCTTGCGGATATCCACATCTCTGCGGCTGACAATAAGACGATTGTAACAATTCAGTCCGTAAAAATCCAGCGGCTGCGAAATAATATCGAGATCCTCCGCCCGCATTTCCAAAGCGATATTCTCTTTTTCCAGATGCCGCACGACGTAAGGCTCATACTTCTTTAAAAAAATGGGAGAAAGATAACTTCCATGCGCCAATCCGTTCTGTTCTGCGGCATAGTTTACGTCATCTTCATTTTCCGGATCGGCAGGAACACGGTTCCATATATCCACCACAATACCGATCTTTGCTTTGTTTCCGCTCGCACGGAACGCCTGCACAGCCTTCCCGTGGGAAAGCAGAAGATTATGATTCGCCTGCCGCCCGTACTTTTCCAACCCGAACCCGGGTGCAAAACCTTTCAGCGCATATCCCACATAGGTTGCGACAGGCTCATTGTGCGTAGCAAACATTGCCGTTTCGGGCAAGTTCCGAAACATCAGGTCGGCATAATCGGCAAACCAGTCGGCAATATCGCGGTTCAGCCATCCGCCCAACCGCTCCAATTCATACGGAAGATCCCAATGATACAGCGTGATACTCGGCATGATGCCGTTTTCCAGTAACGTATCCGTAAGCCTTCGGTAATAATCCAACCCCTTCTCGTTTACCTTGCCCTTTCCTTCCGGCAGCACCCTCGACCATGAAACGGAAAACCGATACGCATCCATGCCAAGTTCTTTCAAAAGCGCAATATCTTTTTTCCAATCATAATAGCTGTTGCAGGCAATATCTCCCGTACTTCCGTCGCGGATGGTTCCCGGAATACGGCTGAACACATCCCAGATACTCAACCCGCGCCCGTCTGCCGCAAATCCGCCTTCGATCTGCCCCGCACTTGTCGCAACTCCCCAGATAAAATCGCGCATAATAACTCCTTAGAACTGCGTATTTTGCGGTTCTCCGCCCGAAAGACGGCTCTTTTCTGCCATAAAACACATATAGTGCGACATCAGACTGTCTTTTAACGTGGTACGCGTTTCCGATTCTCCGCCTTGCAAAATGTAATCGCAGAAATCCCGATACAGCAATTTGTCGCCGCCGCCGTGCACACTGAAATCACGGCAGGTCTGCGTCAGATCGATCGTGTATTCCTCCCCGAGAAAAGGAAGAACGCGGATCTTATTCGTTTCCATATCCCCTGTGATCTCGCCCGCCGTACCGCAGATATGGATCGTTCTGTGACATTCCTTTGTAAAATCCGTCATGGTCAGCCGTGCCGTAATGTTTCCCTCAAACAGCATACTTACTTCCTGATGATCGACCACGTCATTGTCACATCGGTATACGCAACGGC
>ERZ1106930.53-NODE-53-length-65251-cov-648.968418_pt1 | contig 65251 bp, 56 predicted proteins | sample MGYA00403663_ERZ1106930 | MGnify/ENA primary metagenome ERZ1106930 (study PRJEB35170, sample SAMEA104062438) | human gut metagenome | biome: human gut; feature: human-associated habitat; material: faeces | place: Denmark | collected 2012-06-26 ... | reverse complement strand
AGCCCCTGAGCGGCAAACTGAAAGCGGGGAGCGAGTAGGCTTTGACGGGTTTTTCCGACGTTAAACGGAAACCGATATCGATGCGCGAGGGAAAGCGTGTCTGCATCGGGCAGAGAGCGGAAGAGATTCCGAATTCGGGTGGTAACGCGGTTTTTGTCGCCCCGGACAGCAAGAGAGCTGTCCGGGGCTTTTTTATTGAGCGAGCGGGCTGTACGGTTCAAAAAGAGCGGGCGGCGAGGGATCATGGAGGTAAACGGAATGAAGATCAAAGGAACGCAACTGTTTGTGAAGGCGTTGGTGGAAGAGAAAGTGGATACGTTGTTTGCGTATCCGGGCGGCATGGCGATAGATTTATTTGACGCATTGTACGGAGAAAAGGAATTCCGCGTGGTATTGCCGCGGCATGAGCAGGGATTGGTGCATGCGGCGGACGGGTATGCGCGGGCGACGGGCAAGACGGGGGTATGTCTTGTGACGAGCGGGCCTGGGGCGACGAATCTTGTAACGGGGATAGCGACGGCGAACTATGACAGTGTGCCGTTGGTATGTTTTACGGGGCAGGTGCCGACGAATCTGATCGGAAACGATGCGTTTCAGGAAGTGGATATTGTGGGGATTTGTCGGAGCATATGCAAGTATGCGGTAACGGTTCGGCGGCGGGAAGATCTGGGGAGGATCATAAAGGAAGCGTTTTATATAGCGCGGACGGGCAAACCGGGGCCGGTGCTGGTAGATTTTCCGAAGGACATACAGCAGGCGATGGGGAGTGACGAATATCCGTCGGAGGTATCGATTCGCGGATACAAGCCGTCGACGGGCGTGCATATGGGGCAGTTGAAGAAGGCGGCGGAGATGGTAGCGAATGCGAAGCGGCCGTTGTTTCTGGTGGGAGGCGGCGTGAATATTTCGCATGGCGGCGAGGCGATGACGAAGCTGGCGGAAGCGTTGAACGTACCCGTGGTAACGACGATCATGGGAAAGGGTGCGTTGCCGACCGATCATCCGCTGTATATCGGGAACATGGGGATGCACGGGAATGTGGCGTCGAACACGGCTGTATCGGAGTGTGATTTATTATTTTCGATCGGGACGCGGTTTAATGATCGGATCACGGGCAAGATCAGTGAATTTGCGAAGAATGCGAAGATCGTGCACATAGATATTGATGCGGCGTCGATCTCGCGGAACATAGTGGTGGATGTACCGATCGTTGCGGATGCGCGGGAAGCGATCGAGAAGTTTGCGGAGATAGCGGTAAAGCCGAGACATACGGAGGAATGGGTCGAACGTTTGCAGAAATTGCGGGAGGAGAAGCCGATAGCGATCCAAAGCGAGGGACGTATGAATCCGCAGGATATCATCGGAGCGATCAACGAACATTTTAAAGAGGCGATCGTGACGACGGATGTCGGGCAGAATCAGATGTGGACGACGCAGTTTTTGCAATTGCGGGGCAGGAGTAAGCTGTTGACATCGGGCGGACTGGGGACGATGGGTTACGGATTGCCTGCGGCGATCGGGGCGAAGCTTGGGTGTCCGGATCTTCCGGTGATCAGCATATCGGGGGATGGCGGATTCCAGATGAACGAGCAAGAGCTTGCGACAGCGGTATGTGAAGAGCTGCCGCTGATCATATGTATCCTGAACAATTCATATTTGGGGAATGTACGGCAGTGGCAGGAGATGTTTTATGGCGGGAGGTATTCGTGTACGTGTCTGAAAAAGCGTCGCAGCTGTGCGCAGTGGTGTTCCAAGCCGAACGCGCAATGTCCGGAGTATATTCCTGATTTTGTGAAGCTGGCGGAGAGTTACGGGATAGAAGGGATCCGTGTCACGAAGCGGGAAGAGATCGGGGCGGCGCTGGAGCGTGCGAAAGCGAGCACGGACAAGCCGACGCTGATCGAGTTTATTATAGACAGGGAATTGGATATATTGCCGATGGTTCCGGGCGGGAATGCGCTGTCGGACATGGTGACCGAGTACAAGAAGGAGAATAAGTGATATGGAAACGGGCAACAAAAAACGTTGGGTATCGCTGTACGTTGAAAACGATGTCGGAGTGCTTGCGAAAATAGCGGGATTGTTTTCGGGCAAGTCCTATAATTTATCCAGTCTGACGGTCGGGGAAACGGAAGACCCGACGGTATCGCGGATGACGATCAGTTTATACGGGGACGACAAGACATTTGAGCAGATCAAGAAGCAATTAAACCGCAGTGTGGAAGTGATCAAGGTGCTGGATTTTACCGATCTTCCGATCCACAAAAAGGAGATACTGTTCATAAAGCTGCACAGTTTGCGGCGCGATGAAATGGAAGACGTATTCCGTTCCGCGAATGTTTTCGGGGTCAAGGTAGCCGATTACGATAAAAGCTCCGTGATTCTGGAAAGCGTACAGACGGAATCGGAAAATGACGAAGTGCTGCGCTATTATAAGAAATATTTTTTCTCGCGGCTGGAAGCGGTACGCGGCGGTTCGGTGGCGGTGGAGTCGGTCAGCCGCAGCGACAGATAAACAAAAGACAGGCGATCGTGAGATCCGAAAAGGCGGACGCAAAATGCGTCCGCCTTTTATGTTGCTGTGAAAATCGGGTCGGGAAAAGTCTGAAGCTGCAAATGCGGGGCGAATTTTGGCATATTTCGGTGTTGAATTTAAAAAATTTTGTTGCAAAAAGTCTGTTATAATTTGCCAAAATGACAAAAAATGAATTTTTTTATAAAAAAGGAAACGATTCGTCATGAAAGATTCAGATATTTTCTTATTAAAACTGTCATATATTTGAGCAGAAATAAACACAAAGCTTGATAAAATTTGCGAAAAAAGTGACGAAACGGGCGAAAACGCAGCGAAAAAGGAGGCGCATAAAAATTACAATTATAAATTTTTATGGGTCTGAAAAGGCGGGGAAAGGGAAAATGACATAACGGAAAAAAGGAAGGTTGTCGTGCGGTAAGATGCGCGGGTGAATAAATTTGTCGCGCGGGCAAAGATCCGTGTGAGATATGAAAAGGCAGGCATGGCAAATTCCGTGAAAATTCAGACGGTACGTATCATAAAAATGCAGGCAAAAACCGACGAAACGGTGGTTTTTTCCGAAGCGACGTGCCTGCGGTAAAAATTTTGAAAAAAGCGGCGGGATGCTCTGAAAAAGCGGAACGGGCGGGTGAAAGGGAATTGTGTAAAATCTGAAAAAATAAATGTATAAATTTATGCTGAAATATTGACATTTGATTTGAATTTTGTTATACTATAGATAATAGTAAGCGCTTGTTTCAACACGTTTCGGCATAATCGGCGGATGGAAATGTTAAAAATTTTCAGTCGGATTTGTCTTTTGTATGAAAAGAGCGGGAAAAAAAACGGAGGGTATGTTCGGAAATGACAGGAATGGAAGTTGCGATCGTCGTTGTATGCATATTGTTTGCGGTTGCGATGCTGGCTGCGATCATTGTAAAAGGCATATCGATGGCAAAGCAGGTGCGGGCGTACAAGGAAGAGATCAGGAAGATCGAAGACAGCGATAAATACCTGCTGGATATTGTACAGGACGGAAAAGTGGTTCGGATAGAGTGTAAGGATGTCAACAGTGAGAATGTCGAGCTCGTTTCCAACGCAGGGAAGGGGGAATAAACGGATATGCAAGGAATGGAATTATTTTACTTGATCATCAGTTGTGTTTTTATCGTACTGCTTGCAGTAGCGATCGTGATGTGGGTAATTGACGGACAAATGGAAGCGAAGCGCAGGAATGCGATCGCGGACAGGATCAAGAGCGGCAAGGGGCTTCGTTTGGAAAGCGATGATCTGATCTTGAAAGTACAGGACGGAAAAGTTCTGATCTGTGACAGTATGCCGCAGGTTGCGGAAACGAAGGCGGCTGTTGCGGAGGAAGATTCGTCGGTGCTGCAGCCGATGAAGGATGAAATGGCAGCGGCGTCGGGAGATGATTCGTATAAGACGGAGAAGCTTGGCGAATTGCAGGAGCTTGTAGACCGTTACGGAGAGTTGACGGATAAGAGTATTGTTTTCGAGTCCAACAAACAGGAAAAAGAGACGTTTATCGATAAATATGCCGCATTATCGGCGGAAGCGAGAACGCGGTACGATTCGATCGTTGCGTACATACTGGCAAATCCGGATTGCAAGAAAGTAGAAGCGAGCAATGCAGTGACATTCAAGTGCAAGACGGATAAGATCGTGCGTGTCATGATCAAGCGCGGTGTCGTGATTTTGAATTTCCTGCTGGCGAATACGGATTTGAACCGTTTTGTGCGGGAAGAAGGTATTAAGGCGATCAAAATCAATCCGGTTGTAATCAAATTGGAAACGGATTCGGATCTTGTGCTTGCAAAGCAGACTGCGGACATCACGATTGAGAACATCCGTGAAGAACAGCAGTACCGCAAAGAGCGCAACAGAGAGTTGCGGCGTCAGCGTTACCGTCAGAAAGAAGATCAGACGGCGGAAGAGGCGTAAGCGCACGGAAACGAAATACTTGAGATTATTCCGATAACAAGTGGCACCGTATTCTGCCGCATTTGGCGGAATACGGTGTTTTTATTGAGCCGAAAGGCTCAGTTTTGAAAGGTTTTCAATTTTTGCGGCGAAAAAAGAATAGAAGGAGAAAAATTATGTTGAAAAAGATGAAAAAAGCATTTACGATCACCGAACTTGTCATCGTAATTGCGGTTATTGCGATTCTTGCGGCTGTTCTGATTCCGACCTTCACGACGGTCGTCAACAACGCGAACGAAAGCGCGGCAATGCAGGAAGCTAAGAGTGAATATGACAATTTTAACCTGGAAGTTCTTACAAGCAATTCACAGGCAGGCAATGACTTTATTTTGAAATATGAGAAAGGCGATAAGGATTATTATTTTGTTGTAGACAACGGACAGTTTAATGTAGATCCCGTTTCACTTGATGCAAATGTTAGCGGTTTAGGAGAAAATCAAATTCAGTACAATCAGCAAGTTTATACAAAACTGGCTGATCCCACAGATTCGGTTGGTAACAGCTATAGCAATTATGCAGAACAGAATGATAATATTACAATTTATGTTCTGGGTTCTAATGGAGCTGAAATACAAGTAAACACTGGAGCTTAAATTGTAGATTCGCTCGAGAAGAGCAAAGCCTGTGAAAGCAGGGAATAAAATAAATAAGGCGCTGTTCCGCGCCGCAAGCGCGGAACAGTCCCAAATACGGAGAAGTGCAATAACGCCGCAATTGTACGATCCGGACATTTGAGAAAAAGAAGGGGGGGTCTGATATAGTAATCGGGATTTCCCTTTTTTCATAATATCGGAGACAGGTCTAAATACTGAAAAAAAGAGAAGGAAGCGTGTTATAAACGAACAAAATGAGTGGGTTGGCGCTGTTTTTTTCAGAAAAAAACGGTTTGGAATAAAAGAAATGCGAAAAAATATTCGAAGTCATACAAAATTTCGCCGTGCTTTTACGCTTGTGGAGCTGATCATTGCGATAGCGCTGTTTGCGATCGTGGCGGGATTAGTGATATCCTTCATAACATATATTTCAGGATTCAGTGCAAAAACGGAAGCGCAAAGCGATCGTGTTTCGGCTCTGGCGCAGATACGTTCCGAGGTCGATTATTGGTTTTCCGCATTTGATTGCGAGGATTACGAAATCACATCGGGTTCGGACGGAACTGTTTTGGTGCAGGCTGTGCCGTCGGGGGAAGCGGGCGCATCGGGCGTTGTGTATGAGATCCGTTTTGAAAGGGGCGAAAAAGAAAATACGGCAGTGTTCACATATCCGCAGGAATTCGGCCGCGGTACGGTGCAGGAAGGAAGTGCGGGATCGGCGGCAGTGGTGCGTATCAATGCGTATACATACACGGGAATTCGGATCGAAGAGCAAACGGACAATTTTGATTATACGGCGGGAAGCGGATCGGAAGATTCGTTCCGTTTTACGATATATTTGCGGGTATCGGGCAGAACTTTTGCCTGTGAAATACTGGAAGGGGGTGCGGAGTGAAAGCAATTTCGGCGCGCAGCCGCGCCTATTCATTGGTAGAAGTTATCGTTACCATGGCATTGGTGATCATGCTGTCGGCGGGCGGGCTTGCGTCGGCGATGGTTGCGGCGCAGGTGCAGGCGAAGTCGTCGCAGACCCTGGAATGTACGGCGGCGGCAGACGAAGTGTTATCGGTGATGGACAGCGTAGGGCGTTTTGCGGCGCAGAATACCGCCGCGCAAAATCGTCAGACGGAAATTTTCGCGGCGTTTGCGCAGGATTTTGCGTTTGCGTTCCGTTGCGGCATTCCGTCAGAGAGCAATCTGGAAAATGCGGTTTCGGACTGGTCGGAAACGTTGTCGGCGCAGTACGATGACGGCGGGTCTTTGGAGCGCGGTCTTACGGCGGCATATACGGCGTCTGCGGCGTCTTATGAATACGATTATACGGACGGAAACCTGAAACTCACGATACGTCTGCGATTTGGCGGTTCGTCGGGAGAAGTCGGGCAGGACACATACACTGTGCGTGCGGAATGCGGAAAGGCGGCTCCGATCGAACTTACGGGGGTGATCGCATGAAACGGAAATTTTCGCGCGCATTCACGATCGAATATGCGATCGTCCTGATGGTGATCGTGATCGCATTCACGGGTCTGTTGCTTTCGCTGGCGATGGTGACCAACAATTACAGCAAGGCATACGAAGAATATCTGGAGTACAAGCGCGATCTTGACGCGTTGGGGGATTCCTTTATCAGCGGCGAGAGCAGCATCGAAGAACTGCGCGGTTCCGCTTTGCTTAAGGAGCATGATCTTACCATAGACGATGCGTCTGTCGACGCACAAATGCTGATCGTCCGTCACGGAACAAACGGGACGGTGGCGCTGACGGTACAGCTTTCGTCGGGAGCTGTCGTCCGGTACATATACGGCTCCGCGGTTCAGGCGCCGTAACGGATCAAGTGCCGTGAAGGGAAAATCAAAGGGAAAAATATGGAGCAGTATTACTATATTACGGCGTGCGTGATGTTTGCGGTATTCGGGCTGTGCATCGGCAGTTTTTTAAACGTTGTGATTTACCGTTTGCCGCGCGGCATGAATCTTGCAAAGCCCGCGTCGCACTGTACGACCTGCGGGCATAAACTGGCATGGTATGACAACATACCTTTGCTTTCGTATATGATTCTGCGCGGGAAATGCCGTTATTGCGGCGCGCCTGTTTCGCCGCGGTATTTCGTAGTGGAACTTACAAACTGTGTTTTATGGCTGATGTGCCCGCTCACGATGTATTTCAGCCGCGGCGTCTGGTTTTCGCTGGTGTGTGCATTGGCGATCTCGCTTCTTTTGACGATGTCGCTGATCGACATGGAAAACTTGTTTATACCCGACAGCCTGCAGATATGTTTTTTTCTGGTTGCGGTCGGAGGAATCTTTGCGGACGGTCAGACGGGCTGGCAGGACAAGCTGTACGGACTGTTGTTGGGCGGCGGATTTTTTCTGTTTTTCTATTGCGCGTCGTTTGTACTGTTCAAGCGGGAAGGAATGGGATTCGGAGACGTGAAGCTGATGGCATCGGCGGGTTTGCTGCTTGGGTGGAAAGCGACGATCGCGTCCATTGTATTTGCGATTGTTGTGGCGTTGGCGGACATTGTTCTGCGCAAAATTTTTATCCGTTCAGGGCGGGAGGGGCTTGGCAACGGCTCGGAAGAATTTGCGTTTGCCCCGTACCTGGCGTTGGGCGTATTTGCGGCGATGCTGTTCGGAAATGCGCTTGTCGACGGATATCTGGCGCTGTTTATGTGAGAAAATAAAAGGGATCGGGTAGCGCTTCGATCGTGAGAAGACAGAGGGAAAAGGATTATGAAATTATTTGTCGGCTTTGATATGCAAAACAGCAACATCCGGATCATGAATGCGGAAAAGGCGACGGACAAGGCGGAAGTGGAATATTTGCATTTCAGCACCTGCATATTTTCGGATGAATTTTTCGAGGAAGCTCAGAAATTGCTGGAAGAATATTTTCAGCGCAAGCCGTCGCTGCGGAATTTATCGGCGTTTGTGATTTTGCCGGACAGGGCGGTCGGGTTTGAAACGTTCAATCTTCCGAACATGGCAAAGGCGAAATCGCAGCAGGCGCTGGAAACGGAGATGAACAATCTTTACGAAGGCAGACAGCGCGGAAAGAAGATCAACCAGTATGTGCTTTTGCAGAATAAGCAGTACACGATCTACGGGGCGATCTATTTTGATAAAAAACTGATCAACAAGATCTACAAACTTCTTACGGAAGTGAAAGTATTCCCGAAGATGACGACGTACAGCGGCAATGCGTTGCTGGATTGTGCGCTGAATTTTGCGCCGCGGCTTCGCGGAAAGAGTTTTGTCTTTGCGGATATGCACGCGGATTACACGGAGATCGTCGTAGCGGGCAAGGGAAAAACGCAGGGCGTTGCGACGATCCCGCACGGATCGGCTCTGCTGCGCAGCGACAAAGTGGAATCGGAATATATGCAGACGGATCACCAGATGGGTGAGATCGCAGTCATCAACGCGCGGGAGATCGCGCGGGCAAAGGCGCTGACGCAGTCGGTAGACGCCGATCCGTCCGTGATACCCGAAGGCGCGACGATCGCGGATTATGCGGTGGATAACGAATCGCAGGCGGGAGAATATTCGGGGACGGTGCAGGCGGAAACGGCGGCGGCGTCGGCGGACGCAAAAGACAGTCTGGCGGTTTCCGCGGACAGTCTGAACGAAGAAGACAGGGACGAGCAGGACGACGAGATCCCCGAAGAAGGCGGACTTTCGGTGGAGGAAGTCGACGAAGGGCGTTTGGCGGACGGCGCGGCGGAAGCGGCCGCGCAGGAAACGGACGGCGTTTCGGGTGCGCAGGAAAATGCGGAAGAAAGCGGCGAAGAAAATATTTTCAAGCCGAAAAAGATCAAAGTTTACCGCAAAATGCCCAAACGCTATCCGAAATTCATGATGCGCGAAATACCGGAAACGGAACAGGGGATCCGTTACGAAAATTTCCGTATCATCATGAAATGGATTTTGCTGTACGCGCGCCAGGCGGAGTTGACGGAATATATGATCAAGCCGGATTTTGTGGTAGTGAATATGCCGGCGGAGCTGTATCCGCTGCTGGAGCTGGCAAACGCGGAGCAAAAAGAGAGCGAAGGGATCGAATTCAGACCTTTTTCGGCGTCGGAAAAGTTTGTTCCGGAGATCAAAGAGAATCTGGATCTGTACGGATGCCTGTTTGCGGGGCATTACAACAAGAACCATAACTTTTGATTCTCGGAAGTGAGAGCCTGTCGGGAGAGGTAACATTTGTGAAAAAATATAAGTATAGTGCGATCAATTTATACGGGAAAAAATTTACGGGTACATTTTTGGCGGAAAACGAAAAGGATCTTCGGGCACAGCTCGCGAAGCAGAATCTGTATCTTGTTTCGGCGAAAGTGGATTCCGATAAATCCCCGAATCCTTTTTTCAGCCTGACCGGAAAGATCTCGGTGAACGAACTGTCTACGTTTTGCCGTCAGTTTGCGATCATGATCACGTCGGGCACGTCCATCGTGGATTCGCTGGCGGTTCTGCGCAGGCAGCCGTACACCGCTTATCTGCGGCGGGTGCTGGATATGGTATACGAGGACGTAAAGGCAGGGAAACTCTTGTCGGAAGCGATGGAAAAGCACAAGCGTGCGTTTCCGCCGTTTTTTCGGAGCATGGTGCGGGTCGGCGAAGTATCCGGGTCGATCGATACGGTGCTGGTGTCGATCGCGGACTACTTTGAAGCGGAAGGCAAAATGCGGGCCAAGATGCGTTCGGCGCTCGCTTATCCCTGCGTACTGATCTTTATGGCGTTGGCGGTGATCGTGCTCATCATTGTTTTTATTATTCCGTCTTTCAAGGATGCGCTGGCGCAGATGGATGTGGAATTGCCGGGGCTGATGGTAGCTTTGAATGATTTCGGGATTTATTTCCAAGGACACTGGAAGACGATCATATTGATTTTGCTTGCGGTTGTTATTTTGTGGATCGTCTTTTTGCGGACGCCGAAAGGCAGGTATTACTGGGATAAATGCAAATTTCACATGCCGATCGTGCGGAATATTGTACGGAACAATGTATCGGCGCGGTTTTGCCGCGCGTTTTCGCTGCTGGTTTCCAGCGGAATGGATATCGTGGACGCGATGGACGAAACGTGCAGGGTTTTAGGCAATTCCTATGTAGCGACGCAGTTTCACCGCGCGACGGAAGACGTGCGCCAGGGCATGACCCTGACAATGGCGCTGCAGACCTATAAACTTTTTCCGACGATGTTGGTGCAGATGGTATCGGTCGGTGAAGGGACGGGCGAACTGGAAGCGGTATTGGGAAGATCGGCGCCGTTTTTTGAAAATCAGGTCGAGCGTTCGATCGCTGCATTGACGGGAATTATTCAGCCTGTGGTTTTGTGCCTGATCGGCGCGTCGGTGGCCGTTCTGTTTATGACGGTTTATTCGCCTATCTTGCAGATGATGAATACATTGTGACGGACGGGGGAGAAGTATGGAACTGAATTACGAAATCTTACAATATTACGTCTATAAAAAGATCATCAAGCGCAAACAGATGAAGGGTATCTATCAGGATTGTATGCGTTTGAATATGCCTGTGGAAAATTATATGATCGCGAAAGGTTATTGTACACAGGTAACGGCTCTGGCGGCGCTGGGTGAGTTTTTCTGTCTCCCATATTGTGAAATGGATATGTTGGAGGTAGACAGGTCTCTTTTGGAGAATGTGACCTTTGCGTTCCTGCGCAAACACAAATTTGTGCCGGTGATGAAAGATAAGAGCGGAAAAATGCTGGTGGCGATCGCACGTCCCTTGGATTTTTCGGCGATGTCGATGCTGAGCCAGGTATATGTGGGGCCGATGGATTTTATACTGGTGCCGGCGGTACAGATCGATATATTCATCGATTCGATCGTGGCGGTGCAGTCGACGGCGACGGCGCTGGAAGATCTGCAGCGGGCGAAAGACAAGGAATTGGTGGATTCGGCGAAAGGTTTGCCGATGGGGATCATCGACAAGGACGAGGACGTGATCAACAATCCGTCTGTGCGGTTGGTGGATTCGATCATCAAGGAAGCGGTGCCGTTCCGTGCGAGCGATATACACATCGAGCCGTTTGAAAAGACGGTCAAAGTGCGTTACCGTATCGACGGGGATCTGCAGATCCGCGCGGAATTTCCCATCGAGAGCTATCCTGCGATCTGTGCGCGGTTGAAGATCCTTTCGGGAATTTCGATCGCGGAAAGGCGTTTGCCGCAGGACGGGCGTATCAGCATGACGATCAACGATACCGATTACGATTTCCGTGTATCCACATTGCCGACCGTTTACGGCGAAAAGTTTGTTATCCGTGTCTTGGACAAGAGCGCATTCAATTTTACGCGCAGCGATCTGGGCTTTACGGCGGAAGAGAATGCCGTTATCGATAAAATACTGGCGCATTCCTACGGGATCGTCCTTTTGACGGGGCCTACGGGCTGCGGAAAGTCGACGACGCTGTACTCGTTCCTGAAAGAGATCAACCGTCCGACGGTGAACGTCATCACGGTCGAAGATCCTGTGGAATACACGATGCACGGGATCAACCAGGTGCAGGTGAATACCAAAGCAAATCTGACGTTTGCGAGCGCGCTGCGCAGTATTCTGCGTCAGGACCCGGACATCATCATGGTCGGCGAGATCCGAGACGAGGATACGGCGGAGATCGCGGTGAGAGCCGCGATCACGGGGCATTTGGTGTTTTCGACGCTGCACACCAACGACGCGCCGGGCGCGATCATCCGTCTGGAGGACATGAAAGTGACCGATTATCTCGTGGCGGACGCCGTAGTCGGCGTGATCGCGCAGCGACTGGTCAAGAGATTGTGTCCCGCCTGCAAGAAGCGCGGCAGAACGACGGAATCGGAGATGAAGATCTTAGGCCTGAGCGAGCCTGCGAGTATTTTCCGTCCGCAGGGCTGCCAGTTCTGCAACAACACGGGATACAAGGGGCGTATTGCGGTGCATGAGATCATGTACATGAGCGACAAGATCAAGGCGGCCGTGACGAGCGGAGCTCCTCTGGAAGAATTGCGTTCATTGGCGGAAGAAGGCGGAATGGTCAATCTTTGGGACAGCTGCAAAAAACTTGTTTTAAAGGGGATTACGGATATAACGGAATTGATGAGTTTGTTTGATGATTAAACCGCATTTCCGCCGCAAGGCGGGTGCGTATGATGATAGATTGAAAAGAGATGTATGAAGGAGTCTGATTATGAAAAAGATTACGAAAATGACGTGCGAAAATGGTTTGAAACTGCTGATTTTTCTTGCTGTTTCCTGTTTCGTTCTGATTTTGCTGAGCGTTTTCGACGTGTACCCGATCAAAGCGGAATCGTGGTATCTGCTTGCGATTCTGGCTGCGATTGCGATCGTGCAATGGGCAGTGATTATCTTTGTCCTGAACGCGCGTTCGGATGAATCGGGCGAATATTACGACATGGACGCAAGACTGTGGGTATTTACGTTTATTCCGACGATGGCCATGGTGTTTGCGACGGTCGTAATGTATGCTGCATTGCACCAAAGGGTTGCATTTTTTGCGTTGGATTTTGTGAATTTCATCGTTGCGCTTGCAATTTTTGTACTGTGCGTCGGTTTTTGTTACCTGCTGAACTATGCATACGCGGTGGCAACGCGCAAGGACAGCGTTCCGAAAGTAAAACTTTCACAGCGCAACCGCTCGAAAGAACTGCGCAAAGAACTGGAAAAGGAAGAGGAAAAGAAAGAGAAGAAGGATAAAAAAGAGGCGCCGGGCATCATTTTCCCCGATCTGACGGAAATGGACAAGGAATATCTGAAATACCCGTACCATCCGCAGGCTTCGGTGAATGTGACGTTAAGGCAGCTTTGCGACGGATTCAATATGTATCTGGAAAGCAAGGGCATGTTTTACACGATGGAAACGCTGCGCGCGTTTGTCAGCGGGCTTGCCTGTTCGCACTTTATGATCCTGGAAGGTCTTTCGGGGACAGGTAAAACGTCTCTTCCGAAATATTTTGCGGAATACGCGGGCACGAACGTATGCTTTACGTCGGTGCAGGCGTCGTGGAAAGATCGCAGCGACATTCTCGGCTATTACAATGATTTTGTTGGGAAATTCAAGGAAACGCCGTTTTTGCGCGCGCTGTATCAGGCGAATTACCAGACGGATGAGATCAACCTGATGGTACTGGACGAAATGAACCTGTCGAGGATCGAGTATTATTTTGCGGATTTTCTTTCCGTTCTCGAGCTGGATGAAAGCCAGTGGAAGATCGAGCTGATGCCTGTTTCGACGGGCGGTATCCTGCCCGTGAAGCTGGACGGATGTTCGGTGGTGATCCCGCAGAACGTATGGTTCGTGGGTACGGCGAATAAGGATGATTCCACGTTTACGGTGACGGATAAAGTGTATGACCGTGCGGTGATCATCGATTTTTCGCAGCGGAACGAATCCACGGTATCGACGCGCAACATCGCGCCGATCCATCTGGGTGCGGGCAGACTGCGCGCGCTGTTTGACGATGCGCAGATGACGCCTTCCTATGCGCTGACGAGAGCGGATATGGAGCGCTTCTCGGTGTTGACGCAATTTGTGCTGGATGCGTTTGACGTCAATTTCGGTAACCGTATTTTAAATCAGATCATCAAGTTTGTGCCTGTGTACGTAGCGTGCGGCGGTACGGCGGCGAAGGCGCTGGATCTGATGTTTGCGCGCAAGATCCTGCGGAAGCTGGACGGCAGATTTGACGACAGTATCAAAGGGAACCTTGTCAAGCTGGAAAAACTGATCTTACAGCAGTTTAACAAGACGGATTTTTCTTCCACGCTTGAAACGATTGCGAGATTGAAGAGGAAGTTGTTCTGATGTCTGTTGCTTCACTGGAAAAATTCAACAAGCAATTTTCTGCGGGGGAGCTGCGCACGGTTGCGCAGCTCCTTCAAGCGGAGAAAAAGGGTGAATTTTCATTTTATATTCCCACGTCGGAAAAACTGGATACGGCGGTGCTGGTCGATCGGATCGAGAGCTGTCTGCCGCAGCTGATCGAAGTCGTGCGCGCCCCGTACATTATCTTAAAGAGCGAATACACGCAGGTACGCACGGAACTTGCGAGCAATCTGACGCCGCAAGGCATACAGATGACGGTAAAGGATCCCAAGCTCTGGAAGAAAAAGGGCAAAAAAATCGTTCCCGAATACGTTTATGCCAAAACGAACGAGGACGAATACAATACCTATGAAAACAGAGTCGTGCGTTCGCTGATCGATAAGGTGATCCGTTTTCTGAATCTGCCGATGGAGTATGCGAAAGACGGCGTCAAAAATATGTACGAGGCGTACTTTCAGAGTTCGTCGCTGAACAAGCTGGATCTTGTAAAGCTGATCGACAGCGATCTTTACAAGAACAGCGATCCGCGCTCGTTCACCGATTATAAAAAGCTGTTTTATCTGCGCGGAAAACTTACGCAGCTGCGCAACAGTCCGTTTTATAAGATCATGTCGGGCTGTCCCAGATTTTCGGGGCGGCCGGAGGCGACGAATCTGTTCATCCACAATGCCAATTATCACGGCTGCTTCAAGTTGTGGCGTTTTCTGGACGAATTCTATGCAGGGTTGTCGCTTTTGACGCAGGAACAGCAGAAATCGGTGTATTGCGCATTCGTATCGCTGGCGATGATCGATTGCTATGTGCGGCAGGGATTCAGAATCACGAAAGACGTGCAATTTTCGCAGATCGAAAAGGATTTCCGTTTGCAGGATTTCCGGTTGGAAAACGATTTGTTCAATGTAGTGATCAATTCCGATCCCGACAAGATCACCGTTTTGGTACAGTGCGCGAAAATGCGTTCGCAGCAGACGACGGTCATTGAACTGCACACGGATATTTCGGAGCCGTATTCGAAAAACAATCAGTTCGTCGTGAGCATGCACAAGACAGATTACAGCGACCGCGCCGCCTGTGTGGTGCCGGGCAATAAAAATTCCCTGAAAGATCTGGAATCGATCGTGCGCTGTACGGTGTTCACGTTCGAAGCGGATAAATCCATTTACAGCAGGTTGTGCCTTATCTGCGGCAGCAATGTGTTGGACGATAAAGGATATTTTTACAAATGCGAAGACTGCGGTGCGGTCTATTCCTTTATTGACGACAAAACTGTCTGGATCAACCAATTCAACGTATTGACAAACGAAGAAGAACAGCCGAAAAATATCTGATAAAGTTAAGAAATGCTGGCAAGGCGTCGTTTACGGCGCCTTGCCATAATAATTTCGGAAGCTTTGTAAAAGCAAACCAAGCCCTCGGCGCGAAAAAATGTTTTCGCGCCGAGGGCTTGGTTTTTTGTGTTTTTGTATGGTTGCGGAAACAGGGCAGGGGCTTGCCTGTGCATATTTATAAATGATCGGAAAGGCAATCATCGGAAAAAATTTGTCTGCGCCGGCTGACGGATGACGGGAGCAGGGTACAATAAAGTTTGCGCTTTGCTGTCTTGACGGACAGATAAGGATATGCGCCGCGGACGCAAGTGTTTTGCATACCGCGGCGCATTGGAATTTGCGTAATTGAATAAAGAAGCCCATGCCCGTGAAAAACATATTTTTCGGTCCGCTTGATGAGGTTCTCTCGGGTAGCGGAATTCGGCTTTGACCTGCCCGTGAAAAATATTTTTTCAGGGCTGTTCGACACGTGTCGAATGCTTCTCAGCCTTTCTCCGTACGCGTTTCCGCGCATTTTGTCTTTTCGGTCGGAGTTATTTCAAATTGCCTGGCGGTGAAAATTGCAGATAAAAAATTGCCTGGAGGCGGGAATTCCTGTCTCCAGGCAGATTGTGCATAAAAAACTTATTTTAGTCAAAAATACGGACGCGGATCACGCTGTCGAGTTTTTTGATTTCATCGATGATCTTTTCGGAAGGTTTTGAATCCAAATCGAGAAGCATGTATGCTTTTTCGCCCTTGGATTTATCGATGATGTTTGCGATGTTGATATTGTTTCCGGAAATGATGGACGTGATGGTGGAAATGGCGCCTTCCACGTTTCCGTGCATGATCGCAAGCCTGCTGACGGAAGTGCGGGGAGCACTTACGTCGGGGAAATTAACGCTGTGCGTAATATTTCCGTTTTCGATGTAATCGACGAGTTCCTGCGCCGCCATTGCCGCGCAGTTATCCTCCGCTTCGGGAGTGGAGGCGCCCAGGTGCGGCACACATATGATATTTTGGACCCCGATGAGCTTTTCGGACGGAAAATCGGTGATATAGCGTTCAAGTTTTCCGCTTTCCACAGAGGCGAGAACGGCGTCTTCGTCGGTGAGTTCGCCGCGGGAATTGTTGATCAGAACACTGCCGTCTTTCATTTTTGCAAAAGCGTCCGCATTGAACATTTTGTCCGTGGAGGGTGTGAGCGGCACATGAACGGTAATGAAGTCAGACTGCCTGAGCACTGTATCCAGATCGGCGGTTTTGACGCGGTTATCCAGATGCAGGGCGCCCTGTACGGAGAGGTAAGGGTCGTAGCCGAGCACTTTCATGCCGAGGTTTGCCGCGGTGTTGGCAACGAGCACGCCGATGGCGCCCAGCCCGATCACGCCGAGGGTTTTGCCGAGGATCTCGTGTCCGACAAATTTGGATTTGCCTTTTTCAACGGCTTTGGAAATGCCTTCGGTGCCTTTGAGAGATTTGACCCAGTCGATGGCGTCGGTGATCTTTCTGCCGCCGAGGAAAAGTTCGCAGATGACGAGTTCTTTGACGGCGTTTGCGTTTGCGCCGGGCGTATTGAAGACGACGATCCCTTTTTCGGTGCAGGCAGGGATGGGGATGTTATTTGTTCCCGCGCCTGCGCGGGCAACGGCGAGGAGTTCGTCGTTGAGGGGGTATTCGTGCATATTGAAACTGCGGAGCATGATCCCGTCGGGATTTTTGACGTCCGCAGAAAAAGTATAATCTGCGGGGAATTCCTTTGCAGCAACTTCGCTTATTTCGTTGAGCTTTAAAATTTTAGCCATGATAAACTCCTTATGCGTTTTCCTTTTCGAATTTTTTCATGAATTCGATGAGTTTTTGGACGCCTTCGACAGGCATCGCGTTATAGATGGATGCGCGCATACCGCCGACCAGGCGATGGCCCTTGAGGGTGACCAATCCTTCCGCTTTTGCTTCTTTTACGAATTTTTCATCCATTTCTTTGGAAGGAGTTACGAAGGGAACGTTCATGATGGAGCGGAATTCCCTGACGACGCTGTTCGTATAGAAAGAAGAATTGTCGATAAAATCGTACAAAAGGCCTGCTTTGTATTCGTTGATCTTATTGATCTCTTTGACGCCGCCGATTTTCTTGAGGTGGCGGAGGACGAGGTTAGCCATATAGATCGAGAAGCAGGGCGGGGTATTGTAGAGAGAACCGTTATCCGCCTGCGTTTTCCATTTGAGCATGGTGGGGCAGATGGGGAGCGGATTCTCGATCAGATCTTTGCGTGCGATGACGATGGTCACGCCTGCGGGCGCGAGGTTTTTCTGTGCGCCTGCATAAATCACGCCGAACTGATTGACGTCGACTTCGCGGGAGAGGATCTCCGAGCTCATATCGCAGACCAAAGGAGCCTTTGTTTTCGGGAATTTGATATAACGTGTACCGAAAATCGTGTTGTTGGAAGTGATGTGTACGTAATCGGAATCGTCGTTGAACGCGATTTTATCCACGTCGGGGATATAAGTATATGTTTTGTCTTCGGAAGAGGCAACCAGGCGCGCGTCGCCGTAAATTTTGCCTTCCTGCCAGGCTTTTTTCGCAAAATTTCCGGTCACGATGTAGTCTGCTTTTCCGCTTTTCATAAGGTTGAGCGGAATGGCTGCGAATTGCTGGCTGGCGCCGCCCTGCACGAACAGAACGCAATAATTATCCGGAATATTCATCAGTTCGCGGAGATTGGCTTCGGCTTCTTCCACAATGGCGGAAAAGGCCTTGTCGCGGTGACTGATCTCGGTAACGCTCATGCCGGTGCCGGCGAAATCGAGGAACTCTTTTTGCGCTTCTTCCAGTACTTCCAAAGGAAGCATGGAAGGGCCTGCCGAAAAATTATAAACTCTCATATCCTTTACTCCTTCAAGATTTATTACAGATCGATACGTCAGACTGTACAAGAACTGGAACGTCTGTAAAATAGTATATGAAATATTATACAATAAAGCGTATTTTTTTTCAAGTCTTTGCAAGTCGGAAACGGGGCGGAACCAAAATTTTTTCAAAAAAATACGGGGGTAACAAAAAATGAGCGTGCACCAAAAAAATAACGGGAAAAGTATTTACTTTTTTTGGGAAATATAGTAAAATAAATATAACCAAATCTGCCGTTTGCGGCAAAAAGAGAAGATAAGGTCATCGAGGGGGCATTATGTCTGAAACGATTCGCCAAAAACTGAACGGGCTTTCTGCGGTCGAGCGGCTGAAAGCGACGGATAAATATCTTACGGAAATGCGTGGGATTTTAGCATCGATGGACGAGATTGCGGCATTGCGCAAACAGCGTGGGCAGGCGGTTTCGGATGAATTCGGCGGATATAAGCGTTCGACGGTAGAAGATTTTATACGGGAACTGGAAAAGCAGAAAGCGGGAATTTTAGAGGAGATCGCAAAAGAAGAAGCCAAGCGTGTTTCGGCGGCTCCTGTTCCGAAGGAAGCGGCAGCTCCTGCGGTAAAAGATGATTCCCTGGCTTACAAGAAAGACGATTCGGCGGTGGTCAGCTTCCGGAAGGGAGATCCTTCGCTTGCCATCGAAAGCATGTATACGGGACTTTCGATGGACATAGAGAAGATGCGCGACGATATTCTGCAGGAGATGAAATACACATACAAGCAGGATATGGCGATCTACGATGATTTATCGGCAAAGATCGATGCGATCAAGGGGACGGATGTTTCGGCTCTGGAAGAGACGTTGAAGCCTCTCGGAGAAAATATCAGTGCGGTGAGCGGCAGTCTGACGGCGCTGGATGAGAAACTGAATGCTTTGCAGCCGGTCGATTACGATCAGCTGGCGGAGCGGGTGGCGTCGAAGATGGTCAGCGGGATCGATTATGAGGCGTTGGCACAGCATATCGTCGGGATCATGACCGGCGGAATGGCGGGAGCCGCGGCAGGCGCGGCGGTCGCGGGTGCGAGCGAGCGCAGTATGCAGGAGCTGGAGAAAAAAATTGACGGGATCAAATCCGCACTGGACGGGGCGATCAGCGTCAGGCAGATGCCGGAATTCCGTAAACTGGACACATTGATTTCGGAGTATCTGCGCACACTTTCGTATGATATGATCCCCGATTTGCTGATCACGGCGAACGGGATCAAGGATATAGCCAACCGTTATATTGTCAGCGGCAATATACTGCGCGGAGAGACGATGCTTTCCGATCTTCGCGTGCGCCTGTCAAGGGTGAACGTATGGGGTTCGAGTGCGATTGCGGCGGTATCGGATGCGGTAACGGCGCATAAACTTCCGCTTACGTATTCTCCAGATGCGCTGGCGGCGTTTGCGGATGCGGTGAAAGCATATGAACAGGCTCCCGCATTGCCGGACGACGAACTGACGGCGGCGCTTTTGCGCGCAAAGAAAGCGGTGTTCAGCGATACCGATCAGGAGTCGCTGGATCGCGATACGTTTACGGAAATGCTGGAGATCCGTCAGGATATCGGAGACGGGGAAGCGGACAAAGGCAAGATCGACAATCTGACGGAACTGAAGAAAGAACTGATGTCTTTCAATCTTTCATATTTTATCGATCTTTCGCCCGCGGCATATGAGGAAAAAGAACCTGCGGCATCGGCTCCGTCGGTGGATACGCAGGCGATTTTGGACGCAATTTCAAATTTGCAGGCGGCGGCGCCTTCGGTACAGGTTTCTGCGGTGCAGGAGCAGAAAGAAGACATAAAACTGCAGAATAAGCTGGAAGAGCTTTCGAAAAACAAACAGGCGGCGGCAGTGAAGAAACCGCGTCAGCTGCGTCCGGCGGTATCCGCGAAAGACAATAAACTGGAGAAGGCGGATCAGCCGCTGCGCATCGTGCACCGCAAGATCAGTTTGGGAGAAGAGAGCGAATCTCTGTCCAAGCAAGTGGTGGATGAACTGGCGCAGAAGATCGCAAACAGCATGGTGAAATGAACTTTGCCAAAGCGCAAAGGAAAGATAGAGTAACAAATTGTAAGGCCGGATTTTATCAGAAAAAAATCACAAAAGAGAAAGGGCTGGATTTGGGTTCAGCCCTTTGTTGTGTGGTAACCGGCGGAAAAAGGAGTATATTTTGAGACAAAAAAATGACCGTGAACTCACACAGGACAAGGGTACGCGCGCGAAGAAGCCGCATGCGGAATTTCCGCAGTTTTTAGGCAATGCGAAGGACACAGCCGCGCGAAAGACGTACTATACGGAAAATGCGCCGCGTACGGACAAGCGCAGTGCGCAGGCAAAGGCGGGCAGGCCGCAGCAGGGAAAGGCGGCGGAAAAACCCGTGCAGGAACGCACGGCGGAGAAAGCAGACAGGTCTGCACGGGCAGAGAAGACAAAGCGGCCCGTCAAGCGAGGCAAGGTGAAAAACCCGGTCAAGATCCTGTTTTTGGGCGGGATCGGAGAGATCGGAAAGAACATGACGGCGATCGAATGCGGCAACGATATCATTATCATCGACGCAGGGCTTACGTTCCCGGATGAGGAATTGCCGGGCATTGATCTTGTCATTCCGGACATCAGTTATCTGGTACAGAACAAGCAGAAGGTGCGCGGGCTTTTGATCACGCACGGACATGAAGACCATGTGGGCGGCATTGCATATTTATTGAAAGAGATCAACTGCCCTGTTTACGGAACCAAACTGACGTTGGCGCTGGCGGACAACAAGCTGCGGGAACAGCGGATCAATCGCGCGCAGCTTTTGTGCGTGAAGCCGGGCGATAAAGTGAAACTGGGCTGTTTCAATGTGGAATTTATCAACGTCAACCACTCGATCGCGGGGGCGGTGGCTTTGAGTATCGATACGCCGCAGGGCAGGATCTTCCACAGCGGCGACTTCAAGATCGATCTGACGCCCGTTGCGGGCAAGCCCATCGACCTGACGCGCATAGCGGAAATCGGGCAGGAAGGGGTCAAACTTCTGTTGTGCGAATCGACGAACGTGGAGCGCCCGGGGTATACGATGAGTGAAACCGTCGTCGGAACGACGCTGGATCATCTGTTTTCGGAGCACGCGAACCGCAGGATCATCGTGGCAACGTTTGCATCCAATGTCCACAGATTGCAGCAGATCGTAGACCTTGCGGCAAAATACCGCCGCAAAGTTGCGCTGTCCGGCAGGAGTATGCTCAACGTAGTGGATGCGGCGACAAAGATCGGCGAACTCACCATTCCGGAAGGAGTGCTGATCGATGTCGAGAAAATCAAAAATTTCTTTGATCGCGAGATCGTGATCGTTTCCACGGGCAGTCAGGGTGAGCCGATGAGCGCATTGACGCGCATGGCGAGCGGCGATTTCAACAAAGTAACGGTAGGGCCGAACGATACGATCATCATATCGGCAAGCCCGATCCCCGGCAATGAAAAGATGATCTATAAAGTCATCAACAATCTTTACAGGAAAGGGGCGAACGTCGTTTACGAGTCGCTGGAAAAGATCCACGTATCGGGACATGCCTGCCAGGAAGAGCTGAAAATTCTGCACAGTTTGCTTAAACCGCAGTTCTTTATTCCGGTCCATGGCGAATACAGACATTTAAAGCGCCACGCGCAGCTGGCGATGGAACTTGGAATGAGCGAAAACAATATTCTGATCGCAGACATCGGCAATTGCGTGGAACTGACAAGGGACAATATGCAGTTCGGCGAAAGTATATCGAGCGGGTCGCGCCTTGTGGACGGCGGGTCGCTGGAAGATAAAGAGAACAGTATTGTCATGAAAGACCGCAAACATCTTTCCGAAGACGGCATCTTTGTGATAACGGCATGCGTATCCGAGCGGAGCGGCGATCTTCTGAGCGATCCGATCGTGGTCAACCGCGGGTTTGTGATGCCGGAGAATGCCGATTATGCGGCGGAGATCCGCAAGATCGTAGTCAGCTGCGCGAGCCAGACAGATATACTGGGGGATGTGGACAACACGGAATTTGCGGCGGCGATCAAGAAAGCGGTGAAGAATTTTATTTACAAAAAGACGAAACAGAACCCTGTCGTAATGGCGAATATCGTGCGCATATAAAGCGCGGTTTTCGGAAACATTCCGGCAAACGGACGGGGAACTATGGATTTTATAAAATCGCTGATGTGTCCGAAACTGGATGCACGGCTATCACAAATGCGCGAGAGGGCGAAGGAAGTCCGCGATCCTTCTACGGAAGACGACACGTTGCAACTGCTTCTGACGATCGCACGGCTGAGCCGCCCCGAACGCATTCTGGAGATCGGAACGGCGGAGGGACTAACCTCCGTCGCGCTTCTTTGCGAATGTGAAAATGCGCGCCTGACGACGATCGAGCTGGACGAAGAAAGATACCGTAAGGCGAAAGAAAATTTTGCGTTGTTCGGTGTGGAAGACAGGGTCAATGCGATTCTCGGCGATGCGGCGGATGTATTGCCGTCGCTGGAAGGAGAATTCGGGCTGATTTTCCTGGACGGGCCGAAAGTGCAGTATAAAAAATATCTTTCCGATTGCAAACGATTGCTTTGCGAGAACGGAGTTTTATTTGCGGACGACGTTTTACTGTACGGATGGGTGGACGGAAGGGCGGAAACGCCTGCAAAGCGAAAGATGCTTGTCGAGCATATCCGCGAATACCTGCGTGAAGTTTCATCCGATCCCGATTTTATCACGTCGATCCTGGAAACGGGGGAAGGCGCGGCGGTGTCGGTGAAGAAAACTTCATATGAGAGCGCGAAAAACGAGAACGGACGCAAAGCGTACAAGGGAAACGTACGATGAAAGGAAAAACGGAATTGCTGGCGCCTGCGGGCAGCTTTGAAAAACTGAAAACTGCGTTGAATTTCGGGGCGGACGCCGTTTATCTGGGCGGGAAATCTTTTTCGCTGCGCTCGTTTTCCGAAAATTTTACACCCGAAGAACTTCGGGAAGGCATCATATATGCGCACGAACGCGGCAGGAAAGTGTATGTAACGGTCAATATTTTTGCAAAAAATGCGGACTTTCCGGCACTGTCGGATACGCTTTCTTATTTGCAGGAGATCGGCGCGGATGCGGCGCTCGTGACGGATCCGGGCGTTTTTTCGCTGGCAAAGAAAGTTGCTCCGAAACTGAAATTGCACATTTCCACGCAGGCGAACACGACCAATGCGTATGCGGCAAAATTCTGGGAGAAACAAGGGGCGGAGCGCGTCGTGTTGGCGCGCGAGCTGTCGCTGGCGGAGATTTCGCAGATCCATGCCTATTGTCCCGATCTTCAATTAGAGGCTTTTGTTCACGGCGCCATGTGTATTTCGTACAGCGGCAGATGTCTTTTGAGCAATTACCTGGCGGGGCGAGATTCCAACCGCGGCGCGTGCGTGCAGGCGTGCCGCTGGAAATATACGGTGCGTGCGCAGAGAGAGGAAGGCGCGCAGGGCGGCGAACTGGAAGTTCAGGAAGACGAGAGAGGTACCTATCTTTTAAACAGCAAAGATCTGAATATGCTGCCGTATCTGGACGAATTGGCAAAAGCGGGGGTATGTTCCTTTAAGATCGAGGGCAGAATGAAGAGTGCGTACTACCTGGCGACGGTGGTCAATGCGTACCGCAGGGTAATGGACGGAACGCTGAGCGTTGCACAGGCACAGACGGAGCTGAAAAAGGTAGCGCATCGCGCATTTACGACGGCGTATGCGTTCGGCGAGAATGCGGAAACGGTCAATTATGCCGATTCGCAGGAGAGCGGAACGCGCGAATACGTGGCGGACGTGCTGGAAGACGGAGAATATCCGCTTATTCAGATGCGAAACCGCTTTAAAGTCGGGGATGAGCTGGAGATCCTTTCTCCCTCCGATTCTTTCAACCGCCGTTTTACGGTGCAGGAAATGAAAGATGAAAGAGGGAATGCGGTTGCGGATGCGAAACTGGTGATGCAGAAACTTCAGCTCCGTTGTCCGTATCCTTTGGTCAAAGGGGATATTCTGCGCAAAATTCTGTAAAGAGGCATAAGACACAAACCGATGGTCATATTGCATTCCGATCTGAATAATTTTTATGCGACTGTGGAGCGGTCGTTGTTTCCGGAACTTGTCGGCAAGCCTGTCGCCGTTTGCGGCGATAAGGAAGCGCGGCATGGCATTGTTCTGGCAAAGAGCGAAGAAGCGAAGGCGTTCGGTGTAAAGACAGGCGATGTGATCTGGGAAGCTAAGCGGAAATGTCCGGGATTGATCATCCGTCCCGTTCGGTTTCGTGAGTATGTCCGCCGCTCGCGGCAGGTGCGCGACATTTACGCGCGTTTTACGGATTTTATTGAACCGTTCGGCATCGATGAGTGCTGGCTGGACGTTACGCACAGCAAGATTTTCGGAAACGGGGAGCAGATCGCGGAGAAAATTCGCCGCGCGGTAAAAGAGGAACTGAACCTGACGGTTTCGGTCGGGGTCAGTTTTAATAAAGTGTTTGCAAAATTGGCGAGCGACCTGAAAAAACCGGATGCCGTTACGGTTGTCGACCGCGAAAACTTTAAGGATAAATTATACGCTCTTCCGGCATCCGATCTTCTGTATGTCGGGCGCGCGACGGCGGAAAAACTGCGCCGCATGGGAATACAGACGATCGGCGAATTGGCGAAGACTGATCGGAAGATGCTGGAGAACGTTCTCGGGAAATGGGGCTCAACGCTTTCGGCGTATGCGCGCGGTGAGGACGAAACACCGGTGCGGAGCATGAATGAGCGATCGGAACTGAAATCGGTCGGGAATTCCATGACTTGCCCTGAAGATTTGTACAAATTTGAAGATATCAAGCGTATGTTGTACGTGCTCAGCGAGAGTGTGGCTGCCCGCATGAAGGATGCGGGGTTGGGAAAAGCGGACACCGTACATCTTTGGGTGCGCGACAAAGAACTGCAAAGTTACGGCTGGCAGAAGAAAGTGCGGCCGACGGCACTGGTCGGAGAGATCGCGGAAGCGGCGTATGCGCTGTTTCGCGAGCGGTATACGGCGCGGCGGGCTGTAAGAGGCTTGGGAGTAACGGCGTCGGGGTTCGACAACGGTGTGGAACAGCTGACGTTCGATTCCCTGGGCGGCGATTATGAAAAGAAGGCGAAAGCGGAAGAAGCGGTCGCAAAGATCCGCGAAAAGTACGGGTATTCGAAGTTGCAGCGGGGAATCATGCTGGAAGATCCGCTTTCGGCAAATATGGACGTGCGCGGCGAACGGCTCGTAAGGCCGGGCGGCGTGGACGGGGAAATCGCATCGCAGGACGAGGGGCTGCTGGAAGAAATTCCGCCCGATGATCTGTAATGCGGTGCGAAAAATCATAATACGTACTTTGATTTTAAATACAAAAGACAAACGGTTGCAAAAATTGCAGCCAGGGAGAAATCTTTTTTATGGAAAGCAAACGCTATAAGATGAAAGATTTTGTAAGGGAATACGGGCTGGAAACGGACGGTAAGAATTGTTACGGGATTTATAAAGATTATCGTATTCACGTTAAGTATTCTCTGATGGGAAATCCCGCGTGCCTTGTAACGGTGGTAACGGATACGGACGGCAAGAGCGATCATCTGGAAAAATTTCTGGAAAAGAACAAAAAGGAACTCAAAATTTCCGCATACGGAGTCGTGGGGATTGGTCTGATGGTCAGTCCGCAGGTGTACACGAACGTATTCCGTCAGGTGAAAGAGATATTGGATAAGATCATTGCGTATCTGAAAAAGAACGGATTTCCGAGCGCGGACAGCTGTCCGTATTGCGGAGAAACTTTGGATGATACGGCGGTTGCGATGATCGAATCGGGAATACCGTTTTCTGCACATTCGGCGTGTTTTGACCGGGCATATGCCACGGCGAGGCAGAAAGAAGAAGCGGAACAGGCGATGCCTGCCAACAAATTGGCAGGTATGGGCGGTGCGTTGTGCGGGGTGCTGGTCGGCACAGCGGCTGCGGCGATCCTGTTTTTCCTGTGGGATTTTGCGGCGCTGGGAGCGGCGGTCGCTGTTTTTCTCGGGAACTGGCTGTATAGTAAATTCGGCGGGAAAAATATACTGTTTAAAGTGATCTCGGTGGCGGTCATGACGCTTATCGTACTGTTGGCGGCATATTTTATCTGCCTTTTGGCGGATGCGGGCGGCGATATCGCGAAAATCGGAAATATGGTTTCGTCAGACGGAGATTACAGGCAGTCGTTTATACTCAATCTTGTGTTTATTTTTGTGTTTGATGCGATCGGAACGGTATACGCGGTCTTTTCTTTGTTGCGGGATAAGAAGAAAATTTCTGCAAATATGCGAAAGGCGGGCTGAACGAGACAAAGGAGAAAGGATGCTGATAGATTTTCATGCGCATGCATTTTTGGATAAACTGGCGGCAGGGGCGGTATCTTCGCTGGCTGCGCGCGCTCATTTGCAGCCGTTTACGGACGGTACGGTGAAAGGGGCAAAAGAGCTGATGGCGCAGCAGGGAGTGGATCGGTTTGTGGTGCTGAACATAGCGGTTTCACCGCGGACAGAGCGGCACGTCAATGATTTTGCAATATCCCTGCTGGGAGAAAAGAATATTATTCCGTTCGGGTCTGTACATCCCGATTCGGAAAATGCTTTGAAGGAATTGGATAGGCTCAAGAGCGCAGGGATCAAAGGTATCAAATTTCATAACGAATACCAGAATTTTTATGTGGATGACGAAAAAGCGTTTCCCGTCTATGAGAAGTGCGCGAAACTCGGACTTATCATGCTGTTTCACGGCGGGTTGGACAGAGGCTTCGGAGATCCCGTCAAAACGTCGCCCGAGCGGCTTCGCAAAGTTTGGGAGCGGTTTCCCGAAGCGAAGATCGTGGCGGCGCATCTGGGAGGTCAGGATATGACCGATCGGGCGGCGGACAGCCTTGCCGACACGGGTGTATTGGTGGATACGGGTTTTGCAGCGCTTTCCGTACCGGCGGAGCAGGGTGAACGCGTCATCCGCGCTTTCGGGTTTGACCGCGTTTTGTTCGGAACGGATTGTCCTTGGGATACGCCTGCCAATACGGTTGAATATCTGGAAGGAATGGGTTTTACGCAGGAGCAGAAAGACAAGATATATTTTAAAAACGCACTGAAATTATTGGGTGAACAGTCTTGAAAGACTGGTTTTTACGATGTGTAAAATCGGGCGCCTGCGGAATGCTCTTCCGCAGGCGCCTTTGTAAACTGACCGCCTGTCGGCGCAGAAATAATCTGCGCCGACAGGCGGTTTTTCGGATAAAGGAAGCGGCGCGGACGCGCAAAGAATTTGCGCGTCCGCGCCGCCGTGTCAAAATGATTTGTTTTCCTCTGATGCGCGGCGTTACCTGTAAAAAAAGATCAAACAGGTTGCCTGTATTCAGAGAGAAAAAAGTTCTGAAAGAATTTACAGAGCGCGGATACTTTCCACGGGCTTCTTTTTTGCGATGCTGTAAACGGGCAGGAACGTCGCGATAAAGGAGGTGACGACGGCAATCGCGAGCATGACGAGCAAGGAATACGGCCCGAGAACCAGCAAGGCCGCCGACAGGGCGGAAGCGATCAATTTATTCAGGACATTGCAGAGAATGAAGCTGGCTATGACGGCGAGCACAAAGCAGATGCCTGAAATGATGGCTGATTCTGAGAAGAAGATCTTGAAAACGTCCGTACTGCGTGCACCGACGGCGCGCAGGATACCGATCTCTTTTTTCTTATAGGTGATGGAAACAGATATGAAATTGAACAAGAGCAGCATGGAAAAGACAGCCATGACGACGCCGATCCACAAAAATATCTGTTCCATGCTCTGGATGGTGGAATTTACATTCTGCAGGGTCATGGAAACGGAGGTATTGAGGGCATAGAACGTATCGTTTTCGTCGGGGATTTCGCTTTCGTTGATCAGTTTATTCAGAGTTCCGCGGTCGGGGAAAGAGAGTAAGATGCTGTTGTAATATTCGTTTTGCTGAGGCTTGTAATTGGTAATGGTGACCTGAGAATAGCCGGTTTCCGCCTCGTAGGAGTACTGTTCGTACATTTCATCGAAAACAGATTGGGAAACGAGAGCGTTCTGAGAGATTTCGTTTGAAACTGAGCCGTAGACAAAACCCGCAATTTTGAAAGTCTTGTAGGGTATTTGTGTTTTAGACGAAGTCAGTTTCAGGGACGGCAGTTCCATGTTGTATTTTTCCAGAAAAGAAACAAACGTATTCAGAGCATCCTGTAATTGCTGTTCGGTGGCCATGCTATCTATATTTGTTTCCGGATCGTAGTACCTGCCGTAACAGAGCATCTCGAGCGCTTTGTAGAAGGAATTGGTTTCTTCTTCGTATAACTTTTGGATCGCCTGATCTACTTCCCAACTGAGATTGTTTGAAAGTTCATTTTTAGCGTATTCATCGGCTTCCTTTTCGGCATCTTCGGTCGGAATGCTCGGATCTTTGGCAATGATTTCATTGTAATACAATTCATAATACTGTTTGTACAGCGACTGTTCAAGTTCCTGCCAAAGTTTATCGTAATTTTCATTCCGGATCGTATTGTAAAAATCCTGCAGTACGGGGGAATTTCGGATCATATCCTGGATCGTGCTTAAAGGAATGACGATCTCATCGTCGGCGAGCTGCGTTTTTGCGGAATCATACAGGTAGACATTTTGTAAAATGGCCAGATTCTCTTGCGTGAAAGGTGCAAAGCGGTATAAATAAGTAACATACTCGTTGGGATAGTCGGTATCGTCGGTTACGTTTGAGGCATAGAACTCATTGAAATCCGTAAAAATATTATAAATCTGATCATTGGATTGTCTGACAGGATTGTATTTTTCACGGAACGCATCGGATACGAGAGCCATATAGTAGGGGCCGGATTGCAATTCATTGCTCAGAGAATAGGCCAGATCTCTGTCGTAAGTATTTTCATCTTTGAGAGAATCATATTTGGCAGGAAGATCGCTGCGGAAAACCCCTTTTATCGTGAACGAAATATCGTCGGGCAAATTGAGTACTTTTCCGACGGCATCCTGATAGTCTGTCAGGGTGATATCGGAGGAAGTGGTTGCGTCTTTAAGCCCGTAAAAAGCGAGAGAGTCGAACAGGTATGTAGAGATGACGATATCGTCTTCGCCGAGGGCGGAAAGGTCGGTGTCGGTCAGCAGTTCAAACATACTTGTTTCGCCGTTTACTTCCGCAAAATATTTTAAGGTAGCGGAATAATAGTTGGATTGTTTGTTATATTCGGCGTTCAGGATCTGCATATCGCGGCCGTCTATATCGAATACGCCGACGGCATCGCCGTAAGAGGATTTGAATTCGGACACGTCGTCCGGTGTAAAGCGGATCGAATCGGAATATTCATTGCGCCGTGTTTCTTTTCCGTCCTGGTATTGGATGCGTGTATAGCGATAGTATTTGGCAAGATTTAAAAAGGAATAGCCGGACTGCATGAGTGTTTCGGCGTGAACGCTCTTGGCGTCGTAAAAAGTGAGCGTGGAGAACAATCCGAACATGGTAAAAGCAATGAACGAGAGCAGAATGGTGAAGAACAGTCGGAAAGGCTTGACTTTCATGCTGCTCGCCCCGATGCGGATCGCATGGCGGGCGGGGAGTTTGGATCGGATGAACCGGCTGTCCTCGCGCGTGTAGGTGTGCTTTTCGATGTCGTCGTCGCGCGTGTCGCGGAAGGCTTCGCGTGCATTGTTTTCGTCGATACGGGCAGCTTTTTTGAAGTCGTCGATCTCTTTTTTGCCGCAGGATAAGAGCACGTTTCCGTGCGCCGTCGCCAAAAATTCGCGGATCCGCTTCAGATCGGAATCGGAAAGAGCGGCCCCGTCTTTGACGGAAATGGTATCGTCGCCGATGAAGGAGAGATTGTCGCTGGTTTGTTTGGCGGCGATCTGTGTTTTCGTAACGTCGGAGATGATTTTTCCGTCTTTGAGTTCAATGATGCGGTCGCCGTAAATTTCGGCAAATTCGCGGTCGTGGGAAACGACAATGACGAGCTTGTCCGCCGATAATTTTTTAAGAGTATCAAAGACTTGTTTGCCCGTGTTGGAATCGAGGGCGCCCGTCGGTTCGTCCGCCATAATGATCTCGGGATTTTTAACGAGGGCGCGGGCAATGGCAACGCGCTGTTTTTGTCCGCCGGAAAGAGTATTGGGCTTGCGCTTTGCAAAATTTTCCAGTTCGACCTGTTTTAAAATTTCCTGAACGCGCGCCTTTTCCTTGTTTTTGCCTTGCAGTTCCAGCGCCAGCGCAATGTTGTCTTCCACGGAAAATTCATTGAGAATGTTGTATTCCTGGAATACAAATCCGATGAACGTATTGCGATAACTGTCGAAATCCGATTGCGAAAAATCTTTGCTGCTTCTGCCTTTGATAATGATTTCGCCGGAATCGGGGGAATCGAGTCCGCCGCAAAGATTCAGCAGGGTGGATTTACCGCTTCCGCTTTTGCCGAGAAGAAAAACCATTCCCTTTTCTTCGAAAGTAATGGAAACTCCGTCCAGGGCATATACGGGAGCACCGCCTTTTGTCTTGTAAACCTTTGTCAGGTTTTTAATTTCCAGCATCTTTTTTCTCCTTCATTTTAATATGCCAAATCATTATACTATAACGAAAAGGACACGTCAAGTATTCTGCAAAATATCGGTTTAAAATGTCGGGAGTCATAAAGTAAAGATTGACAACAAAAGCGGAATATTTTATAATGATTCCGGAAAAATCAAGGGAAGGAGCGGTTTATGCAGGAAATGATCCGTGCGCAGGATGTGCGCAAGACGTTCACGCTTTCCAGGCGCCAGATGGCGATCGAAAAGACCCGCAGTAATAAAAAGGTCGCGTTGGACGGCCTGTCGTTTACGGCCTATGAAGGACAGATCTATGGTTTATTGGGGCCGAACGGCGCGGGGAAAACGACGATGCTTCGAATTCTGGCAACGCTGATCAGGGCGGATTCCGGGGAAGCGTATGTCGCGGGACACGAGGTTTTGCGTGAGGCGGAAAAAGTGCGCGCATCGATCGGCTTTTTGACGAGCGAGCTCAAACTGGAAGACTTTTTCACGCCTGCGTATTTATTCATGTTTTTCGGGCGATTGCACGGATTATCGGATGACGTTATACAGAAAAGGCGTCAGGAATTGTTTGAAAAATTCGGGATCGACCGTTTTGCGGAAGTAAAAGTGGGGGACTTGTCCACGGGCATGAAGCAAAAAGTATCGCTTGTGATCTCGATCATACATGACCCCAAGGTGATCGTTTTTGACGAACCGACGAACGGATTGGACGTATTGACGGCGAAGGTCGTGACGGATTTTCTTGCGGAATTGAAAGGACAGGGGAAAAGCATCGTTATTTCCACGCATATTTTTTCGCTGGTGGAAAAACTGTGCGACCGTGTGGGGATCATCATCGACGGAAAGATGGCAAAAGAGGGTACGTTGGATGAGATCCGCGGCGAAAAGACGTTGGAAGACGCATTTTTTGAAATCTACAAGGAGACGGCGAAAGAAGAATGAAAAATATACTTACGATCGTCCGCAAGGAGTTTGCGCGTTTTTTTAAAGACAAGCGGCTTGTGATCGGTACTCTGATTTTGCCGGGACTTCTGATTTTTGTCCTGTATTCGCTGCTCGGTTCGGTATTTTATGAGGGGGATAAAGTTTCGCTCGTGCAGGTCGTAAATCCTTCCGAATTTTTTACCCCTGTTTTTGAGCAGGCATCGGAAGAGAACGGCAGTGCGTCCGGGCTTGTTTTTGAATATGTGGAAGATAATTCGCAGGAATCGATCGATACACTGACGGCGCAGCTGAAAGCGGGAGCTTTCCAGATTCTGATCGTATTCCCCGAAAATTTTGATGCAAATTTAGTGGTGGGCAAGCCGACGGAGGAGCGTCCCGATATCATTGTCCGTTATAATTCGGCGGATACGCAGTCGCTGTCGGCGTACAGTTTGGTGACGTCGCTCTTTGACGAAGCGGAAGATTCGCTGACAGGGCTGTACAATGTGAATTTTGCGCAGAGCGGGGACGTTTCGACGGCACAGGAGACAACGGCGTCTTACTATTCGATGCTGCTTCCTTTCCTGATCCTGACATTTTTGTACAGTGCCTGCATGGGGATCGCCCCCGAATCTATTGCAGGGGAAAAAGAACGCGGCACGATCGCAACGTTATTGGTTACGCCTATCAAGAGAAGTGAGCTTGTGGTCGGGAAGATCGCGGCGCTTTCGGTCTTGTCGGCGCTGTCTGCGATCGGTTCGTTTATCGGTACCTTCTTATCCATGCCGAAACTGATGGGCGGAAGTATCGGGGATATGTTTGCGGCGTATTCGGCAGGTTCATATTTTGCACTGTTTGCCGTAATGCTTTCGGCTGTTCTTTTGATCGTCTCTCTCATTTCTATTTTATCGGCTTTTGCAAAAAGCGTGAAAGAAGCGACAACGTTTGCCGTTCCCGTCATGATTCTGGTCATGGTTCTGGGATTATCGTCGATGATGTTCGGTGTCGTCAATGTATGGCCCGTGTATTTCATCCCGATCTATAACTGTGTACAGGTCATGTCGCAAATATTTTCCATGCAGTTTTCGCCTCTTTGCCTTTTGGTAACGCTTGTCAGCAATGCTATTTATATAATTCTTTTGGTTTTCATCCTTACGAAGATGTTCCAAAGCGAAAAAGTAATGTTCAATAAGTAGTTTTAAGCAACGCCCGCCGCCCGACGCAAATTTGCGTCGGGCGGCGGGCGGCTGTTTCAGGCGAATTTTTAAGCGTTTCGGGTGAGGTCTTGCGCGTTTCGGACAAGGCTCTGCACATTTTAAAATTTTGAACCGAAATAAACTTTTAAAGAGGCTGTGAAAAAATAAGGAGCAGAAGTTTTGCCTTCGGAAAATTTTTGCGGGCGGCGGTGTGTTTTACTTTCCCCGAAATTTTTCGGATCGTTTTTAGGACAACTAAAAATCCGCAGAAACGGAAAGACCCGTTTCTGCGGATAAAAATTTGTTATTTTTAAGCCAAGTAAAATTATTCTTTGAACATTCTGTTGAGGCGTTTTGTGATGGAGCGGATGTTTTCGCGTACGGCGCTTCTTGCGCTTCCGCCGATCACTTTTCTCGCTTCCACCGATTTATTCACGCGGACGCGCTGCAAAATTTCTTCGTCAAAGAGCGTAGAGAACTGCTGGTACACGAACAGATCGAGTTTGTCCAATGTCTTGTTGTTTTCGATGCAGTAGCGGACGATCTGACCCGTAACGGCGTGAGCGTCGCGGAACGGCATACCTTTCTGAACGAGATAATCGGCAATGTCGGTCGCTGTGGAGAATCCGCCTGCCGCCGCATTGCGCATTTTGCGCGTATCGAAGGAAATATTCTGCAACAGTTCGTTGAAAATACCGAGGCAGCCGAGGACGGTCGTTTCTGCGTCAAACAGGGCTTCTTTGTCTTCCTGCAGATCTTTGTTGTAGGAAAGGGGAATGCCTTTGATGACGGTAAGGATCGCCGTGAGATCTCCGTAAACTCTGCCCGTTTTGCCGCGCACGAGTTCGGGGATATCGGGATTCTTTTTCTGCGGCATGATGGAAGAACCGGTGGAATATTTGTCCGAGATATCGATAAATCCGAATTCTTCGGAAGAATAATAAATGATATCTTCGGAGAACCGCGAAAGGTGCGCCATGACCGTGGAGCAGCAGAAAATGTATTCGGCGACGAAATCGCGGTCGGAAACGGCGTCGATGGAATTTTGAGAGATCTCCGAGAAGGAAAGCAGGCTTGCGGTCATTCTGCGGTCGATCGGGAAATCGGTGCCGGCCATCGCGCAGCTGCCGAGGGGCATCACGTCGGTGCGTTTATAGCAATCGGTGAAGCGTTCGATGTCGCGCAAGAACATTTCGCTGTAAGCGTTGATGTACTGAGCGACGGAGATCGGCTGAGCTCTGCGCATATGCGTGTAACCGGGCATGATATACTGAACATTGTTGTTGGCAATGTTCAAAAGGGTGTTTACAAGCGCTTTGAGGTGACCGCAGACATTGACGATGCTGTCTTTGACATACAGACGAAGGTCGGTCGCAACCTGGTCGTTGCGCGAACGGGCGGTGTGCAGCATTTTGCCGGTCGCACCGATGCGCTTTGTGAGTTCCTGTTCGACGAAGGTGTGGATATCTTCCGCGCCTTCCAGCGGCAGACTGCCTTTTTCGATATCGGCGAGAATATTTACGAGAGTGTCGCTGATCTTATCCGCGCTTTCTTTGGGGATGATCTGCGTTTCTCCAAGCATCTTGACGTGCGCGATGCTTGCCAGGATATCATGCCAATACAATTTGTAGTCGAAAGAAAGCGACTGGTTGAAATCATCGGCGCTTTTTGCGCTCGGCTGTGTAAAACGTCCTTCCCACAATTTCATAATTTAACTCTCCGTAACTTTTTTAAGCCCATTTCGATTGACTTATTTCTGCGAAAACTTTAAAATAATGAAGTAAAGTATTGCCGCAGTGCGGAGTTTATGAAAGAACAAACCTCCGCTTATTCTTATTCTAATATATTTTGCGGAAAAATTCAAGTTATTTTACGAAAAAGAGACAGAAAATTGATTATTTTGGGAATCGATCCCGGGCTTGCCACATTGGGGTACGGGGTCTTGGAAAAGGATGCGCACGGGAATGTTGCCGCGCGCGATTACGGGGTCGTACTGACTCCGAAAGAAGAGCGGCTGCCGACGCGTCTGGCGATCCTGGAAGAGGGGTTGAACAAACTTTTAGACAAATGCTGTCCCGACGAAGTGGCGGTGGAGGAGCTTTTTTTCTCCAAGAACGTAACGACGGGCATGGCGGTGGCGCATGCGCGGGGCGTGGCGCTTTTGACGTGCGTCAAGCGCTGCGGTCGGCTGTTTGAGTACACGCCGATGCAGATCAAACAGGCTCTGACGGGGTACGGGAAAGCGGAAAAGCGTCAGATCCAGATCGTTACGGCGAACCTTTTGCACCTGAAAGGGATCCCGCGCCCCGACGACGCGGCAGATGCTCTGGCGGTGGCGCTGTGCCACTCGTTTACTTCCAGGCTGTCGGGACTGTACTCCATTTAAAAATAACAAAGATGCGCCGTTTGCGGCGGAAGGCGGTAAGACATGATCGGATATATCAAAGGCAAAGTAATTTATTCGGATGCAGGTACGGTGCTTTTGGAAAACGGCGGGATCGGCTATGAAATCCTGTGTTCGGGTGCGTTGTTTGCAAAACTTGTTACGGACAAGCAGGGCGAAGCGTACACATATATGCAGGTGCGCGAAGACGGGATCTCTCTGTTCGGATTTGTATCGCCGGAAGAAAAGAATATGTTTTTAAAGCTCATCACCGTTTCGGGCGTCGGCCCGAAGATGGGCATCGGAATTTTGTCGGCGATGAATATCAACGACATAGCAGTGGCGATCGCGACGTCGGACGTCAAAATGCTTTCATCGGTAAAGGGACTGGGCAAAAAGACGGCGGAGCGCATCATACTGGAACTGCGCGAAAAAGTGACGGCAGGAGAGCTGAAACCTTCCGAAGGCGGCAAAGCTTCGGTGCAGGCAATCGAAAAAATGTCGGACAAGGAAGAAGACGCGATCGTAGGACTGATGTCGCTGGGATACACGCGTGCGGAAAGTGCGAAGGCGGTCAAAGGCGCCGTGGAAAAGGGTGCGGAGAGCCTGGAAGAGATCATCATGACCGCATTGAAAAGTATGTAACGTATAGCGGAAAATCGGGAAAAGGAGGGCGCAGTAAATGGGATTTGAAGAAGATTTTGAAAACGGCTTTGACGAGCGGCTCGTCATGAGTACGAAAGGGGAATACGATCTGGAAGAAAATGCCCTCCGACCCAAAACGATGGCGGATTATGTAGGACAGAGCAAAGTCAAAGAGAATCTGTCCGTGTATATATCATCGGCAAAAATGCGCGGAGAAGCGCTGGATCATGTGCTGTTGTACGGCCCTCCGGGGCTCGGTAAGACGACGCTGGCGCATATCATTGCGGCGGAATTGGGTGTGCAGATCAAACTCACGAGCGGTCCCGCGATCGAGCGGAGCGGCGATCTGGCGGCGATCTTGACCAATCTGAACGAAGGGGATGTACTCTTTATTGACGAGATCCATCGACTGAACCGTTCGGTGGAAGAAATATTGTATTCCGCGATGGAAGATTATGCGTTGGATATCATTGTGGGGAAGGGGCCTGCGGCGCGGAATATTCGTTTTTCCCTGAAAAAATTCACGCTGATCGGGGCTACGACCAAAGCGGGGATGCTGGCATCGCCGCTTCGCGACCGTTTCGGGGTATTGTGCCGTCTGGAGATGTACACGCCCGCGGAACTGGCGCAGATCGTAACGCGATCGGCAAAGATGCTCGGCATCGAGATCGAACTGGACGCGGCGAATGAAATTGCGCGCCGCTCGCGCGGCACGCCCCGTATCGCGAACAGGCTGTTAAAGCGCGTGCGCGATTTTTCGGCGGTCAAGGGGAACGGGATCGTAAATCTTGACGATGCGAAGTATGCTTTGAAAAAGATGGATATCGACGATCTCGGGCTGGACGATACCGACCGCGGGCTTTTGCGTGCGCTGATCGAAAAGTTCAACGGCGGGCCTGCGGGGTTGGAGACATTGGCGGCTACGATCAACGAGGATGCGAACACCATTGAGGACGTGTATGAACCGTATCTGATGCAGTTGGGATTCATTGCGCGTACGCCGCGGGGCAGAGTGTGTCTGAAAGGCGGCTATGCGCATATGGGCGTAAAGATGAGCGAAAAGCAAAAAGCGCAGATCTCCATGTTTGACGAGGAATAGAGGCTACAGAAAAATGTTGTTGAAATCGGATTATTATTATGATTTGCCGGAAGAACTGATCGCGCAGACTCCTGCGGAGCCGCGCGATTCTTCCAGACTGCTTGTATATGACCGCGCGACGGGAAAAACAGAAGATCGAATTTTTCGGGATATCAAAGAGTATTTAAAAGCGGGCGACGTGCTTGTCATCAACAATACAAAGGTTTTGCCTGCGCGTATGTTTGCGTACACGAAAAACGGCGGACGTGTAGAGGTTTTGCTGTTGAAACGGCGGAATCTGACCGACTGGGAAGTACTGGTCAAGCCGGGAAAAAAGGCGAAAGTGGGGACAGAGCTTGTCGTTTCGCAAGAGCTGTCGCTGACGGTGAAAGACCGTACGGAAACGGGCGAGCGCATTGTAGAGTTTCATTTTGACGGCGTGTTCGAAGACATTCTTTCGCGCGTGGGGAGCATGCCTCTGCCGCCGTATATCCATGAAAAGCTCAAAGACCAGAATAGGTATCAGACGGTATACTGCAAGACGGACGGTTCCGCCGCCGCGCCGACGGCAGGGCTCCATTTTACGAAGGAGCTTTTGCAGGAGATCAGGGATATGGGTGTACAGGTCGCGGAAGTCCTGCTTCATGTGGGGCTGGGGACGTTCCGTCCTGTGAAAGAAGAGGATCTGACGCACCATGTCATGCATTCGGAATATTATTGCGTATCGCAGGAGGCGGCGGATATCGTGAATGCCGCAAAGCGTGAAGGCAGACGCGTGATCGCCGTCGGGACGACCTCGGTGCGCACGCTGGAAACGGTGGCGGATGAAAACGGATTTTTGCGGCCCTGCAGCGGCGATACGTCGATTTTTATCTATCCGCCGTATAAATTCAAGTGCGTGGATGCTTTGATCACGAATTTTCATCTTCCCGAAAGCACGCTGATCATGCTGGTTTCGGCTTTAATGGGCAGGGAGCAGTGTCTTGCCGTGTACAAAGAAGCGGTGGAGAAGAAATATCGGTTTTTCAGCTTCGGCGACGCGATGTTTATCATGGGCAAGGAGAAACAGGAGAAATGATCTATACGCCGCTGACGCAGAAAGCCGCGTGCATTGCATACGCCGCGCATACGGGCCAGACAGACAAGGCGGGGATGCCGTATATCTTTCATCCGTATCACGTTGCGGAACAGATGCACGACGAAACGGAGGTCTGCGTGGCTCTTTTGCATGATGTGGCGGAAGATACGGAGATAAGCCTTTCCGAACTGGAAAAGGAATTTCCCGCAAGGATCGTCGCTTCCCTGAAACTTTTGAAGCATGAAGCGGGCGAGGATTATTTGGACTATATCCGAAAAATCAAGGCAAATCCGGTTGCCAGGGCGGTAAAGATCGCAGATTTGAAGCATAACAGCGACCTGACGCGGCTGCGGCAGGGAACTTCGGCCTATAGAGAGGCGGAGATCCGTTGTAAAAAATATGCGCAGGCTCTTGCGATTCTTGCAGAAAATGCGGGTGCGTCCGATTTTGAAAGCAACGGGAAACAGTAAAATTTAATGAATCAAGAACCGAAAAGGAAAAAATATTTTGGCTGAGAAATTTTCGTTTGAAGTAATCAAAACAGACCCGGAAACGGGAGCACGTGCGGGCATTTTTCATACGCCGCACGGGGATATAGAAACGCCGGTTTATATGTCTGTCGGCACGCAGGCGACGGTCAAGGGAATGCTTCCGCGCGATCTGAAAGAAGCGGGATCGCAGATCATTCTTGCCAACACGTACCATCTGTATATGCGGCCGGGTCACGAGTTGGTCAAAAGAGCGGGCGGATTGCATAAGTTCATGAACTGGGATCGCCCGATCCTGACGGACAGCGGCGGGTTTCAGGTGTTTTCGCTGGCGAAATTGAACAATATCAAGGACGAAGGTGTCTGGTTCAATTCGCACATTGACGGGAGCAAGCATTTTTTCACGCCGGAAAAGGTCATGGAGATTGAGAATGCGCTGGGTGCGGACATCATCATGCAGTTTGACGAGTGCAGCGAATACGGCGTCGATTATAAATACGCGCAGAGGGCGCTGGATCGTACGGTGCGGTGGCTGGAAAGGTGCGCAAAGGCGCATTCCAACGAAAACCAGGCGCTTTTTCCGATCGTGCAGGGCAATTTTTTCAAAGATCTGCGGCTGAAAAGTGTGGAAGAAGCGAAACCGTTTGCAAAGTACGGGATCGGTATCGGCGGACTTTCGGTGGGAGAGCCGAAACCGTTGATGTACGAAATGCTGGATACGATTCAGCCGGCGCTTCCGACGAACGTGCCGCGGTATCTGATGGGGGTGGGAAGTCCCGATTGTCTGATCGAGGGCGTGATGCGCGGCATCGATATGTTTGACTGCGTTTTGGCAACGCGCATAGCCCGCAACGGTACGGCTCTGACGAGCAAAGGGAAAGTGGTGGTGCGGAATGCCGTGTACAAAGAGGATTTCACGCCGCTCGACGAGGAATGCGATTGCTATTGCTGTCGGAATTATACCAAAGCGTATCTGCGGCACCTGGTGAATGCGGGAGAAATGCTTTCGTCCATGCTGTTGTCCATGCACAACATTACATTTTTGAATAAACTCATGCGCGGATTGCGTCAGGCGATCCTGGACGGAACACTGCAGGAATTCCGTGCGGCATTTTATGAAAAGTACGGGAAGGCGTAACGGGTCGGATTGTGTCGAAACGGCGAAAAGTTTGCCCTGCCGATAAGATTTCGTAAAAAAAGGCGGAAAAACAGTTGCCAAAATTTCGCAAAACCGTTATTATAGTAAAAAGGAATTGAATTCAAAGAAGGAGAAATTTCAAATGTGGATGAATCTTTTGGAGGGTGAAGCGCAAAACACATCTTCGTTTATGGATTATTTGTGGATCATCGTCATAATTGTGGTGCTGGTGGCATTTTTTGTATGGTCTTTCATTTCCCAGAAAAAGAAGCAAAAGGCTTTCAATGAGACGATCAACGCGATCAAGCCGGGCAGCAAGGTAAAGACGATCGGCGGCATTGTCGGCGAAGTGGTGGAGATCAACGACGAAGAAGGCACATTTGTTCTGAAAACGGGCGACAGCGAAGGCAATTACAGCTACATGAAGTTCGATAAACAGGCGATCTATCAGACGGATGCAAAACCCGAACCTGCGGCGGCACCGACGGAAGAGAAGAAAGAGGAAGCGCCTGCCGTTGAGGAAAAGACGGAAGAAAAAACGGAAGAAGCTGAAGAAAAGAAAGACGAAACGCAGGACAAGTAATTTCCCGAAAATGGAATAGAACGGACATCCTCCGCATAGCTATAAAATAAAAGCTGTGCGGAGGTATTTTATTATGCAGGGTGAGAAAGGCCGGGCAGCGGCGCGGATCGGAAAAAGCATATGCGTATCGGCGCTGTTCACGTTGGCGGCTGTTCTTTTGTTTGCATTGCTCATCAAGATTTTTGCCTGGGGTTCTTCGGTGATCATGCCGGTCAATCAGGTCATCAAACTGGCATGCATTGCTCTGGGCTGTATCGTTTGTCTGGCGGGCGAAAAACCGCTTTTATGCGGCGTTCTGTCGGGGCTGGGGACGTCGCTGGTCACTTATTTTCTGTTTTCGGCGGTCGCAGGGTCCATTTCGTTCGGCTGGGGGAATGTGTTGGATCTGATTTTCGGCGCGGTTGCGGGTGCGATCGGCGGGGTGCTGGCGGTATTGCTGCGCGGAAAATGAGAGGCGATCGGATGAAAAATCCTTTCCGCGGCGCAGAATTATAAAAAAACGCTTGCAATTTTTTCGCCTGTATACTATAATAAATAGGTAAAATAAAAATTAAAAATACAGAGGAGATTGCTATGAATAAGATTAAGACGATCGCGCGTCCGGCAGAACGCAAAGTAACGGGATGCGGTGAATGCAGAAGTACATGCCAGTCCGCTTGCAAAACCAGCTGCACGGTTGGCAACCAGTCCTGCGAAAGAATTTCGAGAGAGAACAATCCCGAAAAGAATAACTGAACGCAATCATCGTTTAAGGAGCAGGCAACCTGCTCCTTAAATTTTGGTTTTTTTGCGAAAAGCGGGAGGAGCGGCGTGCGGCAGGCGCACCGTTTACGGAGTAGATATGGTTCACGTATTTTCATATAAAGACAAGCATTATATATTCGATACTGGCAGTTCGTCTTTGCACGAATGCGACGAGAAAGGCGCGCTGCTGCTTCGGGAGAAGCTCGGCGAAAAGGTAGATACGTCGCTGATCACGCCCGAGGAGCGCCGCGAGTATGAAGAAGATTTTGAACAGCTGAAAAAGGAAGGGCTGCTTTTCAAGGAAGAGGTAAAGGCAGGCCCTGTCAAGAGCAATGAGGTGAAGGCACTGTGTCTGCACATTTGCCACGACTGCAATCTGCGCTGCAAATATTGTTTTGCGGACGAAGGCGCCTACCACGCCAAGCGCGAGTTCATGAGCCTGGAAACGGCGAAAGCGGCGATCGATTTTCTCATCGAAAATTCCGGCAATCGCAAAATTCTGGAAACGGATTTTTTCGGCGGCGAACCGCTGATGAATTTTGATGTCGTAAAGCAGACGGTATACTATGCGAAGGAACAGGCGGCAAAGAAAGGCAAAAAATTTTTGTTTACGCTGACGACGAACGGATTGCTTCTCAAAGACGACGTGGCAAAATTTCTGAACGAAGAGATGGAGAACGTAGTTCTGAGCATTGACGGGCGCAAGGAAGTGCACGATGCGGTGCGCAAGACGGCGAACGGAAAGGGCAGTTTCGATCTGGTCATCGACAACCTGAAGAATTTCGTGAAGATCCGCGGGGATAAGCACTATTATGTGCGCGGCACGTTTACGGCGAAGAATCTGGATTTTTCCAAGGACGTATTGTTCCTGGCGGACAACGGGTTTGACAGTATTTCGATGGAGCCGGTCGTTACGGACATACCCGATCTTGCGATCACGAAAGAGGATCTGGCGAAGGTATGCGCGGAATACGACGTGCTTTGCGACAAATATCTGGAGCGTTGGGCGGAAGGCAAAGGGTTCAACTTTTTCCATTTCAACATAGATTTGGAAGGCGGGCCGTGTCTTTCCAAGCGCGTGAGCGCATGCGGCGCGGGAAACGAGTATTTTTCGGTGGTACCGAACGGAGATATTTATCCTTGTCATCAGTTTGCGGGCGATGCGGATTTTAAAATGGGCAACGTGTTTGAGGGCAAATTGAACGACGAGATCCGCAGCAAGTTTAAAAATTCCTGTCTGTTTACGCGTGAAAAATGCGACGGATGTTTTGCGAAATTTATCTGCAGCGGCGGATGCAGCGCCAACAATTATCATTTTAACGGGGACATCAACAAACCTTACGAAATCACCTGTGAGATGATGAAAAAGCGGGTTGAAGACGCGATGCACATTTTGGCGACCAAGAAAAAGATGGGCGGCTGAACGGCAGTTCGTCCGTAAACGGAGAAAAAATGTCTGAGATACGGAAGGGCAGGAATGTATTTTTGCACAGCCGCGCCTATGTTTCGGGCGACGTTACGCTTTGCGACGGGGCGAATATCTGGTGCGGGGCGTGTATACGCGGCGATATAGCACCTGTGAAGATCGGGCGGAATACGAACGTGCAGGACAATGCCACGATTCATGTCGGATATAACAGTCCTACGATACTGGGAGAGAACGTGACGGTGGGGCATAATGCCGTTGTGCACGGATGCACGATCGGAGACAATGTGATCGTGGGTATGGGCAGCATTGTCCTGGACGGGGCGAAAGTCGGAGCAAACAGCATTATAGGCGCGGGAACGTTGATCCCCGGCGGGAAGGAGATCCCTGAAAACAGCGTTGTGGTCGGGAATCCTTATCGCATTTTGCGTACGAGCACGGAAGTGGACAAAAGGAACATTGCGATGAATGCGAAGGAATACCTTTTGCTTGCGGAAGCGTATCGGCAGGGCGGCGAAGGGCAAAAGTGAAGCCGCGCCGGCGGAAATTATGATAATCGGGTAAAAATCCGTAAAAATAAACAATTTACACTTGACTAAATTTCCGAACTTTATTATAATTATTAAGTATATTTCTTTTGATCGGACAACCTCTGCGCGGACAAGGACGCAGCGGCAAATGTTTGGTTTGTTTGGGAAGAAAACACTTTTTTAGTTGCAGGAGGAGGCAATGGGCAAGAAGAAATCGGTGGTACTGATTATTCTGATAACCATCGTGCTGGTGGGGCTTTTGTTTATAAGCGTAACGCCGACGTTCCCGGTTAAGTCGCCTTATAATTTCAGGTCTTTGCTGAGCATTGTGGATCTGGGATCGGATCTGGGCGGCGGTTATTCGGTGGTATACTATCCGGAAGGGGTCATATCGGCGGAACAGTACGAGGGGAAAGTAGCGCAGTACGAAGAGCTGAAAGGTACGGAAGATGAGATTTCGGATCCTTCCGGAGAATATGTGGCGCATGGCGGAGTGTATCTTTCGCAGGAGATTATGGAAGGGAATGAAGTTTCGGAAACCTTTCTTGCGGAATTTGACAGCGCGTATGCGGCGGTAAGATCCCGTTTTGAAGGAAAGAATTTTACGGAATATTCGGTGAAGCTGCAGGACGATTATACGATTGTCGTAAATATACCGGATGTTTCGGAAAAGGAATCCGTATCCACACTGTTCAACTCCTTCTCCTATAGCGGTAGTCTGCTGTTTACGGACGATGCCGGGCATGAAATGGCAGGTACTTCTGAAAACATCAAGAGTGCGGGAGTGATCGGTTCCGGTGACAGCGGCTATGCGATTGTGATCAACTTTACGAAAGCGGGCAGAGCGGCGTTCAGTGAAATGACGGGTGCGATGGTCAATTCTTCATCGGACAGTTCGAGTTCTTCGAGCGCTACGATGTATATCCGTGTCGGCGATAACAATCTCGTAGCGAACGGAATATCTGTTACTTCGCAATTGGATCAGGATTCGATCTATATCAGCGGGTCCTATTCTACGCGTGAATCAGCGGAAACGGTAGCCTGCATGATCAATTCGGTTCTGAATGAAGATGCGATCTTTACCCGGCCTTTGACGGTTGGCGAGATTTATTCTTACGGACCTACCATGGGTGAGAATGCGGCGCTGATCATGGCATGTGTGGTCGGGGTTGCGATTTTGGCAATGATCGTTGTGTCGCTGGTGCGGTACAAAGGCATGGGGCTGGCGCACGTGTTCGGGTTCCTGACATATGCTCTTGCGTTGATTCTTTGCATCTCACTGATCGACGGGATCATCGTGAACATAGCGGGACTGCTGGCGATCGTGCTTTCGGCGGCGGTCATGTGCGCTTTCAACTATTATGCGTTCCGGAACATCCGTGACGAATTTGATACGGGCAAGACGCTGACGGCGGCGATCAAATCCGGGTATAAGAAGAGCCTGGCGCTGACGATCGACGCACACATTGTTTTGTTCCTCGCGTCGCTCGTGATTTATCTGATCGCACTCGGATCGGCGCAGTATATGGCTCTGATCTTCATGCTCGGTACGGTTTTGTCTGCGGCATGCACGTTGGCGGTCACGCGTTTCTATTTCTATATGTTCCTTGCTCAGCCGAAAAATAAAATAGCGTTCTGCAATTTCAAACGGGAGGAAACGGAAGATGAGTAAGTTGCTTTCCAAAAAAGGCCTGTTTCTTTGCATGGCGATCGCTCTTGCCGTCATCATTGCGGGCGCATTTATCGTCGGCTTTGTCGGATTCAATGCCGATTCCACGCAGAAGAATTTCACTTCGGTGGAGATTTCGGATTTTGCATATTCGTCGCACAATGAAACGGTGCAGAACGAATTGTATGATTTGTGCAAAAGCGAGATCGGGAACAAATATACGATTACCGATTATACGCTTTTGGAAGGTCAGACAGGCGGTGCTGTCTTGCAGTTTGTGGTAAGCGGTACGCCGGACGCGGCTTTCTGTGCTTCGCTCAAGGATGCGATCGTTGCAAAAAATATAGAAGGCGTCAGCAGTGAACTTGTCACGGTATCTTCCCATGTTCTGGAAAATGCGCCTTATTACAATTATATCTGGCGCACGGCAGTGGCGGCGGCAGTTGTGGCTGTGATCCTGTTTGCGTATGTTGCGGTACGTTTCCGTTTGGGAATGGGCGTCGCTGCGCTGATCGCAGCGGTTCAGGACGTATTGGTCATGCTGGCACTGACAGCGATCTTCCGTATCCCTTCGGGTGTGGCTCTCGCGGGAGTGGCGGCGTTCGGTTTGCTGTTGTCTGCGGTCGTGAACATGTTTGTGTTCGGCAGAATGCGCCGTGATTTCAAAACGGAAGAGTTTAAAGATAAACCCGCAAAGGAAGCGGTTGCACAGTCTTTGCGTGCTTCCAGGGGATTGGTGCTGGGGCTTTCGGTCGTTTTGGCGGCAGTGGCGGTCGTGCTGGGCGTTATCGGTGCGATCATCGGTACGGATCTGACTTTCCTGGCGATCTCGGCTCTGATCAGTGTTTTGGTGTCTGCTTATTCGTCCTTGCTCCTTGCTCCTTCACTGTACGCGCTGATCAAAGAAAAATCGGATGCCGTACGTGCGGAGAAAGCAAAATATAATTATTCTTCGGATAAGAAGAAAGATAAATCGGCAAAAGCCGTCGAGCCTGCCGGTGAAACTCGCTGATAAGAATTTTCAAAAGTGGGCGGACGATCATCCGCCCACTTTTTTCGCCGGATTTGGGAAAAGACGGTATTTATGGAAGGCGGGGCAAAAATATTACGACGGTTTTCGGGAAAACTTTCAAATCCGACATTCTTGCAAGCGAGATGATTTTTCGGGGGACGGCCGCGGAAGATCAAGTAAAAAGATGATTTGTGCGGATCATGATGTGTAGGTCAGTCGGCAGACACAGGAAATTCGGCGAAGGGGTATAGTTATGAAAAAGATAATAGCGGAATATACGTTTTCAGCCGAAGAGCGTTTGCGGGTGAAAGCATTGGCAAAGAATTGCGGACTGCATGAAGTTACGGCGTCGATCTTGTATTCGCGGGGTGTGGACACGCCGGAAAAAGCGGAGCGTTTTTTGCATCCGTCCAAGAGGAATCTGCTGTCGCCTTTCCTGATGCGCGGGATGCGCGAACTGAAAGAAAAAATTGACGGTGTAAAGTCGGAAGGGAAAATTGTCGTCGTTTACGGGGATTATGATGCGGACGGGATCGGAGCCGCATCCATCCTGACGGCGGCATTGCGCGCCTACGGGGTGCGCTGTGCGGCGCATATTCCCGAGCGGGCGGAGGGGTACGGCATGACCGTGCCCGCGCTGGAAAAACTGATCGCGGAGAATGAGCCTGCGCTGATCGTGACGGTAGACTGCGGTATTTCCAATCGGGAGTGCGTGGAATACATCAAATCGCGCGGTGTGGACGTGGTCGTGACGGATCACCATGAATTGCCGGACAAGTTGCCCGATTGTACGATCGTGAATCCGAAACTGGCGGACGATTATCCGTACGATAATCTATGCGGTGCGGGCGTAGCCTTTAAAATTGCGTGTGCGCTGCTGGGCGAGCGCGCGTATGAATATCTGGATCTGGCGGCGATCTCGACGGTAGCGGACAGCGTGCCGCTGACGGGAGAGAATCGGGATATTGTTTACGAAGGGCTGAAACTTATCAACCGCCGTCCGAGGGCGGCGCTCAGGAATCTTCTTTCGGGCAGAAAGGATGAAACGACGGCGCAGACGCTGGCGTTTACGATCGCTCCGCGGGTGAATGCAGCGGGCCGCATGGGCGATGCGAATTGTGCATTACGGTTATTTACGGCGGAAAGTGCGGAGGAAGTCTATGATCTGAGCTGTCGGCTCAACGAATACAATCTGGAACGCCAGCAGCTTTGCGATGAGGTTTACAGAAGTGCGAAAGAGCAGATCCGTAAGCAAGGTGCGTACGGGAATGTGATCATGCTCTGCGACGAGAGCTGGAGCGCCGGTCTGATCGGGATCGTGGCAGCCAGGATCTCGGAAGAATTCAACCGTCCGGCGATCCTGTTTGTGAAAAACGGGGAGTGTCTGAAGGGTTCGGCGCGGACGATCGAGAACGTGAATATTTACGAAGCGCTGAAGGCGTGTTCGGAACATATCAAGGAATTCGGCGGCCATGCGCAGGCGGCAGGGGTGAATATCCGTGCGGAAGAATTTGAGCCGTTGAAGCAGGCCTTGGACGAATATATCGGCAGAACCTATACAAAGGAAGATTTTATTCCGTCGGTAGCGGTTTGCGAGGAAGAAGGACTGGTATTCGATCTTGCGTTTGCGCAGGAGCTGGAACGGCTGGAACCGTTCGGGGTCGGAAACAAGCGCCCGCTGTTTAAATTAGAAACGGAAAAGACGGCGGCTCGCCGCCTGAAAGACGGTTCGCCGCATATCAGTATCCGTGCGGACGGGTTGGATCTTGTATGGTTCGGCGGAGAGAGCGCATTGCCTCTTCTCGGGTCGGACCTGCGCAAGACGCTGGTATTCGAATGTGGTATTTCGCGCTTTAAGGGCAAAGAGAGCGTGCGGGGTCTTGTCAAGGAAATGCTTTGCGGCACGGCGGGCGGAGAAAGTACGGGACTCTATAAATTCCGCAACAATCTTTTGCGGCTCACACAGACGGAAGTTGCCGTTACAGTGGAAAAGGAATCTGCGGCGCAGATCTGCGAGAGGATCGGTGCGGCGCGGGAGTCGTGCAATTACGGGCTTTTGCTGGTATGTTCGGAGGAAGTTCCGCCGCAATTTGCGCAAGCTGTGGAAGGGCTGGAAACGGATCTGTTTCATCTGAGTTCGCAGAATATCGGCAATGCCGTACTGATTTCGCCCGCGGCGGATGTTGCAATTTCGCTGTATCGGGACATCATTTTCCTGGATCATCCCGCGGATTTTCATCTGAAAGAGCTTGCGGGCAAAAAAATTGTTGTCAATCGCGAAATTTGCGGTTATAATGATATTGCAAAGCTGGAGACGTCACGGGCGGTGATGAGCGAGATCTACAGGGCGCTGAAAAGCGGGACGGAATGTGAAGACAGCGTGGATTTTGCAATGGCTTCGGGACTTGCTTTTCCGCATACGCAGATCATCTTTGCGCTGGAAGTATTTTTGGAACTGGGATTTTTCCGTTTTGAACGCGGACGGCTGGTTGCGGTACACGGAAAAAAGTCTGATCTTAAATTATCGAAATTGTATTGCGCGGTATGCGCATTGAAGGAAGGTTCATGAACACTGTTTTGCAGATGATTTATGACAATTACACAGGTGCCGATCGGGAAATGCTGATCCGGGCGTACCATTATGCGGAACAGGCGCATTCGGGGCAGAAGCGCGCGTCGGGGGAGGCGTATTTTATTCATCCCTGTGCGGTTGCGCAGATTTTGATGGAGTTGGGCCTGGACAGCGCAACGGTAGCCGCAGCGTTTTTGCACGATGTGATCGAAGACACGCCTGTGACGGAAGAGGATATCCGCACGAATTTCGGGGACGAAGTTCTCGAACTCGTTTCGGGCGTTACGAAGCTGGACAAGATCGTATTCAAGTCGCGCGAAGAGGAAGAGGCGGAGAATTTCCGCAAGATCTTTGTTGCGATGGCGAAGGATATCCGCGTCATCATTATCAAACTTGCGGACCGTCTGCACAATATGCGTTCGCTGAATTTTCTGTCCAAAGAGCGTCAGATCAAAATGGCGCAGGAAACGCTGGATATTTACACGCCGCTTGCAGGAAGGCTGGGTATTTCCCAGATCAAGTGTGAACTGGAAGATTTGTGCCTGAAATATCTGGAACCCGAAGCGTATGAATTTCTGGTGGAAAACATTCATCAGAAGTTATACGAGCGCCATAATTTTGTCGACTTTGTCGTAAAAGAGATCAAGAACATTCTGGACGAAAGCAAGATCGAAGGGGAAGTATTCGGGCGGCCCAAGCATTTTTATTCCATCTATAAAAAGATGAAGACGCAGAACAAGACGCTGGATCAGATCTACGATCTGACGGCGGTGCGCGTCATTGTGGGGACGGTGGACGAATGCTATGAAGTATTCGGGAAGATCCATAAGCGCTGGAAACCGATCCCGGGCAGGATCAAAGATTATATTGCCACGCCGAAAGCGAACATGTATCAGTCGCTGCATACGACGGTCGTCACCAATTTCGGGCAGCCGTTCGAGATTCAGATCCGCACGTTTGAAATGCACCGTACGGCTGAATTCGGTATCGCGGCGCACTGGAAATACAAAGAAAAGAAGACGGAAGATTCGACGTTCACCGAGCGGCTTTCCTGGATCCGCGAAGTTCTGGATTGGGAAGGCGGGCTGAAAGATTCCAAGGATTTCATGCAGTCCCTGAAAACGGAGTTGTATTCCAACGAGCTTTTGGTATTCACTCCGAAAGGGAAAGTGATCTCGTTGCCCAAGGACGCGACGCCCATCGATTTTGCGTACGCGATCCACAGCGAGATCGGCAACCGCTGCGTGGGGGCAAGAGTAAATTCCAAGATCGTGCCTTTGAACTCGACGTTGCAGACGGGCGACGTCGTGGAGATCATCACCTCTTCCAATTCCAAGGGGCCCTCGTGGGATTGGCTGAAGATCGTCAAGTCGTCGAGTGCGCGTGCGAAGATCAAGCAGTTCTTCAAGCGCGAAATGAAGGAAGAGAACATCAAGATCGGCAAAAGTATGCTGGAAGCGGAGGCAAAACACCGCGGCTACAATTTGTCGGACATATTAACGGAAGAGAGTTTCGCAAAAGTATCCGAAAAGTTCTCGTTTTTCTCGCAGGATGAAATGTTTGCATCGGTGGGATACGGTGCGATCACGGTCAACCAGGTCCTGTTTAAACTGATCGATTATTATAAAAAGGAAATTCCGAAGAAACCGGTATATCACGGCGTCAATGCGAATAGCGATTCGGGCGGCGTGATCGTGAAGGGAATGAGCGGACTTTTGACGCGCTTTGCAGGGTGTTGCAATCCTGTCCCCGGTGATGAGATCGTGGGGTTTGTATCGCGCGGCAGGGGCGTCGTCATTCACCGTGCGGACTGTCCGAACATTAAAAATCTGGAAAACGAAGAAGGTCGCATTTTGCCTGCGGAATGGGCGGACACGAACGGCGGCAGGTTTGTGGCAGGCATCGTGATCAAAGCGAAGGATCAGGGCGTGGCGCTTTCGGTGCTGACGAATGTAGTCAGCGATATGCGGCTGATGATCACGGGCGTCAATTCAAGGTTTGATAAGAACAAGGATGCGGTGATCGAAGCAAATATACGCCTGAACGGGAAAGAAGAGATCGATCTTCTGATCAAAAAGATCCAGGCGGACGACCGTATCACGGAAGTATTCCGTACGGCAACGAAATAATAGCGGAGGGAGATATGACTATCTATACAGTGCCTTCGGGCGTATTGCATGCAAATTGTTATCTTTTGACGCAGGACGGCAGGACGGCGGTGCTGATCGACTGCGGCGGCACGGAAGCGCTGAATTTTGCGGCGGAAAAGGGATTGAAAATCGAATACGTATTGCTGACACACGGGCATTTCGACCATATCGGCGGCTGTGCGGCGACGCAGGCTTCGGGCGCGAAGATCGGATGCAGCAAAGATGAAGTGGCCGTGATCAACGGGGAGGAGAACCTTGCAAGGAAAATGGGCGTATCCGTGACCCCGTTTACGGTGGATTTCACCTTTAAGGACGGCGATTCATTTGAGTTGTGCGGCATTCCGTTCTTTGTGATCGCAACGCCCGGACATACGCCGGGCGGCGTGTGTTTTCTGAGCAAAGACTCGCTTTTTACGGGCGATACATTGTTTCTGGAGAGCATCGGCAGGACTGATTTTCCGGGCGGAAGCACGAGCACGCTGATTTCGAGCGTGAAAAAGCTGTTTGCTATTTCGGGCGATAAGACCGTTTACCCGGGACACGACGAAACGACGACGTTGGAGCATGAACGGAAGTTCAATCCGTACGCGCAGTAAGTTTTGCGCAAAAAACAGATGACGTATGAAAGAAAATGTAACAAAACAGGAGTGTTGCCTGGAAACGGATGCAGAATTTCTGCGCGCGGAACTGATGGACGTCATGCGGCTTTTCGGTTCAAACGTTCCGAAAGTAAAGCACACATTTTCCGCGGACGGATACAAATTTAACAACACGATCCGAATCGGCGGCAGAGAGTATACGTTCGGCGAGATGCAGGAATACGGCGGCGAGATCGAATTCAAGCGGTATGCGCGGCGGTTTGCAAAACTTGCTCTCTACGAAGCGCTGAAAGCGGAAACGGGTAAGAGTATGCCCTGGGGCGCGCTGACGGGGATCCGTCCGACGAAACTTGCGTATGCGGAAGAGGAAGCGGGCAGAAAATTTGAACCGCTGTTTGAAAAATTCGGCGTGAGTCGGGAAAATATTCGGCTCGTGCGCGCGATTTTGGAATCGCAGAAAGGGATCTATTCGCGTGAAGAGGGGATCGCGGATCTGTACATCGGAATTCCGTTCTGTCCTTCCAAATGCAATTATTGCTCGTTCATAACGGCGGATATCAACCGCACGGGGCAGTATCTGGACGGGTATCTGGACGCACTGGAAAAAGAAATTGCGGCGTGCAGAGGCCTGTATCGCAAGCTGAAAAGTGTGTACATCGGAGGAGGAACGCCGCTCGTATTGCCGACGGAGGCTTTGAAAAGGGTACTGGATGCGGCGGCTCCGTTTGCGGCGGAATGTTCGGAATACACGGTGGAAGCGGGGCGTCCGGACGTTTTTACGGATGAAAAACTTCAGATGCTGAAAGATTACGGCGTGACGCGCATTTGCGTGAATCCGCAGAGTTTCAGCGATGCTACGCTGCAAAGGATCGGCAGGAATCATACGTCGGCGGATATTTACAGGGCGTTTGAAATGGCGAAGAAATTCGGCTTTGACGTGAATTGTGACCTGATCGCGGGGCTCACGGGCGAAACGGTCGGAGAATTTTGCGAGAGCATTGACAAAGCCGTGGCGCTTTCTCCCGAGAATATCACGGTGCACACGCTGTGCCTGAAAAAGGGAGCGAAACTCAAGGAAGAAGAGTCGTACCTTTGTGTTGCGGGGATCTCGGAGATGATCGGCTATTCGCGCGAAAAACTGAGCGGAGCTGGGTATGAGCCGTACTACATGTACAGGCAGAAATATATGGCGGGAAATTGTGAAAATACAGGTTGGACGAAACCTGGCAAGGCCTGCATTTACAATGTGGACGTGATGGAGGAGATTTCGGACAACATTGCCTGCGGCGCGAATGCGGTCGGGAAGAAGATATTCCCCGCGGAAGGCAGGATCGAGCGGATCGGAGCGCCGAAAGACATTCCGACGTATATACAAAAAATCCGGGCGATCATTGACGGCAAAAAGCTGTTTTTAAATCAGGAATAAGCAGGACTGCGGTTCTATTAGCTTTCAAAAAAATTGCAGATTTAAGAATGGAAAGACTTGTGTTATTGCGGCACAAGTCTTTTTTTGTATGGGAAAAACAGCCTGAGCATAAGTATTTTATTTGCTTTTTTCAAGGGCATCGTACAAATGTCCGATTCATTGTGAAAATTTTAAAAAGCGGCTTGACACTTTCAAAGGATTCAAGTAAAATTGTGATAAAGGGAAAAGAAAAGCCTGTACGGAAACCGTGTTTTGGGATGCTTTGGGTCAGAATGGAAGCAGGGGACGATCTGATTGCCTCCGAGCAGTCATAAAGCAAAAATTGAGAAAGGAAGTCTGATTTCGTTCGGAAGGGCGAACGGAAAAAAAGCGTTGCATTGTAATGTTGCGGATATAGGGGGCAGAAAGATAAGACGTCTGTCACATAGGGGAAAAAGGAAAAAGGGAAAAGGAGGAGCGAACGGATGGCCACTTTTCAGGCGGATACAAAAAAGCGGACCTTACGGCAGTGGGTTATAGGGTTGACAGTGCTTTTAGCCGGGCTTGTGGTTGCGCATTTCGGTGTCACGCTTTTTCTGCTTTCCAATCTGGGGTCAGATCCTTTTACTGTGTTTGTACAGGGGATTTCTTCACTGACGGGGCTGGGCATCGGGACTTGTCATGTGGGAATGCTGATCCTGTTGTTGATCATCATGTTGATTTTTACCCGTGGATATGTCAAACCGGGGTCTTTTGTCTGCGCCTTTTGCGGCGGTTGGATCATCGATTTTTTCTTATGGATTTTTTCGGGAAAGATCGGGGAAGAATCTCCGCTCTGGCTTCGGATCTTATGCATGGTTGCGGGGTGTATCATTTTAGCGTTCGGCATGTCGATCGTGATCGCGAGCCGTTCGGGGACGGGGCCGAACGATCTCGTCGCCATGATTCTTTCTGATAAAGTCGGAACGCGCATTCATCTGCAGTTCCGATGGGTCAGGCTTTTGTGCGATGCGGTATTTGCAGGACTGGGTTGGGCAATGGGCGGCGTGATCGGCGCGGGTACGGTGGTAGCCGTTTTGCTGACGGGGCCGGTGGTACAGCTTTTTCTTCCGCTTTCTTCCCGGATCGCAAATGCCTGTATCCGGGACAGCGCAACAGGCTCCGATGCGGACGGAAAGAAAAATCAGATCGGTTCGCAGGAAGATCCGAAAGGGGCGGAAAGCGGTGCGCAGGATACCCTTAAGGAAGATACGGATGCGGAAAACAAGGGCGGGACGGCAACAACCGATGGGGAAGTTGCCGAAAAGGAAGACTGACAAGCGGGCCGTGTGAAAGGTTTTTATCCGACGTATTTTGCTGTCCGCATAAAAAATTGTGTGCGCTTGTGCTTTGACGGACGGAACAGGGTTTTTCGCACGCCGATAAGAAAAGGGCGCGCGTTCAGAATTTATAAAGGCATAAAGCAAAAGAATTGGCGGGAATCGAAAATTATATTGCTGATTCAGTTTACAAACGCAGAAAAATGTGTTAAACTAATACCATGCGGAATTCAAGGGCGCGCGGTTCTCCTCGCCGTACTTTGATTTGCGTGAATAAAAGATTTCCAAGGAGTAAAACAATGGAAAAGGAAAAGAAAAATCAGATCATTGAAGAGTACAAACGGCATGACGGCGACACGGGTTCTTCGGAAGTGCAGATCGCGCTTTTGACGGAGCGTATCAACCATTTGAACGAGCATTTGCAGCAGCATCCGCACGACAATCACAGCCGCCGCGGACTTTTGAAGATGGTCGGACAGCGCCGCGGACTGCTCGATTATATCAAGAGCAAAGATATTGAAAAGTACAGGGATATCGTTTCCCGTCTCGATTTGAGAAAATAAGCGAAAATAAGGGCGGAACGGATGTTCGGCCCTTTTATAAATTAGGACAGGCTTGCCGCAGTCGGTTGCCGTTTGTATGACAGGCAGAGGATAGAAAACGGGATCCGAAGGGGAGCGGCGCGGCCGCATTTTGTGCGGGAAATGCTGTAAAGAACGCGTAAGATCGGGGATCTTTTGCGGTGAGTATAGAGTCAAGGAGTATAGAATGAAGAACAATTACAGACAATTTGAAACGGAAGTGGGCGGAAGAAAGGTCATCGTAGAGACGGGCAAATATGCAGAGCAGGCGAACGGTTCGTGTGTGGTGCGCTGCGGCGATACGGTGGTGATGGTCAACGTAACCATGTCCGAATCGCCTCGGGAAGGAATGGATTTCTTTCCTTTGCAGGTAGATTTCGAAGAGAAAATGTATGCCGTGGGCAAGATCCCCGGCGGATTCAAAAAGCGTGAAGGAAGAACGAGCGATAAGGGGATCCTTACATCCCGTCTGATCGACCGTCCGATCCGTCCGCTGTTCCCGAAGGGATTGTTCAACGACGTCGTTGTGATCGCTACGGCGCTTTCGGTGGACACGAACATTCCTCCGGAACCGTTTGCGATGATGGGCAGCTCGATCGCGCTGAGCATTTCGGATATTCCCTGGGCGGGGCCTACGGGATCGGTGCAGGTAGGATTGGTGGACGGTCAGTATGTCATCAATCCGGACAATGCGCAGCGTGAAAAGAGCGTTTTAAGTCTCGGACTTTCTGGCACGAAAGACGCCATCATGATGGTGGAAGCGGGCGCGAAAGAGATTTCGGATGAAGAGATGGTGCAGGCTATTCTGTTCGGACATGAAGAGATCAAAAAGCAGTGCGCATTCATCGAAATGATCCAGAAAGAGATCGGCAAACCCAAGCGCGAGATGGAACTGTATCATGTTCCCGAGGACATCGATGCGGCAGTCCGTGCGTATGCGTCGGACATGCTGGACAAAGCTTTGGAAGAGTTTGACCGCCAGGCCCGCGAAGAAAAACAGAACGAAGTGGAAAAGGATGTTCTGGCGCATTTTGCGGATACGTATCCCGACAAAGCGCGCGAAATCAAGGACAGCCTCTATTATCTGACAAAAGAAAAGGTTCGTGCGAAGATTTTGGAAAAAGGCGTACGTCCCGACGGAAGGTCGCTCAAAGAGATCCGTCCGATCTGGTGCGAAACGGGCATTTTGCCGCGCGTGCACGGTTCGGCGGTGTTCACGAGAGGACAGACGCAGGTTCTTTCTACCTGCACGCTGGGCACGTTGAGCGAAGTACAGAAACTGGACGGCCTGGACGACGAAGTGTCCAAGCGCTATATGCATCAGTATAATTTTCCGGGATATTCGACGGGCGAAGCGAAGGGCCTCAAGAGCCCCGGCCGCCGCGAGATCGGGCACGGCGCATTGGCGGAACGTGCTCTGGAACCGGTCGTTCCGAGTGCGGAAGAATTCCCGTATGCGATCCGTATGGTTTCGGACGTGCTCAGTTCCAACGGTTCTACGTCGCAGGCCAGTGTCTGCGGTTCGACGCTGGCGCTCATGGATGCCGGTGTTCCGATCAAAGCTCCTGTGGCAGGCTGCGCAATGGGACTGATCAAAGATACGAACAGCGATAAAGTTGCGATCCTTACGGATATCCAGGGCCTGGAAGATTTCCTGGGCGATATGGACTTCAAGGTTGCCGGAACGGAAAAGGGTATCACGGCGATCCAGATGGATATCAAGATCAAGGGCATCAGCGAAGATATTCTGCGCCGTGCGATCGCGCAGGCGAACGAAGGACGTCAGTTCATTCTGCACAAGATGCTGGATGTTCTGCCCGCACCGCGCACGCATCTTTCCAAGTACGCGCCGAAGATCCTGTCTTTCAACATTGATCCCGAAAAGATCCGTGAAGTGATCGGCAGCGGCGGAAAAGTGATCAATAAGATCATCGAAGAGACGGGCGTCAAGATCGATATCGATGACGACGGAAAAGTCTGCATTGCGACGTATGGCGAAAATATTGACAATGCGGAGCGCGCAAAGGCGATCATTCTTTCGATCGCGCGTGATCCGGAAGTCGGCGATATGTTTATCGGCTCGGTTGTCCGCATTCTTTCCAAAGTCGGAGCATTTGTGGAACTCGCACCCGGCAAAGACGGCATGATCCACATCTCCAAGATGAGCGAAAAACGCATCAACCAGGTGGAAGACGTGCTGAATATCGGCGATACCGTGAAAGTGGAGATCATCAAGATCGGTGAAAAGGGAATCGATCTGAAACTCCTCGAAAAAATGGAAGGCTGATCGAAATTTATAAAATTCTGCCGCCGACGCATTTGCGTCGGCGGCTTTGTTCATAAAGTAATCCAAATGCCGCCTTTTATGAAAGTGATTGCTGACGGAAGGATACTTATGTGTTAGCTTCCGGGATTGTCTGCGGGGGTGATCATTTTGGATGATGCTTTGTGATTCTGAGATAATTTACTTATCGTAAAAAAACGCCCGTCTGCACAAAATTTGCGCAGACGGGCGTTTATGTGCTTGCATTGGTGCAGTTGCAAAAGCGAAATGCCGAAGAAGAGTTGTGCTGTCATGTTTTGCAATTTTGCATACAAATTGAAGTTATTTTTTTCGGAAGACAGATTTCGGCTGTCCGCAAACGGGACAAGTCCAGCTGTCGGGCAGTTCTTCAAAGGGAATATTGCCGCTGTACTCATAGCCGCAAACGGAGCAAACCCATTTTCCGATTGTCTGTTCCTGAGGGGGAATATACGTCGGTGCATTTTTGGCGGTTTTCCCTTTGATGACTTTATGATAATAAGAGTAAGTCATGGGAGTGTTGCCGCTCGTAATTTCTGCGCCGATCACTTCTCCCAGGAAGATCGTGTGGGTAGGCGTATCCATCGTATTGATGACGCGGCAGGCGATGTAAGCGCAGCTGTCGGAAATGATGGGGAGCGTGTCGCGCACCTGGTAAGCGACGTTATCGAATTTGTTGAAATCTTTTCCCGAGCGGAATCCGAAAGTGCCTATGATGGAAGGATCGGAATTTTCGGCGAGAACGGAAATCGCAAAATGGCCGCAGTCGTTGATGCAGCGGTTGGTATAGTTGTCTTTGTTGATGCTGACCATGACGGTAGCAGGATTTGCCGTAATTTGGGCTGCGCAGTTTGCGGTGCAGCCGGTCGGTCTGCCGTTGTCCCAGGTTGAAACGATGTAGACACCGTAAGACATGGCGTGAAATGCGTTCGGATTCATGATTTACCTCTCAAATTAAAATAAATAAGCGGCGCATTGCCGTGAAGTAATGCGCCGCTAAAAAGCCTGTTGCTTTGGATCATGCTTTTCTAAATCCGCGGCAGGGTTTTACATAAAGGGGATAAAATCAATAATTTTCCGCTTTGAGCTGGAAATATGCCTTCGGATGCGCGCAAACGGGGCAAACTTCGGGAGCTTTTTTCCCGATCACGATATGACCGCAGTTGGAGCACTGCCAGATGCAGTCTTCGTCGCGGGAGAATACGAGTTCGTTTTTTACGTTGTCCAGAAGTGCAAGATAACGTTTCTCATGTTCTTTTTCGATTGCGGCGACCTGTTCGAACAGGAAAGCGATATGATCGAACCCTTCTTCGCGCGCTTCTTTTGCGAAAGTGGCGTACATATCCGTCCATTCATAATTTTCGCCCGCCGCCGCATCGATCAGGTTTTCCTCGGTGGATGCGATATCGCCGCCGTGCAGAAGTTTAAACCAGATTTTTGCGTGTTCTTTTTCGTTGTTAGCCGTTTCTTCAAACAGATTCGCGATCTGCACAAACCCGTCTTTTTTTGCTTTGCTTGCATAATACGTATATTTGTTGCGTGCCTGGGATTCGCCTGCAAATGCGGTCTGCAGATTTGCTTCCGTCTTTGTGCCTTTGAGTTCTTTTGCCATAGTTGTTGTCTCCTTATCTTTCTTTATTCTTACATTCGGAACATATTCCGATGAATTCAAGATTTATTTTTTCGATCGTAAAGCCGTTACCCTGTGAAGGTACGGATCTGTAATCTGGAACAGGAATATCGGCGTCGAACAGTTTTCCGCATACTCTGCATCGCAGGTGATAGTGTTCACGGATGCGAAAGTCAAATTTGTCGGGCCCGTCGCCCGTTTCTATTTTCAGAATCTCATTCTGTTCAGCAAGTAAATTTAAGTTTCGGTATACGGTTGCCTTGCTGATGTGCGGATGTTTTTTTATGATCTGTTCGTAGACCCGCTCAGCGTCCGGATGATCAAGATTCCGCACGGTATCCAGAACCAGCTTTCTCTGAATCGTGTTTCTTCTTTCCATATTTTTCCTTATTGATAATTATTCTTGATAAGATTATATCACAAAAAAATTTTTTGTCAAGATGTTTTTTGAAACTTTTTTAGAGATATTGACAAAAGAGCGGGGCATGATTTATAATATAGGAAAAAGGAAGGCTGACAGGGGAAGCGGGAAAGTATGAATTACGAGAACACGGAGCTATACTTTTTAGAAAAAGATGTCAAGCGTAATTTCGGAGAAGAACTTGGGCAAAAGATATTCAATCGTTCTGCGAAACTGAATGCGGAGCTTTCGGTAACGACGGATTACAAGAAAAGTCCGACGTTTGAGCGGCAGCTGACGCGTCTGGTATTTCCTGTAATGGCGTACTATAAAACATTGTTGGCGTTCGGGTACAGGAAAGATGCGGCGCTGGGGCTGGTGCGGACGGAAGTAGCGAAAGCGGCGTTGGAAAGCGGAGAAGCGCTTGCCGATCAGATGCGGCCGATTTTTCCGTTTCGGGCATTCAAAGGGAATATTAAAAATTTTATCGAGTACAAATTTCCTTCGTGCGTATGGAAGACGGCGAACCTGAACGTAAAGGGCAGCAGTATCCGATTTGAAGTGCAGGAATGTTTTTATTTTACGATGACGGAGAAATTCGGATGTCCGGAGCTGGGGGAGATTTTCTGCGAATACGAAAAAAATGCCTTTGACGGGATGTTGCCGCAAATTAAATGCGAGCGCGGCGGTACGATCGCTACGGGGCATGACGTATGTGAATACTGTTTTCGCAAAGGGGAGCGTAAAAAGAAATAAAAATCGACAGCCGCGCGGGTACCGTGCGGCTGTTTTTGCGGTACTGACCCAAATGTCGGACGGAGCAAAAAAGATTTTTGCTCCGTCCGTTGTTTTTTGCAGGGGGGAACCGTTTGCGGTACGAAGGCAGTTGCCGCTGTGAAAATAATTTGCAGTGCAAAAGTGTTTTTGCGAAAGGAGAGTTTTTCAGCGGCGCAGAAACGGCAGGCAGTCCGCGCAAATTTTTGCGCGGACTGCCTGCCGTGAAAGCCCGTCCGGATAGAACCGGATCCCTTGCACCGCCGCACCGGGAAGCGCCGCGGAAAGTCGTGCCCCGTAAAAATTTTTTTGCGGGGCACTGTAAAATAAAAATTTAAGCGGCGCGGAGAAAGAACGAACGCCGAAATTTAAGAGGTGCGAAAGATGAAAAACGAACAATAAGCGGCGCGAAAATTAAAGGAGAGGCGCGCAAAAAATTGCGTGCCTCTCCGCGGGGATCACGATTTAGCGGATTTTCCGCAAGCGATCCGAAAGAAGAAACGGCGCAGCAAAAAGCTGCGCCGTTATCGTTTTTAAGATTTTGGTTCCGTCCGCAGAAAACGGGCGGAATGTGTTTAAGCAGCAGGGAAAGGGGTTATGCTTTGTCGTTGCTGCCGAGCACGTCCATGATCTTGTGTTTGACGATTTCTTTGACAGCCGTACGAGCGTCGCCGAGGTACTGTCTGGGGTCGAAGTGGTCGGGGTGTTCAAAGAAATGTTTGCGGATGGCAGCGGTGCAGGCGACGCGGAGATCGGAGTCGATGTTGATCTTGCAGACAGCCATGGAAGCTGCTTTGCGGAGCATTTCTTCGGGGATACCGATCGCGTCGGGCATTTTGCCGCCGTACTGGTTGATGATCGCAACGCGATCCTGCGGAACGGAAGATGCGCCGTGCAGGACGATCGGGAAACCGGGCAGGCGTTTGCCGACTTCTTCGAGGATGTCGAAGCGCAGCTGCGGTTTCTGGCCGGGTTTGAATTTATAAGCGCCGTGGCTTGTCCCGATCGCGATGGCGAGGGAATCGCACCCGGTTTTTTCGGTAAATTCGCAAACTTCGTCGGGCTGCGTGAAATTAGCGTCCTCGGCTTTGACGTTGACGGCGTCTTCGATGCCGGCGAGCTGACCGAGTTCCGCTTCCACGACGACGCCGCGGTCATGCGCGTACTGAACGACTTTTTTCGTGATTTCGATATTTTCCTTGAAAGCGTGATGGGACGCGTCGATCATGACGGACGTGAAGCCGTCGTCGATCGCGGACTTGCAGGCCTCGAAGTCTGCGCCGTGGTCGAGGTGCATGACGATGGGCAGTCCCGTTGTTTCGACCGCCGCCTGGATCAGGTGTTTGAGGTAGACGGGGTTGGCATATTTTCTTGCGCCTGCGGAAACCTGCAGGATGAGCGGGGAATTGCATTCCTTGCCGGCTTCAACGATACCCTGGATGGTTTCCATGTTGTTGACGTTGAATGCGCCGATCGCATAGCCGCCCTGATACGCTTTTTTAAACATTTCGGTAGAAGTAACCAAAGGCATAATATAGATCCTCCGTAAATTTTTTATCCTTATCTATTTTACAATAAAAGCGGGTAAAAAGCAATATAATTTAAAAAATAACTTGAATTTGCTTTATAAATTTTTGTCGAAGTATTATAATATAAAGGATAAAGAAAGATTTTTCCGGACGGAAACACGTACGGACGAGGAGGCTTAAAAATGAGAGATCCGAGGATCGAAAAGTTGGCGGATGTACTGGTGAATTATTCGGTGCATTGTCAGAAAGGTGAAAAAGTGCTGATCGAAGCGAGAGGGATCGACCATGAGCTGGTCAATGCCTGCATCGAGAAAGTATTTGCTGCGGGAGGGTATCCTTTTGCGGATGTGATCGATTTATCGGTGGAGAGAGCGATGCTGATGGGAACGAACGAAGAGCATTGCAAACTTCGTGCAAAGTATGCGAAATACCGTATGGAAGACATGGATTGCTATATCGGGATCCGCGGCGGGCAGAACACGTTTGAATTGTCGGACGTACCCGCAAAGAACACGCAGTATTTTGACCGTGAATATTCTTTCCCCGTGCATCACGAGATCCGCGTGAAGAAGACGAAGTGGGTGGTATTGCGGTATCCGAACCCGTCGATGGCGCAGAATGCAGGGAAATCCACGGAGAAATTCGAAGATTTTTATTTTGATGTCTGCACTTTGGATTATTCAAAGATGGACAAGGCGATGGACGCATTGAAAGCTCTGATGGAGAAGACGGATAAAGTGCGCCTTGTGGCGAAGGATACGGATCTGACGTTCTCGATCAAGGGGATCCCTGCGATCAAGTGCGCGGGACACATGAACATTCCGGACGGTGAAGTTTACACGGCGCCGGTCAAGGACAGCATAAACGGCGTGATCACGTACAACGCGCCGACGTTGCAGAAAGGGATCAAACACGAAAATGTGCGGCTGGTATTCAAGAACGGGAAGATCGTGGAAGCGACTTCGTCGAACACGGAGGCATTGAATGCGGTGCTGGATACGGATGAGGGCGCGCGGTACGTCGGCGAATTTGCAATCGGCGTGAATCCGTATGTGACGGAGCCGATGCTGGATATTCTGTTTGACGAAAAGATCAGCGGATCCATTCATTTTACGCCGGGGTGCAGTTATGAAGACGCGGACAACGGAAACAAGTCGAGCGTGCACTGGGATATGGTTCTGATCCAGAGACCGGAATACGGCGGCGGCGAAATTTATTTTGACGATATGCTGATCCGGAAAGACGGACAGTTTGTGGTTGACGAACTGAAGTGCCTGAACCCGGAAAATCTGAAATAAGCAGATTTGGGCAAATTGCGTAAAAAATCACGAAAAATTGCGAAAAGATTCTAAATTTTTTGAAAATAAAAGTATTTCGCATAAACTATTGACTAAATTTTGCCGATTTGGTATAATAACAATGCTGGTAAGCAGAAATTAAGTGAAAATCTATTTTCAGAACGGAGGATATTAAAATGGCTAATGTAAGAGTTGCGATCAACGGTTTTGGCCGTATCGGCCGTCTGGCATTCCGTCAGATGTTCGGCGCAAAGGGATATGAAGTGGTTGCGATCAACGACCTGACGAGCCCTGCAATGCTCGCACATCTTCTGAAGTATGATTCTGCACAGGGCAGATATGCTTTGGCGGACAAGGTATCCGCAACGGAAGATTCCATCATCGTAGACGGAAAAGAGATCAAAATTTACGCTGAAAAAGATGCGAAAGATCTGCCTTGGGGCAAGATCGGCGTAGACGTGGTTCTCGAATGCACGGGCTTCTATTGCAGCAAGGCGAAGAGCCAGGCGCACATTGACGCGGGCGCAAAGAAAGTGGTTATTTCCGCACCTGCAGGCAACGATCTGCCTACGATCGTTTACAGCGTAAACGAAAAGACGCTGAAAGCATCGGATACGATCATTTCGGCGGCATCCTGCACGACGAACTGCCTGGCGCCTATGGCGAACACGCTCAACAAATTTGCGAAGATCAAGAAAGGTTACATGACGACCATCCACGCTTATACGGGCGACCAGATGACGTTGGACGGGCCTCATCGTAAAGGCGACCTGCGCCGTGCGCGTGCGGCAGCGGTGAACATCGTTCCGAACAGCACGGGCGCTGCAAAAGCGATCGGCCTGGTTATCCCTGAACTCAACGGCGTTCTGGACGGATGCGCGCAGCGTGTTCCTGTTCCTACGGGTTCCCTGACGCAGCTCGTTGCGATCGTAGAAGGGGAAGTCGACAAAGACGGCGTGAATGCGGCTATGAAAGCGGCTGCTTCCGATTCTTTCGGCTATACGGAAGATGAGATCGTATCTTCGGATATCGTAGGCATCACCTATGGTTCGCTGTTTGACGGCACGCAGACGAAATGCATGCCCATGGGAGACGGCACGACGCTCGTGAAAGTTGTTTCCTGGTATGACAATGAAAACTCTTACACCAGCCAGATGGTACGTACCATTAAATATTTCGCAGAACTGAAGTAATTCAATACAATGCTTAAAAATGTCTGACGGTACAGATTTTTCTGTCACGTCAGACATTTTTTTATGCAAAAGCAATGCAGGTGCGGGCAAAACCATGTTTTGCCCGCACCCGTTTTTTGGGGACGGCCGCCCTGATTTTGCAAAGATCGTAAAAACCGAAAACAGTATCCGCCCGTTTTTTTCGGGAAAGCGCAGGGAGCGCAGGAAGCTCATTGATTTGCTTCCTGCGCTCCCTGCGCTTCGGTTTGCACGGATTTTCTAATGCGCCGAATTGTATGGAATGTAAAAAACGGAAATTGTTCTGATAAAATAAAGGGAGGATCTAAGACAGGTGAATTTTTGGGAAGGCGGATTGTTTTTTCGTATCAAAAATCGGCAAGCAGGATGTTTTCCGAAAAAAATCAGGGTTCCACAATTTTTTCAAAGTCGTTCATATTTTCCATTTTGGGAGGGTCGGGGTACAGGGAACGGATCTTTTTCGGGCGTTGTTTTTTGTATTGCTGAGGAGTAACGCCGAAAACTTTTTTGAATGCGATCGAATAATTTTTGGGATTTTCCCAACCGAAAGAAGTTGCGATGTCGATAATTTTTTCTTCGCCGAGCATATTGGCGGAAAGGATGATCTTACTCCTGGTCAGACAGTCGCGCATGGTCATGTTGTATGTTTTTTTAAAGATCTGGCAGACATAACTGTGGGAGTAGCCGGTACGGCGGATGATTTCGTCGATGGAAAGGCTGACGTAGTGAAAACTTGTCAGGTGCAGATAGAGATTGTTGAGCCATTGCGGGATCAGGTTTGTGGCAGGCAGGGCTTTTGTGAAAATGCAGCCGAAAATTTCGGCGAGAATGGTGGTATGCACTTTATCCAGATACGCGTGCATTTCGGAAGAGGGGTCGGATTGCAGTTCAAAGGCGGAAGATTTTTTTTCGATCAGGTTGGTTTCTTCGACGTCGAGCCTGTAATAGTTTTCGTGTTCCGAATTCAGCATTTTGAAGAGGAAATTATCGCCGAACAGGTCGTTGAGTCTTTTCATTTTAGACTTTGTAATGTAAAAATCGCGGTGGCGGTAATCTTTGGTTTTCGGTTGAATGGAGTGGAAGTCTTCCGGACAGATGATGATCATGTCGCCTTCCTGTAACTGGCGCACGGAACCGCCGTTGATCGAGCTGTTGGCGGTACCGCGGAGAATGATCGTCAGTTCGTAAAACGTATGCTTGTGAACGATGTTCGTATAGGAAAAGACGGACAATTTGGAAAAAGGTGTGGCTTTGATTTCGTTTTCGGTATAAATCAGCATAAAGGTGACTCCTTTTATGCTGTTTATTTTATCATCCGTGTGTAAAAAAGTCAATAGAGGAATCATAAAAAACGGTGTTTTTAGAATAAAAAACGACTTGTTTTGAGAGTGTACAGCGCTTATGATAGAAATATAAAGAACTTTGTAAGAGGAGTCCGAGCAATGAAAAAATTGTTGAAAAGGAGTTTAGCGATCATGATTTCTGCGGGATTGTTTCTGGCGGTGGCAGGCTGTGGCGGAAAGGGTGAAGAGTCGGAAAACAGGCCGATCACTGAGCCGAATCCGTATGATTTATTATCAATCGGGAATCTGCATATAGGGATGTGGGTAACTCCTCCGGCGGATCAGAGGACGCAAGAGACGTTTGATGTTATGGCGGAATGCGGGATTAATTTTGTCAACGGATTCGAGTATTATGAAAGCGATGAAAACGGAATACGGGAAGCGTTGACATTTGCGGAGAACAGCGGTCTGAAATTTTTGGTTGCGGATCGGCAGGTGACGGAAGCGATCAACGAATATGCGG